>Ga0335080_10000578_pt1 | contig 33995 bp, 27 predicted proteins | sample Lox_Sample_34_FD_206720 | JGI IMG/M metagenome (GOLD analysis project Ga0335080, IMG submission 206720) | Soil microbial communities from Loxahatchee National Wildlife Refuge, Florida, United States - Lox_Sample_3.4 | ecosystem: Environmental > Terrestrial > Soil > Wetlands | place: USA... | reverse complement strand
AGAGAATCTCGCTCACGCTGAAAGATCCGCGCCACGCTCCTATTACCGCAGCCACCGTCCGCGTGCACGGCTTGACCGGCAAAAACCGAGTGCTCCAGACCGGCAATGAAGCCGGCACCTCCGACGCCGTGACAACAATCCATCTCGCTTTCGGCGCACAGGGCGACGCTGGCGTTACAGGTGATCTCTCGATACCCGGTTTTACCGCCGTCAACTTCATCGAACTCCAGGAAGTCTCCTATAGCGATGGCGCAACTTGGAGGGTTTCCGGATTAGAGCTCTGTCGCGTTCAGCCGGATCCCGTCATGCTGGTTATCAATCGCTGAAAGCTACTGGCTTGCGCTTCCCGTCGGCCTTGGATGTGACGCAGTGCTTCCATCGGTCATCCCCAGCGCCCATTTGATCGCCTCGAAGTACATCTTGCGCACATCAGGATCCTGCCACGCCTCATCGGTGTGTCCAAGGGTGGAATAGAAGACGCGCCCTTTGCCGTACATCTTGCTCCACGCCACGGCGAAGTCGTGATCGTTACGATGAATCCGCGGATTGTTGTTGTAATCGAGCCGCGATGGATCGAGGCTGAGCAGCACGTTCACCTTGTCGCGGGACCACGACTTGGGTTGGTAGATCTCGTCAAACTTCACAAACTCCTTTGGAAAATGCCGCACCGCCGGAAAATCCGGAGCCTCATTGATGATCGGCGCACTGAATGTCATCCAGGGGTGCTGGTCAAACCAGCCCCCGATCATTTCACCGTATTCCGGCCAGTTGTAATTCGTATCGAGCGCCGCGTGAATGCCCACAAATCCCTTGCCATCGTCATGGATGAACGACATCATGTCGCGTTTCTGATCCGCGTCCATATCAAGTTCACCCGTCGTGCTGGCAAAGACGATCAGGTCAAAGTAGTCGAGGTTTTTCGCGTTCCGGCCCAGATCCTTCTTGGTGAGAAGTTCGGTATCCGTACGCATGATCGTCTCCCACAGGCCGCTTTCCCGGCCCATGTTGTAGACGCACGCCATCGCCGCACTGATTGAGTCGTGCTCGAACCCCTTGGTTTGTCCGATCACCAGAACATGTTTCGCATGAACCTGCTCGGCGTGGGGCGCTGGCGGAAGAGCGCCCTGGCCGGATATATGTGTCGTAATCCCGGCGAAGAACAGGAACGTCGACGAAAGCAGAACGGACTTGAAATCACAGAAATGAGCAATACGCACGCGAATCTCCTCCGTTGGTCATTATCAGCTATGCGAACGGCTCAGCGGTTATTCGTGTGCACCGTGCTTCTTCAACAGGTTCGCCCACCTGTGATCGTCCATCTTCAGGGCATAGGTCAACGGACGTTGCCCGCTTTGGTCAACCGCATTCACGTCGGCCCCATGATCGACCAGAAGCTCGATCATGCTGCCGTACTGCAGGTGGAGCGCGCAATCGAGAATCGTATCGCCATAGGCGTCAGCCAGGTTTACGTCCGCGCCATGATCGATAAGCGCCTGTGCATCGTCTCTCTGATCCCGCAGAATGGCAAAAAACAGCGGAGTTGCGCCGCTTGAAGCCCTGGCATTCACGTCTGCCCCCTTGCTCAAAAGCAGATCCACCATCTTCTTGTGGCTCACCGAAAACACTGCCAGATGCAACGGCGTATACCCGTTCTTCATATCCTGTGCGTCCACTCCGTGCGCGGTAAGCAACGATACAGGGTCCTTGTGATTGCTCGATCCCAGTATGTCCCACAGGTCGCCGGGCGTGAATGCTCCGTAGCCGTTTCGAGCATTCACGTCTGCGCCGGCATCCAGCAGGACTTGGGCGACGGCAACCTCTCCGTGCAGCGCAGCAACGTGCAATGGCATATCGCTGTTTTTGTCCCGGTCCGCGACCAGCTTCGGATCCGACTCCAACAGCGCCTTCACTTTCTTGACGTCGCCCTTGCGCGCGGCGTCATGAATCGGACTCGAGAATGCCATCGTTGACGCACTCAGAAAAAGGAAGATAACGACTAGCTTCAGGCCTCGAAATGGCTCAGCGTAGAACCAGAATGACCGCGTTTTCATTACCTCTCCACAAATGATGTTTTTCGGAATACGAACGAATTCTATAAGAATTCGGTTCGACTCGTTGCAAACCGGCCTTTTAGTCCCGCGCTGTCCGGCGAAATTCAATTCCTCCTTTGGCGGCCTCCTTACCGCTTCTCAAAGGAATTTTTGTCTCCAAAAGTAATGTGACTTGCGCGTTACCAAAGTCCCGCCGGGCCTTAAACCAAGGGCACAAACCACGATACGATGTTCCGGATACCGCAGAATCTCTTGTTTCAGTGACATGGAGTCAAAACGTGAAAACCTCTGAAGACACGAAATATGAGCCCAGCGTTGTTGCCGAAACGCTGCGAAGCCTTTCTGAGCAAGCAAGAGTTTGCCACGAAAAGATTGATCAACTTGAATCCGGCCAGAGCGTTAACCGCGGAGAGGTCCTTGCCGAGGTTGGAAAGCTCTTGGACGCGTGCCAGAACCTCAGAGATGCGATTCTTTCTGAAGACAGCACGGCATCGTGGAAATCGAAGGCCGAACTTGGCGCTCTCGTCACTCGGCTCGATGAAGTCGCAGCCAAGCGCCGCCGCTATCTCAATCTCGCTGAATTCCTGGCCGCCGGAACCATCACTCATCGCCGCGAGCGCACCCGTCAAGAACGCCTCGCTCTTCGCGATGCCGCAGTTGCCGAACTGATGGAAGTTGCCGAGAGGACGACGCCGCCTGAATTGCCCGGACCGGAGCCTGAGGCATGGCTCGAGTGGGCATGCAACCTTGAAGACAATACGAACGAGACGGAACTGCAGAAGTTGAAGAGCGGTTTCCCGCGTCTCGACGACTTCGTGCGCCAACTGGAGATCGAGTGGTGGCACAACGGATCAGACACACCATCGGCAGAACCTCCGAAGAGGAAAGCTTCCGCCGCTGCGCCGAAGAATGACGAAAACGGCTCGCTCTCGCATGGAAACGGAACCGGCAAAACTGCCGCGGCCGCTGAGAATTCGACCGCAAGCGATGCCGAAGTGCCGGCTCCGGTTGCTGAGACGCAAGAACCACCGCGCGTCGAAGAACCTGCTGAAGCAGCTCCTGCTGATCCAGCGCCCGCCGCTTTAGTCGCTCCAGACCATGAGGAGAAAATTGAGGAGCCGCAACTCGCAGAAGTAGAGGCAGAGGCTGTCGCGGCAGCGCCCCTCGCAGGTGAAGGACAGGAACAGGAACTTTCGCCCGAGGCACTGAAACCCTCGCGGAATGGAAAGATTTCTCTCTTTCCATGGGATCAGGTAGATCAGTTTACACACCACATTGAAAGGGCCAAGGTCGAACGCAAAGATGTGCGCACGGTTCGCGCGCTGCTGGCAGTTTCGCACTGGCTTGAACCAAAGGAGCACAATCCTCTCACTCACCCTAAGTGCGGCATCCGCGCACTCACAGGTCATACCGGCGGGGCCGATTTCGAATGGGTTTCCCCCAGCGACGTCATGCAGGCCATCTCTATGGACGACGGTCTGCCCCTCCTCACCGGCGGAGCCGATCTCCTGCGTTGGGGTCTCCTGCAGCCTTCAGAGCGCAACTTCCAGGGCATCGCCTCAGTACAACGCCTCACCAAAGAGCATCTGAGAACCTGGTTCAGCGAGCTCTACCGGATCGCGCTTTCCGACAAACAGATCGATGACATCTACAACCTGACCTCCGGTATCCCGATGCTGGTCGGCGAGTTGCACAGGCTCATTATTCCCACTCCTGAGGATCCGCCAACCTGGCTGGGCCTGGCTCGCTGGATCGAGATCAAAGGCCAGTTCGAGAAACACCTTCCAAACATCGCGCATGAATTGAAGAAAGGCACTCCGGCTGTCCGGCTGACCGATCGCGAAATCTCGCTTCTGAATATGATCGCGATTGTCAGTGCAGACTCCACAACTGAGAGCCTCGTTTCGAATCTCTCCGACAACTGGGAGCGCTACCAGCATCCTGAGTATCGTCCCTTCAGTTCGCGCGATGAGGTAAGCCTCGCAGTCCTCATCGACCTCGGCCTTTTGCCGATGCGGCCTGTGACCGGCGTGGAACCCTCCAGAGCGCTTCTGCCCTTGAAGCAGGACGACGCCATTCACAAGATCGTCGAACACCTCTAACCCCACCCAGGAAGCAAACGGGGCAGACGGAATCCATCCCGCCTGCTCCGCTTGCTTTTAGGTCACCGACGCGTCCGTACCACATCCATTTTCTGTCCCCACCTCCTCTGATCTGGTCGGTTTATCCTGTCGAAGGTCATGACGAAAACCCTCCCTGCCTTCCTGGTGGCCTGCGCCGCCGCGCTGCCTGTTGTCCAACATCCACTAGCAACCGCGCAAAAGAACACGACCAACGTGCCATCCTGGCGCGGCGAACAACCACTGAGAGCCCCCCACGGAATGGTCGTCAGTGTGCACCACCTTGCATCCGATGCAGGGCTCGAGATGTTGCGCAATGGAGGCAACGCGGTCGATGCAGCGGTCGCCACCGGATTCGCGCTCGCCGTCGTGCACCCCATAGCCGGCAACCTCGGCGGCGGTGGATTCCTGCTCCTCCGCACCCATGACGGAAAAACAACCTTCATCGACTTTCGGGAAAAGGCTCCGCTCGCAGCAGCAGAAACGATGTACCTGGATGCGAAGGGAAACGTCATCCCCGACGCAAGCGTTATCGGCTATCGCTCCATCGCAACTCCCGGATCGGTGGCTGGTCTTGCCTACGCTGAAAAGAAATATGGCAAGCTCGGCCTGAAAGCCGTGATGGCTCCTGCGATCAAGCTGGCCGACGACGGTTTCGCTCTCATGGCTGAAGAGGCGCACGAACTCGCCGCCCCTGACCTCGCGCGTTTTCCCGAGTCGCGGCTGCTCTTCCAGCGTAACGGCAGCTACTACCGCGACGGCGATACGTTCAAGCAGCCGGCACTCGCGAGCACCCTCGAGCGCATCGCCGCCGATCCCGGCGACTTCTACCACGGCAAAATGGCCCAGCAACTCGTCGATGACCTGAAGAAGGGCGGAGCATTGCTTACGCTTGAGGATCTTGCGAAATACCAGGTGGTTGAACGCAAGCCGATCGTCGGCACGTTTCACAACTACACGGTAATCAGCGCTCCCCCGCCATCGTCAGGGGGCGTCGTTCTGATCAGTGCGCTCAACATACTCGAAGGCTACGACCTCGCCCACCTTGGTGACCGCACCGCCGCCTCGATGCACCTGATCACCGAAGCCTATCGCCGCACTTTCATGGACCGCGCGGACTACCTCGGCGACCCCGACTACAACAACATTCCCGTCTCCCAACTCACCTCGAAAAAGTATGCCGACGCTTGGCGCAAGGGCATCGACCCGCAAAAAGCTACGCCCAGCACATCGCTTAAGCGCCCCGCGGGCTTTCTTCCCCCGGCTCCGGCCACCGCAGGTCCGCGTCTTGAATCGCCCGATACAACGCACTACTCCGTCGTGGACGAGCAGGGAGACGCCGTCGCCGTCACCACCACCCTCAATGACAGTTTTGGTTCGCACGTCACCGCTGGGTCTCTCGGGTTCCTGCTCAACGACGAAATGGACGACTTCACAGCTAAGCTCGGCGCGCCCAACATGTATGGCCTCATCCAGGGGCCCGCCAATGCGATCGCCCCAGGCAAACGTCCCCTGAGTGCCATGACTCCGACCATCGTGCTCGAAGATGAGAAGCTGCGCTTCGTCCTCGGCTCGCCCGGCGGCCCGCGTATCATCACAACCGTGGCAAACATCCTCCTCTCCGCAACCGAGGGAGGATTGAACATTCAAGAGGCCGTCGATGCACCGCGATTCCATCATCAGTACCTTCCCGACAAGCTCTTCATGGAGCCCGGATTCGATCCTCAGTTGAAAACAGATCTCGTGAAGATGGGGTACACGCTGGCTGTCAAAGACGGCCATTGGTCAAACGGAGAATGCATTGCCGTTGATCCCGCAACCGGTGAACTCCAGGGCGGACAGGATCACCGCAGCCACTATGGCAAATCTGCCGGATATTAGCGGTACCCCGTCCAGCCTTCTGCGTGTCCTTTAATCCGGACTCTGGTATTTTGTGAAGACACATGGGTACGAGACGAGCGGCGTGTGTTCTCGGTATCAGCATCTGGGCGGCTTGCGTCTCAGCTCAAAAGAGTTCAATCACGAAGGCCATCGATTCGTACATCGAACCATATGTTGCCAGCAGCAATTTTTCCGGCGTCGTTCTGGTCGAGAAGAACGGAAAGGTCCTCCATCACAAGGCCTACGGCTTTGCCGACCGCGAGAAGCAGGTTCGCAATACAACCTCGACTCTGTTCCACATCGCTTCGGTCTCGATGCAGTTCACTTCGGCAGCGATTTTGAAGCTCGTAGATTCAGGCCGTATCGGCCTTGATGACCCCATCCGGCAGTTTGCCTCTGATGTCACCGGCGCTGGCAGGATTACCGTTCGTGATCTGCTGACTGAGCGCTCAGGGCTGCCGGACATCAACGAACTGCCGGACTACAATGAAGTTCTCCAGCAACACCAGACACCCACCAGCCTTGTCGCCAGAATCAACGGGCGTGCACTCCTTTTCGAGCCCGGATCGAAGTTCCTCCACGAAGAGCATTCGGCGTATAACCTTCTTGCTCTAATTGTGGAGAAAAAGACTGGCCTTCCATTTGCCGATGCTGCCCATCGCCTCGTCTTTCAACCACTGTCCCTCAATGCAACCTTCATTGATGACGACTCTTCGAGGCCCGGCCGAGCCATGGCTAAAAGCTATCAGCCCCTTGGTGTCCGTGAGTTGGAACCAGCCCCGCGCATTCTTTGGTCTGCGAAGACAGGGAACGCCTCAGCCGTCACAACCGCCGAAGATGAAGCTCGCTGGATACGCGCTCTCTTTCGGGGAAATGCGCTGAAGCCAGCCACTCGAAACGTAGTCCTCGATGTATCTCCACGTATCGGCTATGGATGGTTCAGGGGACAAAGCAAGCGGTTCAACCGGATCGCTTACTACATGAATGGAAGAGCCCCTGGTTTTGCCTCCTTCGTTCTCTATATTCCTCGTGAAGAGTTGACGGTGATCGCATTCAGCAACATCTATTCCTCCGCAACTACTGACGTTGGAAACGACATTGCGAGTATCGCGCTCGGGTTGCCATTCACTCCTTTCCATCCAGGCAATCAGCCCCTGAGTCCTGACATCATCGCGAATTCCACAGGTCATTTCCAGTTCGGACCGGATTTCTATCAGAAGAATGCCAGTCTTGCTTTGATCGCGAAAGGATCGGAGCTCTTTCTTCGATGGCCGTCGGGAGAAGGTGTCTCTCCCCTGATTCCGATCGGTCCGGACGAGTTTGTTGACCGGGCATACTGGGAGCGCGTGAAAATCGAGCGCGACTCATCCGGGCATGTAAGCAGGCTGGCCTACGATAACTTTTATGGCGCCCCTGTGAATGAGAATTGAGCCTTCGCCGCACCATCGATGCCGACGGACAAGACAGGCAGTGCAGCTTCGACAGAATCGGTTTCTGCGCCCCTTGTTAGAACCGTTGCGTCGATGTAAGAGGTCGGTTTCTCTTCCCCACAAACATCAGGCAGAAAAACTGAGAACGCGGTCCCGCTTGCTCCAGGCCGCTGCGAACTCCATACGTGAATGCTGCCCCGATGACGCTCCACGAGCTGCGAGACAACCCACAAGCCGAGCCCGGTCCCCGTCTCCGGCTTCGTTGTGTAAAAGGGCTCGAAAATGTGACTCCTCGAAGCCCGCTCTATTCCATCGCCCGTATCGCAGATTGTGACCCGCATGCCGTGCGCGAAGCGATCGCGCCAATCGCGAGAGGGTCGAATTCGAATCCTGATCCGCCCTGGACCCGGCATCGCGTCAATCGAATTTGCGACGATGTTTGCGAAGACCTGTTGTGTCTCACCAGGCATGCATACAATCGGAGATTCATGCTCCTTGCTAACCTCCACCGCAATGCCCACCGACTGCAACTTCCCGCGGAACATCGCAAGCACCGATTCCAGCAATTCGGAAAGAAACGTCTCCTTCGGGCTTCCCGTCTCACGATGAAACTTCAGGGTCGATTGTGCAACCAGCGACACACGCATTAATTCATCAAGCGCCGCCGATGCCTGAACTCGCGCCTGCTCGGCCGAGTCACTCATCGTAATCAGGTACAGCATGTTTGCGACTGCTTCGAGCGGATTATTGATCTCATGCGCCACCGACGCTGCGAGACGACCGGCCACCGCAAGCTTTTCAGCTCGCAACAAAGCTTCGGCGGCCTGCCGCTTTTGCGTAACATCAGCAGTCACACCCACAATGCGCACGATTTTGCCCTCGGCACTGCACTGGCTTTTGCCTTGCGACTCCAGCCAATGAACCGATCCGTCGGGCCAAATTACTCGATACTGCATGTGATAATCCGCGCCTTCTCTACGTGCCCTCACCAGGGCTTCTTCGATCGCAGGAATATCTTCGTGGTGTATGAACTGCAGCCAGGCCTCCGGTCCTGCACCGAACGAGGCAGGTTCGCGGCCGGCCATGCGGAACATCTCGTCAGACCTGTGGATCACGTCTTCTTCCAGGTCCCATACCCATAGACCCATCCCGCTAGCCTTCAAAGCGATCTGCAGCACGTCGTCTCGATATCGCAGCAGTTCTATTGCACGAGCGCGCTCCTCGGCCAGCCGCCTCTCCGATTCCGCCGCCTCCAGCTGCCGCCTCAGCTCATGACTCGCCAGTTCGGCCTTCTGCTGCGATAGCCGGCGCATCGACCAACCCAGCAGGAGCGTTATCACCACAAACACCGCCAGCCGAATCTCCTGCGAGATGTTTCCGGTCGCAAACCGAAACTGCGCGCGGGTCAAAAACGCATCCACCAGTGACACATCCATCAGCGCGCACCCCGCGGCTCCCCACATTCCCAGGAACCACGCCGCCAGAATGACGGTGGGAAAGGCAAGCAGCAGGGGAAATGCGCGCAGTGGGGCAATCTCCGAGGTCAAGGCCACCGCGCCGCAAGCCAGACAACCGCCCAATAGGAACCGCACGAACCAAGGCAATCTGCTCACGGTTTCCGAACTCGGGATGCTAAACGACATCTGGACCGCCTCCAGGCAAGCTTCAGAGAACGCAGCCACTCCATAATCAGGTTGTACCTGGGGCACAATCGGGCCAATTCCAAACAGCCTGATATTTTTCTTTTTCAGCAAAGACAGCCGGGGAATCTCAGTGTCCGTAGCATAGGCAAAATCTCAAACCGATGTCTAGTTGCCATTGGCGCGATCACCCTTCCCACTGATGCCGGGGGACGCTGGTTCGACTACGCCGCGACCGGCTTGTCCTCTTAAGAATGAGACAATTAGGAAAAGCCACGCGCTTGCCCGCAGGCACTTGAGGACGGTTAAAGAATGCTGCCAGTTTTATCGACCCACTTATTCCTCAAACAGCGACTGCATCCCGGCTTGCTTGAGACTGCCGCCCGATCTGGTGCAAAAGCTATTGAAATCTTCGCCGCTCGCCAGCACTTTGACTACACCAGCCGCGAGCACGTCGCTGAAATCGCAAACTGGTTCGCCTCAAATCCCATCGAACCCTTCTCCATGCACGCTCCGCTTTTTCCCGACCGCGAGATGGGCCGCGCCGGTGCACCCGCCGTCAATCTCGTCCATTCTGAGAAGTCTCGCCGTATTGATGCCATGGACGAGATCAAGCGTGCTCTCGAAGTGGCAGAACACATTCCCATCGAGAAGCTCGTCGTTCACCTCGGCGAAAATAGCGACTCGTGGTCGATGAGAACACTGGAACACGCCACCACTGCCCTCGAACATCTCGGCGCCTTCGCTCGTCCCCTTGGCGTGCGCATCCTCGTCGAAAACCTCACCAGCGACGCGACCACCCCCGAGCACCTGATGACTATCTTCGAGATGGCTCACCTCGATCAGATCGACGTCTGCCTTGACCTTGGCCACGCCCACATCGCACCCGGAATCGCCGAGGCTATCGGCATCCTTGGCAACCGCATCGCTGAGCTCCACGTGCACGATAACCACGGGCTCCGCGATGAGCACCTCTGGCCCGGTGATGGCACAATCGACTGGTCCACTCTCGATGCACTGGAGGCATTGCCCACTCCTCCCGCCGCAGTCCTCGAAATTGGGTACAACCTCGAAGATGCACCCGCAACAATCCCCGACCGCATCCAGAGAGCATTTGAAATGCTGGCCTGAACGTCAATCGGCGCACACCATGACTCGATCAGGACAGAAGCTCCTCACCAGAAGACGGCTCCTGCGAGATTGCATCCTCGCGGGCGCAGCGTCTTCGTGGGCGCCAGTGATCCTCAGCCAGGCATTCAACGGCGACCATCAGTGGACGATCAGCAACGGCGCTATTCAGCGCGTCATCACCTTCCGCGCCGGCCGGGGCCTCGTCACCAATGAGCTCTCCGCTCTCTCGCCCCGCTTCGACTTCGTCTCTGCACCCCCAAAGGAACTCGCCCACGAGTTTTCTTTCCGCTGCAACGATGAACTCTGCAATGGCGACGGCGACAACTTCACCCTCGCTCAAGAGCCACACGAGCAACAGGGCGAGCGCAGCAGCAAAGTGCTCACCATCCCACTGCGTCATCGTACCCTTCCTCTCGACGTCTCTGTCGGCTATGCCGTCTACGCCAGTCTTCCCGCGATCCGCAAACACCTGGTCATCCGTAACACCGGTTCGGCATCCCTCCACCTCTCGCATCTCAACGTCGAATCGCTTGCCCTTGCGCTTGGACCGGAAAACGAAATCACGCTCCTCACCCAGTACGGAACCATCCCGCGCGAAATCTTCTACACCGGCCGTTCCGAAGATGCCGGCCTCTTCATCGCCAACGGCCGCACTGGCAACGGCATCGCCGTCATCAGCGAAGTACCCGGCTACATGAAGCGCACCGAAATCGCCGGCTGGGACAACCCGAATCACGTCCTCCTCGGCGTCATGTACGACACCGACATCATGCCCTTCGAGCGCTCCCTCGCTCCCGGCGAAACCTTCACCTCTGCCTCCGTGTGTCTCATCCCCTATCGCAACGGCGACGCCTTCAGCGATCCGCGCTGGTCCGTTCCCACTTGCACATCAAAGATTCTCGTACGCCGCATCAACCAGCAGGGCCCACCCTGGATCTACAACACCTGGGAGCCATTTGAGCGCACCATCAACCGCGATACCGCATTCGAACTCATCGACGCTGCGGCAGAAATCGGCATCGACATCTTCACCATCGACGACGGCTGGCAGCAGGAGTACGGCGACAACGCAGTCAACGCAACCGCATTCCCCGGCGGCTTGCAGCCCATCATCGAACGTGTCGAATCCAGGGGAATGCGCCTCGGCCTCTGGCTTCCCATCGCCTCCATCGGCGCCGAAACGCAGACCTACCGCGAGCACCCCGAGTGGGCTGCGCTCGAGCAAAACGGCAAAACCAAAATCACCGGCACCGCCGCCGGACCGCGTCCCGTGATGTGCATGGCCTCGCCCTATCGCGATGCCGCCGCTGCCCGCATCAACGACGCCATCCAGCGCTATCATCTTGCCTACGTCAAACTCGACCTCACAACCGTATTCAACGCCTATGGCGAGGCCCCCGGATGCTGGGCCAAGGATCACTACCACGGTAACTGGGCCGAATCCCTCAACCTCATCTACGAAGGCATCGCCTCCGTTACCCGCAAAGTCTACGAGCAGCACCCCGACGTGCTCCTCGACCTCACCTTCGAACTCTGGGGGCAGAAGCACATCATCGACGCGGGCCTGCTCGCCGCCGGCGACCTCGACTGGATGAGCAATGTCGACGACAATTCACCCGATTCGGCCGGACCCATCCAGGCTCGCCAGCTCCTCTACCAGCGCGCCGCCTCCATCCCCGTCGAATGCATGCTGATCGGCAACCTGCGCGCCGAACAGGCAACCATCCAGGAGCGCTTCGCCACCGCCATTGGATCAGCTCCTCTGTTCCTCGGTGATCTGCGCAAGCTCAGCGCGGCCGACCGCCACTGGTATCACGAAAAGATCGCCTGGTTCAAAAACCTTCGCCGCACCACGCCCATCAGCGAAAGCTTCTTCCCCCTTGGCAGCTGGCTCCAGACCTCGCCCGCCGCATGGGATGGCTTCGCCCGGTTCTCTCGCAGCGGTTGCGGCCTCATCGCGCTCTTTCGCAACAAATCCAAATCGCCCGAAGCTCTCGTGCAACTACCACTCCTCCCCGACGCCCGCTACAAGCTGCGCTCGATCTTCACTGGCCGGGACTTTGGCGCGATCGGCAAATCCGATTGGCAGCGCGGCGTGCCGATTCCTTTCCCCGACGCCGCTCCCGTGGAAGTCCTGGAAGTCACAGTCTGACGTTCGACAGGCCACACCTACACCTACGTAATCGCTGGCCCTTGCAAAATGAGGGAGAATCCCTTGAAAAGGGCGCTCCAGCTGCTCATCCTGAATAGAGCGCATATCCAAAACGAGTGGCTGCTCGAGCAGCCATCCTTCAGACGGGCCCTGATTACCCCAGCTGCATCAACTTCACGATTTCCGATCAACCGCTCGTCGGCAGCGGATGCTCGGTCAATGATTGGCGCGGGGTAGGCAACTATGCAAAAACAGAATTCAGTTCTCCTCCTTGCAGCCGCGATGCTGCTGGCGGGATGTGGCACGGTAACTGTGAAGTCCCCGCCTTCGGGCAACCCACCTGCCCAGTCAACTCCTCTGAGCATCACCACGACCACCCTCTCCAGCGGAACCGCCGGCGGCGCATACAGCGCAACCATCGCCGCAACCGGCGGCACAACACCCTACGCCTTCAGCGCAAGCGGCCTTCCCAGCGGTCTCTCCATCGGCAGCTCGACAGGCTCCATCTCCGGCACGCCTGAGCAAACATCGGTCGGAACCTCATCCGTATCCTTCTCCGTCTCCGACGCCTCGCAGCCGCAGCAGACAGCCACTGCAAAGCTCAACATCACCATCAATCCAGCAAGCCCGGCCTCGGCGTGCAACGGCATGAGCACGGGCGAAAACGCCAGCCTCAACGGCTACGTTCCCTTCCCCTCCACGAGCGCCTGGAACACCGACATCTCTTCGGCCCCTCTCGATCCCAATAACGCCGCCATCACCTCCGCCTCAGGATTCGCAGGCCTGCACCTGCACCACGACTTCTCCTCCACCTCCGGCGGCAATTACGGCATCCCCTACATCGTGGTCGATTCCAGCACCACGCCGCTTGTCCCCATCTCCGTTGTCGACTACGCCGACGAAAGCGACGTCGCCTCCGCCCCATTTCCGCTCTCTGCGCCCATCGAAGGCTCACCCTCCGACTGCTCCGGCTGGCCCGACGATTACATCGGCGATTCGCACGTACTCGTCCTCGATCGCAACACCTGCTTCCTTTACGAGACCTTCAACACCCATCGCTGCAACGGAGCGTGGAGTTCGTCCTCCGAGACCATCTGGGATATGCAGAGCTACGAGCAACGTCCGTGGGGATGGACATCCGCCGATGCCGCTGGACTGCCCATCTTCCCCGGCCTCATTCGCTACGACGAGGTCGCGTCCGGCGCCATCAACCACGCCATCCGCTTCACCATGCAGCAAACCAAAAACGACGCCAATGGCGGCTACTTCGTGGAACCCGCCAGTCACGCCGCAGGCACTGTCTATGGCGTCAGCAACATCATGGGAATGCGCGTTCGCCTCAAGGCCTCCTTCGACATTTCCGGATATTCCAAAGCCAACCAGGTCATCCTCACGGCAATGAAGAAATACGGCATGATCCTCGCCGACAATGGCAGTTACTTCTACTTCCAGGGCGTGCCCGATCCCCGCTGGGACGATGACGACCTTCACAACCTCGATTCCATACAATCATCGAACTTCGAAGTTGTGCAGATGACTCCTGCGTGGCCCGGCTACGACGAGGCCACCGCCCCCACCGGCCATCCGCCAACGATCAGCAGCTTCACCGCCTCGTCTGCCTCCGTCACCTCCGGAACACTGGTAACGCTGAACTGGAGCACAACAAACGACAGCTACGACTTCGTCGACAAGGTCGGCGGGGTCCACGGAGGCAGCGTGAACGTATCACCCACCGCAACGACGACCTACACGCTGAACGCTACAAACCAGTACGGCCGCTCGACAGCCAAAGTCACCATAACGGTGCACTGACTCACTTGCGCCCCATTCACCGCGGCTTCATCGCGATGAGTGGGAGCACGCGAGTGACCTACCTCACCTCATCCAGCGCAACTTAGCTCCACTCCATACTTCAGCTCCTGCTTGAAGTCGTGTATAAGGCACAAACCTGCTCTTGACTTGCCTCTCCGTTGTCCTATGATCTCTAGCTGCCCTCACAATACATTTGGTGTTCGTCGTGAAAATTGACTCAAACGAGATCGAGCGCCGGATCGAACGGTTTAAGAGCACCGCTCGCGAAGCCGGAATCAAGCTGACCCAGCAGCGCCTCGAGATCTTCCGTGAAGTTGCCTCACGCGCTGATCATCCGGATGCGGAGACCATCTTCCACGCTGTTCACGACCGCATACCCTCGGTCTCTCTCGATACCGTGTACCGCACCCTCTGGCTGCTCTACGACCTCAATCTCATCGCCACCTACGGACAACTCCGCGAGACTGTCCACTTCGATCCCAACCCCGCCCCTCATCACCACTACATCTGCGTCCGCTGCGGAATCATCCGCGACCTCAGGGCCTCCGAATTCGACGAATTCCCGCTCCAATCCGCCGGCGAATTCGGCAGCGTGCTCGCCTTCCGGGTCGAACTCTCCGGCCTGTGCGAAGGCTGTTCTCGCGGCAGCAGAGGCCTCCAGGCAGACTAAAGCGCCTCGAGACTCGCAAAGGGTTCGATCTCGTTGAGGCAATTTCAGCGCAACCACACTTGCCTTACGGGTAACGGACGTCAAGATCCGGCATCGCCTCAATCCGCTCTATGTTGCTCATTGCATTGCATAAATAGTTTTCTTGGAATTTGCAGGTTATTTCTTCGAAATTCCTACAATGGTTTCAGTATCGAAAATTCAACGAATCGCATTCGAGCTCTTTTTGAAGATCTGAACCCTTTTGGAAAGGAATTGACCTGATTTGGGTGCAGAATGGGCACTAACTCCTTTTCTTTGACGACTTTAGATCTTAACTCTCTTGTTTTCAATTGGGACCCTCTTAAAAACTTAAGTCATTTAGCATCAATACTTTGACTGAAAAAGAGCGAAATTTTTGGGGGAAGGCGATCAGAACGTAAAAGCGGCCACCGGATGCTCCCGGTTGGGAACCGCACAGAGAAGGGAGAGTTGCGCCTAGCAGATCCTCGGCAGTTGTTCGCCGATTTGCGTAGCGATCACCCGGTTCGCGCCCATAGCCGTTCGCGCCACCAGCATCCTCGGATGTTGCGCTGTGACGAGGCCGATCTGCGCAGCATCCCGTCCCAGCGGATGGGTGCGCAATGTCTCGAGCGCTCGCTCCGCAGCCTCCGGTGCAACAAAAAACAAAGCCTTGCCCTCGTTCGCCACATAAACGGGGTCGAGGCCCAGCAACTCGCACGCCGATTGCACCTCGGCGCGCACAGGAAGCTTAGTCTCATCGATATCGATACCAACGTTCGAAGCCGACGCAATCTCATTAAGCGTCGAAGCCAGCCCGCCGCGAGTAGGATCGCGCATGGCATGCACACCAGGTCCACCCGCATCGAGCACCTCGGCGATCATTCCATTGAGCGCCGCGCAATCCGAGCGGATCTGGCTTTCGAACTCCAACCCCTCGCGCACGCTCATGATCGCCATGCCATGGTCGCCGATGGTCCCCGAAACCAGCACCACATCGCCAACTTGCGCTCGATTCGGACCGACATTGACATCTGGCCGCAGAACGCCAACACCCGCGGTATTGATGTAGCAGCCATCGCCGTGCCCGCGCTCCACCACCTTGGTGTCTCCTGTAACGATGCGAACGCCGGCCGTAGCAGCGGCGTCCGCCATCGCATGCACAACCGCAGCTAGCTGCCCTAGTGGAAAGCCTTCTTCAAGGATGAAACTGGCGCTTAGAAACTTCGGCTCCGCACCGGAGACGGCGAGATCGTTCACCGTACCGTTCACCGCCAATGCTCCAATCGAGCCTCCTGGAAAGAACAGCGGCTGCACCACAAACGAATCCGTGCTCATTGCGAGCCGGCCCGAACCTAGCTCGAAGACCGCTGCATCGCCGAGGTTCTCGAGCGCAGGATTCCGAAAGGCAGGCAGAAACAGATGTTCGACCAGCTCATTGCCCAGCTTGCCACCGCCACCATGCCCCATCACAATCGTCGGATAATCCGCGAGCGGCAGAGGGCAACTCCAGTTCGAGAAGTCCGGTGCATCGTTACTGCTCTCACTCATCTGGGTCTTGTCGGGATTTAGCATTTGGCAATGGCTCGTCCTTAGAGCAGAAACCTATCGGCTAAGAGCTGCTGGCTACAAGCTTCTAGCGGTTCCCGCTCCAGCCAGGTCCTCCGCCGACATAAACCGCCCGTAGTTGAAATATGCAGCGCAGGCGCCTTCGCTCGAAACCATCGTCGCACCCAGCGGATGCCGCGGCGAACACTCCTTGCCGAATGCAGGACATTCCGCCGGCTTGATCGCGCCGCGCAAAACATCACCGGACTTGCACAACGGAGACTCTTCAGTATGAATACCAGTGATCTGAAACCGCTCCTCCGCATCGAATGCACGGTAGTGATCGTTCAGACGCCAGCCGCTGTTCAGAATCACGCCGATCCCGCGCCAAGCGCGATCGGTGACCTCAAAGACCTCGGCCAGCAGTTCCTGTGCCTGGAGGTTCCCAGCATAAGTAACGATGCGCTCGTAGGCATTCTCCACCCGGTGTTCACCCTTCTCCAGTTGGATCACCGCGCGCCGGATCCCATCGAGCAGATCAAGCGGCTCAAAGCCCGTTACGACGATCGGGATCTGGAACTTATCGGCCAGCGGCGGATACTCCCAGAAGCCCATCACGCTGCAAACATGCCCAGCCGCCAGAAATGCCTGGACCTTGTTCTCAGGCGAACTCATGATGGCCTCAATGGCCGGAGGAACCAGCACATGCGAGACGAGCAGCGAGAAATTCTTGAGGCCGCGCCTCTTCGCCAGATGCACGCTCATCGCATTCGCAGGGGCTGTGGTCTCAAATCCGACGCCAAAAAACACAACCTGCTTGTCGGGGTTCTTCACCGCAAGTTCAACCGCATCGAGCGGCGAATACACCACGCGAATATCGCCACCGCACCCCTTCACCTGGAACAGGTCGCTGTCTGTCCCGGGCACACGAAGCATGTCGCCGAACGAACAGAAGATCACTCCCGGCTGCGCCGCAATCGCAAGTGCCTTGTCGATCAGCGCCAGTGGCGTCACGCAAACAGGGCACCCGGGCCCGTGAATCATTTCGATTCCCTCAGGCAGCATCTGGTCGATCCCATTGCGAATGATCGAGTGCGTCTGCCCTCCGCAAACCTCCATGATCTTCCACGGACGTGTGGCTACCTGGTGGATCTCGCGCGCCATCCGCTGTGCAATCTCGCCGTTGCGAAATTCGGTGAGGTACTTCATTGCGCTGACTCGCTTCGGGCCCGTTTGGCGCTCCGCAGGTTCTTGCCGGTTAACTCACAGCTTCCGTCGGGGCACACCGACTGGGGCGCAGTTGCTGCCCGGGCAAAAGCCTCTTCTTCGCTGGCCAATTCCTCGTCGAGGGCGCCCATCTTGCGAAACAACTCCAGCGTTTCGAGGGCGCTCTGTTCGTCGATCTTCGAGAGCGCAAAGCCAACGTGAACAATGGTATAGTCGCCTACGCCGACTTCGGGCACGTAGTCCAGGCACACGCTCTTCACCACGCCGCCAAAGTTCACGCGGCCCATCCGAACGTCGCCATCTGTGGTTATTTGTTCGACCCTTCCGGGAATGGCAAGGCACATAGCAACCCTCTTATATCGCCGTGAGGATACACCCAGATGTGATTTAGATCACCTCAACTGTGCTTTCTTGCCTTCATCGAGGCCCTGATCTCGTTCTCCGCGACGCGGAGTTTTACCATCTTCTTCACCAGCGCCCCCGGTAACGGCTTGTCCAGCGGGAACTGAAGTGTTCCTTTCGACGTGTGGTACTTCTTCAGCTCGCCCTTCATCTCATCGATGAGCGAGGCTTGCATGGGAAAGAAGCTGCAATGATCCTTGAACGCGGCATAGGCAACGAGAGCGCCTTTGTATCGAAACGCGGGCATTCCGTAGCTCAGAACTTCGATAGTGTCCTTCGGAACAACAGACCGGATTGTTGCACGCATTCTCTGAAGAGTAGTGCGAGCAGGCTCCGGGACTTCGGCCAGGTATGCATCTACATTGGCGGGTCTCTCTTTTCTTGTAGGCGAACTTCGCATGAATTTTCCCTGATCTCGCTAAAGAGTCTTGAGCACTTGCCCCCAACGAAGCAAGTGCCCCCTCCTTCAGTCTATTTCTTCTTCGGTGGAGGCATCGGCGGCACTTCAGAAGTTGCGATGTCCGCGACCGCTTTCCACGAGCCGTCTGCCTGTTTGCGGTAGGTAGTCACGTAGCTGCCGTGATCATTGATCACCTTGTGTGTCGCAGAGTCCGTAAGAGTCATCTTGTACGAGCCCTGCGTGTAGCCAAGGTCTCCGGATTTCGCCACATCGGTTCTTGAAGCTTCGAAAGTGAGTGAGAGCGCTGGGTCACCCACCATTTGTTTGATTCCATCCCTGATCGCTTCCTTCCCGCTGATCGGGTTTCCTCCCGGCGTCATCAGCACCGCGTCATCGGCATAGATCGCCGCGATCCCATCCAGGTTTTTTGCCGCCCAGTCCTTATTCTGCTGAACCTCGAGATCGTGAATCGCCTTTACGTCGGCGTCGTGAGTATCGGGTGGTGGCGGCGGGGTCGTGTTGCAACCGGCAAATGTCAATGCGAGTGCACTGATTCCGCAGAGAGTAGCAAGGGATCTCATCGTCTTTCGTTCCTCCTCCGTGGGCTCCTCTTGAACATGAAGGGACCATGGCGCTTTGTTGAGCCCGGAAGTTGCGTGCAGAAGGCACTGTTCAAGACCACCTATCCGAACAGGGCAATTTCAATTCCCGATCATGCAGGCAGACGCAATTCTGCCACATGCAAATGGAGAGCGCAGCAGTTTTCTTGGGGAACCTAAGCCAGGCGTCTCTGCTTGTCAGCAAGATACACAAGCCACTCCGCCATGCCTGCACCGGTCTTTGCCGACGTCTCGAAGACGCGGATCCCGGGACGAATCTCGTTGATGTTCCGGAGAGCCGCGGCGCGATCGAAGCCGCAGGGCTCAGCGATGTCGATCTTGGTAATGATGGCGGCGTCGGCGGAGTTGAAGAGTGTCGGATACTTCAGCGGCTTGTCTTCCCCTTCGGTCACGCTCAGCAGCGCCACCCGAATCTTCTCTCCCAGGTCGTAGCTCGAGGGACAAACGAGATTGCCGACGTTCTCGATAAAGAGATAGTCGAGGTCAGCCAGTTTCCATCCATCGAGATGCTTGCCGATCATCTCGGCCTCGAGGTGGCAGACACCGTGCGTGTTGATCTGCCGAACCGGAGCGCCGCTGGCGGCAAGCCTGCGCGCGTCGTTGTCCGTCTCGAGATCACCGACCAACGCGGCAGCTTTGGACCCTGACTTGACGAGTTCGCGCAGAGTCCGTTCGAGGAAAGCCGTCTTGCCGGTTCCCGGGCTGGAAACCAGATTCAGCACCAGCACGCCGGCTGCTTCAAACTGCCCGCGCAGGTCACGCGCCAATTCATCGTTCTTCTTGAGGATTCCCTGCCGCAGTTCCACAATCCGGGTAGTCATACGTTTTCCTCGACTTCATCTTCGATCTCGATTGACTCTATTTCCAATTCCCGACCCTGGCGCAAGTCCGAAACCGGCTCCTCGCAGATGGGGCAGCGAAAGCTCTGCAGGCTGGCAATCTCCACATCTCTCGCACATCTTTCGCAGCGCGCCTTTACCGGCAGAATCTTTACGACCAGCGCCGAGCCGGCGAGCGGGGTATTCTCTGCCGCGATGCCATAGCAAAACTGCAGTGAGTCTTCGATCACCGAGGCGAGCGCGCCGACGCGCAGACGGACTTCCTTGACCCGCGCTCCGGGATAAGCCGCCAACGTCTCGGTGACTGAATCTACGATGCTGGAAACGATGGAGAGCTCGTGCACGCGACCTCGCTTGAAGCCCCAGTCTATCCCTCTGAACTCTTAGAACGTGTGTCGAACGGCACTCGGCTTTGCGGGCGGCTGTAAAATGGCCTCTGGAGGTCGGAGCTCTTCCCCATGGGCAAAACCCTTGCACCTCATCCGCATACAGCATCCCGTCTTGCCCTGAGTGAACTTGCGCCCGGCGCGATGCAGTCCGAGATCCGGGCTATGAGCACGGAGTGCGAGCGTATCGGCGGCATCAATCTTGCGCAGGGTGTCTGCGATACGCCGGTTCCGGCGCCGGTGGAGAATGCGGCAATCGCCGCGATCCTCGCCGGGCACAATATCTATACGCGGCTTGACGGCATTGCACGCCTTCGCCAGGCAATCGCGGACAAGCAACAACGCGATTACGGACTTCGATACGATTCCGAGACTGAAGTACTGGTCGCGTGCGGCGCGACTGCCGGCTTGCATGCTGCCTGCATGGCACTGCTCAATCCGGGCGATGAGGTTCTAGTCTTCGAGCCGTTCTACGGCTATCACATGAGCACGCTGAAGTCGATGCGGGTCAAGCCTGTTCTGGTTCCACTCGCGCAACCTGACTGGGCGCTCGACACAGATGCAATGCGCGGTGCGATCACGCAGCGCACGCGGGCCATCATCCTCAACACGCCTGCGAATCCAAGCGGAAAGGTGTTCACACACGCGGAACTTCAGGCGGTTGCCGACCTGTCGCGCGAGCACGATCTCTTCGTCTTCACGGACGAGATCTACGAGTACTTCGTCTATGACGGGACGAAACACATCTGCTTCGCGACAATGGATGGAATGCGCGAGCGGACCATCGTTATGTCGGGATTCAGCAAGACGTTCAGCGTGACTGGCTGGCGGCTTGGCTATGTGACCGCCGACGCGAAGTGGATGGGCGCGATGGGCTACTTTCACGATCTGACGTATGTCTGCGCACCATCCGCGCTCCAGCACGGGGCTGCTGCGGGGCTGGAGCAGTTGCCGCCTGAGTTCTACGCGCGGTTGGCGGCCGATCATCAGTCGAAGCGCGAGCGGATCGTTGCCGCTCTGCGCGACGCGGGAATGGAGCCAAGCATTCCTGCGGGCGCTTATTACGTGCTGGCAAAGGCTAGCCGTTTGCCCGGCGAAACGGCGGCGCAGAAGGGTCGTCATCTGCTGGCTAAGACGGGCGTTGCTTCGGTTGCCGGATCAGCGTTCTTCCGGCCTGGCCGAGGTGAGGACCTGCTGCGCTTCTGCTTCGCCAAGAAGGACGACGACCTCGATGAAGCGTGTGCGCGATTGCGCAGGCTCTGAGAAGTTAAATTTAACGTACTCTCAGAGAGCTTAGAATCGACTGGTACGAACCTGTACGAATCGAGACGTCAGGAAGGTCCAGTCCCAAGTGAATGAATTTCCTCATGCGATGCTGCGCGAAATCTTTGAGCAGCCTGCTGCGATCCAACGCACCCTTGATCTTTATCTCAGTGGCAAAGCCCTGAACCGGGAAGCCTTCGCGCTAATTGAAAACTGGCTCAATCCGCGGGGTGAGGTATTGATCGCGGCAAGCGGTTCGAGCCGTCACGCGGGGCTGGCCGCCGAAATCATTTTTGAAGATCTTTGCGGACTGGCCGTGGATGTGGAGTATTCGAGCGAGTACAGTTGCCGACCCGCCGTAAACCCACGGCAGCCTTCGGTACTGGTGATCTCGCAATCCGGCGAGACTTCTGACACGCTGGCGGCGCTGCGGTTTGCGAAGGACGGCGGGCAGCAGACGCTGGCAATTGCAAACGTTGCAGGCAGCACAATGCTGCGCGAGGCCGGGGCCGCCATGCCCCTCGCAGCGGGGAAGGAAGTCGCCATTCCCGCAACGAAGAGCTTCACGTGTCAGCTTACTGCGTTGTACCTGCTGGCCCTGTACGAGGGCAGCCGGCTTGGCTCCTTTGAAAACGACCAGCTGAAAGCGCGGATCGATGAGCTTACTGCTCTTCCGGGCCTTATCGAACGTCAACTTGAGGGCTGGCGCATGGAGATGAAGGCAATTGCGGCAAAGACAAGCGATGCGGCGAGCTTCCTCTATCTCGGCCGGGGTGTGCATTACGCCATCGCGCGCGAGGGCGCGCTGAAGATGAAAGAGTCTTCGTACGTGACCGCCGAGGGCTATCCGACCGGTGAACTGAAGCATGGGCCGAATGCCCTGGTGAGCGAACATGTTCCGCTGGTGGCGCTGGCAACCGTTGACCGGCATGTCGATGACTCCGTTCTGCGCTATGAAAAGACCCTGCAACTGCTTGGCGACATGAAAAAGCAGGGTGCGCGTGTCATTGCGATCGCAAATAAGGGCGATCGCGATGTGCCCTCTCTCGCAACGCACTGCGTCTTTGTGGAACCAGTGAGCGAACACCTGCTGCCGATTCCCGAGGTGATCCCGCTGCAGCTCTTTGCCTACTTCACTGCCCTGGAGCACGGTGTGGATGTCGACCGGCCAAGAAATCTCTCCAAGGCGGTTATTGAAGAGGCGGCTTCATAGGAGCAGCAGCAAGCTGCTTCTGTCAGCTGCTAAGGTATTGCCCTCTTAGCTCTGGTTTCCATATCCGTCCCCCCCCGGGGTATTTGGATGCAGCGCTCATTGTTTTCAATGATTTATGGAATAGTCCTCTCCGTAAATATTTGCAATCAAATGACTTAGATTCTAAATAATTGAAAATACGATATTTAAAGTCTAGCTCAGCTTGTCTGAGATATTGCCATGGGGCTTGAGTGCAGCCCTTGATCATGGGGTCATTATGAGCCTCAGGACGAAAATTCAATGCAAACCGTGGTCCCGACCTATCCTGCTCTGTGCACTTGACTTGTGAGGGACGGAGTGGCCGACGAGTCTTGACAGCGGGAAACGCTCGGAGAGGAATCTCAAAACTGCCGAGAAAACAGTCCTCTATATCTTCATGGCCTGCATCTCGTTGGCAATCTCCAGGCCAACGCCGTTGAAACTGCTGCTGATTTCGCGAGCCCGGCGCAAGGCGGCATCCACGTTCGGCAGGATGTTCTCCGGGCCGACCTCGTTGACCACATCGGCCTGGGACAGCAATTCAGCGGGCTGATCCCTGGCGCCGCAGAGCAGGAGCGTACGGCCAGTCTTTCTCATCCGTTCGGCAAAGACTTCGAGGGCGTGAAGCCCCGTGGCGTCGAGGGCAGTCATGTTGCGCAATCGCAGGATCACGATATTCGGAAACACACCGAGGTCCTCGGTCGCTTCTTCGAGCCTCTGAGTGGTGCCGAAAAGAAATGGCCCATGAATTCGGAGGATGGCGACGTTAGGCGGAATCTCTTTGTCCTGGAGGATATGAGCCTTGCCATCGCGCAGGTATTCCTCCGTGACCGGAGCAACTGTGGTTGTCTCTGCGATCCGGTAGATGTAGAGCAGTGCGGCCAATGCCATTCCTACGCCGACGGCAACGGTAAGATCGGCAACCACGGTCAGAGTGAACGTCACAGCCCAGACTGCGATATCGGCTTTCGCAAGGCGCAGCACCCCGCCAATCTCTCGCCATTCGCCCATGTTCCACGCGACGACGAAGAGAACGGCAGCGAGCGTGGCGAGTGGAATAAACCTTGCCAGAGGTGCCGCTGCGAGGAGGATGACCAGCAGCGTAAGCGAATGGACCATGCCTGAGACCGGAGTCAATGCTCCGGAACGGATGTTGGTTGCGGTGCGCGCGATTGCTCCCGTAGCGGGAATGCCTCCGAAGAGTGGAGAGGCGATGTTTGCGATTCCCTGCGCGACAAGTTCGACATTGGAATTGTGCCGGTCACCAGCCATGCTGTCTGCAACCACGGCCGAGAGGAGGCTTTCAATCGCGCCCAACAGGGCCACTGTGAACGCAGATGGGAGGAGCGGCTCAATGTGCTCCGCATGCAGGTGAGGGAGGGTGAACGGAGGCAGGCCCTGCGGCAGGCCGCCGAACCTGGTCCCGATGGTCTCGACGTGCAAGTGCAAGAGCACAGCCATGATTGTGCAGGCCAGCACGGCAAGAATCGATCCGGGAATCCGGCGATTGACGCGCGGCCAGCCGAGAATGATCGCGAGCGTTACGCATCCAACGACAACAGTCTGCCATTGCACGCTTCCGATGTTCTGCGCCAGCACCTTCATGCGGGGCAGAAAACTGCTGGGAACAGCTCCCGTCTTCAATCCTAGAAAATCCTTGATCTGAGTCGACACGATCAGCAGCGCGATGCCATTGGTAAAGCCGATGATCACGGGCCGGGGAATGAATTTAACGGCTGCTCCCAGTCCGGTAATACCCATCAACAAGAGGAGAGCGCCAGCCATCAAGGTTACAAGCGATAGACCTTCCAGCCCGAAGCGGGAAACAATTCCTGCGACGATAACCACAAAGGCCCCGGTAGGGCCGCCAATCTGAACGCGAGAACCGCCCAGCGCAGAGATCAGAAATCCTGCAACCAATGCGGTGTACAAGCCGGATTGGGGAGTGACACCGCTCGCGATTCCGAAGGCCATGGCGAGCGGCAGAGCTACCAGGCCGACGGTCAATCCAGAGGCAAGGTCGTGAGTGAACTTGGGAAGGGAGTAATCGCGCAGAGAGGTGATCGATCTTGGCAGCCATCGTTGCGAAAACCTCACGATCGTCGCACCTCGCCCTTCTCATAGTGCTCAAGCAGGGCCATTGATTCCGCAACCTGCTTTTGAAAATAACGCCGCATGAGGTCGAGCATCTTAAAGATGAGAGGATCCCGAACCGAATAGAACACCTGATTGCCAACCTTACGCGTTACGACGATCTGGCGCGCGCGCAATACAGCGAGATGCTGGGAGAGATTCGCCTGTTCGAGATTCAGTCGTTCCATGAAGGCACCCACCGCCAATTCGCCATCTCGAAGCAGGTCGAGAATTGCGATACGCGTTGGGTGGGCGAGTGCCTGGAAAAACTCAGCTTTAAATTGGCGCAGGGAATCGGGCATGTATACATTATATTCTAACATTCGAATATACGATATACACAATCATGCTGCATAAACACAATAAAGCCCCCGCCGGAGTGGGGGCTGGTGAAAAAAACGGCCTATCGCGTGGTTCGGGCTTCGAAGTGAGCTTCGATCTCCTCGAGGGTCTTGCCCTTTGTCTCAGGCAGCAGGAATGCCGTGGTAAGGAAGTAGACAACGGTGAAGCTGGCGAAGAGGTAGAACATCGACGAGTAGTTGTGGCGGGCGACGAAGGGCAGGAAGATGGCCTGCAATGTCGCTGCGACCAGTTGGTTGATCACCAGAGCGATGCTCATGCCGTTAGAACGGATGCGTGTGGGCATCAGCTCAGAGAGAGCGAGCCACACACAAACGCCGGGTCCGGTAGCATAGAAGGCCACGAAGAGGTAGATGAAGATGGCGACGAGCCATCCGTGGCTCTCGTTGGGAACCGGGCCGAGAATCGCTTTTTCAATTTTCAGCGGCGCCGATTTCGCCGCCTCATAATTGCCAAACGGATTGTTGAAGAGGGCCTGGACCTTGTTTGCCGGGACCGCGCCTTCGCGGGCGATTTTCAACGGAGGAGTCGCGGGATCGTCGGAGCGGACGTAGCTCGTGGTTCCGGTGAAGTCACCGTAGGAAAAGATGATGGCGAAGGATGCACGGCCGGGCTGAATGTCTGCGCTCGTGGCACCGCTGGTGGCGAGCAGGCGTTGGGCTTCGTCCTGGTTGAACTGGAAGGTCAGTTGCTGGTCGGGAGTGACCAGGGACTGGATCTGATCGCGACAATCGACATTCTGGCTCTCGGTACGCTTGAACAGGGTGCCGACGGTGATCATGGAAAGGATGATGCCGCTGGTGCCGAGAACGAAGAGGAACTTGCGGCCCTTCCGATCAACGAGCATCATGCCGATGGCAGTGAAGCAGAAATTGAAAGCGGTGAAGAGGACGTATCCCCAATGAGCCTGCAGGTCGGAGAGCCCGCTCTGAAGCAAAATGTTGGTGTTGAATCCGATTACAGAGTTGATGCCGGTGGCAGTGTTGCAGGCAAGGATGATACAAGCCAGCAGGAAGGGGATGACGTATTTGCGGCGCAGGAGCGAATCGCGGACCTTCGCGCCGGCGGCTGCAGCAGGTTTTGAAGCGGTCTCCATCTCCTGCAACTCAAGGGTTGCCTGTTCTGCGGAACGGGAGCGCAGCAGAGCGGCACGTGCCTTCTCTGTTTTGTGCTTGCGATAGAGCCAGCGGGGCGATTCCGTGACCATCAAGCCACCGATAACAAAGAGCAGTCCCGGGGGCAGGGAGACCCAGAAGATGCTGCGCCAGGCATGGTCTTTGAAATCGTGGAGCGCGACTGGATCGCCCAGGCGGGCAACAGCATCGACGCGATAGCTGAAGTAGATTCCAATAAGTGCGGCGGCAACAATGCCAAAGGTAAGCAGCCACTGGAAGACACCGGTTCCCTTGCCGCGCGACGAGGCGGAGAGGCATTCGGCGAGATAGAGTGGGACAACGATACCGATCAGTCCCCCGCTCATGCCCTGCAAAAGGCGCCCGAAAAACAAGGGGGCGTATCCATGTGAAAGCGCTATGACCGGGATGCTGACGATGAATGCGGTTCCGCTGAGGATCATGAGGGGCTTGCGGCCCATCCAGTCGGCGAGGAGACCGGCGAAGAGCGTGGAGAAGACGCTGCCGAGCAAGACGGCCGCCACTATGATCGAGAGTTGCGAGGGATCGAGCTTGGATGTGGATTCGAGATAGGGAAGCGCGCCGCCAATAATGCCGACGTCGATTCCGTAGAGCAGGCCGCCGAGACCCGCGACCAGTTGCAGAAAGAAGTTGTAGCGCCGCCGGCTTTGCTCAGAGTAGGCCGGAAAAGAATCGGAAAAAGTGCTGGCTGTCATGAATGAGTCCCAGTGTATCTCTCTACCGCATTGCCGACCAGATGGCCACGTTCAGAATCACCATGATCACAGCCGAGGCAGGAAAGAGGAGAAGCGCTTTTTTGAGCCGCCGCGGATCCTTGCCGGCAATCGAACCGATGATCCACGAGCTGACAGCGAGGCCGACCCAGCCGCAGGTGATGACGAAGCCCAGGGCTGTTCCGGTCATCTGCGGGAATACGGCGCCGGTAATGGCGAGAGTGGTGGGGAACACGGGAGCCATCGAGAGTCCAGCGATGAAGACCAGCACAGCAGCCGATCCGGGCTTGTTGGTCTGAAGCATGAGGAATGTCGTGACGGCCATGGCAATGGATGCGCCAAGGGTTACCTCGATGGCTGGAGCGTGCGCAAGCACGGGTGAAATGGCGACGCGGCCTACCAGCAGTCCGAGTGCGAATCCGAGCGAGAGGATGTTGAGGGCACGCGACTCGGGAATGCCCTGGGCGATGAGATGGCGGGGCAGCCAGTTCCACACGCCGACTTCACAGGTGATGTAAAGGAAGAGGAAGAGCCCGAGCATGAAGAGGATCGGGCGGCCGAGGATTGGACCAACGTTGGCGAGCAGGAATTGCGCGTTGCCGGAGGGAGGCGGCATCTTCGATACAGCCTGGACGATCAGCGCGGCGACCGTGAGCGAGGCCACGGTGTAGCAGAGACGGACCCAGTTCTTCTTGAAGACGTTGGCGGCGATGAAGGGAGTGGCAAGCCCCCCGAGGCCGAAAAACAAATTGACAAGGTTGAGGGCGATCGCGCTCTGCGAACCGCTGACGCCGTTGACGAGCGCGTTGGCGCCGGTGACGACGATTCCGCCACCCATCCCAAGGAGAAAGAGCAGAAGCAGGATGTGGCGGAAGCTGCCAGCGCGCGGCAGGAAGAATAACGCAAAGGCGATGCAGGCGAGGCCGAGGATGAGGCCGACCTTGTCGCCTTCGGTGTCGAGGAGCGGGCCAACCCCGAGCGATGCGATGATGAGCCCGAGCGCCTGGACGAAAGCGATCGTGCCGTTCTGCGTGGGCGTGAGATGGAATCGATCAGAGAGATCCGGCAGAATCGTCCCAAGCATCGCGGCGATCATTCCGTAGACGAAGATAGCCAGGATTGCGGCAAAGATGAGCACGTAAGCAGGTCCTTTCAGATTCGTAGGCAAGGATACGGCATCGAGGCGGCCAGCCGTCACAAATCAGAGGCCATTTGTTAACCAGGTGATGTAGCGTTCCGTCTAGTGAGTGACCGTGGCCCACAAACAAACTATCAGCACGACGCTCCAACGGAGTTCTCGTAATGACCGATCTCTGGAATGACGTAAAGCATGCCCTGAACCTCTTCATCAAAAGCCCAGGATTCTCTATTGCCGCGATTTCTGCGCTGGCCTTGGGTATCGGGGCGAACACCGCGATTTTTACAGTGGTGAATGCGGTGTTGCTGAAGCCACTGGGGTATCCCGACGCGGATCGGATTGTTTCGATCCTGCTCACGTCGCCGCAGGGGCGTGGGCAGGGGTGCTCGATTCCGAAGTTCCAGGAATACCAGCAGCAGAGCTCGGTTTTCAAAGACGTAGCTGCATACGACTTTGCCGGGCCGGGATTCAACATTACAGGCGATCGCCCTGAGTTGATCCACGGGCTTCACGTTTCAGAGGCATACTTTCGCGTTTTCGGCGCACCCGTTATGCTGGGCCGTACCTTCACGCGGCAGGAGGACTCGCCCAATGGCGGGCACGTGGTGGTGCTCAGCTACGGATTGTGGCAACGGAGGTTCGGCGGAAACCCCAACATCGTGGGTCAGGCGCTGCCACTGGCTGGTGAGCCGTACACGATTGTGGGTGTGCTGGGACGTGATTTCTCGACCGACCCGGCAGCGGACATTTGGATTCCTTTCCAGTTTGAGCCAAACAGCACAAACCAGGGACACTTCTTCCTGGCTTCGGCGATGCTGAAGCCGGGCGTGACACTGGCGCAAGCTGACGCTCAATTGAGGCTGGCGTATGCGGAGTTCCGGCGCAAGTTCCCGCAGACGGATCCGAAGGGCGGATTCGCCGCACAACCGCTGCGGGACGCGATTGTGACGAATGTCCGTACGTCGCTGTTGGTGCTGCTGGGAGCGGTAGGGCTGGTGCTGTTGATCGCCTGCGCCAATGTCGCAAATCTGCTGCTGGTGCGGGCCACAGGACGCAAGCGCGAGTTCGCGATTCGCTCGGCGCTGGGTGCCAGCCGGGCGCGGGTGATCCGGCAGTTGCTAACGGAGAGTGTTTTGCTGGCTGTTGCGGGCGGAGCCCTTGGGCTGGTACTTGGATTTCTCGGAGTGCGCTGGCTCCTCGCAATCAGCCCCGCAAACCTGCCACGAATTGGGGAGGAAGGTGTGGCAGTCGGCGTGGACTGGCGGGTGCTGGGATTCACGCTGGTAGTGTCGTGCGCGACCGGGATTGTGTTCGGCCTCTTTCCGGCATTCAGTGTGTCGCGAACGGATTTGAATTCGACGCTGAAGGAGAGCAGCAATCGCTCGGGTTCCGGCTTCAGGCAGGGGAAGACGCGTGCTCTGCTGGTGATTACCGAGGTTGCTTTGGCGCTGGTGCTGCTGGTGGGGGCTGCCTTGCTGATTCGCACATTCGTCGCACTGCGGGGAGTGAGCGTCGGCTTTGACCCGCAGAATGTGCTGACGATGGAGATGTCGCTGAATGGCGACAAATTCAGCAAGACAGCGGCGGTGGCGCAGCTATCACGCGATGGGAGGCAACGGCTGGATGCCATTCCGGGCGTGGAGAGTTCGGCGTTTACATGTTGCTTGCCGGTACAGGGACAATTCGGGCTGCCGTTTGCAATTGTGGGCCGGCCTGTGGATCCGGCAAAGGATCAGCCCGGAGCGGGGTGGATGCACGCGTCGGCGGACTACTACAAGACATTTCGGATCCCGGTGCTGCGCGGGCGTGAATTCAACGACTCAGATACGGCGGCGTCGCCGCCCGTGCTGATCATCAATGAGGCCCTGGCAAAGCAGTATTTCCCGAAAGAAAATCCGGTTGGGCAACAGATTGCCGTCGCGAAGGGGATGGGACCGCCGTTTGAGGAGCGGCCGCGGCTGATTGTGGGCGTGGTTGGGAATACGCACGATGGCGGGCTTGATCAGGATACTGGGCCGCTGATGATTGTGCCAGATACACAAGTGCTGGATGCCATGACCGAACTGAACGCGAAGATCGTTCCACTGCGCTGGGCAGTGCGGACTCACGGCGATCCCCGCAAATTGAGCGCGGTGATTTCCGAGCAGTTGCGGCAGGCGAGCGGCGGATTTCCGGTCGCGCGAATCAAGACGATGGATGAGATTGTGTCGAGTACGATGGCGCGTCAGACGTTCAACATGATGCTGCTTTCTATCTTCGGGGCGATTGCGCTGGTCCTGGCGGCGATCGGAATCTACGGGTTGATGGCGTACTCGGTGCAGCAGCGAACTCAGGAGATCGGCATCCGCATGGCGCTGGGAGCAGACCGGCCGACGATTCGCAAGCTTGTTGTGTGGAATGGAATGAGGCTGGCGCTGATCGGGGTGGTGCTGGGGCTTGGCGCTTCGTTTGGTTTGACGCGTCTGATGGCGAGTTTTCTGTTCGGCGTAAAGACATGGGATCCGACGGCGTTCGTCGCAGTGCCTGTGGTGCTGTCGGTCGTGGCGCTGATAGCGGTATGGCTGCCGGCGATGCGTGCTTCGCGGGTGGAACCGATGAAGGCGCTGCGGGTGGAGTGAAGGGAAAGCGCATGATCGTGCTTTCCCAGGTCTCAGAATCGAGACGAGGGGCACCCGGCTCCCACTTCAAAACAGAGTTTCCAATGCTTCCCGCTAGTCGCGGCGAAGGATGAGGAAGACGCTGACGAGGACCAGGACGCTGCCGGCGATAATACGCCAGGTGATGACCTCTCCGGCGGCGAAGTAGCCGAGCGCCACGGCGACGATGGGATTGACGTAGGCGTGGCTGGAGACACGCGTGGCAGGCATGTGGGCCAGCAACCATACGAAGGCCGTGAAGGCCAGCAGCGACCCGAATACAATCAGGTAAAGAAGCGCGAGAATTGCACGGAGAGAGATGTGCGGGAAGGGGTGCATCTCGCCGAAACCTGCTGAGAGGGCAAGGAGCATGCCACCGCCGAGCATCATCGCAGCGCCGGCGGTGGTGGGACGCGATTTCGGCAATTCCATTGAACGAGTCAAAACCGATCCGAGCGACCAGGTGGTTGCGCCGGCGAGGATCGCGAGGCATGGAATAAGAGCGATGTGCTGCCTGCCGCCAGGGAGCAGGAGAACGGCGACTCCGGCAAAGCCGATGAGAACTGCCAGAGCCAGCATGGGACGCATCTTCTGCTGGCGGAGGATCATCATCTCGAGGAGCATCGTGATGATCGGCAGCGTAGCTGCCAGGACGGAGACGACACCCGAGGCAACGTACTTCTCGGCCCAGAAGAGCGGACCGTACTCGGCCACGAACATGAGGAGGGCCATGATGGTGAGGCTGCGCCACTGGATAAAGGTTGGCTTTGCTGCCCCCTTCACGCGCATGAAGGCGTAGAGCAGGATACCGGCCGTGAAGAATCGCGCTCCTGCAGCAAATAGTGGCGGAAGCTCCTCGACAGCGACGCGAATGGCGAGGAATGTCGTGCCCCACAGCACGTAAATGGCAAAGAACGAGAGAATCAGGCGAATCCGGTAGGATTCCTGTCCTCTTTCCATCGCGACATTGCTAACCACTGAATCGGCCATAGATGGTTACATATTTACATTTTCTTGCTAACCTGTCAAGATAGTTTTAGGGGTTAGCGGTGGAAAGCGTTCCGGAGAATGATGTCCGACCGGCAACAAAGGGACCGGCCTTTGAGTTGATTGGCGGCCATCCTGCGCTTGATCTCGTGAACACGCTAGACTGGCGTTTCCGCGAGTCAGGGCCTGAGGACTTCTTAACGAGCTACAACGACCTGGTTCGTTTTGTTGAGCAATCCGGATTGCTTCCGGCGTCCCGAGCGCGACAGCTTCTCCGCAGCATTCCTGAAGTCAAGGCAGAAGGAGTTGTGAAAGCAGTCCGCGAACTGCGGGAAGCTGCGGCGAATACTCTCTATGCTGCCGTGAATGGGAAAAGTCCGCAAGCGTCTTCCATGGCGCAGTTGGAAGGTTTCTTCAAGGAAGCGAGCGGGCGAGTGCAGTTACGCTGGACGGGTTCGAGGCTAGCGCAGGAGTTGCCGCAATCCACACCACTTCCCGCTTTGCCTTTGTGGATGTTGAGTTTGAGCACGTTTGAATTCATGACCTCAGAGGAGATGCATCTGCTGCGCGAGTGCAGGAATCCAGAGTGCCGCTGGCTGTTTATGGATACGAGCAAGAATCATACGCGCCGCTGGTGCGACATGAAGATCTGCGGGAACCGCATGAAGGCGCGTCGTTTCAAGGCCCAACACCGAAATTGACCAACTCGCACCGGCGGGAAGTTTGGTGTGAATGGTCGTTCGCTGTCTCAGATTGATGGTCGATCAGCTCATGACTATACTTTCCATGAGCGTTATCGCACGCTTCCCCCAACGCGCAATCCTGAAGCTTCGGAGACAAAGATGCAGAAGACTTCCCTATGCATGTGTGTCGTTGCCGGTTCCTTGCTTGCTGTTGCGTATCCCGCGTCATCTCAACAAATTGTTCACGCCCTTACCGGAACCGTGAGTTCGATTGATAGCGCCAGCAAGACCATCACGCTATTTCAGGACAGCGGTTCAAGCGAGACATACGGTGTTTTGTCGGCCAAAACACGGCTCGCATTCGATAAAAGAATTGAAGCGGATGCAACCGAGGCCAAGACGTTCGAAAAGAACGGGGCATATGTGATCCTGTTCTATTTTGGAACAGACCAGAACAGGACTGCGGTTGCGGTGAAAAGTCTTGGCCAGGGCCCGTTCTCCACGACGACAGGTGAGGTGACGAATTGGAACGGCCACCAGAACACGATCTCAGTGAAGGGCGATGATGGAAAAGTCCAGTCGTTCAAGGTTGACGACCAAACGGTCGCGGAAACTTATACCGGAGTCGTCAACGGATCGAAGTTCGATGCCGGCAAGGGAGATCAGGTTCGAATCGTAAGCACTCTGAGGGATGGTCGACCGATGGTGCTCTTTATCCGAGAGAAGTAGCTTCCTTATGCGAGGGCCAGGCTGGGCTGAGGCCCAGGCCTGGCTCAGGCGAACCTGGTCCAATCGCAAGCAATCGACGATGCAGTCGGCAGAGCTGTCAAACAGAGAGCACCACACCGTCACTCGTGGCGCAGCGCCTTGCTCGGCTCAATGCGCGCTGCGCGCACCGCGGGCACGATTGTGGCCACCATTGAAGTCAGCGCCAACACGGCGCAGACGGTGGCGCACGTTGCCAGGTCCGTTCCCCTGACTCCGTACAACAGGTTCGCGGTAAACCGTCCGAGCAGAAGCGCAAGGCTGATTCCTATCGCGAGCCCGATGCCGGTCATGGTGAGCCCCTGACGCAACACCATCTTCAGTACAGTCGGCGCGGCTGCTCCCAAGGCCATGCGGATGCCGATCTCATGCACTCGACGCCTCACCCAGAAACTCATCACTGCATAGAGACCGATGGCTGCCAGGCTAAGCGCGATTGCACTGAATATCCCAAACAGCAGGCTCGAGACTCTCGGCAATAGAAGCGACTTGGCAACGTGTTCCTCCATCGTTTCCGTGTTGAACACGGCCAATTTCGGATCGAGGGCGGCAATTGCGCTCCGCACAGGCTGTTCATACCTGCGCGGCTGGCCTGCCGTTTTCACAAGCATCGAGACACCGAAGAA
>Ga0335080_10000576_pt1 | contig 34036 bp, 28 predicted proteins | sample Lox_Sample_34_FD_206720 | JGI IMG/M metagenome (GOLD analysis project Ga0335080, IMG submission 206720) | Soil microbial communities from Loxahatchee National Wildlife Refuge, Florida, United States - Lox_Sample_3.4 | ecosystem: Environmental > Terrestrial > Soil > Wetlands | place: USA... | reverse complement strand
GGCGCCGGTTAGCCCTGCTGGATCACGTCGGGTAGGGGGTGCTGGTGGCAGGTCGGCCAGCCGGCCGGGGACCGTGCCCGGGTCCGGCTGGACGTTCCCGGGCCGGAGGCCGTCCACGGCCGGCCTTGACGTTGCGGACTGGCGTGGTGGTGACCTGCAGGCCGACTCGCCCGCCGCCCATGGTTCTGATCTACGCGTCAATCAGCCGCATATAACCACTGATCAGGCAACTTAGATCAAGCATTACGTTTATATGACCTAGTAATTGCCCGTGCGGCTTTCGGGGTGTACCGTCCCGAACATCCCCTCAACTGGGGGGCGCGACGTGTCTGACCGCGCCGGGGGAGGTCGGTATGGCCGAGGCAGAAGATGCGGGCTCGGCGGAGTTCGCCGAGCGGATGAGCCAGATGATGAATGAGGCCATGCTGGCCCTGATGGTCAGCGTCGGCCACCGCACTGGATTGTTCGACACCATGGCCGCGATGCCCGCGGCGACGAGCACCGAGATCGCAGCCTGCGCAGGGCTCCACGAACGGTACGTCCGGGAATGGCTGGCCGCGATGACCACCGGGAAAATTGTCGATCATGACGGCGCGACGGGCACTTTCTCGCTGCCCGCCGATCATGCAGCCTGGCTCACCCGGGCGGCTGGCCTGGACAATCTTGCGATACAGGCGCAGTACGTGGGGCTGCTGGCACTGGTGGAAGATCAGATCGTGGACTGTTTCCGCCATGGCGGCGGAGTTCCGTACTCGGCGTTCCCGAGGCTCCAGGCTGTCATGGCCGAAGACACCGGCGCTGTTCAGGATGCGACCCTGATCGACGTGACGTTGCCGCTCGTTCCAGGGCTGGTCGACAGGCTCGGGCACGGTATCGACGTCGCGGACGTCGGATGCGGATCCGGCCATGCCGTCAACCTGATGGCCGAGGCGTTCCCGCGCTCGCGATTCACCGGGTTCGACCTGTCCGACACCGGGCTCGCCGCGGCTATGGCAGAGGCCGATCACAAAGGGCTTACCAATGTGCGGTTTGAAAAGCGCGATGCCGCCAGGCTCGGCGAGGCCGCCCGGTTCGATTTCATGACGACCTTCGACGCAGTGCACGACCAGGCCCGGCCGGACCTGGTGCTCGCCGGGATCGCCCGGGCGCTGCGCCCCGGCGGGGTCTATCTGTGCGTCGATATCGCCGCTTCCAGCGAGCTTTCGGAGAACTTGGATCACCCCTTCGGGCCGTTCGGCTACACCATCTCCTGCATGCACTGCATGACCGTCTCCCTCGCAGACGGCGGGATGGGCCTCGGCACGATGTGGGGAGAGCAGAAAGCCCAGGAGATGCTCACCGACGCGGGCTTCACCTCAATCGAGGCCGCGCACGTCGACGGCAATATCGCCAATACGTATTTCATTGCCACCAGGAACTAAGCCGACGCGGACCAGACATGGACCAGAGGTGAGACCGCCTTCGTTCTGAAGTTCGAAGATGTGGCCGGCCGCTAGCGTCTCGCTAGCACGCCCTTAGCACCGCAGGTGAGTACGGGAATCGCCCATCAGCACAGCCCGGGCCACGTCGGCGTCCGGTCCCGCCAGGGACCGCGCTACTGCCAGCCGGCGATGGCGGCGTGCATCTCCCAGATGAGGATCTCGGCGGGCTCGGCGGCGGTGACCTTCTGCCCGCCGGTGGCCGTGAACCGCACCGCGTCACCCTCGGACAGCGGGCCCGCATCCTCCAGCGTCACCGTTCCCCGCGGCACGAACAGGTGCAGGAACGGGGCCTCCGGTAGCTCGACCGTCCCGCCGGGCTGCAGCCGCGCCGCGTGCAGGGCGGCGTATTTGTTCTTGATCCGGATGGCGGCCGCGCCGTCGTGCCTGGCCATGCCGGACGCGACCGGGACCAGGCCGCCGCGCAGCAGCTCGTCGTCGATCTCGAGCTGCTCGTAGCCGGGGATGATGCCGTCCTCGTCGGGCACCACCCACATCTGCACGAAATGCACCGGTTCGGTGTGCGCCGATCCGCCCTGCAGCCGCCAGGAGTCGTTCTTCTCCGAATGCAGGATCCCGGTGCCGGCGCTCATCCGCTGGGCCAGGCCGGGGTAGATCACGCCAGCGTGCCCGGTGGAGTCCTGATGCACCAGCGAGCCCCGCAGCACCCAGGTGACGATCTCCATGTCCTGGTGCGGGTGCGTCTCGAACCCGGTGCCCGGCCTGACCACGTCGTCGTTGTTGACCAGCAGCAGGCCGTGGTGGGTGTTCAGCGGGTCGTAGTGGCGGGAGAACGAGAAGGAGTGCTTGGAGTCCAGCCACGACAACCTGGTCTTGAACCGCTCATCGGCACGGCGGATGTCAACCGCCGGCGCGAGCGGCCCCGTGATGTCTGTCATCGCTGCTCCTGCGGGCGGTTGCCTGGGTTCATGCGCGGGCGGGCGCCGGCCCGTTCCCCGCCCGCTGGCCAGCGGCGACCACCTGCGCGGTGCGGGTGACGTGCAGCTGCGCACAGTACTGCTCGGCGATCTCGGCGCAGATCTCGGCCGCCTGCTCGCAGATGGGGTTCCCGATGTCGGCGGCATTCAGCGCCATGATCATCTTGTACCGGAGATCTTCCATGGGCACCTCCGCGGCCATCGCTGCCAGCCGGCCCTCACAGGCGATGCTACGCGCGGCCGCCGGCCGCACCCAGCGGCCACCCCCGCGTGATCACGCACATTGTCACGAGACCAGGCTGGCTTCCAGCAGGCCGAACCGCCCGCTCGTAGTGTCACACGCTGGCGGCAGCCGTTTGGCCGGATCGTGCTCGAGCTCAAGCAGCTCCGCGATCGTGCGCGACTCGCAGTCGCTGCTGGAGAGCATGAACCGCGTGGTGTGCTCATACTGCGCGTAGAAACGCTCGATCCGGAACGGTGGCAGTTCCACGAGATCCAGTATCGCGTTCATGTCCAGTCACCCGGCTGGCCCGGACGCCCGGCGAGGAGGGTGCGAGGCGTGCGACTCAGGAGGTCCGATGAGCCGTTCTGACGGCCAGCGGCAGGCCGGCGGGCAGGCTCTCACCGTGCGGACGGCCAGCGGCCAGGAGCTCGCCTACCCGTGGGCGACCAGCATCCGGGTGGACCGCCGGGGTGACCTGCGGGTGATGCAGGGCCTGCGCCGGCGCGCGTTCCACCGGTGCGCCGAGTGGGCCAGCTACACGGTGCAGAACCTGCGCTGTGGCCCGGATGCTGTTTCCAGCGGGCGGGATGATGCCCCGGGGCCTTAGCGTTGTCGCGAAGCGCTGTTCCGACATGGCTCGCCCGGGCGCCGCCGGGCAGAGAGGCCTCCCGTGAACTCACTCGCGCCGCGTACGGTGCCGCTGACCTTCCGCTCAGTGGCTGAGCCGGTGCCTGGCCCGGGCTGGCAGGGCCTGTTCTCCTCGGCCTGGCCGGCCTACCGGCGGTGGTATCTCCGCGACGGCGCGGCGGCCAGGACCGGCCTGCGGACGTGCCGGCGGATGCTGGCCACGCACATGCCCGAGCTCGTGCCGACCTGGCAGCGGCTGGCCGAGCTGGCCGGCGGCGACGAGCTGGCCGCGCAGATGCTGACCCTGTACAACCCGCCGCCGTTCATGAGCGGCTGCTCGCAGGCGGTCCATCTGGCCGGGGAACCGGCGCTGGTCCGTAACTACGACTACTCGCCGGAGCTGTTCGAGGGCGTGGTGCTCGGCAGCTCGTTCACCGGGCGGCGGGTGGTCGGGACGAGTGACTGCCTGTGGGGGCTGGTCGACGGGATGAACGACGCGGGCCTGGCGGTGTCGCTGGCGTTCGGCGGCCGGACGGCCACCGGGCCCGGCTTCGGCATCCCGCTCGTGCTGCGCTACCTCCTTGAGGTGTGCGACACCGCCGGGCAGGCGCGCGAGGTGCTGGCCCGGCTGCCCGTGCACATGGCCTACATCGTCACCGTGGCCGACCGTGACGGCGGCTATTTCACCGCGTTCGTCGGCCCGGCCAGCGAGCCGGTGTTCAGCGCGTCGCCGGTCGCGGTCAACTTCGAGCCGGCCCCCGGGGATGAGAACGTGGCGGCCCCCGGCAGCCGTGTGCGCCACGACCTGCTGGCGGCACTGGCCGGCGACGGTGATCTGGACCTGGAGCAGCTGGTGACCCGCTTCCTGGAGCCGCCGCTGCACTCCGGTGCGTACGCGCTCGGGTCCGGCACCCTCTACACGGCCGTGTACCGGCCCGGCGACCTGGCGATCGAGTACCGCTGGCCCGGCTCATCGTGGAAGCACTCCATCGGCTCGTTCGCCAGCGGCCGGCATGAGGTGCTGCTCGGCGGTGACTAACGGCCGTCGTGCGGGCCGGACGGGGGACGTCGAGCGCCGGGTTGCGGTCGAAGAAGCCGAACGGCTTGAGCCCGGCCTCACGCCATCTTGAAGTTCAGCGGGCTGCGCGGCCCCGGCTGTGGCGGGACGACCGGCGTGCCGGCGAACTGGCCCCGGATCCCGGTGATCCACTGCTTGCAGCGCTCCTCCAGCCGGTTGTCGTCGGACTGCAGGCGCCCCCGGGTCACCAGCGCGCCCAGGTCCGCGCCCCGGTACCGGTAGTCACCCGGGCCCATGATGCGCAGGTAGAACGCCTCGGACTCGCTGACGATGCCGTGCCAGTCGTGCCCCCACCGCCGGAACGTGACGGACGCGTCCGCGCCGAGCTGGTAGATCCCGGTGTGCGGCGCCCCAGTCAGCAGCTCCACCTGATCGCGTGTCTCCTTGATGATGATCTGGCTCCACACGTCGACGCTGGCCTCGCGGGACCAGCGCTCGTTGATCTCGCCGATGTCGACCTCGTAGTCCACGTCGAGGTACTCGAGCAGGTGGAACAGGAACAGCGGCATGTCGGCGTAGGCGCCGGCGGTCACGTTGGTCATCGAGCTGATGCCGCTGATCCGCGGGTTGAGCTCGCCCAGGTACAGCTCGCCGGTGCCGGTGTCCACCAGGAAGTCGACCTCGAAGAACCCGGAGTAGTTCTCCTGTGCGAGCCGGGCGCCGAGCCGCTCCGTGAGGTCCCTGGCCCGCTGCTTCTGGGCGCTGGTCAGCGTCGCGGGGTAGTCGTTGCCGGCCCACCCGCCCCGGTAGGGCGTGAGCTCGGGGTGGCCGGTGATGTCGTTCATCAGCGGGCCGACCAGCGTGCCGTACCGGGTCAGCACCGCCTCCACCGCGATCGCCCGGTGGTCGATCCTGCGCATGACCTTGAGCTCTTCTTCCGCCAGCGGCTCCTTGGCCGCGTATTTATCCCAGTCGGCGCCGGTCCGGATGAAGAACGTGGTCTTGCCCGAGTCGCCGTAGGGCATCTGGACCACCAGGTCATGACCCAGCCCGGACCGGTCCGCCAGGGCCAGCAGCTCGGGGTAGCTGGCCGCCCTGCCGAGCACGTTCGGCACGCTGGGAACGCCCGCGTCGTTGCCCAGCTCGGTCGTCACGATCTTGGAGTCGAGGCGGTGCCGCAGCTCGGCCGGCGGATGGGCGATCCGCAGCCCGTCCCGGGCCGCCAGCTCCTCGGTCTCGGAGTCGAACATGACGAACACCGCCCTGCCCCCGCTGCCCTGGGCGGCCATCCAGCTGCGGACCTCGGGGTGGGCGAGCAGGTAGTTGCAGATGTCCTCGATCGATTCGAACTCCGGCGCCGTCCGGTCATGCGGCACGAACACGTTCGGGTGGCTGCCCTCGAACGAGTCGAAGTAGGTCACGTAGTGGAAGTTCCGCACCCAGCGGTCGATGCCCAGCAGGTTGAAGGCGGTGGGGGAGACGAAGTAGATGGGGGTCTGGTTGGTGCGGAAGAACTCCCGCAGATCGGAGACGCCGCGGAACCTCGGCTGAGGGCTGCTCATGAGTGTCTCCCTGACCTGGTCCCGGTGCCTGCCCGATATGTCAGGACTACCCCCTGGGCCGGCCTGCCACGCCGGCCTGGCCAGGCCACGGATAATGGGCAGAGATCCGGCCACCGGCTGTGCCCGCCGTCCCGTGGCGAGGCCCGGGAGGTGCTGATATGGCCGACCTCTGCCTGTTCCCGCCGTCCGCGGCCATCGCCGGGGACGACCTCCTGCTCGGTGGCTGCTCGCTGCGGGAGATCGCCGAGCGGTTCGGGACCCCCGCGTTCGTCATCGACGAGCAGGCGCTGCGTGCCCGGGCCCGGGATTACCTGGCCGCGTTCACCGGCCGGCATCCCCGGGCCCGGGTCTGCTTCGCCGTGAAGGCGTACCCGTCGGCGCCGGTGCTCTCATGCCTGGCCCGCGAGGGCCTCGGCTTCGACGTGGTCGGCGGCGGTGAGCTGCGCATCGCGCTGGCGGCGGGGGCGGATCCGGCCACGATCGTCATGCACGGCAACGCCAAGACCGATGACGACATCCAGGCCGCCCTCGACGCCCGCATCGGCTACATCGTGGTGGACGGGTTCGACGACATCGACCGGATCGAGAGGCTCGCCCGCGGGCATACCCCGGTGCTGCTGCGGGTCAGCCCCGGGATCGAGGCCGCCACCCACGCGGCGATGGCGACCGGCGCCGCCACGTCAAAATTCGGGGTGCCCGCGGCGCAGGTGCCGCAGGCGATCGCCCGGATGCGGGAGGTCCCGGCGATCGACCTGCTGGGCCTGCACGCCCATATCGGCTCGCAGATCCTCAGGCTGGAGCAGTTCGAAGCCGAGGTCGCCGCGCTCGCCGCGCTGGAGCGGTTCGGTGTCTACGACCTCGGCGGCGGCCTCGGGGTGCGTTACGTGCCCGAGGACGCCGCGCCCGGCATCGATGATTACGCGCAGCGGCTGATAGCGGCGGCGCACCAGCACCTGGGCAGCGGCATCGACCTGATCGTCGAGCCCGGCCGGTCGCTGGTGGCCCCGGCCGGGATCACCCTGTACCGCGTGGTCACGGTCAAGCGGGCGGCCCGCACGCACGTGGCGGTCGACGGCGGGATGGGCGACAACCTGGAGCACGCGCTGTACGGGCAGCGCTTCGCGCCGCTGGTGGTGGGGCGCTGGGCCGGGCAGAGCGTGACCGCCGACCTGGTCGGGCGTCACTGCGAGTCGGGCGACGTCATCACCCCCGCCGTCCCGCTCACCAGCCCGCAGGTCGGCGACCTGATCGCGGTGCCCGTCACCGGCGCGTACTGCTTCACGATGGCCAACAACTACAACGCCGCGCTGCGCCCACCGGTGATCTTCTGCGGCAACGGGGCGGCCCGGCTGATGGTCCGCCGCGAAACCCCCGCTGACCTGATGGCACGCGACGTGGGCGCCTGGTAGCCGGACGTGTCCCGCGGGCCCTGCCGGTGGCCGCCGCGGGTTGCTGGGGTTTACGCTCGGGCCAGCGGTCGCGGCAGCCTGGAGGGAGAGGCGGCAATGGCAGAGGCGGCGGAATTCGTGATCGGGGCCAGGGCGAGCTGCTCCGATGGTTTCTGCGGAGAGCTGAGCCGGGTGATCCTCGACCCGGCCGATCGCACGGTCACGCACCTTGTCATCGAGCCGAAGCACCGGGGGGAGCCCGGGCGGCTTGTCCCCATCGACCTGGCCGGCACCAGCGCCGGTGAGATCAGCCTGAGCTGCACTCTCGCGGAATTCGGCAGGCTCGACGCGGCCGACGACACAGAGTTCGTGGACAGCGGCGGCGCGGGCGACGTGCCCAGCCCGACGGGCTTGCCGCCCATGGGCATACCGCACCGCCTGGTGGCCGTGACCCACGACGTCGTCCCGCTGGGTGAGGCGGAGATGCGCCGCGGTGAGCCTGTCCACGCTCTCGACGGTGAGATCGGGCGGGTGGAGGGCTTCGCCGTCGACCCGGGCGACCACCGGGTGACCCACGTACTGCTCCAGGAGGGGCATCTGTGGGGCCGCAAGGAGGTCGCCATCCCGATCAGCGCCGTGACCGGGATGGCGGACGGGGTACGGCTGAACCTCACCAAGCAGCAGGTGGAAGACCTGCCGCCGCCCGGCTGAGCGGCCCGCGGGCGCCAGGCGCCGTTCATCTCGGGTAGATGCGGCGTTCACCCCGGGTGGGTGATGCACCGGGCGGGCGCAGGCGGCAGTTTTATGGTTGCTGGTCCGACCTCGGTGGGGTGTGGTGTCCATGTTCCGCTCGGTGCCGGGGCTGCGGGCCATCTCGTCCTACCGGCGCGAGTGGCTGGCCAGGGACATCGTCGCGGGCGTCGTGCTCACGACGCTGCTGGTCCCGCAGGGCATGGCGTACGCGGAGCTGGCCGGCCTGCCGCCGATCACCGGTCTGTACACCTCCATCATGTGCCTGCTCGGCTACGCGGTGTTCGGCCCGTCGCGGATCCTGGTGCTCGGCCCGGACTCCTCACTCGGGCCGATGATCGCCGCGACGATCCTGCCGCTGATAGCCGCGAACGGCGACGAGAAGCGGGCGGTCGCGCTGGCGTCGCTGCTGGCGATCATGGTCGCGGCGATCATGATCCTGGCGGCGGTGGCGAAGCTCGGCTTCATCGCCGACCTGATCTCCAAGCCGACGATGATCGGTTACATGAACGGCCTGGCGCTGACCATCCTGGTCGGGCAGCTGCCGAAGCTGTTCGGGTTCAAGGTCGAGGCCGACGGGTTCGTCGGCGAGGTCACCGGCTTCGTCAAGGGGCTGGCCAACGGGGAGGCGGTCGCCGCCGCGGCCGCGGTCGGGATCACCGGGATCGTGGTGATCCTGGTGCTGCAGCGCTGGCTGCCGAAGGTGCCGGCGGTGCTGATCATGGTGGTGCTCGCGATCGCCGCCACCACGGTCTTCAGCCTGGCCGACCACGGTGTCAGCCTGGTCGGGGTGCTCCCCAAGGGCTTCCCGCCACTGACGATCCCGCACGTGCGCCTGTCCGACCTCGGGCCGCTGTTCGCCGGGGCGCTGGGCATCGTGCTGGTGTCGCTGGCCGACACGATCTCCACCGCGTCGGCGTTCGCGGCCCGCACCGGCCAGGAGGTCAACGGCAACGGCGAGATGATCGGGATCGGCGCGGCGAACCTGGCGGCCGGCCTGTTCCAGGGCTTCCCGGTCAGCACCAGCGGGTCGCGGACCGCGGTGGCGGAGCGGTCCGGGGCGAAGACCCAGCTCACCGGCGTGGTCGGGGCCGCCCTGATCATCCTCATGATCGTGCTGGTGCCGGGCCTGTTCCGGAACCTGCCGCAGCCCGCGCTGGCCGCCGTCGTGATCACCGCGTCGCTGTCGCTCGCCGACATCCCTGCCACCGTGCGGCTGTGGCGGCAGCGCAAGGTGGAGTGCCTGCTGTCGATCGCGGCGTTCCTCGGCGTCGTGCTGCTCGGGGTGCTGCCCGGGATCGCGATCGCGGTCGGCCTGTCGATCCTCAACGTCTTCCGCCGGGCGTGGTGGCCCTACGACACCGAGCTCGGGCGGGTGGAAGGGCTGGCGGGCTACCACGACGTGCACTCCTACCCGCAGGCCGAGCACCTGCCCGGCCTGGTCATCTACCGGTTCGACGGGCCGCTGTTCTTCGCCAACGCCACGACGTTCCGCGACGAGGTGCGGCGGCTGGCCAGGGCCGACCCGCCACCCACCTGGATCCTGATCGCCGCCGAGCCGATGACCGACGTGGACACCACCGCATCCGACGTGCTGGAAGAGCTCGACGAGGCGCTGAACGCCCAGGGCATCAGCCTGGTCTTCGCCGAGCTCAAGGACCCGGTGCGGGCCAAGATCGAGCGCTACGGGCTCACCCGCACGATCAACCCGCAGCACTTCTTCCCGACCATCGAATCCGCGGTCGCCGCCTTCCGCCAGGAGACCGGCGCTGACTGGACCGCCGCCGGAACCGGACCGTCCCATGACATTCCCGCATCACCACCCATTAGCTGAGGCCGGCCCGGTGCCCGCCCGGCCCGCTGCCCCCAGAATCCGCCGGGGGCAGGTCGCGGCCGTTGCCACCGTCGCCGCGCTCGACCTGCTTGCCCATCGCATTGACCACCAGGCGGGCCGCACGGCGGCGCGGTACGGCGCCGCCGTGGCACTGCTGGGGATCGCGCGGGCGGCCGGTGTCTCCTGGGCCGGGCTCGGCCTCGGCCGTGGTGATCTGGGCAGCGGCATGCGCACCGGCCTGGTGGCCGGGGGGTGCGCCGCAGCGGCCGTCCTGGCGGCGGCTGCGCTGCCCGCCACGCGCGGATTCCTGCTCGACGAGCGGGCCGCCGGCCGCGGCGGGCTCGCCAGCGGGCTGGCCAGGATCACCTTTGCCGCGGTGCCGCCGGAGGAACTTAGCTACCGCTCGGCTCTGCTCGGTATCTGGCTGGGAGACGGCACCCGGGCCGGTGCCGTGGCGTGGTCGAGCGCGCTGTTCGGCGTGTCGCACATTCTGCCGACGCTGTCCACCATGAGCCAGACCGCGCTGGACCGGCACCTCGCGCGGCGCCCGCTGCGGCAGGCGGCGTTCGTGGCCGGCAACGTCGTGGCCACCAGCGCCGCCGGCGCTGTCTTCGCCTGGCTGCGGCTGCGCTCCGGCAGCGTGGCGGCCCCGCTGCTGGCGCACGCGGCACTCAACGACTCGGCACTGATAGCTGGCCGCGTCGCGCACCGGCTGGGCCGTCGGGTGCGGGCCAGCCCTGGCGCCCCGGATGCTGGCAAGGCGGCCGGGCCGGATGTCCCGTCCCGGCCACCGGGCGGGTGAGGAGGACAGATGGATCTCGAGACGGTAGCCCGGCGGGCTGGGGACCTCCTGGCCGGCGGCGACACAGCGGAGAGGGCGGCCGTGCTCGCGTCAACCGCGACAGCCGGCACGAGCTTCGGGCCGGGGCTGCTTCCCCGGCCCGGCCTTGATCAGGCGCTGGCGACCGGGATCGTCGCCGCAGCGAACCACGGGCTGGTGATGACGTCGCAATCGGCGTGTGCCGCCCTGGCCCGCAGGCTCGTCCCCGACGACGGGACACCGCCGGGCCGGGTACGCGCCTACGCGGCCCAGGTGGCCGTCAGCGGGGGCGTCGCGGTGGCCGGCGCCGTCCTGGAGCGTCTGCTGCCCTGGCGGCCCGGCGAGCCGATGCGCCGGGCGGCGCTGCGGACGGCTGGCCGGCGGGGAGTGCGGGTCGGGCTGGCCGGCGCGGCGCTGGCCGGCGTCGCGGCCGCGGACGCGGCCGTGGGCGGCCGCCGGCCGGGCCTGCGGGTGCTCGCGGCAGGGGGCGGCCTGCTGGCTGGCACCGCACTGGCCGGCTGGCAGATCTACCGGTACCGCATAGGTGAAGAAGAAGACCCGGCCCGGCTGGGTCCCGCTGTGGACCCGCTGACCGGACAGCGGACTGGCGGGGAAACCGCCCCAGAGCAGATCCCGCTGCCGCCGGTGGCCAGGTCCCTGCTGATGGGCGCGGCGGTCAGCACGGGCCTGCATGGGATCGCGTTCGCGGAAAGGGCGCTCTCCCATGGCCTGGCGGCCGGGATACGCCGGGCGGTCCCCGGCGCCCGCCCGGTCGCCGGGCTGGTGGGCCACACCGCGGCGCTCGGGATGACCGTGGCCGGGCTGGGGGCCGCGATGGAGTACCTGGACCGCCGCGCGGAGACCGGCGGGTCCGCGATCGACGCCGCCTACACCACGCCGCCCGATGTGGAGACGGTCAGCGGCTCGCCCGCGTCAGCGGTGGCGTGGCCAAGCCTGGGGCGCGAGGGTGTCCGGTTCGTCAACCTGGCGCTCACCAGGCAGGAGATCGCCGATGTCACGGGAGTGCCGATCGGGCAGGTGAAGACGCCGGTGCGCGCGTTCGCGGGGCTGGCGTCGGGGGAGACCGTGGACGTGCGGGTCGACCTGGTCATGGAAGACCTGGCCCGGCTCGGCGCGTTCGAGCGGTCGGTGCTGTGCGTGGCCTCCCCGACCGGCAGCGGTTATGTCAACTACGTCGCGGCCGAGACGCTGGAGTACCTGACCCGGGGCGACTGCGCCACGGTCGCCCTGCAGTACTCGCTGCGCCCCTCGTTCCTGTCGCTGGACCGGGTGGCGATGGGCCGGGAGCAGAACCGGGCGCTGCTGCACGCGCTCGAATGGCGGCTGCGCGCCCTGCCGGAGGGGAGCCGGCCGCGCCTGGTCGGGTTCGGCGAATCGCTGGGCGCGCACACCATGCAGGACGCGTTCCTGCATGAGGGGGTGCCCGGGCTGCACCGGGTCGGGATGGACCGGGCGCTGTTCCTGGGCACCCCGGCCGGCAGCAAGTGGGCCAGGCAGTGGCGCCTGGACCCCGGCAAGAGCGACCCGGATGGTGAGGTGGCCGAGGTCGCCTCCTACGCCGAATGGCTCGCGCTGCCAGCGGAGGACCGCGCCCGCCGCCGGTACGTGCTGCTGTCCCATCATGAGGACCCGATCACCCGGTTCGAGCCCGCCCTGATCGTGCAGCAGCCGGGATGGCTGGGCCCGGCCGCTAGCCGGCCGCCCGGCATATCGCACCTGGCGGGCTGGTACCCACTCACCACCTTCGTGCTGACCCTGGTGGATGTGAAGAACGCGATGAGCGTCACCCCGGGAACCTTCTTCGCCCGCGGGCACGACTACCGCGCCGACCTCGCGCGCATGGTCAGCGAGGCCTACGGCCTGCCGGTCACCGACGCCGAGCTGCTCGCCATCGAGCAGGCGCTGCGGCGCCGCGAGGCGACATGGGCGCAGCGGCGCGTGGTCGCCGAGCAGCTGCGCCGTGCCAGGGAGGCCGTCCAGCGCCAGACCAAGACCTGGAGCCTGGCCCCGGACGCCGTGGCCGCGGAGCCCGGCACTGCCTGACAAGCCAGGAACCGGTACGTGGCTGGCCGCGCGCTTCCGGACCGGCGCACCGACGGGCCTGGCGCTGACCGTCGCGGTTCTCACGCTCGCCGCGTGCGCCTGGGCGCTGGGCTCCCTGACGTTCAGCGTCGTCCATCACACCGGCATCACCCGCGACGATCCGCGGGCCCTGGCCTTTTTCACCGGTCACCGCACGCCGTGGCTCACCAGCCTCGCCAAGGCGCTCACCTGGCTCGGCTCGGGCCTCGTGCTCTGGCCGGTCGTCATCATCGCCGGCCTGGGCCTGTGGAAGTGGCGCCGCAGCTGGCTGCCGGCGGTCCTGCCCGCACTGGCGCTGGCCGGCGCCTGGGCGGGGTCTTTGCTGATCAAGGAACTGGTGGCCCGGCCCCGCCCGCCGGTCGGCGGGCGGCTGACCGTCGTCCACAGCTGGTCCTATCCCTCCGAGCACGCGGCGCAGGCCCTGGCCACTTGGGGCATGCTCGCGCTCATGCTGATGGCGGGGCGCTCCGCACGGGCGCGGATGCTGCTGGCGCTGAGCGCCGCCCTGATCGCGTTCGTGGTCGGGCTGACGCGGCTCTACCTGGCCGCCCACTGGATGACCGACGTGCTGGCCGGCTGGGCGCTCGCGGGAGTGTGGGACTGCCTGCTGATCATCTGCTATCTGGTCGCGCAGCAGGTGACGGCGGTCCCCGCGGGCCGGGAGACGCCAGCCGCGGCACCGCGGCCAGCGGCGTAGGCCGGGCCGGTTCGCCGGCGCGGGTGTCACTACCATGGCCTGGCGGGGCCAGAGGAGGTGCTCGTCATCAGCGATCCGGCTGCTGGCCCCGGCGCAGTCCCGCACCGGCGGGACGAGCGGCGCCACCCAGGCGAGGGTGCGGACCTGGCGGACGCGCTGCGCCGGGTGGTCGGCGGCGAGGTCCGGTTCGACCCCTACAGCAGGCGGCTGTTCGCCCGCGACGCGAGCATGTACGCGATCGAGCCGATCGGGGTGGTCTTCCCCCGCGACGCCGACGACGTGGCCGCCACCATCGCCACCGCCGCCGGGTTCGGCGTCCCGGTGCTGCCCCGGGGCGCTGGCACGAGCCTGGCCGGCCAGACGGTCGGGCATGCGGTCGTGATGGACCTGTCCCGGCACATGAGCATGATCATCGAGATCGACGCCGGGCAGCGGGTGGCGCGGGTGCAGCCCGGCGTGGTGCAGGAGCAGCTGAACCTGGCCGCCGCCCCGCACGGCCTGATGTTCGGCCCGGACACCTCCACCAGCAACCGGGCCACCCTCGGCGGGATGATCGGCAACAACTCGGCTGGCAGCCAGTCGGTGCGGTACGGCATGACGATCGACCACGTGCTCGCCCTCGATGTGGTGCTGTCCGACGCGAGCCGGGCCGAACTGCGCCCGCTGACCGGGCCGGAGCTGCGGGCCCGCGCCGCCGCGCCCACGCTGGAGGGCGCCATCTGCCGGGACCTGCCCGCCCTCCTCCAGCGCCACCAGCGGGCCATCGCCACCGGCTTCCCGCGGTACTGGCGGCAATCGGGCGGCTACCGGCTGGACCGGCTGGCCGGATCCGCCCGGTCCGCCGGGGACGGCGGACTCGACCTGGCGACGTTCGTGGTGGGTTCCGAGGGCACCCTGGTCACCGTCGTCGAGGCGACGGTCGCGCTGGTGCCCGCGCCGCGGGCCCGGGTCATCGCGGTGGGCCATTTCACCTCCGTGCAGGCGGCGATCGAGGCGACCGAGGACGCGCTGGCATGCCAGCCCGTGGCCGTGGAGCTCATCGACCGCGCCATCCTCGAGCTGTCCCGGCAGAAGATCGAATACCGGGCGCTCGGGTCGATCCTGCACGGCGACCCGGAGGCCCTGCTGTTCGTGACGTTCGCCGGCGACAGCCAGGCCGAGGCGGCCGCCGGGGCCGACCGTCTGGACGCCCGCTGGCAGGCGCACGGCCACGGTTATCACACGCTCCGGGCGGTGCGGGCGGCCGAGCAGGCGGCGCTGCTGAAGGTCCGCCAGGCCGGCCTGGGCCTGCTCATGGCGGCCAGCACCGGCCCGCGCAGGCCGCTGGCATTTATCGAGGACACCGCCGTCGAGCCGGCCAGGCTGGCCTCGTACGCGGCCCGGCTGCGGCAGATCCTGGACTCCCACGGCCTGACAGCCGGCTTCTACGGCCACTGCTCGGTCGGCTGCCTGCACATCCGCCCGTTCATCGACCTGTCCGGGCCCGGGCAGGCCGAGCTGATGCGCGCGGTCGCCGAGGAGGTCCGTGAGCTGGTGCTGGAGTACGGCGGGGTCAACTCGAGCGAGCACGGCGACGGGCTCGCCCGCAGCGAGTTCAACCGCCGGGTGTTCGGCGACGATCTCTACCTGGCCATGCAGGAGACCAAGCGGCTCTTCGACCCCGGGAACCTGATGAACCCGGGGAAGATCGTGAACGCGCCCGCGATGACCGAGCACCTGCGCGACGCGGCCCGGCCGGCCACGCCGCCGCCGGTGACGCGGCTCCGGTTCGCCGTCCCCGGCGGGATGCGCGGCGCCGCCGACCGCTGCATGAACATCGGGCTGTGCCGCAAGTCCTCGACCGGGGTCATGTGCCCGTCGTACATGGCCACCCGCGACGAAGAGCACTCCACCAGGGGCCGCGCGAACGCCTTGCTGCACGCGCTGTCCATGCCCGACCCGCGCGCGGCGCTCGGCGACGGCCGGCTGCACGGCATCCTCGACCTCTGCCTCGGGTGCAAGGCGTGCCAGAGCGAATGCCCGCTCGGCGTCGACATGGCGGCGCTGAAAACGGAGGCGCTCGCCGCCTACCACGACCGCCACGGCGTCCCGCTGCGGGCGCGCATGCTCGGCTCCATCCGCAGGCTGAACCGCCTGGGCTCGGCCGCCTTCCCGCTGTCCAACGCCGCCAGCAACTGGCGGCCCGCCCGGCTGGCGGCGCAGCGCTGGCTGGGGATCAGCGCCGCCCGGCCGCTGCCCCGCTTCCAGCGGCATGACCTGCGCAGCTGGTTCGCGCGGCGGCCCGCCCCGGCGGCGCGGCCGGCCCGGGGTGAGCTGATCTTCCTCGCCGACTCGTTCACCACCTTCACCGAGCCCGCGGCCGGGCGGGCGGCCATCGAGCTGCTGGAGCTCGCCGGGTGGCGGGTCCGGCTCGAGGACGCCGGGTGCTGCGGCCGGGCGAGCCTGTCGCAGGGCCTGATCGAGGCGGCCCGGGGAACGGCGGCGGCGCTGGCCGGGCGGCTCAGCGGGCCGGCCGCGCGCGGCGTGCCGATCGTCGGCGTGGAGCCGTCATGCCTACTGACCCTGCGCGACGAGTACGCGGCCCTGCTCCCCGGCGACCCGGGCGCGCAGGCGGTGGCGGCCGCCACCGTCCTGCCGGAGGAACTGCTGCTGGAGGCCATCGCCGAGGGCAGGCTCACCCTGCCGCCGGGCGGCGCCGTCAGCGGCCGCCGCGTGCTGTTCCACGGCCACTGCCACCAGAAGGCGCTCGCGGGCACGGCCGCGACGGTGGCCCTGCTCCGGGCCATCCCCGGCGCCGACGTCATCGAGCTCGACGCCGGGTGCTGCGGCATGGCAGGCTCGTTCGGTTTCGAGGCGGAGCACTACGGGCTGTCCATGAGCATCGGCGAGCTCCGGCTCTTCCCCGCCGTCCGGGCCGAGCCGGAGCAGACGATCATCGCGGCGACCGGTGTGTCCTGCCGGCAGCAGATCGGGCACGGGACCGGGCGGCCGGCCCGGCATCCGCTGGAAATAGTCCGGCGGGCGCTTTAGCCCTTTGCGGGTGATGTGCCGTCAGCGGCCAGCGCCGATGCTGGAACCAGACAGCCGGCCGGACCGAGGAGAGGACCCGATATGGCTATTGGACCGGTGCAGCTCATCGTGCTGGGGTTCAACCACCCCGACTTCCACGGGGAGGTGATCGCCGAGCTGGAGCGTCTGCACGAGAACGGCATGGTGCGGGTGATCGACTCCATCGCCGTGTACAAGGACGCGGACGGCGACCTGGAGATGGAGCACCTGAGCAACCTGAGCCAGGACGAGGCGATCGAGATCGGCAGCAAGATCGGCGCCCTGATCGGGCTCGGCATCGACGGCGAGGAAGGGATGGAGATCGGCGCCGAGGCGGGCGCGGAGCAGGCCGCCGAGGAGGGCATCAACGTGTTCGGCGGCGAGGAGTGGGATGTGCTCGAGGACATCCCGAACGACTCCGCGGCCGCGCTCATCCTGCTGGAGCACCACTGGGCGGTGCCGCTGCGGGACGCGATCGCGCGCGCTGGCGGCTTCCGCGTCAGCGACGGTTTCATCAGCCCGCTGGACCTGGTCGCGATCGGCCTGATGTCGGCCGAGGAGGCCGAGGACCTGCACGCTATGGAGACCTCCGGCGCCGCCAAAGCATGACCGCGACCTTCAACGGCACAGACGACCCCCCACACACCTGGAGGAATGAGATGTTCGGAGCCCGCAGAGTTGCCCGCCGCACGGGGCGGCGCACCGCCCGGCGCGTCTCCCGGCGCCGGTAACAACGCCCGCACACCGACCTGTGGCCTGCCCGCGGGCCATGACTGGCGCCCGCCCGCGGGCGGGCGATTCCGGCTGGACATGACCGAAGGAGGGCAGGCCCATGTCAGCGTGGGGCTGGGGACTGCTGGGCATCATCTACCTGGTACTGCTGTTCACGCTCGCCATCATGACGTTCCGCAAGGGCCACTGGGTGCTCGGGCTGATCGGCTTCATCTTCCCGATCCTGTGGATCATCGGCGCGGTCCTGCCGAGCAGGCGCTACCGCTGAGGCAGGCGGTCCGCTCCACGCTGACCGGGCACGGCCCGGTCAGCCGGTCACCCGGGCGGGCGGCGCGTCCACGCCGCAGTGCAGCAGCGGGCCCGGCGCCGGGGCCGCCGCCTTGGCCGGCCGCGGGTTGCGGATGGTGGCGGCCGCCACCACGCTGCCGATCACGCAGAGCCCGGCGGCGATGAGCGAGGCCCGGTGGAAGCCGGCTGTGAACTGCGCCGGGTGCAGGTAGGAGGCCCCGGACAGGCCCGCCGCCGCGGGCAGCACGGCGACCGCGATCAGCGACGCGGCGCGCGCCACGTCGTTGTTCACCGCGGAGGCCATCCCCGCGTGCTCGGCGGGCACGGCGCCGAGCACGGTCGAGGTCAGCGGCGCCACGTTGATCGCCAGGCCGAGGCCGAAGACCAGGACGGCGGGCAGCACCTCGGTCAGGTAGTTCCCCGAATAGCCGACCCGGGTGAACAGCGCCAGGCCAGCGGCGATGACGATGGGCCCGGCGGTCATCTGCAGCCGGGGGCCGATCCGGGCGGCGAGCGCCCCGGACCGGGCGGACAGCACGAGCATGATCACGGTCACCGGCAGCAGCGAGATCCCCGCCTCCAGCGCCGTGTACCCCGACACCTCCTGCAGCTGGATAGGCAGCAGGAACAAGGCGCCGCCCAGCGCCGCGTAGACCACGAACGTCACCACGTTGGCGGAGGTGAACTGGGCCGAGGAGAACAGGCTGAGCGGCAGCATGGGCGAAGGTGCCCGCCGTTCCCACAGCACGAAGGCGGCGAGCAGCGCCGCGCCGGCGGCCAGCGCGGCCAGCGGCCCGGGGCGCAGCCATCCCGCCGCGGGGCCCTCGATCAGCCCGTAGGTCAGCCCCACCAGGCCGAGTGTGATCAGGACGCTGCCGGTCACGTCGAGCTTCCCGGTCGCGTCCGGGTCGCGCGACTCGGGGATGTGCCGCAGCCCGACCGCCACCACCAGGGCGGCCAGCGGCAGGTTGATGACGAAGATGAGCCGCCAGGAGCCCGCCTGGATCAGCCAGCCGCCGAGGAACGGCCCGATGGCGCTGCCCACGCCGCTCAGGCCGGACCAGGCCCCGATCGCCTTGCCCCGGTCGTCGGGGTGGAAGGACGCCTCGATGATGGCGAGGCTGCCGGGGGTGAGCAGCGCCGCCCCGATGCCCTGCACCGCCCGCGCCGCGATCAGGACCGGCGCATTGGGGGCGGCGCCGCACAGCGCCGAGGCGACGGCGAACCACACCACGCCGGCCAGGAAGACCCGCTTGCGCCCGTATTTGTCGCCGAGCGCCCCGGCGAACAGCAGCAGGCCGGCCAGGGTGAGGGTGTAGGCCGTGACCACCCACTGCAGGTCGGCCAGGCCGATGTGGAAGTCGTGGCCGATGGTGGGCAGGGCGATGCCGACCACGGTGGCGTCGATCGAGGCCATCGCGGACCCCAGCACCGTGCCGAGCAGCACCCACCGGCCGGGCCCGCTCCCATACCTGAGCCAGACCTGGCCGCCGGAGGTCACCGCCGGGGTGCCCACCGCGCTCCCGTCACATCTCTCCTCTTACCCCACGCCGGCCGCCGGGCGCCACCACCACCGCCGGCGGGAGCCCGGCCCGGCGAGGCCGGGGGATCAGCCGTTGCCCTGCGCTGCGAGCGCGAACGCCAGCAGCGAGTTGGCCGTGTAGTCGATGGCCGGCTCGACCGATGGCCAGCTGACGACGTTGTCCTCGTAGGCCGCGGCCTTGGTGTTGAACAGCCGGTAGCTGCCCGCGCTGCAGGCCCGCATCCCGGTGACGGTGCCGAGGCCGGAGAAGTTGCCCGGGCTGCTCGGCCCGTCCACGGTCGCGCCGAGCTGGATGTCGCCCGTGCCGCTGAGCGAGCCGGCCAGGTTCGCGATCTCGCTCTGCATGCACTGCGGGAACGTGGTGCCGGCCCCGACCACAAACGACGTGCCCCACGGGTTGGCGCCGAGCGCGAAGCCCAGCTGCTCGGCGGCGAAGGCGGAGTAGGCATCGCTTCCCCCGTAGCGCCGGTACAGCGCGTTGGTGATGTAGAGGCCAAACGCGTGCGGGGTGGCGTCGTCGGGGCCGAGATCGGTGCCGAGCGCGAACGGGTCGCCGCTGGCCCAGTGCTCGCCGAGCTTGAGCTGGGCGGCCAGGTCGGAGAGCAGCGCATCCGGCGGGATGACCGCCGGGGCGGGGGAGTTCCGCATCGCCTGGAGCAGTTCGGCCTCCCCGAGCGCGCCGGTGTCGTAGAGGTTCAGGGTGTCCCCGCCGGCCTTGTGGCCCAGCGCGATGTAGGCCCTGGCCCAGCGCGCCGCCACGGCCAGGTCGGCCCGCACCTGCGCGGACGGCCCGCCGAGCGCCTCCTGCGCGAGCGCGATCTCGGTGGCGCCCCAGAGCATGTCGCTCTGCCACTCGCTGCCCGGGTAGAAGTCGTGCGGGTACGCGGTCACGATCGGCCCGGGGTGGCTGGTCTTCGCCATGGCGTACACGCCGCGGGCGAGCGCCAGCAGGTGCTCGGCGCTGGCCCGGTCGCCGCGGGCCGCCAGCTGGGCGCCGAGTGCGTAGTCGGCCGCGAGCCGGCCGGCGAAGTCGGGGCTGACCGGCTGCCCCGGCGGCGCCGCCTCGAACACTGGGCGGTACTTCACGTAGTAGGCGGTGGGCCCGGGATGGCCCCCCGGCTTGATGTCCATGCGGTCCTCGGCCTGCGGCAGGAACCAGAAGTTGTAGTCGCCCTGGATCTTGTTGTTCGCGGTGCCGGTGCCGATGCCGTCCTGGATGTACACCACCTTGGTGGTGGGGTTCCACAGCTTCTCCAGCCAGCTGAGTCCGAAGTCCGCCTCCGGCTGCAGCGTCGGGTAGCTGCCGGGGAAGTCGCGGGCCGCGAGCAGCATCAGCCCGTCGGCGTAGCTGGTGGTGTAGGCGAACTTCTCGTAGCCGCCCCCCGCGTCGAACCACCCGCCTGCCACGTTCACCGGGCCGCCGATCCGCCGCAGCGTGCCGAGCAGGTTGTCGTCGCTGTCGTAGCGGGGCGTGGCGTAAACGTAGGAGCGGGCGTCGGAGAGGTTGGCCGGCTGCCGGGCAAGCACCGAGGGCACCACCTGCGCGCCGTCGCGCTCGGAGGTGAAGTACCGCACGGCGTTCAGCACCAGCCGGTGATAGAGCACAGCCGGGGAGGTGACCGTGAACGCCGGCGACACCGCCGTCGCCCCGGCCGCGTGGACCGTGATCCGGTAGCTGCCCGGCCGGGTGAGCCCGCTGAAGCTGAGCTGGTAGATGGCCGGGTAGTGGGAGTTCCAGCTGCCCACGTCGCTGCGGGAGGTGCCGCGGAACACCACGCCCTGGCGGCCCGCGACGGTGAAGCTCACCCCGGCGGCCGGCCGGGTCAGCATCACATAGGCGGTCTTGGGCCCCCCGGCCGGGTATCCCACCTGATTGACCCGGACCTGCGGGCCGGCCGCCTGCCCCTGCGCTGGGGCGGACGGCGGCGCCGGGGTGGCCGGCTGCCCGGCTGTCGCGGCGTGACTGGTGCACGCCGCCAGCAGGCTCACCGCCGCGGCCGCCGCGGCCGCGGACACCGACCTTGCTCGCGCACGGTTCATGACTGGATCCTTTCGGCGTAGGCGGCACGCAGCCGCCGCTCGGCTTCGGGTCCCGCCCCCAGGTAGTCGAGCCCCAGCAGGGCCGCGCCCGCGACCGGTGGGACATCGGTGATGCGCACGGCGGCCCGCGGGGCCCCGGCCCTGATCCCCTCGGTGACGCCCGCGGTGAGCAGCGGGTCGCGCGCGGCGAGCAGGCCGCCGCCGAGCACCACCGGGGTGGCGGCGCCGGTGAGGCCGAGACGGCGCATGACGGTCAGCGCCATCGCGCAGATCTCCTCGGCCTGCCGGCGGACCAGGTCGGCCGCGACCGCGTCGCCGGCACCCGCCACCGCCAGCACGACCGGGGCGAGTTCCGCCAGCGCCTCCCCGGGGATCGTGCCCAGGTGGATCCCGATCGCCACCGCGGTCACCGACTCCGCCCCGAAGTGCGCGGCCACGGCCTCGCGCAGCCCGGTCGGTGTCCCGCGGCCGTCCTCGGCGCGGATCGCCCACCACAGCGCCGCACTGCCCAGGCCGTACCCGCCGCCCCAGTCGCCGGTGATCCCGCCGAGCGCGAGGAAGCCGGTCTTCCGGCCGTCCGGCGCGACGCCGACGCAGTTGATGCCAGCGCCGCAGGTGACCGCGACACCCCAGTGCCGCCGGGAGCCGCCCGCGGCGGGGGTGCCGTCCGCGGGCGTGGGGCCGGGCGCGGGGGAGGGGCCGTCCGGGACGCCGGTGACCAGCCCGGCCCGGAGCACCGCGAAGGTGTCGTTGGCCACCTCCGTGGTCTCGCTCCAGCCCTGCGCGCGCAGCGCCGCGGCCAGTTCCGCCTCCTCCTCGGGCAGGTCGGCATTGGCCAGGCAGGCGGACAGGTGGCGGGCGGCCGGCGATCCCCGTAGCCCCGCCTGCCGCTGCGCCTGCCCGATCAGGGTGGCCACCAGATCGAGGGTCTCCGGCAGGTTCACGGCGCCGGCCGTGCCGGGCCCGCGGGCGCTGGCCAGCAGGGTGCCGTCGGCGGTCACCAGGGCCAGGTCGCTCTTGCTGTTCCCGCCGTCGATGGCCAGCACCGCGGGCACGGCACCGCTCACCGGTCGGCCGCCGGCCCTGCCCAGGGCAGGTAGGCCCGGTTCTCGGCGATCAGCCGGTCGGTCAGCTGGCCGGCCAGGTCGTACTGGCCGACCAGCGGGTGGGCGAGCAGCGCGGCAAGCACCCGCTTGCGGCCGCCCCGCACCGCGGCCTCCACCGCGAGCTCCTCATACGCCGACACGTCGCCGATGAGCCCGCGCAGCAGCGGGTCCAGCGCCGCCACCGGGACCGGCTGGGCGCCGCCAGCGCCGATCACGGACGGCACCTCGATGACCGCCTCATCGGGCAGGAATCCGAACGTGCCCGCGTTGCGCACGTTCACGACCTGGGTGTCGCGGCCATCGGTCACCAGCGACGCCAGCAGCGCCACCGCCGCCTCCGAGTAGTAGGCCCCGCCGCGCTCGCCCAGCAGCTCCGGCTTGGTGTCCAGCGCCGGGTCGGCGTACATGGCCAGCAGCTCCCGCTCCAGCCGCGCCACCTCCTCCGCCCGGGTGGCGCGGTGCCGCTGCTCGGCGACCACGGCGTCGTGGCAGTAGAAGTAGCGCAGGTAGTAGGAGGGAACCGCGCCGAGCTGCGTGGTGACGTCCTGCGGCTGGCCGGTCTTTTCCGTGATCTGCGGGCCGTGGGCGGCCAGCAGGTCCGGGAGCCGGTCCGTCCCGTTCACGATCACCGACCGCTCCCAGGTCAGGTGGTTCAGCCCGACGTGGCCGAGCGAGACCTCGCCCGGGTCCACCCCCAGCAGCGCGGCGAACGAGCGCTGGAAGCCGATCGCCACGTTGCACAGCCCGACCGCCCGGTGACCGGCGTCGAGCAGCGCGCGGGTGACGATGCCGACCGGGTTGGTGAAGTCGATGATCCAGGCGCCCGGCTCGGCCCGGCGCCGGGCACGCTCGGCGATGTCCAGCACCACCGGGACGGTCCGCAGCGCCTTCGCGAACCCGCCGGCCCCGGTGGTCTCCTGCCCGACGCAGCCGTATTCCAGCGGCCAGGTCTCGTCGCGCTGCCGCGCGGCCTGCCCGCCGATCCGCAGCTGGAGCAGCACCGCGCCCGCCCCGTCCAGCCCTTCGTCCAGGCCGGTCGTCCAGCGGACCCGCGCCGGGTGCCCGGCGGCCCGCATGATCCGCGCGGAGAACGGGCCGACCACCTCCAGCCGGGCGGAGTCGGGGTCGATCAGCACCAGCTCGCTGACCCGGGCCCGGCCGGCCAGCCTCGCGATGCCGTCGACGAGCTCCGGCGTGTAGGTCGACCCGCCGCCGACGACCGCGACCTTCATGCCGCGGCCCGGCACGCGCCCGGGTGGCTCGCGCCCGCCCCGCCGGTGCTAGCGCAGGTAGGCGAGATGGGGGCCGTGCAGTTCGCGGTACTCACTGATCATCTCCCTCGCGACGGTGACGCCCGGCACCAGCGGGTGCAGGGCAAGGGCCAGGGCCGCCAGGCCCGCGTCGCCGCTGACCGCGGCGTCGACGAGCTCGCGCTCGTACTGCTTGGTCTGGGTGATGAGGCCCCTGGCCGACCGGGGGAGCTGGCCGGCGGCCAGCGGGGACACGCCGCCGCCGTGCACCAGCGCCGGCACTTCCACGACGTCGTCCGGGTCGAGGAAGCCGAGGCTGGCGCCGTTGCGGGTGTTGACGATGACCTCGCCGGGGCTGCGGGCCGTCAGCCCGTCGATCACCTGCAGGGCCACGCCCTCGTAGCCGCCGGGCCGGCCGCCGGTGAGTTCTGCCGGGCCGGCGGCCCCGCGCCGGGCGCGCGCCTGCGCCTGCTGGTTCTCGCCTTCGGTGTCGGTCCGCATGTAGGTGTCGCGGCGGACGCCCATCACCATCGAGTAAGCGGCCCAGGCGTCGTCCACACCGCCGGTGCCGAACGCCGCCATGATCGCGTCCAGCAGCTCGGCGTTCAGCCGCAGCACGTCGGCGCCCCGGCTCGCCCCGGCGCGCGCGACGGCCGCCACATAGCCCGCTGGCTCGTAGAAGTAGTACACGTACTCGGTGGGCAGCGCGCCGAGCCTGCGGACGAAGGCGGGGTCGAAGGCGGCGAAGACGTGGTCGAAGCGCGCCAGCTCCTCATAGCGGTCCAGCAGCGTGCCGATCCGCTCCTGCCCGTCGACGGCGAAGGAGGTGATCCAGCCCAGGTGGTTCAGGCCGCCGTAGGAGAAGGCGATCCTGTCCCGGCCGGCCCCGAGGAACCGCGCGAGACGGTCGAGGATGCTGCTCGGTGTGTCGCAGACGCCGACCACCCGCACGCTGCTGTGCAGCGAGACCGCCTGGGTGATCAGCCCGGCCGGGTTGGTGAAGTTGATGAGGACGGCGGCCGGGGCGCAGCTCGCGAGCATCTCGCAGTACGAGAGCAGGACCGGGATCGTCCTGAGCGCCATCGCGCATCCGCCGGGGCCGGTCGTCTCCTGGCCGACGATGCCGCGCCGCAGCGCCACCTCCTCGTCGATGACCCGCGCCCGGTCGCCGCCGACCCTGATCGCGGAGAAGACGAAGTCCGCGCCCTGCAGCGCCTCCTCGGCCTCGGAGGTGAGCCGGACGGCACCCGGCTGGCCCAGTGCGGTGGCCAGCTCGACCGCCAGCCGGCCGGTGGTCTTCCGGCGGAGCTCGTCCGGCTCGAACAGCCAGATCTCGTCGAAGGCCACCGTGGGGGAGGACAGGACCCCGCGGACGAACGCGGGTATCCGCACGCCTCCGCCGCCGAGTATCGCCAGTTTCACCGCCGGGGGCCCCTCCCGTATCCGCGCGCGGCCCGCCCACCGGGCGCCGCCTGCTCACCGGGCGCCGCCTGCTCACCGGGTGCGGCCTGCTCACCGGGTGCGGCCAGCAGGGCCGCGGCCAGCGGGGTCACCGCCGGGCTGAGCCCTTCCACGTCCACCTCGCCCACCGCGCCGAGGACGCTGACTGTCTGTGAGCCGGCCGCGTTGCCCGCCGCGGCGGCCTCGGCGGCCGGCGCGCCCTGGTGCAGCGCGGCGATCAGCGCGCCGGCGAAGGCGTCTCCGGCCCCGGTCAGGTCCCGTACGCTGACCGGGCGGATCCCCCTGGTCACCGCGGTCCGGCCGGTGTGGTCGGCGACCACGGCGCCGTCGGCACCGCACTTCACGACCAGGCACCGGCACCAGGCGACGGCCACGTCGATGGCGGCGGAGAGCGAGCGGGCCCCGGTCAGCCGCAGCAGCTCCTCGGCGTTGGGCAGGAAGACGTCGGCCTGGCGCGCGCAGCTCACCACCGCCCGGGGGTGGCTGGCGATGGCGTTGAGGCCGACGTCCAGGGCGACCCGGGTGCCGAGCGAGCGCGCCTCCGCTATCAGCGCCTCCGCGCCGGGCCATGGGTGCAGGTAGCACCAGGCCGGGCGGTAGTCCCGCAGGACCTCCAGGAAGTGCCCGGTGTCGGGGCCTGCGACCGGCTGGGCCGGCGGGAGATAGGAGACGAACCCGCGGTCACCGGCGAAGTTCAGCACCACGGTGATCCCGGAGACGCGCCCGGTCACGCGGTGCGACGGTGCCAGGTCGACGCCGGCCCGCCGGCAGTGCTCGGTGACGACCCGCGAGCCCAGGTCGTCGCTGAGCAGGGTCGACAGGCCAGCCCGGGCGCCGGAGCGGCTGGCGGCGGTCGCCACGGTGACCGCCCCGCCGCAGGAGATGGCGAACTCGTCCGCGAAGATCTCTTCCCCCGGCCCCGGCAGCGACGCCACCTGGCCGAAGACGATCTCAAGGTACACCCTGCCGAAGGCGATCAGGTCCATCCGGCCCCCGTCACCGGAAGGCCTCGGTCGCGGCGTCGGCCCGGGCTACGTGGCAGGCGGCGCTGTGCCCGGGCAGCAGCTCCCGCAGCGGCGGCGTGAGGCGGTGGCAGTCGTCGATCGCCAGCGGGCACCGCCAGCGGAACCGGCAGCCTGGTCCGGGGTCGATGACCTTGGGCGGCTCACCGTGGTCGGTCGCCGCCCCCACCGTGAGCGGGGCGCGCGGGTCGGGAACCGCCGACAGCAGCAGCTGTGTGTAGGGGTGCCGGGGCCGGGTCAGCACCTCTTCGGTTGGCCCGGTTTCGGCGATGTGCCCCGCGTACATGACGATCAGCCGGTCGGCCACGTAGCGGGCGCTGGCGATGTCGTGGGTGATGTAGAGGATGGAGACGCCCTGGGAGTCGCGCAGGTCGGCCATGAGGTTGAGCAGCCCGATCCGGATCGAGACGTCCAGCATCGAGACCGGCTCGTCGGCCAGGATCAGCTTCGGCCGCAGCGCGAGGGCCTGGGCGAAGCCGACCCGCTGCCGCTGGCCGCCGCTCAGCTCGTGCGGGAACCGCTGCAGCACCTCCGCGGGCGGCGTCAGGCCGACGGCGGCGAAGACCCGCTCCGCCTCCTCGCGCCGCTGCTCGCCGGACAGCTCGGGCCGGTGCAGCTTGAGGCAGCGCATGACCGGGTGTGACACGCGGAACACCGGGTTGATGGAGGCGAACGGGTCCTGGAAGACCATGGGCACATCGCCGCGGTAGCGCAGCAGGTCCCGGCGTCCGCGGACGGCCGACAGCGGCCTGCCCTGGAAGTAGATCTCGCCGCTGGTCGGCCGGTAGAGCCGGGCCAGCAGCCGGGCGACGGTGGACTTGCCGCTGCCGCTCTCGCCCACGAGCGCGACGATCTCGCGCTCGCCGATGCTCACCCCCACGTCGTCGACCGCGTGCAGGCTCTGGTGCGAGAACACGCCGCCGATCTTGAAATGCCTGGTCAGCCCCTCGGTCCGCAGGAGTGGCTCGGCGCTGGCCTCCCGGTCCGCGGCGGGGGGCGCCTGGCCGTCGTGCCGGGTGGCCGGCTCACCCATGACCGGCCCCTTCCCCGTCGTGCAGGAAGCACCGGACCAGGGTGCCGTCGACCGGGTACAGCTCCGGTGGCGCCTCCGTGCAGCGGCTCATCACCTTGGGGCAGCGCGGGGCGAACCGGCAGCCGGGCGGGATCCGGGCCAGGTCCGGCGGGCTGCCGGGGATCCCGGTCAGCGGGACCCGCGGCCCCCTGATCGACGGGAACGCCTCGAGCAGGCCGATGCTGTAGGGGTGCTGCGGTGAGTCGAAGACCTGCCGGGTCGCCCCGGCCTCGGCCACCTCGCCGGCGTACATGACGATCAGCCGGTCGGAGAAGTGGCTGACGAGCGACATGTCATGGGTGACGAAGATGATCGCGAAACCCAGCCGCTCCTGCAGCTCCTTGATCTGCACCATCAGCGACCGCTGCGCCACCACGTCGAGCGCGGACGTCGGCTCGTCCATGATCACCAGATCGGGGGTGAACAGCAATGCCATCGCGATCATGGAGCGCTGCCGCATGCCGCCGGACAGCTGGTGCGGATAGCTCTTCAGGTGCACCGGGTCGATGCCGACCATCTTGAGCACCTCGGCCGACCGGTCGGCGATCTCGGTCTTGGAGGTGACGCCGTGCGCCCGCATGGCGTCGGCGAACTGCGCCTGGATCGCCTTGACCGGGTTGAGCGCGTTCATCGCGCTCTGCATGACCACCGAGAGGTCCTTCCACCGGACCGAGGACAGCTCCGTGTCGGTGAGCCCGACCATGTTGCGGCCCTTGAAGGTCACGCTGCCGCCGGTGATCTCGGCCGGTGGAACGAGCAGCTGGGCGACGGCGAACAGCAGGGTGGATTTGCCGCACCCGGATTCGCCGACGATCCCGAGGAACTCCCCGGCGGCCAGGTCGAAGCTGACCCGGTCCACGGCCAGGACCGTGCCGCGCTCCATGACGTACTCGACCGATAGGTCGCGGACCTCCAGGACGGTGCCCGACAGCCTGGTGGCGGATCCGTCCCGGGGGCCGTCACCTGGCCCGCTGGACACGTGCCCTCCGCATGCTCCGGACCGGCCGCAGGGCCGGATTGCCGATCTCGTCGAAGGCGTAGTTGAGCAGCGCGAACCCCGCCCCGAGCGCGACGATGCACAGGCCGGGGACGATGATCCACAAGGGCAGGCCGGTCTGGAAGGCCTCGTTGTTCTCGGCCCAGTACAGCATCGTGCCCCAGCTGGTCACGTTCGGGTCGCCGAGCCCGATGAACTGCAGGCTGGACGAGAACAGCACCGCGTACAGCGCGTTGGTCAGGAACGCCGCCACCAGCAGCGAGGTCATCGTGGGGATGATCTCCATGCAGATGATGTACAGCGGGCGCTCGCCGCGGACCTTGGCCGCATTGAGGAAGTCCCGGTTGCGCAGCGACAGCGCCTGGGCCCTGAGCTGGCGCGCCGTGTAGGACCAGCTGGTCGCGGCGATGACCGCGATCATCACCGCGGTGCCGGCGCCGTGCAGGTAGCTGCCGATGATGATGAGCAGCGGGAACAGCGGGATGACCAGCAGCACGTCGGTGATCACGTTGAGCGTCCCGTCCCAGCCGCCGCCGAGATAGGCGGCGGCCACGCCGATCATCATGGCCACCACCGTGGCCAGCAGCCCCACCCCGAACGCGATCAGGAGCACCGGCCGGGTTCCCCATACCACCTGGGCGAAGATGTCCTGCCCGAAGGACGTCGTGCCCAGCCAGTGCTGCGTGGACGGGCTGAGGCTGCGGGGGTAGATCTCGGCCTGCGGGTTGTCGTGCGCGATGACCCCGGGGAACAGCCCCACCAGGATGAACAGCACCAGCAGCGCGGTGCCGACGGTGGCTTTGCGGTTGGAGGTGATGGCGCGGCCCATCCGCCGCAGCGACCGGGCACCGGTGATACCGCCGCCGCCCCCCAGCGGCAGTCCGGTTGGCTGGCCGGCCGATGCTACCGGCGCCAGGGCCTCTGCCTGAGCGGTCTCGGTGCCGCCGCCCGCCTCGCCGGGCCCCGGGGGTGTCTGGACGGTGGCCATGGCTAACCCGCCCCCCTGGTCCGCGGGTCGAGGATGGCGGTCGCCACGTCCGAGATCAGGATCGCCAGCAGCACGGCCACGGTGATCAGCAGGAACAGCGCCTGCATCAGCGGGTAATCGTCGTTGCCCACGGCCTGCAGTAGCAGGTAGCCGACGCCCTGGTAGTTGAAGACCTCCTCGATCAGGATCGCGCCGCCGACCACGAACCCCAGCGACATGGCAAACCCGGTGAGGTTGGGCAGGATCGCGTTCCGCGCCGCGTAGTCGAGCATGATCCGGTGACCGGGCAGGCCCTTGGCCCGGGCCATCCGCACGTAGTCCTCCGCCAGCGTGGTGATCATGGTGTTGCGCATGGTCAGGATCCAGATGCCGATCGTGGTGATCAGCAGGGTGAACGCGGGCAGGATGGCGTGCTCGGCCACGTTGCCGATGAAGGCCAGGTTGAACCCCGGCGTCATCGAGAAGTTATAGGTGAAGAAGTACGGCAGCAGCTTCAGCTTCACCCCGAACACCAGGATCAGCACGAGGCCGATCCAGAAGTACGGGATCACCGTCATGATCACGAATATCGGCGGCATCAGGCCGTCCAGCGCGCCGCCGCGCCGCCACGCGGCCAGGATGCCGATCCCGGTGCCGAGGATGAAGGCCAGCACCGTGGTGACGCCTACCAGGCCGAGGGTCCACGGGACCGCGTCCAGGACGATCCGCCCTACCGACGCCCCGGGCTGGGTGGTCAGCGAGACCCCGAACTTGAAGGTCGCGGTGTTGCCCAGGTAGCTGAAGTACTGCGCCAGCACGTTCTGGTGCGTGCCCACGCCGAACTGTGCCTCGAGCACCTTGACCGCCTGCGGGCTGATCCCGCCCTTGAACTTGCCGATGATCGCCAGGGCCGGGTTGCCCGGCATCAGCCGCGGCAGCACGAAGTTCAGGGTGAGCGCCACCCACAGGGTCAGCAAGAAGAAGCCCGTGCGGCGAAGCACAAACCTCATGCACTCCTCCTGGCGGTCATCGTCTGCCCTCCCAACGCTCGCTCACCCGCGGCGGCCCCGCAAGGGCCGGGTCACCGGGGGGCACCGGCCACGGAGCCGCCGGTGCCCGCCGGTGTGTCCGGAGCTACTTCTTGGGCACCAGGTGCACCATCACCTGTCCCCAGTCCGGGTACGTGTAGATGGCTGGCTGCGCGTACGGGTTGCCCTGGGTGGGCCAGCCGCTGAAGCTGCCGGTGTCGTACTGGAACCAGTCGACCGACTCGGTGACCGGGATCACCGGGACATCCTGCAGCATGACCTTCTGGAGCTGGCCCACGATCGAGTGCTGCTCAGCGGTGCTGGTGGTCGTGGCGTACTCGTTGATCAGCTTGTCGACGGCCGGGTTGCTGTAGCGCTCGAAGTTGGACCCGGCGGCGGTGCCGATCGGCGCGGAGTTAGGTCCGTAGAGCCACTGCCTCAGCTCGTAGTACGGAGACGGTCCGCCGGTCTCCGCGTAGTAACCAAGCTGGAACTTGCCGGTGTAGATGTCCGACTGCCAGGTGTTGTAGGCCACGTTGTCCGGCGTCAGCTGGATCCCAACCGCCTTGAGGTTGGCGGTGATGACCTGCATCGCGGCCACCCAGTCGGAGAACCCGCCGTTGTTGATGACGGTGAACGAGAGCTTCTGGCTGCCCTTGGCCATGATCCCGTCGGAGCCCCTCTTGAAGCCGGCCGCCTCCAGGATGGAGATCGCCTTCTGCGGGTTGTAGGCGTAGTTGTTGCCGTAGGACGCCGCCTGCGGCGCGTCCAGCCAGCTGGAGAAGGTTGGGGTGACGATCCCGGCCTGGTTCGAGGCCGGCTCGTAACCGTACTCGCCGATCAGCGAGGCCTTGTGGCGGTCGATCGCGTAGGCCATGGCCTGGCGCACCGCGACGTTCTTCAGGATCGGGTTTGTCTGGTTGATGAACAGGCTCACGTTGGCGACCGGCGGGAACCACCACTTCATCGCCGGCTGCGGGGACAGGAACTTGCCGATGCTCGGGATGAACTGGCTGCCCCACTGCGCCTGGCCGTTGGCCAGGTAGGTGTTGGCCGTGTCGTTGGTCAGGAACGCCGGGTAGTTGATCGTTTCGATCTTGGGGAGGCCCGGCTGCCAGTAGTGCTTGTTGGCGGTGTAGGTGATGTTCTGCGGGGTGCACTTGCTCATCGTGTAGGCACCGGTGCCGATCGGGTTCTTGACCAGGTCTGTCACCGGGTTCGCGATCTTCGACCAGACCTTCTGGTCGACGATCCCGATCTGGTCGGCGATGTAGTAGAAGTACGGCACCGCGGCGTTCTTGAACTGCATGACCACCTGGTCGGACCCGCTCTGCGTGACGCTGGACAGCACCGACCAGACCGAGTTGACGTCGAGCGTCTTGTGCGCCTTCAGCTGGTCGAAGGTGTACACGACGTCGGCCGGCGTGAGCGGGTCCCCGTTGGAGAACTTGACGCCCTTGCGGATGGTGAAGGTCAGCGTCTTGTTGCCGTTGCTCCAGGCGTAGCTGGTGGCCAGCCAGGGGGTCGTCTTGTCGCTTTGCAGGGTGTTCACGAAGACGAGCGGCTCATAGATGTTGCCGAGCGAGAAGCCGATGTAGGACAGGTTGAACGGGTTGAAACCGCAGGCCCATGTCCCGCCGCTCTCGTTGTCGAGGGTCAGAGTCCCGCTCGGGCCTGACGACGACGAGCCTGAGCTGCCACTGTTCGAGCTGCTCGAACAGGCGGCGGCCAGCAGCGCCGCGGCGAGGAAAGCTCCGATGATCTTGAAGCGTCTGAAGCGTCTCATGACGGTAGCCCTTCGCTGATTGTGATGGGAGGGAAGGTGGCCGGATCGCCGCCGTCGGCTCCTGGCTGGGCAGCGGCCCCGGCATAGGCGGCGTCCACGGCAAGCGCGACCGCGCCGATGAGCGGGGCGTCAAAGGGGAACCTGGCGGCCACGAGCTCGGGCGGAAATGGGACGCCCACGCTCAGGGCGTGCTCCAGGCCCGGCCGCAGGCGATCCCACGACCGGACCATGCCGCCGCCGACCGCGATCCGCACCGGGCTGACGCAGATCGCGAGGTTCACCACGTGGAAGGCGAGCTCGTTGACGAAGTCGGTCACGAGGCGGTCGAGATCCACGTCGTCGCGGCTCGCCTCGAAAACCTCGCCAGCCGGGACCGGCTGGCCATGGGCATGGTGGCTGGCCGCACGCCGGGCCAGCGCCTGCCCGCTGATCATGTCCTCCAGCGGCATCCGGGCCGCCAGCGGTACGCCCACATCCTGCAACCCACGCAGGTTGTAGCCGATCTCGCCGGCCGCGCCGTTCCTCCCGTTCAGCACCTGCCCGCCGGCCACGATGGCCGCGGACAGCCCGGTGCCGAGATTCAGGTAGACGGCCGGGTCACAGTCGGCCAGGGCACCCCAGCGCACCTCGGCCTGGGCGGCCGCCTTCGCGTCCGTGGCCATGGCGATCCGCGCGCCCGGGAAGGCGTCCCGCAGCTCGCGCCCGAAGGCGAGCCGGTCCCATCCGCTGATCGCCGGGGCGAGCTCGACCCGGTCGTCGAAGGGGATCCCGAAGGTGGAGACGCCGGCCGCGGCGAGCTCGCGCCCGGGCGCGGAGCTGGCCAGCAGGGCGCGGGCGGCCTGGATGCCCCGGTCGAAACTGGCCCGGGCCCCCAGCTCGCCACCGCTGGCGACCGTAGACGACCCGAGCCTTTCCCCGTTAGGCTCGCACACCATCATGGCGATCTTCGTGCCACCGAAGTCGAGCCCGAGCACGACCGGGGGCTGGGACACGGGCGACCTGCCTGTTATGTCATCTTCCGCCAAGATAGTTAGGACAGTATCCTAACTATTTGGGCCCCACAACATGCCGTGACGCAATTGAAATGGGGCGCGTCGGACCCGGGCGCTAGGGCAGGATGGTGGCGGAGGTGGGAGTGGCGGTCACGTCGGCTGGCGTGCCCGGCAGCGCGGCGCCAGGCGGTACGGCGGACGGCGCCGGTGGCCCGGAGCCGGCTGTCAGCGGCGTCGGGGGACCCTACGGCGGTGAGCTGTCGGCCGCGCGCCCTCAGCTCATCCGCGCGCTGAACGGGCGGCTCCTGCTCGGGCACATCCGCGACCTCGGGCAGTGCTCGCGCGCGGAGCTTGCGCGGATCTCCGGGCTGTCCAAGCCCACCGTCTCGGTCGCGCTCGCCGACGCGGAGCGGGCGGGCCTGGTGCGCACCGCCGGGCAGCGGACCGGCCGCCCCGGCCGGTCGGCGCTGCTGTACGAGCTCCGGCCGGAGGCCGGGTTCATCCTCGGCCTCGACGTCGGGGCCCAGTTCGTGCGCGGGGCCCTGGCCGACCTGGCTGGCGGCATCCGGGCCCGGGCCTCGGTGCGGTCGCGGGCCTCCAGCGTGCGGGGGCGGGTGGGCGAACTGGTCGAGCTCGCGGACGGGCTCTGCGCCCAGGCCGGGCTCACCAGGAGCGGCGTCACCCAGACGGTCATCGGCAGCCCGGGAGTCTACGACCCGCGCCGTAACGCCATGGCGCTGACCGGCGGCCTGCCCGGCTGGGACCGCCCGGCAGCGCTGGCGCGGCTCCGGGAGGCGTTCGGGCCCTCACTGGCGGTGGAGAACGACGTGGACGCGGCGGCGCTGGCCGAGCGTGCCCAGGGCTGCGGGCGGGAGGCAGACAGCTTCGCCTTCGTGTCGGTGGGCACCGGCATCGGCATGGGCCTCGTGCTCGGCGGCCAGCTCGTCCGCGGCGCGCACGGCGTGGCCGGCGAGATCGCCTACATGCCGATGTCGGGCGGGGCGGGCACCGATCCGGAAGACGCCCGCCGGCGGGGGGTGCTGGAGGCGTCCGCGTCGGCGTCGGCCGTGGTCCGGGCCGCCCGGCGGGCGGGGATGCGGGGCCAGGTCTCGGCCAGGCGGGTCTTCGCCGCGGCGGCTAGGGGCGATGAGCGCGCGACCGCCGTGGTGGCCGAGGAGGCCCAGCTGGTCGCCCGGCTGCTCTGCGCCGTGGTCACCGTCATCGATCCCGGCCTGATCGTGCTCGGCGGGGGGATCGGCCAGGCAC
>Ga0335080_10000575_pt1 | contig 34128 bp, 29 predicted proteins | sample Lox_Sample_34_FD_206720 | JGI IMG/M metagenome (GOLD analysis project Ga0335080, IMG submission 206720) | Soil microbial communities from Loxahatchee National Wildlife Refuge, Florida, United States - Lox_Sample_3.4 | ecosystem: Environmental > Terrestrial > Soil > Wetlands | place: USA... | reverse complement strand
CCTGTTCGACCTACGCCGCGCCTGCGCTATCCAAAACCTCGAGACGATTCAGCGAAAGGCCGCGTAATGAGATCGATTTCAAACCGTTCGGCGTTCTAGAGATGCCGCCAGCGCCGTTTAGGCTCACGCCGGGTACGCCTCGGAGCAGGTCGGCGGCGTCCCCCGTCGTGGCCTTCCGGTTCGCGAGATCCGCCTTGTCGGGTCCGGATGCGCCGAGGGTCGAGTCGGAGACGTTGAGCTTGGGCTTGATCACCACCTCCTCGAGCGTGACCTCTGCCTGTGGCGCCTCCTCCTGCCCGGGAGCGGATAGCGGCACAAGGAGCAGCAACGCAGCAAGGCAGGTGTGGCCAAGCCTCGTCATGCGCGCAGGGGCAACTGTGGGCGCATGGGTGCGTGTCTGTGGTGAGCCACGGAAGGCACGAACTACGGATCGACGCGGCCGAGGGAAGCCATTCCGGGAGAGAACGCAGGTGAAGGCGCGCCTGCGTGCCATCCCCGACGGCCGGCGTGTCTTCCCGTGCTGACGCCAAATGCGCCTCACCAACCCCTCCCGGCCGCACCCGTGGGCGAGCGCGACCGCGGTTCAAGAGCCCAAGCCTTACGCGGCCACGTCGAGGACTCGTCGCGGTCGAACACCTTCGATCAGGGAACTCTTGCCCTGGCGCGCTGGCCAGCCGTGTTCGGAAGAGAGGCGTCAGCGACGCGCTCACCTCAGGCTCGCAATGACTTGGCGTAAGACGACGCCGAGTGCACCGCGCCTGGGACGACGCGGGAATTCATGGCGCCGAGAGGAACCGCAACCGGCGCCTCCATTCTTCCGCCGAACCTGGGCTCTGCCGTTGGGCGCGCGGAGGGCGGCGAGGTGCCCGTCACGCCCTAAGAGGCCCGAGGGGGCGGCGTGGGTGGGGCTCTCGACACCTCGAGCGGTGCCCAGGCGCCGGTCGGAACCGTGGCCCCCGCTAACCTGGGGCGCTCCGCCGCCTCCACTTCAGGGAGGAGAAACGGCCCGATGCTGGCGACCACGGTGGCTCGCTCGGATGGTGACCCACAGGTGCCTTGCATGCACGGTCCGGGGAACGACTCCCCGCTGGATTCCCGCTCGAGTTGCGCGCGGAGGGCAGCCCCGTGGCACGGGGGCTGTTGATCGGCATCAGCGAGCCGCGCCCGGAGAGTGGCGCGCCTGCAAACGGCACATGTGCAGGTTCGCTCGGATCCGTGGTGGCACCGGCAATGATGCTCGTCCGCTCGCGGCTGGACTACCCCGAACTGGAGGGTGCCAGACAAGGACAAGCCAACCAGCGCCGCTCCCAAGCGGCTCGCGAGGCGCGTGCGGACTCCCTGCAGCACGGCAACAGGCTAGCACCTTGGTTGTACGTTGCGGACATCAGTGAGGGGGCACGAAGCCGAGCTGATCGCTGTCAAGTGCAGTGGGTCCCTCGCCCAGTTCCCTGTCCCGCAAATCTGTGGAGCGCGCTCCCGGCGGGCTGTAGAACCGTGATCAAGCCGGGTTCCCGGCAACGACGGAGGCGGGGAGGGGAAAGAGGTGAATGACGTTCGGATGACGACGCGCGCCATGCTCGCCCTGGGCGCGGTCGCGGCGTGCCTATTCGGTCCGGTTCCCGTGGGCGCTGGAGCGGACCCGACTGGAGACGCAGGAGCCCGGAGCGCGCCCCATGAGGAGCCCTGGAGCTTCGGCGTAATGGGGGACACGCAGTGGACGGAGGCGGACGACGGGCGGAACCCTGGCACGTGCGCAGTCGACATCATCAACCAGGTCAACGAGCAGTTCATAAAGCACGGGGTCAAGTTCGTCATCGCTGTCGGCGACCTGACGGACGCTTCGAGCGCGTCGAACGTGGACATCCGCGCTGTCTACGCCCAGGCCCTCTACAGCGCCGGGATTGGATTCTTCCCACTGCGGGGCAACCACGATTCGACCGATATGGCCGAGTTCAAGAGGGTCTTCCCCCAGACTCGGGGAGGGCCCAACAACGCCACCCCGGCCGACGCGCTGGCAGTGGCGAACCCGGATGCCGCTGCCGTCCCGCCGGTACCGGTGCGCGGTGCCCCTTTCGTCGTTGGCACGAACTTCAGCAGTCCGGAAGGCATGGCGGGGCTCTCCTACTCATTCGATTACAAGAACGTCCGCTTCGTGCTTCTCGACCAGTTCGACGGACGGACGAACACCATCCAGCCGCAGCAGAGCTGGATCTCGGAGGCTCTCGCGGGAAGGCTGAGGGACGGCCACGCCATCGTGTTCGGCCACAAGGGGCTCATGACCGAGTACCACTCCGACAATCTCTTCGGGCCTCATCAGGATTCGGATCCGGCGGGGACGGACGCCTTCATCCAGAGCCTGGCTGCGAACGGCGTGCGGTACTACGTCGGGGGCCACGACCACATGCACGACCTCTCTCTAGTCTGGACGCACGATGGCGTCACCGCGAGGGTGACAGAGCTCGTGTGCGCCTCCGACAGCTCGAAGTTCTACCTCCCGAGGCGCCACGGCTGGCGTCGCTGGGTGCCTGGGTTCCTGATACCCGTCCTGGAGCGCTCGCGTCAGGCCCCCATCGCGCAGGAGACCAGGACCGTCGGCTACTACATCTTCAACGTCGACGGGCCGCGCATGACGGTGGACTATTACTCGGCTCCCGTGGCGCTCAGCCTCATCGACGGTGAGTGGACACTGACGACGACGCCTAGCCTCATGTTCAGCCGGCGCCAGACGTTCGGCTACGACCTGCGCGGCAAGGAGTTCGTCGTCCCGCAGGGCTCCTCCTACGGCACGGTCGACGACGCGTTCGAGGGGACGCGCGCCCGCATCATCGACGGGACGAGCCTGAGCGATGCCAAGGACGGGACCGGCCGGCCCTTCATCCACGCCGTGAACACCGGATGGTCCAAACGCTCGTGCGGGACGGCGAGCCAGGAGCTGCACTTGTGGGGTATGGCCACGACCTTGGGGAGCGCCAAGACAGACACGTACACGCTGGCGATCGCATACGACGACGCAATGGCAGGTCCCGTGGACGAGGCCAAGGTGGTCGGCTTCGGCCTCGTCACGAAGGTCGACGACGGAAGATGGACGAACGCCGTCGACAGCAACGCTGGGGGGACGAAGGCGTTCGTCTGGGGGCCGTGGCGCGCTGGTTACGGCCTCGGCACCTACGGAGTGGATGCGCGAACGAGGTCCGCTTGGGCGGTCATCAACCACGGTGAGGACTTCAGGGTGGGGTACTTCGATGAACGCCGGACCGACGAGGCAATGCGCGCTCCGACACTCGTCATCCGTGGCAACCATGATCTGATCGCGGACCCAGGGCTCGCTACCAAGCTGACCAGAGCGACGCACGTTCTCGAGGTCGTCATCCCCCGGGCCACCTACTGGGCGCCCTACGAGGCCCACCGCGCGCAGGTGCTCGAGGAGACAGCTAGCTTCCTCAAAGACAGTTGAGCCACTGCTGGCTGCTTGTATGCTTCGAGCGTTGGCTACCCCACTGGCGACCGCCCCGAATTGGCTTTGGCTCTTTCCCGCCACCTACGCCGTTCACGTTCTTGAGGAGGGCTTCGCTGGAGAGCGCTTCTACCGATGGATTCGGCACGCCAGCGGGAGGACCCTAGCTCCTGACGTGTTCTGGGCCGCGAACGGAGCCCTCTGGCTGATGATGGTCGTAGCCGTCCTCGTCGCCTGGAGCAACACCACGCTCGGTTGGATCTCGACGGCCCTCGGCACCCTTGTCGCGGTCAACGGCGCGGGACACATCGTCGGCACACTGTTTACTCGGAGGTACTCTCCGGGCCTCGTGTCCGGAGCGATTCTCTGGCTGCCGCTGGGAGTGTCGGCGTTGTGGGGCACCTGGCAAATGGGGCCGCGTCTCTCATGGACCACCGGGGTCGTGGTGGGAATCGCGGTTCAGGGTGGAGTTGCGTCGCTGGCACTGGTTCTTAGCCGGCGTGACTCCGCTGCCTGAGCCTGTTCACGACCGTCTTCCGCGCGAAGGGGTTCTCGTTTACCTGCTCGCAGAGCCTGCGCTCAGGCGCCGTCGCCTTCGCCAGCGATGAGTGGCGGACCATGACAAAATTGGCGGGGGCGAAGGCCCAAGGGTAGACGACGGCGAGGCCGTCACCCTCATCATCGTCGTACTAGGCGAGCTTGCCGCCGAACCGACCACGGGTGATGCGGACCGCCCCGTAGTCGCCCCCTCGAGCCGGCCGAAGTGGCGTCCCAGCCCGCGTCTTCCAGGGCACGAGGGTGGGGCCGATGAGATGCTGACGGGGCTTCTGTGCCGCTCGGCCGCTCAAGCAGGAGATGCTAAGCCCCATGCGGGTATTCTCTCAGTTCCCGCCAGTTCCCAGATTCATGAAAGCCGCATGAAACAAGGACGTTCGTGGCGCGATCCACCGAGAATGACATGCGGGGTGCCGTGGGACGTTTGCTGCGGTGCATTGAGCGGCGCACGGTTGGATGCCTCCGCACCCAGCAGGGTGTCCCGCCTTGGACCAAGCGCATACAACTCCGAGAGGCCGACCAGCCAAGCCACGGCTCGGAAAACCCTGGCCCGGAATGCGCTGACAGGACTCGCGACAGGGGCCGCGGTTGTGGATTGTCGGCCGCACGATCGCGCCAGTGTCTCGGTACCGGCCGTGCGCCTCGAGTCGCGCGACTCAACGCGTCGAGCGCGTCTCCAGCGGCGGACGCCCGACGGGCGTTCGCGCGGCTGAAGCCCTCGAGCGTCTGGCCTGCAACGCGGTGAACGTCACAGCGGTAGGACATCCTGTCGGGGCGGCACCAGCCGGGGCTCCCGCGATTACGGTATGCGATCTTCCCTGAGTGAAGAGCTACGGTGCGAAAATCGCTGTAGTTGCCCTCAGGGAGGGGGATACCAAATGACTACCACGGGAATTGACTCTGGGTATTCAGTCCGCGGCATTTTGGCGTTCCGTCTCAAGATCCTGCTGGCGATGACCGGTCTGGCGGTGGCACCAGCCGCTCTGGCTGCTCCAGCCCCGTCGCTGCCGAATCTGACGGGCATCGTCACCGACCTCCCCACCGCGATCGCGCTCGGCAAGGCTCTGTTTTGGGACCAGCAGGCGGGTAGCAACGGCCCTGCTTGCGCCGGATGTCATTTCCACGCGGGCGCCGACACGCGACTGAAGAATCAGCTTTCGCCGGGGTTCAACGACATCACCAAGGGCTTGAACGGCGACTCGACCTTCGGCTCGCAGTACTCGGACACGAGCCAAATTCTCCCTGGACAGATGCCTTCCGGTGCGCTCGCCGGGCCCAACTACACGCTAACCGCGGCTGATTTTCCATTGCACCAGCCTGTCGACGAGACGAATCGGAATTCCGCGCTCCGAACCACGACCAACGATCGCGTGTCTTCACAGGGCATGTTCGACCAGCAGTTCCTCGGAGTGTTGCCACTCGGCCTAAACGATATCTGCACCAAGGCGAACCCTACGGTCTTCAACGCCGGCTCCTTCGCGGCCCGCCAGGTCGAGCCGCGCAACACGCCTTCCGTGGTGAATGCCGCGTTCTCGCAGCGCCAGTTCTGGGACGGGCGAGCCAACAACATGTTCAACGGTGTAGGCGTGTTCGGTATGCGTGACATCTATGGCGATCCGAACAAGCGTCTCATCGTTCTGGATGCCAGCAACAATCCGCAGCTCGGCTACCTGCAACTCCAAGACGCAAGCCTGGCCTCGCAGGCTGTAGCCCCGCCAGTCAGCGCGCGGGAGATGTCATGTAATGGGCGCAGCTTCCGGGACGTCGGGCGGAAGCTGCTGCTGACGGTGCCGCTCTTGCAGCAGACCGTTTCGAAGACCGACAGCGTGCTTGGGCCCTACGCGAGCAGCAGTGGCCATGGACTGGCGCTTCAATACCTGTACGCGACGCTCGTGAAAAGGGCCTTCGACCGGAAGTACTGGGCTGCCCCGGGGCTGTACGACATCGTCGGCGGCAAGTTAGTGAAGAGCTCGAAGGGCTACACACAAATGGAGACGAATTTCTCCATGTTCTGGGGCATTGCGATCATGCTCTACGAATCCACGCTGATCTCGCAGCAGAGTGAGTACGACTCGCTGCTCGCGACCGGCGATCTGATCGTCCCCTCCGCCGGCAATCTCAATCTCGACTGCGAGGCATCGGCCAACGTGGACCCGTTGCTCGCACGCGGGTGCAAGATATTCAATCGCTTTCCCCCCGGATTCGGACCGCCGCCGGCAGACGGTGTGAATGGAGCGGGCTGCGCGCTCTGTCACGGTGGCCCGGTGTTCACTGAAGCGGCCAAACCCGCCGGGACGCTTTTCACACCGTTCCTCACTCCTCCCTTCCCCGACGTCAACGGCAACCTCGATATCCGCGATAACGGATTTGCCAACATCGGCGTTCAGCCGGTTTTTAGCGATCAGATGCTCGGCCGCACGGACGACTACGGCAACCCGCTCTCCTATGCGCGACAGTACAAGACAGGCGTGGTCCTCGATCCGTTCCTGCAGGCGGCGATCGCCGATGGCGTGAGCGTGCCGCCGGTGTTCGCCTCCGTGACCAAGCTCGAGGTCGACGGCGCCTCGAAGATTCCGGGGCTACGCAACGTCGCGCTCACTCCGCCCTACTTCAGCTGGGGCGGCTACTCAAGCCTCCGGCAGGTGATGAAGGTGTACAACCGCGGCCTGAGCCGACGGGACATCACAGGGGCCGGCGACTTCAACGCGCACGGCAGCGCGTGCGTCTCGGGCGACAGTTCCGGCTCCGGGCCTGACGGAAACCAGCCGTGGCCAGTGACGGTGAGTGACTGCAACACCAACACCACTGGGGTGATCGTGCCACTGGGGTTGCTCGACTGCGACGCCAACGGCGTGGTCACCTGTGACGTGGCTAACGACGACCTGTCCGCGGTAGTACGGTTCATGACCTCTCTGACCGACCCGCGCGTGCAATGTGATCAGGCGCCGTTCGATCATCCGTCGCTGACGGTATTTGCTGGCGAGCAAGCCACGAATTCCCATTACGACGGCGAGGCTGTGGACGTGAGCTTCGTTCTGCCCGCGGTCGGTGCTGCCGGCTACGCCAGCAATTCGGGTTACTGCATCCCCAACGCAGGCGACCTTTTCGCGCCAGGCATGCAGGCGAGGTCCGGAGGCCCGAAGGCGTCCCCGTAAGCGGGATGGCGGCCGGGCGCGCAGGCGCCCGGCTGCGCCAGCAGGCGATTGCCGTGGCGACCCTTCTGGGAGCATGAGGGGGACGTTAGGGCCCGAGAGTTCCGTTCCCGTCTAACACGGGATGAACGGCGGAGATCGAGGCGATCTTGTGGAGGAATCGCGAGGTGGCCCTGGCCGTCACTACGTACCCGGCGCGGGTGGTGGAACTGGAGGGGGCGATTCGACCGAGCTCCGGGTCGAAGATGAAGCCAGCCAGGACCCTCGTTTGAAAGGCGACGTGCGACGGCGGTGTCACCGGCCCTGGCTTGGCTAGGTGAGGCTCGGCCGCAGCACCTCCACCCGGAAAGGGCGTGGTGGGGATCACGTCGCTCGTGACATGTCGTGGCCTCCCTTCACCTCGGAGAGTGCTTCATGATCATCGAAAAGATCGAGCGACCGCCCGCGGAGGTGCTCACAGGATTCAAGGATCTCCTGCGCTACCAAGGCCTGATCGTCCAAGACGCTGTGGGGCATTGCGGTGGCGGCGGCGCTGCCGACATCGGGGCTCACGGCTTTGCAGGCAATTCGAGATTATGTACAGCCCAAGGCGGGAATCCGGATTCTGATCCACGGCGCGGCGGGCGCCGTGGGCTCGTTCGCAACCCAGATCGCCAAGCGCTGGGGCGCGCAAGTGATCGGGACGGCTACGGGCGAAGACATCGTGTACCTGCGCTCGCTAGGTCCCGTTCAGGTTGTGGACTACAAGCACGAGCGGTTTGAAACCGTGGGGCAGGTAGACGCCGTGCTGGACCTGATCGGCGGCGACACGGCGACGCGCTCCTTCGCGCTGTTGAAGAAGGGTGGCGTTATGGTTTCGACAGTTGGCGGTGTGAATGCGGAGCTGGCGGCGCGGGCGGGGATTCGGGGCGTAAACATGGGGCAAGAGCGAAGCGCGGCGGACTTGTCAGAGCTGGCGGACCTGGTGGAGCGCGGCGTCGTGAAGCCACGGATGGGCGAGGTGTTTCGGCTGGACCAGGGGCGTGAAGCACAGGATGCGAGCCAGCAAGGCCGGGCAAAGGGCAAAATCCTGTTAAAGGCTGCGTAAGCACGGACCGTCAAAAGTGCGGGTGACCTCGCACAGGGGATCGTGCGACGCCAACGACCGCAGGGCCGGCAACTCGGGACACCGTACTTGAAACGAGCACCGTATCGAAAGGAGCCGTCAATGACCGCCGTACAAGTTGAACAGAAGAGCTATGAGATGCCTCCGCGCGAGGGAATCACCATCGCGCATTTTCTCACAGTCGCCGATGTCGAGCGATCGGCTCGCTACTACGAAAAGGTCTTCGGCGCCCGCATTCTGACCATGGGTGACGGCAACGCGCCTCCGTACCTTCAGCTTGCGAATATCTGGATGATTCTGAACGTGGGGGGCGGGCCGACCCCGGACAAGCCCACGGTAACTCTCAGCGTCCCCGACCCGAATCACATCAACAGCTTTATGAATTTCCGCGTTGCGGATATTCAAGCGTGCTACGAATTGTGGAAAAGTAGGGGAGCCGAGTTCCTCACGCCGCCGATTCCCAAGTACGGCGAGATCCGGTGCTACATTCGCGACCCTGACGGCTATATCATCGAGGTCGGACAGAGCACCGAGCTCAAGTACGGTTAGTGCAAGGCGCGGATGAGATTCGGATTTACGGTGCGGGTGTTCTCATGAACCATCCGTGTCGAGCTAGTACTTTGGTCTTGATCACGTTCATCCCACTGATACGTAGTCGCGCTCTTGCCAATTAACGTCGGGGGCGCCGACCCCGGACAAGCCGTCGGTAACGCTCAGTGTCCCCGCCGACCCGGATAAGGTTAGCAGCTTCTTGAATATCCGCGTCTGGTGCCAAAGCTGGATCGCACCTTTGCCAGGATACCGACGCAGTGGGTTCAGAGTCTTGCATCCTTCTCTCCGGGTCGCACACTGCGCCGCCCGAGGGGCGAGCGCACTTCGACGACCTGCGCAAGAGCGGCAGCATCCGACTTCGCTCCAGCCCGGACAGTACCTACGCTGCACGGCGATGGTAGAAGCTCAGCCGGCCGCCCAGGCGCTCGTGGCGAACCACTGGCGCGTGGTCGTCGGCCGGCATCCCGGACAGGGCAGGCGTCGTGATCAGCTGGTTGTTAAGCCCCTGGTGGTTGCGCTCGAGGTGGTAATGGGCGACGTACTCAGAGATCGCGAGGCGCAGATGCCGCTCCCCCAGCGGCACGAGCTTGTCGAGACACTCCGACTTGATCGATAAAGCGAACCGTTCGGCGTACGCACTCAGATCGGGGCTTCGCGCCGGCAGTTTCACGCACTTTACTCCGGCTACTCCAAGGATTTCGACGAAGTCTGCGGTGAGGAGGTAGCGCGTCCCTTGGAGAAATCCGTCGACTGGGTCGGTGAGATTTCGAGCGATCCGGTTCATCCAGGCGCCGTACGGCTGGCGCACGATGCCGGCGATCTCGACGCGTCTTGTCTGGATGTCGATGACAAACAGGACGAAATACCGGAAAAGGCCTGTGAGGGTAAGCACCTCCACCGTAAAGAGGTCCGCAGCTGCGATCACGCCCAGGTGCGCCTTGATGAAGGTCTCCCAGGCCATCCCTTTTCCCCGCGAGGGCGCGGGTTCGAGGCCGTGCTCGAAGAGGATGCGCTTGATGGTGTTGCGACCGATTTCATGTCGCAGGTTTCTCAGGGCGCCGCGGATGCGTGTATACCCCCAGCTCGGGTTTTCCCTCGCGATCCGGACGACAAGCCCCTGGATGACCAGAGCCGTTTTCGGACGGCCTCTTCCGCGTCGAGCAGCGCCGTCGTAATTTCGGGCGATAAGCTCTCGGTACCAGCGCAGAATCGTGTCCGGCGTCACAAGCCCGGCCAGTTCAGTAAGTACCGCCGGCCCAGTATCTTCCCTTTTGCCGCGAGCCGCCGGCGCTGCTCGTCGGTGAAGCGCAGCCTCTTGGTACCCAGCTGCTCGCGAAGTACCCGATGCTCCCCCGTCAGGTACTCGATCATCGCAAGCTGGCGCCGGTTGACCCAACCGGCGAACGTCAACAAGAGAAATTGCAACGGCGCGGTGCTCATTACGGGCTACCATACCGTGCCGGAAATCGAGGTTGGACCGCCCTTTCGCAATCCAAGCCCACCATCAAGGTCCGAAGATCCCGGCCGTTAGGGACCGATCTAGTTGTGGCACCGGACGACAGGCGATCCTCGGCCACTACGGCGTCACCGAGACCGAGCGCTACGCGCACCTCGCCGCTGGCTTCTGGGCGGAAGGCGTTCACCAGGCGCTCGCGCTCGACCTGTCGCCGGCCGCGGAGCTAGTTTCGCTGGAGAATGCCCAGAAAATGCCCAGTGACCGCGACAAACACCGCGCAACTAGCCTAACTCACAAGTAAAATGCCGGAGCCGCCCTGTAAGCCGGGTTCTGTGACGCCGGAATACCGGCGACGACGAACATTCCTCTCGGACGCGCGTTGCCGCGCGCCTCTAGCGAGCCGTACCCGGAGGCTCCGACCGGGCCAGTCTTCCACCCGCTTGCGCAGGTGCACCCGCCGTGGCGGGCGGCCTCCCTATTTGCTCTTGCACCGGGTGGGGTTTGCCTTGCCACCCCGGTTACCCGAGGCGCGGTGCGCTCTTGCCGCACCTTTTCACCCTTGCCACGCGCGCCTTTCGGCGCCGTTCGGCGGTTTGTTCTCTGTGGCACTTTCCTGCGGGTCACCCCGACCGGTCGTTGACCGGCACCCTGCCCTGCGGTGCCCGGACTTTCCTCGGCGGCCCTAAACGGGCCGACGCGTTCGCCCGGACGGCTCCGGCCCTCGAGATGTAACACGCTCGGCGCGGGTCGGGCAATCGAGCCGGGGGGGCCTGGAATTCCTACAGGCGCAAATCGATCGCGCGGTTCGACATCTCGTCGGCCTGGGTGTTCTGCTCGCGCGGGATGTGGCGGATCTCGATTTCCGGGAAGCCTTTCACCAGGGCCCGGGCCTCTTCGAACAGTGGGCGCAGGTGATCGGCCTTCACCTGGTACTCGCCGCTCAGTTGCTTCACCATCAGTTCCGAATCGGCGAACACGTCGAGTTCCCGAAGGCCCATCGCCTTGGCGCGCTTCAACCCCATGATGAGGCCGGTGTACTCGGCCACGTTGTTCGTGGTTTCTCCCAGGTACTTCCCCATCTTGGCGACGATGTGGCCGTTGGGGCTGATGATCACTGCTCCGGCCCCGGCCGGCCCGGGATTGCCCCGAGCGGCGCCGTCAGTGTAGAGGCGCGTTCGGACCGGCCGCGCGGCCTCGCGCTCCTCCTCTCGCTCCTTCTCCACCGCGGTCGCCTTCTCCTTCTTCTTCCGTTCCCGCTCGACCTTGGATTCGTTCATCGACGCATCCAGGTCTTCCGCGGACTGCCGTGCCGCCCTCTCCACTTCCGTCGCCTTGCGAACGCGGAGCCCCTTCGATCCCGCTACCGGCGTCGCGGCGTCCGCGCCCCCACCCTCGGCCTCCTCCACTCGATCGGCCGCAGCGTTGATGAGCTTTCCCAGGACGTCGCGGTTGTACCCGGGGTAGCGCGCCAGCGCCCGGGGCAGGTCCTCGTTTGCCGCGATGAAGCGCAGTAGCTCTGCCAGGACGGGCTTCGTCACAACTTCGCTCAGGCGGCGGGTGACGAGGCTGGGCTGACGGCCTCTGCCACGTAGATGATCCGATTGCAGTTGGGGCAGTTCTCGATGGAGTTCGCTCGGGCGAGGATGATCGCCATCTGAGGCGGGATGTTCCGGTTGCAGCCCCGACAGGTGTTTCCCTCCACCCTCGTGACGGCCACCCCTCCGCGACGCTTGCGGATGTTCTCGTAGCGGGAGAGCAGCGCCGGCTCCACCCTCTTCGCCAGCTCTGCCCGGCGCCCCTCCAGCTCCCCGGCTCGGGTCTGAAACTCGGACTGGCGACGGGCGAGCTGCTCGAGCTCCTCCTGCGCCCCCGCCTCCTTCTCGTCCAGCTTCTCCTGCAGTCCCTCGACGCCCTTTTGGATCTCCTCCGCCTCGGCGCCGAGCGTCTTCACCTGCTCCAGCACGGTCTCGTTCGTTTTTTTGGCGATCTCGATCTCGCGGGAGAGCGCGGCGTACTCGCGCGGCGTGCGGATCTCGGTGAGGCGTCCTTCCCACTTCTTCACCTTGTCCCGCTCCATGGCCAGCAGCTGCTCCTGGCCGCGGCGCTCCCGCTCGTTGCTGGCGAGGCGCGCCTGCTCTGCTTCCCACGACTTCCGGATCTCCCCGACTGCCGCGTCGATCTCGGCCCGCCGACGGGGCACGGCTTCGGCCTGGTTGCGTACCTCGTTGAGCTCCAGGTCAACTTGCTGCAGCTCCTCCAACGCCTTCAGCTTCTCACGCAGCGACAAGGATGTCTCCTCCCACGTAATCCCCGCCCGAACGGTAGCAGCGCATGGGCCCACCAGGATTTGAACCTGGATCGAACCGGTTATGAGCCGGCCGCTCTGCCGTTGAGCTATGGGCCCCGAGCCCGCGTGGACCCGTGTCTAGCACAGTCTGGGACAAGGGGCAGCGCACCGAATCAATTCTCCACGAAGCTCTTGAGGCGCTTGGAGCGGCTGGGGTGGCGCAGCTTCCTGAGCGCCTTGGCCTCGATCTGGCGGATGCGCTCGCGCGTGACCTCGAAGTCCTGGCCCACCTCCTCGAGGGTGTGGTCGGACTTCTCCCCGATCCCGAAGCGCATCCGCAGGACCTTCTCTTCGCGCGGGGTCAAGGTTGCGAGCACCTTCCGCGTCTGCTCGGCCAGGTTCATGTTGATGACCGCATCGGAGGGGGACACGATGGCCTTGTCCTCGATGAAGTCGCCGAGGTGGCTGTCCTCCTCCTCGCCGATGGGGGTCTCGAGCGAGATGGGCTCCTTCGCGATCTTCAGTACCTTGCGCACCTTGTCGAGCGGCAACTCCATCTTCTCGGCGATCTCCTCTGGCGTCGGCTCGCGCCCCAGCTCCTGCACCAGATAGCGCGAGGTGCGGATGAGTTTGTTGATGGTCTCGATCATGTGCACCGGGATCCGGATGGTCCGGGCCTGATCGGCGATGGCGCGGGTGATGGCCTGCCGGATCCACCAGGTCGCGTAGGTGGAGAACTTGTAGCCGCGCTTGTACTCGAACTTGTCGACCGCCTTCATGAGGCCGATGTTCCCCTCCTGGATCAGGTCGAGGAACTGCAGCCCCCGGTTCGTGTACTTCTTGGCGATGGAGACGACCAACCGCAGGTTGGCCTCGACCAGCTCGGTCTTCGCGCGCTCGGCGGTGTGCTCGCCCTCGGCCATGGCGCGGTAGGTCCGGCGCAGGTCCTCGACGGGGAGCATGGCCTCTTCCTCGACTCGCTGAATCTTGCGGCGCGCCGTGCGGAGGGTGCGATCGAGCTCCTCCAGTTCCTCGGAGGAGAGCCCCATCTTGCGGGCCGCCTTGCGCCGGCTCGAGTCGTCGTTCCGCGCCTCGGCGATGAGCCGCTTGAGCTCGCGCAGCGGCACCCGTGCTCGCCGCTCGCAATCGAGGATCTCTCTCTCGGCCTCCTCGACGCGCTTGATGAGTCCCTTCAGCTTCTGAACGATCCGGTCGATCTGCTTCTTGTTGAGCTGGATCGCCTCCAGCGCTTCCACCATCTGCCCCTCGATGGCACGGATCTCCTCGCGTACCTCCCGGCGCTTCACGTCCGAGAGCTTCTTTTGCTCGAGGGTCTCCTTCAGGTGGGCGACGTCCCGCTCCAGCTTGCGGATGCGGTCAATGTGCTTCAGGACCTGTTCGACCTTCCGTTCCTCGTCCTTCGGCAGGGCCGGCTGGGCGCTTCCGTCCCCTCCGTCGGCGGGAGCGGCCTCGCCCGCCGCCTCCTCGGCGACCTCGACGTCCGCCTCCTCCTCCACCTCGCCCTCGGGGCTCGCCTCCTCGCCGGCGTCCTTGATGATCTCGCGGACGCGGATCTTGCCCTTGCGCAGCTTCTCGCCGAGGTCGAGGATCTCCTTGATGGCGAGCGACGAGCCCAGGACCGCCGTCAGCACCGCCTTCTCGCCCTCCTCGATCCGCTTGGCAATCTCCACCTCGCCCTCGCGCGTGAGGAGGGAGACGGATCCCATCTTGCGCAGGTACATGCGCACCGGATCGTTTGACTTGCCGTAACCGGCGTCCTCTTCCTCCTCTTCCTTCTCTTCCTCGGTGGCCGCGACCTTGGCTTCCGGCTCGGGCGGCTTGTCCGGAAGCTTCATCTTCTTAGCGTCGTCGACGACTTCGATGTCGTGCTCGCCGAACATCGACATCACGTCGTCGATCTGGTCCGACGAGACGATGTCCGAGGGCAGCGCGTCATTCACCTCTTCGTAGGTGAGAAAGCCCTTCTCGCGCCCCCGCTCCATCAGGGCCTTCACCTCTGAGCGCTCGGTGACGTCGAGGTCGTCGGCGACGTCCGCCAGGTCCTCCCCCTCCTCGGCCTCTTCCTCGTCACCGTCGGCGCCGGGCTTCTCCTCCTCGCCCTCCTCGGCCGGCTCGCGCTCCTCCCCGTAGGGAGCCCCGCCCTTGACCTTCTGCCGCTCCTTCTCCTCGGCGCGGGTTCCCTTGCGCGGGGCCTTGCCGGTTGCCACCGGCGCGGGTGCCGCCGACTTGGCGGCCGCTCCCTTGACCGACGCACCCTTCGGCGCGATCGCGGCAGGTGCCTTCACCAGGGCGAGCTTGCCCGACGCGCCCTTGCCGGCCGCCGACTTGGCGGCCGCGGGCTTCGCCTTCTCGACGCGCCGCCCGGCCGGGCGAGCCGCAGCCGACCTCGGCGCCGGCCGCACGGCGTGGGCCGCGCGACTGCTCGTCGCCTTGGCAGCTTTGCTCTTCTTCTTCGGTGCGTGGGCCTTCTTCTTCATTTCGCGCTGCTCCTCCGGATTCCCGGCTGGGCGATCCTGTTCTCTAACGTGGCGACCCTGGCCGATCCCGGCGAACTTGCCGAGAAGCCCCCGGACCCGATCCATGGTTCTCGTCATGGCTTGCGTAGTTCCTCACGCCGTCGCTCCAGGTCGATGCGTCGCCGCTGCAAGGTCAGCTGCTGAAGGGTCAGGTCGTCGGGTAGAGGCGCGCCGCCCTTCGCCGCCAATGCCAGCAGCCGTGCCTGCTCCCGTCGAAGTCCTTCTATCTTCGCCTCGACCGCGGCTCGCTTGAGCTCGCGCTCGGCCTCCGCCCGATTGGGTCCCCCGGGCCCGGCGAGGCTCCGGACCCGCTCCACCACGCGCGCGTTCGCGACCGGCTCGAGCCGCGACAGAACTTCCTGGAGCGGCATCGGCTCGCGGCACAGGTCCCTCGCCAGCTCGGCGAGCGGTCCTTCGGGGAAGAGGCGGGGCAGGTCCTCCTCGGCGGCCACTGCCCCGAGGTCCGGGTGGCCCGCCAGGATGGCGAGAGCGTCTACCGCCGGCCCGGGCAGGAGGGGGCCGGCACGGCCCGACCCCGGCGGGGAGCGCGGCGGCCTCGGCCGCGCCGAGGTCCGGGGCTTCCCGGCGATCTCGTCCCGGAGGGCGTTCAGGTCGAGCCCCAGGCGGCGGGCGATGCGTTCCTCGAAGGTGGTGCGCGGCAGCCCCTCGGGTGCCAGCCGGACGAGCGGCGACAGCTCGCGTACCGCCGAGAGCTTCTCCTCCACCGGTGAGTCGCTCGCCGGGCCGTGACAGTTGCGGTCCACGGCTCGATCGATGAGGAAGTCGCTGAGAGGAGCGGCCTCCCGGAGGAGAGCCTCCACTGCCTCGCGGCCGTGGGCGCGCGCGAACTCGTCGGGGTCCGTCTTCCCTCCCTGGGTCGGGAGCGCCGCCACCCGCCCCGCGATCCCGGAGGGGAAGAGCGCCTCGGCCGCCTTGGCCGGCGCCGCCAGCCCGGCCACGTCGCCGTCGAAGAGAACGGTCACCTCCCGACAGTCACACCGCTTCAGTAGCTCGACGTGGTCCGGGGTGAGGGCCGTCCCGCACACCGCTACCGCATTCCGGACTCCGGCCTGGTGCAGACCGATCACGTCGAAGTAGCCCTCCACCAGCACGGCGGCGCGCGCCTTGCGGATCGCCTCCCGGGCGATGTCGAGGCCGTAGAGGACCTTGCTCTTCTTGTAGAGGAGGGTCTCCGGCGAGTTGACGTACTTCGGCCCCTTCTCGTCGGGAGCGCCCGGGAGGGAGCGGGCGCCGAATCCGATGACCTGCCCGTCGATGGCGTGGATGGGAAACATGAGCCGACCGCGGAAGCGGTCGTACCCGCCTCGATCCTTGGTGATTCGCAATCCAGCCCGGTCGAGAGCGACAGCTCCGATGCCCTTCACGGCGAGTCGGTGCTCGAGGTCGTTCCATGTCGCCGCGGAGATGCCTAGGCGGAACTGGCGGACGCTGTCCTCGGACACGCCGCGGGAGGCGAGGTAGGCCCGCCCCGCCTCGCCGTGCGAGCTCCACAGCCGCGCCTGCCAGTAGCGCGCGGCCGCGTCGCAGGCCGCCTGGGTCTCCGCCCGTTCCTTGCGGCGGCGCCGGACCTCGGCCGAGTCCTCGGTGACCTCCACCGGGATCTCGACGCCCACCTCGGCGGCCAGGGCCCTCACCACGTCGGGGAACTCCTTTCCCTCGACCTTCTGCAGGAACTTGAAGACGTCACCATACTCGCCACAGCCATAGCACTTGTAGTGCTTGTCCTCCGGGTAGACATGGAAGCTCGGCGTTCGCTCACCGTGGAAGGGGCAGCAACCCTTCCACGTTCTCCCCGACTTCTGGAGTTCCATGTGACGGCCGATGACCGCCACCACGTCCACCCGATTCCGGATCTCATCAATGATCGAATCCGGGATCATCCGAGCCGGAAGGGGGATCGCCCTCCCTGACCTCCGCTCCCCGGGAATACCCGGGACACTCCCCGCGGATCACTGCGCCGCGAGCCGCTGCTTCACGAGGTCGCTCACCGTCTTGCCGTCGGCGCGACCCTGCACCTCGGGGAGCAGCGCCTTCATCACCGCCCCCATGTCCTTCGGACCCTTCGCCCCGACGCGCCCGATCACCTCGTTCACCTTCGCTTCCAGCTCCGCCTGGGACAGCTGCTGGGGAAGGTAGGCCTGGAGGATGCGCATCTCCGCCTCCTCCTTGTCGGCCAGGTCTTGCCGGTTTCCGGCCTTGTACTGCTCCACGGAGTCGCGCCGACGCTTGATCTCCGAGGCGATGACAGCCTGGATGCCCGCGTCGTCGAGCGTCTTCATGAGCTCGATCTCGCGGTACTTGATGGCGCTCTTCAGCATGCGGACGGTGGACAGCTTGACCTGATCGCGCTCCCGCATCGCCGCCTTCAGATCCTCGTCGAGCTTCTCTCGAAGCGCCATCGCTCACCCTCCGAGCCGCGTCGCTACCAGCTCTTGCGAGCCTTCTTCATGGCGCGCTTCTTCGCAGCCAGCGCTTTCTTCTTCCTCTTCACGCTGGGCTTCTCGTAGTGCTCGCGCTTGCGAACCTCCGAGAGGATGCCCGCCTTCTCGCACTGCTTCTTGAAGCGCTTCAGGGCGTTCTCGAAGGACTCGCCGTCCTTGACTCGCACTCCCGTCATGCACACCTCTTGCTGGATTCGGATGTTGAGGGTCCTAAAGGCATGAGAGCCGGGCGGCACCCCCGCCCGGCTCGCTCGACGGCCGAAAGGGGTCGTTTAGGTCGAAACCCCGTTAGTGTCAAGGGTTTTTCGCGCCGACGGCTTTCGAGCCCTGCCCGTGGCGGCTCGCCAAGACGGCGTACACCTCGGCCGGGGTGACGTCGGCGGACGCGAGCAGGACGAACAGGTGGTAGACGAGGTCCGCGGCCTCATGCGCCAGGTGGTCCTTCGTGTCCCGCCCGAGGAGGAGCGCGTGATGCGCCTCGTTCACCTCGTGCGCCTCCTCCGCCACCTTCTTGCGAGCCTTGGTCGGGTTGGCGAGCAGCTCCCGCGTGTAGCTCTTCTCCGGGCCGCCTTCCGCCTTGCGCGACTCGATCACCGCCCAAAGCTGTGCCAGGAATTGTTCGTTCGCCATGTTCCCTCCGTGATGGGCTCGACCCAGAGTCGGCCCGCCCGGTGCGCGCAAGCCCGCATGCGAACCGTCCCGTCACCCGCTTGTGCGATCCCCGGCGGCGGCGCGCGCTCGTCGAGGCGCACTCGCTCGGGGGGAGCGTTCGCCACCAGGCTCACGGCCTCACCTCGATCCCGCGGGCCTTCAGGTACGCCTTCGCGTCCTGCACGGTGTGCTCCCCATCGTGAAAGATGCTCGCCGCCAGAGCCGCGTCGGCGATGCGCAGCCCCTCGTAGAGGTGCTCGAGGGTCCCGACCCCTCCGGAAGCGATGACCGGGACTCCCACCGCCCCGCAAACCCGCTCCAGCAGTTCGAGGTCGTATCCGGCCCGTGTTCCGTCGCGGTCCATGCTGGTGAGGAGGAGCTCCCCGGCACCCCGTTGACAGACCTCGCGCGCCCATTCGACGCCCTCGACGCCGGTGGGTTTCGTCCCCCCGGCCACGTAGACCTCCCACTCCTGCGGTGACGTGCCCGGCCGGCGCTTCACGTCGATGGCCACCACCAGCGCCTGGGCCCCCGCCACCGAGGCCAGGCGGTCGACGAGGTCGGGGGTCGCCACCGCGGCGGAGTTGACGCTCACCTTGTCCGCGCCAGCGTGCAGGAGCCCGACGAAGTCGCGCTCGTCGCGCACCCCTCCGCCCACCGTGAGCGGGGCGAAGACGCGCTCGGCGGTGCGCCCCACCAACCCCAGGAGGGTCCCACGGTTCTCCTGTGTGGCGGCGATGTCGAGATAGCAGACCTCGTCCGCTCCCTGCGCGTCGTAGCGGCTCGCAGCCTCCACCGGATCGCCGGCGTCGCGGAGGTTGAGGAAGTTGACGCCCTTGACGACGCGCCCGTTCTTCACGTCGAGGCAGGGGATGATTCGCTTCGCCGGCATTTGGGAATCCTAGTCGGCGGCCACGCGGATCGCTTCGGCGATGTCGATGCGCCCCTCGTAGAGCGCCCGCCCCACGATGACCCCGGCGAGCCCTGCCCGTCGGCATGCGGTCACGTCGCCGAGGGATGCCACCCCGCCGCTCGCCACCACCGCCACCCCCGCCTGGGCTTGGAGCCGCGAGGCCCCTTCCGCGTCCACGCCGCTGAACATGCCATCGCGGCTCACGTCGGTGTACTCGACCAGCGACACTCCGGCGGCTCGCACCCGCGCCGCGACCTCGGCCGCTGGGAGCCCGGTCCCCTGCTCCCAGCCGGCGATCTTCACCTCACCGTCGCGCGCGTCGATCCCCGCCACCACCTGGCCGGGGAAGCGCCGGCAGGCCTCTCGAACGAGGTCGATCCGCTCCACGGCGGCGGTGCCGAGCACCACCAGGCGCACCCCCAACCCGAGGACCTCCTCCACGTCCTCGATGCGGCGCAGCCCGCCGCCGAGCTCAACCTCGGCGCCGGTCGCGGCGATGGCCTGAACTGCCGGGCGGTTCACCGGGCGCCCGGCCCGGGCTCCGTCGAGGTCCACCACGTGGATGCGCGTCGCTCCCGCCCGCAGGAACCCCTCGGCCATCTCCGCCGGGCGGTCGGAGTAGACGGTCTTCTGGGCGAAGTCGCCCTTTTTCAGGCGAACCGCCTTTCCTTCCATGAGGTCGATGGCCGGGATGACGAGCATGCGGCCCTAGAGCTCGACGAAGCGGGCCAGCAGGGCGAGCCCCACCCGCTGGCTCTTCTCCGGGTGGAACTGGACGGCGTAGACCCCGTCGCCGGCGAGCGCCGCACAGTATGGCCGCCCATGCGTCGCCACCAGCTCGACCCCCGGGGCTTCCGCAGGTGCGGCGTAGGAATGAGCGAAGTAGACGTACTGGCCGTCCAGGGGGGCGAAGAGGGGGTGGGGGGTGCCTGAAGCCCGGACCGGCGACCAGCCGATGTGGGGAAGCTTCACCGACGAGGGCAGCTTCGTCACCCGGCCGCGGATGAGCCCTATGCCGCGCGCCCCGCCGCCTTCCTCGCCGTCCTCGAATAGGATCTGCAATCCGACGCAGATCCCGAGCACTAGCGCCCCCCGCCCGAGCGCCTCCAGGAGCGCGTCGGCGGCGCCGCTGCGGCGCATAGCGTCCGCGCATGCCGGCATCGATCCCTGGCCAGGCACGACGATGCGATCGGCGCGACGCAGCGCGTCCGGGTCGTGGGTAACCTCGACGCGGGCGCCAACGGCGCGGAGCGCGTTCTCCACCGACCGCAGGTTGCCGGCGCCGTAGTCGACGAGGGAGATGGCGCGCTCGCTCATGGCAACCGCCCGCCGCTGGAGTCGGGTCCCTTCACAGGACTCCCTTGGTCGAGGGGACCCCGTCGCCCTCTCTCCGGAGGGCGGCCCGGAGCGCGCGAGCCGACGCCTTGAACACCGCCTCGACCACGTGGTGGAGGTTACGCCCGTACCGGACGTTCACGTGAATGCAGATGCCGGCGTGGTTCACGAGCGCCTGGAAGAAGTCCTGGGTCAGATCCACGTCGAAGGTGCCAATGAACTTCCTGCCCGATGGGAGCTTCGCGTTCCAGGTGAGGTGGGGGCGTCCGGAGAGGTCGACCACCGCCTCGACGAGTGCCTCGTCGAGGGGGACCACGGCGTGGCCGTAGCGCGCCAGCCCCGCCTTGTCGGCGACCGCCTGGCGGAGCGCGTCGCCAAGCGCGATCCCCACGTCCTCGACGGTGTGGTGGGCGTCGACCTCCAGGTCACCCTTCGCCTTCACCCTGAGCCCCAGGCCGCCATGGCGCCCGATCTGCTCGAGCATGTGGTCGAAGAACGGCACCCCGGTCGAGCTCCGGACCTCTCCGCCACCGAGGTCGAGCGCCACCGCCACGTCGGTCTCCTTCGTCTTGCGGGCCACGGCGCCGCGGCGCCTGGACCCGGAACCCGTGGGCGGCCTTCCCCTCGTCGAGGGCGTCTTGGTCCTCATCGGATCCTTCCCTGCACCCGGCGCCTCCGGCCCTTCCGCGACGGGCCTGCGGCGCTACCCCGCCGCTCCGGCTCGACCGTCAAGCGCACGCGCACGGCGCGAGCGTGCGCTTCGAGCCCCTCGGCGGCGGTGAGCGCCTCTACCGTCGGAGCCAGCGCCTCGAGAGCTCGCGGCGTCATCTCCACCACGCTCATCCGCCGGCGAAAGGTGGCCACCGACAGCGGCGAGTCGAAGCGGGCGGTCCCGGCGGTGGGGAGGACGTGGCTCGGGCCCGCCACGTAGTCCCCGATGGCCTCGGGAGTGCTGCTGCCGAGGAAGACGGCGCCGGCTCGGGACAGCTTGGGGAGGAGCCGCGCCGCGCCCTTCACGAGCACCACCAGGTGCTCGGGCGCGAACTCGTCGGCGAGACTCACTGCCTCGGCCAGGCTCCGTGCCACCACCGCCGCTCCGCGCCCCTCGAGGGAACTGCGGGCCACGTCCGCGCGCGGCAGGCTCGCGAGCTGCCGCTCCGCCTCGGCGAGCGTAGCGACCGCTGTCGCCTCGGCGGTGACGATCAGGACCGAGACGGCGCGGGGATCGTGCTCCGCCTGGGCGAGCAGGTCGGCGGCGGCCTCGGCCGGGCTCGCCCCCGCGTCGGCGAGGACGAGCACCTCCGAGGGCCCAGCGATCATGTCGATGTCCACGTGACCGAAGACGAGCCGCTTGGCCGCGGCCACGTAGGCGTTCCCGGGGCCACAGATCTTGTCCACCGCGTCCACCGTGGCGGTACCGAATGCGAGCGCCGCCACGGCCTGCGCTCCCCCGACCTTGAAGAGGCGAGAGACGCCGGCGACGTGGCAGGCAGCGAGCGTCCAGGCGTCCACCCGACCGGTGGCTCGATCGGCCGGCGACGCCGCCACCACCGTCCCCACCCCGGCCACCCGCGCGGGGATGGCCATCATGAGCACGCTGGAAGGATACCGAGCCGTCCCCCCGGGAACGTAGAGCCCCACCCGGGCGAGCGGACGCGATACCTGGCCGAGCCGGGCACCGAGGGCGTCGCGGTACAACGGGACGACCGCGTCGGTCTCGCGCCGGTGGAAAGCCTCGATTCGGCGGGCGGCAAGCGTGAGCGCCCGGCGGGACGCCGCCGGCAGGGACCGCCAGGCGGCCGCCAACTCCTCCGGACCGGCCACCAGGTCGCCGGCGGCCTGCGGGCTCCAGCCGTCGAGGCGACGGGTGTGCTCGAGGAGCGCCGCGTCTCCGCGGCTGCGAACGTCCGCTACGATGCGAGCGGCCGAGTCCCGCACCGCCCCCTCGTCCTCCTCCGATCCGCGCGCGCACAGGCGCCGCCAGCGCTCGGGGAACTCGGGGTCGCGGGTGTGGAGGATCTGCACGGGAGGGCTCGGGCGGCTCTTGTTTCTACACGAAACCGGCCCGGGCGGGGAGGGGCGGCCGCACGGGACGTGGCGGCGCTTTTTCCGTAAGATCGGGCGCATGACCAGCCGCACCGATCTCTGGCTGCAGAACCTGGTGGATGAGCGGGACGGTGCCGCCCTTTACGAGGGGCTCGCCCGCCTGGAGAAGAACGCCGAGCGCGCCCGCAGCTTCGAGGAGCTCGCCGCGGGGGAGCGCCGCCACGCCGAGATCTGGCTGCGCAAGCTGCTGAAGGAGGGCGCGGAGGTCCCCGCCGACCGTCCCTCCCCGCGCATCCGCGCCATGCTCTGGCTGGCGCGGCGACTCGGGACGGCGGCCGTGCTCCCCTATGTGGTGGAGGCCGAGGCGGGTGACGCGGACAAGTACTCGCGACAGGGGGGGGACGCGGCGCCGCTCGCGGACGAGGAGCGCGCCCACCAGGCGGTCCTGGCGGGGCTGGGGAAGGGTCAGCCGCTCGAGGCCCGCGCCGCCATCGCGGTCCGCGAGCGGTGGCACCGCAGCGGGCGCGGCGGCTCCATCCGGGCAGCCGTGTTCGGGATGAACGACGGGCTCGTCTCCAACCTCTCTCTGGTCCTGGGAGTCGCCGGGGCCGGCGGCGAGTCGCACGCGCTCGTCGTGACCGGCTGTGCTGGACTCCTCGCCGGGGCGTTCTCGATGGCGGTGGGGGAGTACACCTCGGTCGCCTCGCAGCGAGACATCCTGCGCAGGCAGGTGGAGCTCGAGCGGCGCGAGCTCGCCGAGGCCCCGGAGGAAGAGGCGGCGGAGTTGGCGCTCATCTTCAAGCAGAAGGGGCTTTCCACCGAGCAGGCGAGCCGGACCGCCGTCGAGCTCCTCAAGAACCCGGAGCACGCGCTCGACACGCTGGTCCGAGAGGAGCTGGGGCTCGACCCCTCCGACCTGGGCTCCCCCTGGAGCGCCGCCTCGTCGAGCTTCGTCATGTTCGCGGTGGGGGCGGCCATCCCGCTCGCACCCTTCTTCTTCCTGCGCGAGCGCCCGGCGGTGGCCACTGCCCTCGCCGCCGCCGGCCTGGTGCTGGCCCTGGTGGGAGGCCTGGTGGGTCTCCTCGCCGGGACCCCGGCGTGGAAGGCCGCCGGGCGGATGGTCGGGCTCGCCGCCCTGGCAGCGGGCGCGACCTGGCTCGTGGGGCACCTCTTCGGCGCCGCCATCTCCTGAACCCGGCCGGCGGACGGAGGGTTCCGGTCGCGGCGTGAACAGGAGGCGCCGCCCGCCGGAGAGCGGGCGGCGCCGGGTCGCGTGCCGCGAGGGCTCTCTAGAAGTGGAACTCGGGCGAGGCCAGGAGCTGGAGGCCGCCGATCCAGTATCCCTGGTAGGAGCCGCCCTCGAGCACCAGGTCGAGGCCGATGCCGAAACGCTTCGAGTTCAGGAAGGAGGCGCCGCCGCCGATGCGGAAGGCGCCGCCGATACCGGAGTTCGGGCCGATGTACATGCCGCCGCCCACCCGGAAGCGACCGACCGTGTCCTGCGTCGGCGGCCCGAACTTGGCGACGTAGTCGATGGTCGGCTCCCAGACCGTCACGTTCTTCGAGGCGCTGTAGTACTGGCCGACGTTGTTGTAGTACGAGGCGTTCACCGTCCCGATGAGGACGTCGAAGCCCACGCTGAGGTTGTTGGGCCCGCCCAGGTTGAAGTCGATCTGCGGGCCGACAACGAACGGGATGAAGCTCGTGTACGACCCGGAGCTGCAGGTTCCGTAGTAGTACCCGTAGTAGCAGTTGTACCAGCCGGAGTCGTAGAAGCCGACGCCGAGGTTCACCCGCACCAGGTTGTTGTAGACGGAAACCGGCTGCGGCGGGGGCTGCCCGGGTTGGGCGAACGTGTACTGGGCTGCAGCGGGGAAGGCGAGCGCCAAGGCCACAGCGGCGATGCTCGCCCGGAGCATGTTCCTCATGATGTGTCCCTCCGCGCGTGGACTCCCCGCGCATGACGTCGTGAAGTGCTAGCTGTCGCCCGGCTGCTCGTCCCGGGCAATGCCCCTCTTGGGCGGGATCACTCTTTTTTCTTCCTCTCCTCGATTCCTGCTCTACCACAGATCTGCGGTAGATCGGCGACGCGCTACTCGCTATCCGCCTCGTCGTCGGCGGTGACCGGGAGCGCCTCGTCGTCGACCCCGACGGCGACCGCCCGGGTGGGGAGGCGCGGCGGCGTCCGCGAGCCGCGCCGACGGCGCTCGTAATAGCGGCTGACGGTGGGCAGGCTGAACCGGTTCATGGTAACGGAATGGGTGGCGGCCGCGTTCAGCCGATCGATGTCGATGAACCACTCCGGAAGGTAGACCGGCCCGACCGCCAGCCCGTCGTCGACGAGGTCGCGAACCAACTCGGCGTCGTCGACGCTCATCTTGCCCGAGAGGAAGGCTCGCACCAGCTCGACATCCCTCTGCTCCAAGGACGCTCGCAGGAAGTTGAACGTCCGGCAGTAGCCGCGCTGGTAGGCGGCGTCCTTGGTGAAGGGGGCTCCTCCCTCCACCAACCCTCCGCGGAAAACCCGCTCCGACATCTGCGCCGCCTTCTGCGGAGGAAATCGGGCGAGCAGGTAGCGGTACACCTCGAGGAAGTCCGCTCCCCGGGCCGCCATGTCGATGGCGATGGTCCGCTCGCCGAGCTCGATGTAGCGTTCGTCGGTGATGTTGCCGGTGAGGTACTCCGCCACGATCCCTGCCCCTTCCTGCGACTCGGTGTGGCGAGGCAGGCCCACGCCCATGACGGTGAGGACCGGCTGGCGGAACCCGTTCAGCGAGGTGAGCACGTGCCACAGGCCCTCGTGGTGCGCGAGCGCCCGGACCTGGCGAAGCGAGAACCGCGCTCCCTTCCGGAGAGTGATGCGGGTGGCGCCTGCGGCGGCGTTCGCGGTGAGGCGAGTCCGCACGACCACCTTGACCTGGCCTCCCAGCAGAGGATCGCAAATCTGGTGGACCATGCGCGCCGCCTGCGCGGCCGACAGGACGAGGTCCTCGTCCCGGGCCCGCGGCCGGGAGGCCCAGAGCCTGGCAATGGCCAGGTTGTCGGCGCGGACGTCCGGAAACCGGTCGCGCGGGTCCCCGAAGACCTTGCGGGAGAACTCGTAGAAGCGCCTCGTCCCCCGCGCCGCCAGCATCTCGGCGACGAGCACGAACTCGTCGCACTTCTGTCGCAGCATCTCCTCGACGGGATTGCGCCCCCGGATCTGCGCCCGCAGCGCCCTCAACTCCTTTGTCTTCGCCTTGAGGTCGAAGCCGAGCGCCGGGTACTCAGGCCGGGGCAGCTCGCGGCAGGCGCTCTTGAAGAAGAGCTCGTGGACCCTCGGCCCCCAGTTGATGGACTTGAGGATGCGGATGGGGCGCTGGGCCGCCACGAGTTGCTCGGAGAGCCGACGGAGGTACTCCGCGGTCGCGGGGGTCGCCATCGGCGGGGACGCTATCACGAGCCGTTCCACGCCCGGCGGCGACTCGGGCGGTTCGGGCCGGACGATATCGCGTCCGGGTGGTGACCTCCCTGAAAGCGGACGCGCAGCTCTGTTCCGCGAGCGAGCCGCGAACGGCCGCTGAGAGACGGGAAGCGCTGCTCTCGCTCATCAGCGAGGCGCGAGGTGACGGTTTCGGGGGAGGCAGAGGTGGCGTCCTGCCATCGCGCCACCTGCCCGGACTACGAGGGAGCGTGCCCGGCACCCCGGACCCTTCATGTCCCTGGGAACCGAAGAAAAACGAGCTACTGGGAGCCCGTCGCCGAGCCCTCGGCCGGTACCGCTCCCGCGGGCGGCGCGGCGCCTCCGGAGTCCGGCGCCTCCTCTGGCTTGTTCACCCGATCGCGCAACTCCTTGCCGGTCCGGAAGAGGATGCCGCGCTTGGGCTTCACCGGGATGACCTCGCCGGTCTTGGGGTTGCGCCCCTGGTAGCCCTCGTAGTGCTTGACGTGAAAAGCGCCAAGCCCTCGAATTTCGATGTTCTCGCCCTTGCAGAGGGCGACCTTCATCGATTCAAAGATCGTCTCGATGGTGAGCTCGGCTTGCTTCTGCGTAACACCGCGCTTTACCACGAGGATGTTGATGAGATCGGACTTCAGCATTTACGCGCTCCAGCGGGGATTCGGCCCCGTCGGCCCGGGAACACGATAAGCCTAGCCCACCCTCCCGAAATCGGCAAGCTTTACACGGGAATGCGAGCCGTCCCCTGGGGGGACCGCGGCTCCTGGGCGGCCCCGGCGCCCGCCGCCTCCGGCCTGAGTGCCCGGCAGAGGTCCTCTAGGGAGGTCTCCGCGAGGTGCTCGGCCGCCGCCCCCTCCGCCCGGGCGAGAAGGGCGGCGACCACCGCCCGGGCCTCTTCCTTCGGAGGCGGTGGGGGTGGACCGGCGATGACCCTGCGGACGTCCGCGAGCGTGGTGCGCTCGAGCGGCCGTCCGGGCGTGAGCGCGCCCCTCGCGCTCTCGGCGAGGAGCCCCCCGTCCCGCAGGCGCGCGAGAACCTCCCGCACCCGCTCGGCGGGCGCCTCCAGGCGATCGGCCACCTCGCCCGGGTCGAGCGGCGGCTCGCCATCCCGCCAGGCGAGGGCAACGACGAGGAGAGCGCGCGCTGCCAGGAGTTCCCTTCCCAGCACGCCCTCGGGGCCCTCCTGGAGGTCGAGAAGTGCGCGGTGGTGCTGCAGAACGAACGCGAGGCGGGCGCCGAAGAGGAAGATGGTCCAGGAGAAGTAGAGCCAGAGCAGAAAGATGAACACCGCCGCGAGCGAGCCGTAGATCGCCTGGAACCGGAACAGGTGGGCCGCCGCGAAGGCGTAGAGATCCTTCGCGATCTCGAAGGTGAGCGCAGCCACCGCCCCGGCCGCGAGGGCCGGCCAGAGCCTGACTCGCGTTGCGGGCAGCAGGAGGTAGGCGGCTGCGAAGAAGACGAGGGTGAGGAGGAGGGCCGCCACCTGCGCGAGTAGCCTGGGCGCGCCGAGCCGGTCATGGGCAGCCACTGCCACCGCGATCGAGCCTGCGACGAGGAGCGGGCCGACGGTGATGCCCGCCCAGTAGGTGAGCCACCGCTGCAGGCGGGGGCGGCGGCGGCGCACGGCCCAGATCTCGTTCACGGCGTGCTCCACCTGGGCGAAGAGGGCGACGGCGGAGAGGACGAGGAGCACGAACCCGACGAGGCCGCCGCCCGTCCCCCCGCCCTCGAACACGTGCCGGTCGAGGTAGTTGGAAACCGTCGCCTGCGCGCCCACGGCCAGGTTGGCGATGAGGAAGTCGTGGATGCGGGCGCGCACCTTGTCGAGGTCCGCGAACACCCGCACCGTCGACACCGCCACCATGAGGATGGGCACGAGCGAGAAGACCGAGATGTAGGTGAGGGCCATCGCCCGCAGCTTCAGGGGTTCACCCCGAAAGGCGGCGAGGCCCGCCCGCAACACCGCGAGCGCGCGCGGAGGACCGGCCCCCGGACGTCGCGGCAGGCCTTCCGACGGCATGGGCTCCTCTCCTCCCTCTAGCCCTGCTCGCCGGGCTTGCCGACGACCTCCGACCCTTCCTCGCGACCGCCGCCACGCCCGCGGTCGCCCCGGTCGCGGCGCCCTCGGCCTTCACCGCTGTCGACGCGGTCTTGGCGCCCGTAGATGTCGAACTGCTCCTGGTGGTAGCCGGACTGTGGCTTCACCTGGATGGTCTTGTTGAAGCGGTCCATCAGGTAGCGGAGCTCGTCCCGCTCCGACCCCTGGACGATGCGGGCCACTTCCGGGTGGCAGTTCACCACCAGGACGGGCTCGGGGAAGCTGGGGGCGTCCCGGCGGATCTCGCGGAAGATCTCGTAGGCCACGGTCACCCGCGAGCGGATGTGCCCCTTGCCGTCGCAGTAGCTGCACGGCTCGGTGGTCATGCGGGTGATCGACTCGCGCACCCGCTTGCGCGTCATCTCCACCAGGCCCAGCTCGGAGATCTTGAGCACGTTGGTCTTGGCCTTGTCCCGGCCCAGCGCGTCCTGCAAGGCCTTGAAGACCTTGTCCCGGTTCTGGGGTTTGTCCATGTCGATGAAGTCGATGATGATGATGCCGCCGATGTTGCGCAGCCGGAGCTGGTAGACGATCTCCTTGGCGGCCTCGACGTTGATCTTGGTGATCGTCTCCTCCAGGTTCTTCTTGCCCACATAGCGCCCGGAGTTGACGTCGATGGCGGTGAGCGCCTCGGCCTGGTCGATGATGATGTAGCCGCCGCTCTTCAGCCACACCTTGCGCTGGCCCGCTCGCTTGAGCTCCTGCTCGATGCCGTACGAATCGAAGATCGGCTCCTGCCCGGTGTAGAGCTCGATCTGGGACTCCAGGTGCGGAGCCTGCTCGCGCACGAAACGCAGGATGCGATCGTATTCCTCGCGATCGTCGATCACGAGCTTGTGCACGTCCGAGGTGAAGAGGTCTCGCGTCGCCCTCAAGATGAGGTCGAGGTCAGGGTGCAGGAGCGCGGGCGCGCTCACCTTGTCCTTGGTGCGGATGATCTCGTTCCACACCTGGATGAGGAAGCGGATGTCGGCCTCGAGCTTCTGCGCCTCCACGCCGTCGGCGACGGTCCGAACGATGAAGCCGGTCCCCTCGGGCCGCATCCGGTCGACGACCTCCCGGAGCCGCCGCCGCTCGCCCTCGCGCTCGATGCGGCGAGAGATGCCCACGTGGTCCACCGTGGGCATGAACACGAGGTGGCGCCCGGGGATGGAGATGTGGCTGGTGATGCGCGCGCCCTTCGTTCCGATCGGGTCCTTGGCGACCTGGACGATGACCTCCTGCCCCTCCTTCAAGAGGTCCTGGATGCTCTTCTGCTCCCTCGGGCGGCGCTCCTCCTCGCGGCCGCGGCCGTTCCGGCCCCGGCGCCGGTCGTCTCTGCCATCCCTCCTCGAGCGGTCGCGCTCCCGGTCGGCTCGCGCCTCTCGTGGCAGCGCCTCCGGCCGGGCGGTGATCTGGCCCGACGCAGGAACGGGCGTCTCGGCCGGCGCAGCCGGAGCGGGGGCCAGGGCGACTTCGGCCAGCGGAGCCGCCACGGGTTCCGCCGCCGCGACGACGGCCCCCCCGGTCGGCTCGGGTGCCGGTGCGGGCTCCACCACCTGAGTGAGCGGGATGGGCGCTTCCCCTCCGGCTGCCGGGGTGGGAGCGGCCAGCGGCTCCGGCGGGAGGACCGCCGCCGGGCTCAGGACGGGCAGCGTCGCGGCGTCTCCCGCCTCGGCGGGCGTGGGCGGGGCGGCGGGGAGGTCCCCGGGCAGGGGCGTGAGGGCCGGGACCGGCTCTCCGCCGGCGAGCGCCTTCACCTCCTGCTCCTCGGCCTCCTGCTCGCTCGGCACCTCGACGAGGTGCTGGGCGTGCTCTCCCTCGGTGAGCTCGAACTCCTCCGAGAAGTCGGGATCGCCGTACACGTCGCCGACGTACAGGAAGGCGGCCTTTTCGAGGCCGATGTCGACGAAGGCGGCCTGCATGCCCGGGAGAACCCGGACCACCCGCCCTTTGTAGATGTTGCCGACGATCCCCTTCTCGCGCTTGCGCTCGAGGTAGTACTCGTGGATCGTCCCGCTCTCGACCAGGGCCACGCGCGTTTCGGCGCCGGCCGCGTTGATCACCAGGATGCTGTTTCCCGCCATGTCGAACCCCGTCTTCCCGGTCCGAGCGACAGGAAGGCGAGGCCCAGGGCGGGCCACGATCGCGGGGCCCCCGGCGGTGCCGGTTGACCTGGATCGGCTGTCGAGCGTTCGCTCACGTTCGCATTCCGTTCGCCCCGAGGGGCCGCGGCGCGCGCGGCCCCGTCCCGGGCACTAGTCGTTTTTCCAATCAAGCGTCCGCGTAGCGCGGAGACCGCGGGCGGAGACCCGCGGCCGCCTCCGGCGGCGATGCCCGCGCAAAGCTGACACCCTCCTTCAGAATCCTCACTCCCTTGGGCGGGGTCCCGTCCCCGAAGACCGCCGCCAGCACCTCGGCCGGCCTGGCGCTCCCCGATGGGTCCGCCTTCAAGCTGAATGCAACCCGGCCCGGCCCTTCGACGGACAGGTGGGTCACGATCTCCTTCAGGTTGATCTCCCTTTCCCTGGGTGCTGCGAGCCTCTGGTTCCGCTTCTTGTCGCGGGGCCGGGGGGGTGCGCTCCTACGCACCACCGCCTGCTCCGCGGAGTGAAAATGCTCAATCCGTTGGGTGAGAGCCTCCGCGCTCCACCGCTCCGGGAATTCTACCCTGTAATGGACCGAGCGCACGGACTCCGACAGGGAGGGGGTGCCGGGGTCGATCCGGCGCGCCTCGAGCAGGGTCAGGCCGCTGGGGAGCGCCGCTGCGAGCCGGCGCCCTACCTCGACCGCGTCTCTCGCCCCGAGGAGTTCCAGGTCGAGGTATTCCGACCGGCTTTCCAGGCCTACCGGCAGGGCCGGGCCGAAGGAGACCCGCGGTTTCGGGTGATATCCCTGCGAGAAGGCCACCGGTAGGCCGGCGCGCCGGACCGCCCGCAGGACTGCGGTCATGACCTCGAGGTGGGAGAGGGCGACGAGTCGCCCCTCCTTCGCGTACCTCACCCGAACGTGGGTCCGGACCGGGCTCTCCGGGGGGCGCTCCTCGACCGGGCGGGCAGCGGGGGCGTAGTCCTCGGACCGGTAGACGCGGTTCTTCGTCACCTCGTAGTCGCAGGCCCCGCAGACCGAGCAGGGCGCGAGCACGCAGTCCACTACCTCGGCCAGGTTGCGCGCCGCCGCGAGCTGCTTCTTGAGGTAGGCCTTCGTGACCCCGCAGTCGATCCGGTCCCAGGGCAGGACCTCGTCGAGGCGGCGGCGGCGATAGGCGAACCACTCGAGCCCGACACCGTGGACCCTCTCCATCTCGGCGAAGGCGGCCCTCCATTTTTCCTCGTCGAACCACTCCGTCCATCCGTCGAGGCGCTGCCCCAACCGGTAGGCGTGGAGGACCGCCGTTCCCACCCGGCGGTCGCCGAGGGCGAGCGCGCCCTCGATCGAGGCCTGTCGGGAATCGTGGGGCTTGAAGTGGATGGCTCCACTGCGCCCGCCGAGCTCGGCGGTGATGAGGGCCTGGCGCCGGCGCGTCTCCTCCGGCGTGATCATGGGCTCCCACTGGAAGGGGGTGAAGGGCTTCGGCACGAACGTGCTCGCCCCCAGATTGATGGCCACCGATCCCTTCCCGGGGGGGAGGGCGCGGCGGGCGACGCCCAAGCATCGCTTCGCCAGGCGCGCGATGGCGATGACGTCCTCGTCCCGCTCCTCGGGCAGGCCGATCATGAAGTAGAGCTTGAGCAGGGACCAGCCGTTCTGGAAGATCGACTCCACGGCTCGCAGCAGGTGCTCCTCGCGGTTGCCCTTGTTGATGACCGCCCGCATGCGCTCGGTGGCCGCCTCGGGAGCGAGCGTGAACCCTGTCTTGCGGACGCGGGCGATCTTCTTCGCCAGCGAGTCGTTCATGGTCTCGGTGCGGAGCGAAGGCAGCGAGAGGGCGATCTTCTCCCCCTCCCAGCGGGCGAGAAAGTCGTCGAGCAGCGGGTTCAGGCACTCGTAGTCGCCCGAGGAGAGCGACAACAGCCCCACCTCCTCGTAGCCGGAGGCGCGCAGCCCCTGCTCGGCCACCCGCAGCACGGTCTCGGGGCGGCGCTGCCGCGTCGGGCGGGTGATCATCCCCACCTGGCAGAAGCGGCACCCGCGCGTGCAGCCCCGCTGGATCTCGATGGGCAGGCGGTCGTGGACCGTCTGCATGAAGGGGACGACGGGCCTTTCGTAGGCGCTCGTGGACAGGACGTCGATGTCCGGCACCACCCGGCGCTCGACCTTCTCGTAGCCGGCCCGCAGCGGTTCCATGGCCACGAGGGTGCGGTTGACCGGGTCGAAGCGCGGCCGAAACAGGGACGGGACGTAGACGCCGGGGATCTTGGCCAGCCGGTCGAGGAGCGCGGAGCGAGAGTCGCCACTGCCCTTCCAGGCGGCCACCGCGTCCACGAGCTCGTGGACGACGTCCTCCCCGTCGCCGACGGCGAAGCAGTCGAAGAAGTCCGCGACCGGCTCGGGGTTGTAGGCACAAGGCCCGCCGCCCACCACCACCGGGTCTCGCGGCCCCCGGTCGCGGGCAAGGAGCGGAATGCCAGACAGGTCGATGAGGGCGAGGGCGCTCGTGTAGGCGAGCTCGAACTGCAGCGTCACCCCGAGAATGTCGAGGTCGCGGACGGGCGAGCGCGACTCGAGCGTGAAGAGCGGTAGGCGATGCTCGCGGAGCATCGCCTCCAGGTCGGGCCAGGGAAGGAACACCCGCTCGCACGCCACCTCGGGCCGATCGTTGAGAGCGTGGTAGAGGAGCCGGAACCCCAGGTTCGACATTCCCACTTCGTAGATGTCGGGGAAGGCGAGCGCGAAGCGCACGCGGGCAGCCCCCGGCTCCTTCGCCACGCTCCCGAACTCGCACCCCACGTAGCGCGAGGGCTTCTGCGCCGCGAGAACAAGCTCGTCGAGTAGGGAGGGAGTCGTCATGTCGCCGGGCGGCGGATTCGAACCGCCTCTTGCCCGAGTGGCCGCCGCGAAGGCGGCGTGCCGAGGGATCCGCTCCTAGCATGGCAGTCCCGCCGGGGCAAGTCGGCGCTACGACCGCGCGATCCGGAACGGTCCCGACTCGCCGAGGGCCTCCTGCCACTGGACGTCGACGGCCCGCACCCGGGCTCCGGGGGGGCCCCGGCGACACCAGGCTACGAGCCGCTCCAACCGCTCGCTCGCGCCCTCGGCCAGCACCTCGACCGAACCGTCGGGCAGGTTTCGCACCGCCCCGGAGAGCTCCAGCCGCTCCGCCTCGAACACCGTCGACTGCCGGTACCCCACCCCCTGCACGACGCCGGTGACACGGATGAGGGCCCTCACCCGCCCTCCTTTCGCGCTCATGGCCGGCCGTCCTCCAGCATCTTCAGGAACTCTTCCTCCCCGATCACTCTCACCCCCAGGCTGCGCGCCTTCCCGAGCTTGGAGCCCGCCTCCTCGCCGGCGACGACGAGGTCCGTCTTGCGGGAGACGCTGCCCGAGACCTTGCCGCCGCGCCGCTCGATCTCCGCCTTGGCCTCGTCGCGGGCGAGCTTCGCGAGCCCGCCGGTGAGGACCACCGTCTTGCCGGCGAAAGCGCCCCGCTCTACCGCCTCCTCTGGCGACGGGGACACACCCGCCTCGAGGAGATGGCGCACCACCTTCTGGTTCTGGGGCTCGGAGGTCCAGGCGCGGATCTCGCTCGCCGTCTCCGGCCCCACGTCGCGGACCTGTTGCAGCTCCTCCTCGGAGGCGTCGAGGAAGGGCTCGAGCGTCCGGAAGTGGCGGGCGAGGGCCGTGGCCGTCGCCTCCCCCACCTGCGGGATCCCGAGCGCGTAGAGGTAGCTGCGCAGCGGCCTCGGCTCCGCCCGGGTGCGCTCGAGCGCCCGCCTCATGTTCCTCGCGGCGACCTCCGGGAGCTGTGGCCTCGATCCCTTCGTCGCCCCCGGCGCCCCGCCCTCGTCCTTCCTCGGGCGGCTGAAGAGCTTCTGCCAGGTCTCGAAGGGCACCGCGTACAGGTCGGCGAACTCCCTCACCAGCCCGCGATCCACGAGTTGGAAGGCGAGCTTTTCCCCGAGCCCCTCGATGTCCATGGCGCGGCGGGCGGAGAAGTGGGTGAG
>Ga0335080_10000574_pt1 | contig 34142 bp, 34 predicted proteins | sample Lox_Sample_34_FD_206720 | JGI IMG/M metagenome (GOLD analysis project Ga0335080, IMG submission 206720) | Soil microbial communities from Loxahatchee National Wildlife Refuge, Florida, United States - Lox_Sample_3.4 | ecosystem: Environmental > Terrestrial > Soil > Wetlands | place: USA... | reverse complement strand
GGCCGCTTGCGCCTGCACCGACCCGGACAGCGTGTGCAGCGCCGCCGGAATCTGCTCGGACGGCGACCCGGACCGCGACCTCGGCGGCTACGGGCTGGCGCTCGGCACCGAGATCAACCTCGGGAGCGGGCACAGCGTGCCGCTTCTTTTTCCGGGGCTCGGCCCGAGCGTGGACGGCAGCTCGACGCCGAACACTTCACCGCGCTATGCGCTCGAGAACGCTCCGTCGGCCGTGACGCCACAGCGAGACGCCGGAACGATCAGCCGCGGTAGCACAGGGCCGATCCATCCGGTGCGGACCACGAGCGCCGAGCAGCTGGCGGATCTCGATCCGACGCTGGGCACGCAGACGCAGCGCAGCTTCGGCGACTCCTTCTGGTCGGACTGGTGGTTCGAACCGATCAGCGCGACCGGCACCTTCAACACCCACACCGTCGTATTGGCGTGCGATGCGGCGGAGGGCTTCAGGACCGACGCTCCGTTGGCGTCGGGTCTCTACTGCAGCCAGGCCGGCCGCGACTCGTTCACGGTGCTGTGGTCGCGCGATCTCACCGCCGCCGAGCACGCCGCCCACCCGCTGTGTCCGCCGACCTGTGCCAAGGACTTCGACCTCACGACCGTCGAGCTCGAGGCGATCAAGGCCGTGGCCGACGCCGATCCGAACGCCGGCGCTCAGCTCGCGATTCAGAGCGGCGAAGGCCCGCTCGCCGGCGCAGGCGACGCGATCGGAGTCACGCCGATTACGATCAGCACCTGGTTCATCACGAACGACATGCGCTGCCGCCTCGGCGGCTGGGGGAATCCACCGGGCCAGGTCGGGCGCTGCTCCGACGGACCGGATGCGTGCAACCCCGCCACCGACACGTGCTCCGGGGAAGGAGGCCAGTGCCGGGCGTGCAACGGCCCCTACGACGCCACCACCAACCCGCTGGGCCTGCCGATCGGATACAACACCCACGGGCTGCCGGAGCTCGACCTGGTGGCCAACCAGCGCATCGGAGGAATTGCGGGAGTTCCGAGCCAAGTCGTCCTCCACCTCTTCTTGGTCGGAACGACGGGCGCGGCCGCGGCGGAGTTCCGCGACACGCCCGGCGATGGCGGGAGTACGGCGGACCTCGCGGACCTCGGTCCGATCTCCACGACCGGTGCTCCTTTCGGCCCGGGAATCGGCAACGGAGGCACGTTCCAGAACGGCAGCGTGCTGCCGATCGGCACGACCTGCTGCAGCCCGATCCCGCAAGACGTCATCTGGACGGCGGCCGAGCCCGGCACGCCCGTGGGTCCGCTCTTGCGCACGTTCGATGCGGGCCCCGGACCGGACGGCATTCCGGGCTGCATCGGCGACAACGACAGTTTCCAGAATGGCGCGAACGCGTGCAACCAGCGGCTGGGTGGAGGGACGGCAGGCAACACCGGCTTCGACGACGTGGCCGAGACCCAGGTGCTCGGTGGCCCGGGTGCGGTGCCCGTGTCGCACTCGCGCTTCGGGGTCCGGCAGGCGTCTCCCTCGGGTGCTCCAGGCTACAACCTGGTCTCGGCGGCCGCGGTCCGTGACCAGAAGTATTTGACCCCAGAAAACGCCGACCTGCTCCTGAAGCTCGACGTCTCGCACTGTCCCATCGTGAACGGAAAGGCGAGCTGCGCTCCGGTCCCCTGCACGGACTCCGACGGCGACGGCGTGTGCGACGCCGTCGACAACTGTCCGACGGTCGCGAACGCGACGCAGGCCGACGCGGACGGCGACGGCGTCGGCGACGCCTGCGACAACTGCGTGAGCATCGCGAACCCGCGCGTGGCAGCGAACTTCCTCTCGGCGAACCCGTGGGCCACGCTCACGGGCGGCCAGCGCGACGACGACCACGACGGCTACGGCAACAAGTGCGACGCGAAGTTCCCGGGCACGCTGGGCACCAACGTCGGCGCGTCCGACCTGGCGCAGTTCCGGGCCTCGAACGGCAAGTCGCGCACGGGCGACACCTGCGGCACCAGCGGCACGATTCCCTGCGCGATCTTCGACCTGGACGAAGGTACGGCGGCGAACATCGGCGCCCCCGACCTCGCGCAGTTCCGGCTGCTGAACGGCAAGGCGCCGGGCCCGAAGTGCCCGACGTGCCCGCTCACGTGCCTGGCCGGCACTGCAGGAACCTGCAACTAGCCAAGAGGCGGGCTACTCGGTCGCGCGGCCCCGGTCGGGGTAGAGCGGGTACTGCTCGAGCTTGCCGGCGGCCTTGAGCTCGTCGAGCCGCTTGCCCAGCCACAGCTGCGCGGTCACGTCGCGCTGCCGCTGCAGCAGCCGCTCGCGCATGGCCGACATCTCGCCCGCGAGCTTCTCCTCGCTCGGCACGTCGCGCGTCTGCAGCTCGACGACGTAGAGGCCGTCGGCGTCGGAGAAGACGCGCTGGGGCACCGGCTGCTCGGGCGTCAGCGCGAGCGCCACGTCGTGCAGCTCGGCCACGCCGGCGAGCCCGGGCACGAACGACTCGCGGAAGCCGAACGGCGCCGTGACGGTCACCGGCAGGTTCTGCGCAGCCGCGGCCTTCGCGAACGGCGTGCCCGCCTTCACGGCGTCCAGCACGCGATTCGTCGCGTTCCGGGCCTCCTCCGAGGCCTTGTCCTCGCGCAGCAGGCCCTCGGCCAGCTTCTCCTGCACGGCCTGGTAGGGCGTCTGGCTGGCCGCCTGGTGGCTCTCGACCAGGATGAGGTGCACGCCGCGGTCGGTCTTCACCGGGCCGCTGATCTTGCCCGGCTCGAGCGAGAACGCGGCCTCGTCGAACGCGGGCATCATGCGCCCGCGCGGGAACGTGCCGAGGTCGCCGCCTTCGGACCGCGTCGCGGCGTCGGCGGACACCTGCTTCGCGACGTCGGCGAAGCTCTCCCCCGCGAGAACGCGCGCGCGCGCCTGGATGGCCAGCGCCTCCGCGTCGTCGCCCGTGAACAGCATGTGGCGCGCGTGGATCTGCTCCTCGCGCGTGTAGTCCGCGATGTGAGTCTGGTACGCGCCCTTCACGCGCTCGGGCTCGCGCGCGAGGAGTGACTTCACCTCTTCGGGTGTCACAGAAATGTGTTCCCTCAGCGCGGCCTTGCTCGCCGTCGCCACGCGCAGCGTGACCTTCGTCTCGGCGCGCAGGATCTCGTCGCGCACCTCACCGTCGGAAACGCGCACCGGCGACGACACGTAGCGCATGAAGTCGCGGTCCAGGAGGATGCGCCGGTGCAGCTCCTTGTAGCCGTTCTGGCCCAGGCCCGTGCGATTGATGAAGCGCTCCGCGAGCTCGCGGTCGAAGTGCCCGTCGCTCTGGAACATGGGCGCCCTCTGGAAGTCCTCGATCACCGCCTGCTCCGAGATCCGCAGCCCGAGCGCCTGCGCTTCCTGCGCGGTGAGATACAGCCGCACGAGTGAGCCGCGCGTCGTCTGGTCGATCGCCTCCGCCAGCTTCTGCGGGTCCGCGCCTTCCTGGTTCGACTGGCGGAAGGCCTCCTGGTTCTGCTCGCGCATGAACTCGAAGAGGTCGCGCGGGATGCTCTCGCCGTTGACCGTCGCGACGACGTTCGGCCCGCCCGAAGCGGTGCCGCGCGCGCCGCGCGGCTGACCGAAGAAGAACACGAACGACCCGAGCACCGCGATGAGCGCGATGTTCCGGATGAAGACGGCGGTGCGGCTCATGTCGATCTCCCTTGGAAGGCCGGCAGACTCCCCGTTTTCGACGCGTTGTACAAGCCCCATGCTTGCATGGCGAAAGCGGGCCGCTTAGAATCGCGACGCGGCGCCGGAGCGTCCGGAAAACCGCGATTTCATCTGTACTTACGCCCTCCGCTTACCGCTCGGCCTGCGGAGGCGCCAAGAGGCGAAGACCGCCATGCTGAAGGCGCTGAACCGCGTCCTCGGGATCTTCTCGAACGACCTCGCGATCGACCTGGGTACGGCGAACACCCTGGTCTACGCCAAGGGCCGCGGGATCATCTCGAGCGAGCCGTCGGTGGTCGCGGTGGACACCGAGAAGCACCGGGTCCGCGCAGTCGGCAAGGAAGCCAAGAGCATGCTGGGCCGGACGCCGGGCTCGATCCAGGCCGTGCGGCCGCTGCGCGACGGCGTGATCGCCGACTTCGAGATCGCCGAGGCCATGCTGCGCTACTTCATCCAGAAGGCGCACAACCGCTCCACGTTCCTGCGCCCGCGCATCGTCATCTCGGTGCCGTCGGGCATCACGGAGGTCGAGAAGCGCGCCGTGCGCGAGTCCGCGCTGTCGGCCAGCGCCCGCGAGGTCTACCTGATCGAGGAGCCCATGGCCGCCGCCATCGGCGCCGGGCTGCCGATCACCGAGCCGTCGGGAAACATGATCATCGACATCGGCGGCGGGACGACCGAGGTCGCGATCATCTCGCTGTCCGGGATCGTGTACGCGAACAGCGTGCGCGTCGGCGGCGACAAGATGGACGACGCGATCCTCAACTACGTGAAGCGCAAGTACAACCTGTTGATCGGCGAGCGCACGGCCGAGCGCATCAAGATCGAGATCGGCAGCGCGTATCCCTCGGACGAGCAGCGCTCGCTCGTCGTGAAGGGCCGCGACCTGGTGGCGGGTGTGCCCAAGACGCTCGAGATCCACACGGAAGACGTCCGCGAAGCGCTGACGGAGCCCGTGAACGCCATCGTGGAAGCGGCCAAGATCGCCCTCGAACGGACTCCCCCCGAGCTCGCAGCAGACATCGCGGACAAGGGCATCGTGCTCTCCGGCGGCGGCTCGATGCTCCAGAACCTCGACATCCTGCTACGGGAAGAGACCGGCTTGCCGATTATGTTGGCGGAGGACCCGTTCACCGCGGTGGTGATGGGCTGCGGGCGCTGCCTCGACGAGGTGGACCTCCTCCGCGACGTCACTGACAAAGCCTGATTCCGCCGGCGGGGAAGCCGTACTGAGTTGAGCGAGCTGCTGCGACGCTTTCGCTTCGCGCTGTGTTACCTCGCGCTGGCGTCGCTCTGCGCGCTGGGGATGGCCTCGCGCCACGGCCCGACGGAGCTGGGCTTCGCCCCCAAGCTCGTGCTCGGGCTGACCCTGCCGCTCGAGCGCATGGTCACCCTGCCGGTCTCGGAGCTGCGCGGCGTGTGGGACGACTACGTGGCGCTGGTGGGCGTGCGCGTCGAGAACGAGCGCCTGCGCGGGCGGCTGGCGCGGGCCGAGGAGGAGAACCACCAGTACCGCGAGGCGATCCTGTCCTCGGAGCGCTTCCAGCGGCTGTCGGGGTTCCGCGCCCAGCGCGAAGTCCCCATGGTCCCGGCGAACGTCATCCACCAGGACCTCTCGCCGTGGTTCCAGTCGCTCATCATCGACCAGGGCGCCGCGGCGGGCGTGCGGCCCGGGATGCCCGTGATCACGGATTCGGGCGTCGTGGGCGTCATCGCCGGCACGACGCCGGGCGCCTCGAAGGTGCTGCTCGTGGTCGATCCGCAGAGCCGCGTCGACGCCTACGTCGAGCGCACCCGCGCGCGCGGCACCGTGCGCGGCACCTCGGGCCACGAGTGCGACTTCGACTACGTGCTGCGCCAGGAGAACCTCGAGGAGGGCGATCTGCTGCTGACGTCGGGCCTGGGCACCGCCTACCCCAAGGGCCTGGTCGTGGGCCGGATCGCCAGCGTCGACCGCAAGACGTCCGGGCTGTTCCTGGGCGCCAAGGTCGTGCCCGCGGTCGACTTCTCCCGGCTCGAGGAGGTGTTCGTGATCCTCGAGCAGCGGCAGATCCCGGGCGAGGACGCCTTCTCGGCCGCCGACGAAGGGCTCTGGCCCGATGCGCCGAAGTCGTCTGCGGCGCCGGCCAAGACGGCCGAGGCGGCCAAGCCGAAGGCTGCCGCGAAGCCCGCGCCGAAGCCGGCCAAGCCGCCGGCGCCCAAGCCCCTGCCGCCCGAGCCGAGCGCGGAGCCGCCGGAATGAGGGCGCTCCTGCGGCTGGTGGGCGTGGGACTCGCGCTGCTCCTGGCGCAGGCGGTGGTGCGCTTCACGCTTCCCACGGTCGTACAGCCCGATCTGGTGCTGGTCTACGCCCTGGCACTCGGCCTGCGCGGCGGCGGCGTCCAGGGGCTCATCCTGGCGTTCGGAGCGGGCTTCGTGGAGGACGTGCTGTCCGCCTCGCCCCCGGGGCTGTTCGCGCTCCTGTGCGGGACGGCCTGTGCGACGACCCGGCTCCTGGACCGCGCGCTCTACCTGCGCGCCGCGGCGCCGTGGGGCGGCTACGTGGGCGCCTACACGCTCGCCAACTTCCTGCTGTTCGGGGCCGCCCAGCGCATGTTCGCGCCCGACAGCGCGGTGCCGTGGAGCGAGCTTCTGCGGCGCGCGCCCGGCGCGGCCATCGTGACGGCGATCTGCGCCGCGCCGCTCCTGCACCTGTTCCGCCGGCTGCTGGTCGAGGCCGACCGCGACGGCAACTGGCCCGTGCTCGCCACGCAGGGCACGCGCGGCCGGCCGTGAACCGGCTGACGGCCACGGGCGCGCCGTCCGACGCCACCGTCGAGCGGCGCCTCACGGGCGTGGCCGTCGTGGTGGTGGCCGTGTGGATGCTCCTGCTCACGCGGCTCTTCTACCTGCAGGTCGTGCAGGGCGACGTCTACCGCGTGTCCGCCGAGCGCAACAGCGTGCGCACGCAGCGCGTCGATGCGCCGCGCGGGGTCATCTCGGACCGCAACGGCGACGTGCTGGTGGGCTCCCGGCCGTCGTTCGACGTGCTCATCGTGCCGCACGAGACCGAGGACGTCTCGACCACGCTGTCGCGCATCGCCGGCCTCACGGGCCGCGACTACGACACCATGCTGGCGAGCTACGGTGACCCGCGCGGGCGCAGCCGCTTCCAGCCGCAGCGCGTCGCGCACGACCTCGACCGCGACGCGCTGGCCCGCGTCGAGTCGCGGCTCTGGGCGCTCGGCGGCGTGCTGACGCAAGTGACTCCCGTGCGCGGCTACCGCTACGGCGAGAGCGCGGCCCATCTGGTGGGCTGGCTCGGCGAGGTGAGCCCCGACCAGCTCGCGCGCAAGGAGTTCCAGAGCTACCGGCGCGGCGACATCATCGGCGTGGGCGGCATCGAGAAGCTGCTCGACCCCGACCTGCGCGGGCGGCCCGGCGGCCGCAACCTGCTCGTCGACGCGCACGGGCGCGAGCTGCAGATGCTCTCGTCCGTCGACCCCGAGCCGGGCCGCAACGTGGTGCTCACGATCGACCACCGCCTGCAGGAAGCGGCGGAGGCGGCGCTCGACAAGGAGGACAAGTCGGGTGCCGTGGTCGCGCTGGACCCGCGCAACGGCGAGGTGCTCGCGCTGGTGAGCCGACCCGCCTTCGACCCGAACGAGTTCGCCGTCGGCATCGATCCCGAGGCCTGGCGCGAGCTCACGACCGACCCCGAGCGGCCGCTCATGAACCGCGCGCTGCAGGGCCAGTATCCGCCGGGCTCGACGTACAAAGTGGTGACGGCGATCGGCGGCCTCGAGGAGAAGCTCAAGAGCGCGCGCAGCGACGTCGACTGCGTCGGCTCGTTCAAGTTCGGCCGCCGCACGTACCGCTGCTGGCGGCCCGGCGGGCACGGGGTCGTCGACCTCCACACCGCGATCGTCCAGTCGTGCGACGTGTTCTTCTACCGGCTCGGGCTCGACCTCGGCGTCGACAAGCTCGCGTACTACGCGCGCTCGCTCGGGCTGGGCGCGCGCACCGGCATCGAGCTCTCGGGCGAGATGAGCGGCCTCGTGCCGACGGCCGAGTGGAAGGAGCGCCGCGACGGCACGCCCTGGGTCGAAGGCGACACCGTCTCGCTGTCGATCGGCCAGGGCATGAACCTGTGGACGCCGCTGCAGCTCGCCACCGCGTACGCCGCGATCGTGAACGGCGGCACGCGCTACAGGCCGCACGTGCTGTTGCGCATCGAGGAGCCCGACGGCCGCGTCGTGCACAAGACCGAGCCCGAGGTGCTGGGCGAGCTGCCGGTGTCGCCGCAGACGCTCGCGGTCGTGCGCGCGGGGCTCGTCGGCGTCGTGCAGGAGCCGCACGGCACGGGCTCGGTGATGAAGAACCTGCCGGGCGGGGTGATCGCGGGCGGGAAGACGGGCACGGCGCAGGTCGTCGGCATGCCCGCGGGCGCGCGGCCCGGCGGTGAGGTCGAGCACGAGGACAAGGACCACGCGTGGTTCGTCACGTTCGTGCCCGCCGACGCGCCGCGGCTCGTGGTGTCCGTGCTCGTCGAGCATGGCGGCCACGGCGGCAGCGCGGCCGCGCCCATCGCGCGCGAGGTCGTCACACGTTTCCTCACCGACGAGGCCGAGCTGTATGCCGGGAATCGACCGTAGGCTGATCCAGAACTTCGAGTGGCCGATCTTCGTGATGGGGCTCGGCGTCGCGCTGATCGGGATCGTGAATCTCGTCTCGGCGTCGCCCGAACACGACGCGATGATCCCCGAGACCGCGTGGCGCCAGATCATCTGGATGGGCCTGGGGCTCGTGCTGCTCTTCGCGACGCTGCTGCTCGACTACCGCACCCTCGAGCGCGTCGCGGTGCCGTTCTACGGCGCGGTGGTCGCGCTCCTCGTCGCCGTGCTCTTCGTCGGGCGCATCGTCAACGGCTCGCAGCGCTGGATCGATCTCGGGCCGATGAACCTGCAGCCGAGCGAGCTCGCGAAGCTGGCGCTGATCGTCTTGTTCGCGCGGATCCTCGCGCGGCGCAGCGCCACGAATCCCGTCGGGCTGCTCGACCTGGTCGGGCCCGCGCTGCTCGTCGCACTGCCGGCGGCGCTGGTCGTGAAGCAGCCCGACCTCGGCACCGCGCTCATCCTGTGCGTCGTATCGGCGAGCTTCCTCGCGGTGACGCGCGTGCGCATGGGCTCGATCCTGCTCATCGTCGCAGGCGGGGTCACGGCGGTGACCGTCGCGTGGCTGTTCTTCCTGCACGATTACCAGAAAGAGCGCGTGTTCACGTTCCTGAACCCCGAGCGCGATCCCCTCGGCGCGGCGTACCACGCGATCCAGAGCCAGATCGCCGTGGGCTCGGGCGGGCTGTTCGGCAAGGGCTTCCTGCACGGCTCGCAGAGCCAGCTCGACTTCCTGCCCGAGGAGCAGACCGATTTCGTGTTCTCGGTGCTCGGCGAGGAGTGGGGCTTCCTCGGCGCGACGGTCCTCTTGCTGCTCTACCTGGGCATCCTGATCCGCGGGCTGATGATCGCGCACTCGTCGAAGGACCTGTTCGGCGCCTATCTCGCGGTGGGCATCGTGGCGCTGTTCTTCTGGGCGGGCGCGATCAACGTGGGCATGGTGATCGGCGTGCTGCCCGTCGTCGGCGTGCCGCTGCCCATGCTGTCCTACGGCGGGTCGGCGCTCCTCACGTGCATGATCGCGCTCGGCCTGCTCATGAACGTGTCGATGCGGCGGTACATCTTCTGACGGATACAATCCGCGCATGAGGCGAACGTCGAACGTCGGCGCATTCTTCGACGTCGACAAGACGATCCTCGCCGAGAACTCGGGCACCGCTTACCTGAAGTCGCTGTACGAGCGCGGCGAGATCGACTGGAAGGCCGTGCTGCTCGGGCTCGGCACGTACCTGCGCTACAAGCTGAACCTGCTCGACATCGAGCGCTGGGTCGAGGAGAACGGCGTCCTGTTCCGCGGCCGCAGCGAGGCGTCGCTCGCGCAGGAAGCGGGCGAGCTGTTCCGCTCGGCGCTGCTGCCGTCGGTGTACCCGGAAGCCGAGGCGCGCGTGCGCTGGCACCTCGCGCAGGGGCACCTCGTCGCGCTGGTCTCGGGCGCGACGAAGTTCGTGCTCGAGCCGCTCGCCGCGCACCTCGGCGTGAAGCACATGCTGTGCACGCTGCTCGAGACGCGCGACGGCACCTTCACCGGGCGCGTGATCCGTCCCATCTGCTTCGGCGAGGGCAAGATCTACTGGATCCAGCAGCTGATCGAGCGCGAGTCCGTCGACCTCGCGCGCAGCTACTTCTACACGGACTCGATCACCGACGTGCCGCTGCTCGACCTGGTCGGCCACCCCGTCGTCGTGAACCCGGACCCGCTGCTCTACCGCCGTGCGCTCTCGCGCCACTGGCCGGTCCGCTTCTTCGAGCGACCCGGCCGCGCGCGACGAGACGAATAGCTGCCGCCGCGAGCGAGGACGGAGCGTCCGCGCTCGATCGTCGATCCGCTCCGTTCTTCACCAGCAGAAAGATCGATAGCGCGAGGGGGAGCGAGGGCCGCCCCGAGCGACCCCGCAAGGCCCGAAGGGCCGCGCAGCGAGCCGCAGGCGAGCGTAGTCAATCAGCCCAGAGCAGGGGCGATGAGCGCTTTGATCTTGTCCTTGGGGACGCGGCCCACGAGCTGACCGACCACGGCGCCGTTCTTCACGACCAGCAGGGTCGGCATCGCGCGGACCTGCATCTGCGAGGCGGTTTTCGGGTTGGCGTCGACGTCGACCTTCACCACGCGCAGCTTCTCGCCGTACTCGGAGGCGATCTCCTTGATCGTCGGCGCGAGCTGCCGGCAGGGGGCGCACCACTCGGCCCAGAAGTCGATCAGCACGGGGCGATCGCTCTTCAGCACGTCCTGCTCGAAGGTGGCGTCGGTCACATCACGAATCTCGGCCACGTCGATCCTCCTGCCTGCGACTGGCGACGGCATCGAACCTGCCTCGCTCGTCGGCGTCCCGTGGGATGAACACGAGCACCGGATGGTTACCTGCCCGCGCAAAAGTTGCCGCACGCGCACGCGCGGCTTTGGCGTCGAGCCCGAACACGAGCACGCCGCCGCCGTCGACCGCCGAGCCGGCCGCCGGCTCGCGGCCGCTCGCGAACGCCTCGACCACGGTCAGGTGCTCGGCGCGCACGCTCTGCTGTGCCTCGTCCAGCGTGACCTCGCGGAACTCGGGCGGGCGGCGCCCGCAGCCGAAGAGCGGTACGAGGGAGGCCATGATCAGCGCGCGCCGCAGCGTTCTGCCCATCTCCGACAGCGTATCGGAGCTCCGCGAACCCTGCTTGCCGCACCCCGGGTCAGGCGCGAAGATCCTGCCGCGATGGGCCGGATTTTGCTTTCGGAAGGCGATCTCACGGCCGCCGCGGTCGACGCGATCGTGAATGCCGCGAACACCGAGCTGGTGCTGGGCTCCGGCGTCGCCGGTGCGATTCGCGAGCGCGGCGGGCCGGCGATCCAGAGAGAGTGCGACGCGCACGGGCCGGTGACGCTCGGGGGCGCGGCGCTGACGACTGCCGGCGAGCTGCCGGCGCGCTTCGTCATCCACGCCGCGGCGATGGAGCCGGGCGGGCGCGTGTCCGAGGCGTCGCTGCGCGCGGCCACGCGCGCGAGCCTCGAGCTGGCGCGGCGCGAGAAGCTGCGCTCGCTCGCCTTCCCGGCCGTGGGCACGGGCGTGGGCGGCTTTCCGCTGCAGCGCTGCGCCGAGGTCATGCTCGAAGAGGCGCGCGCGCACCTGGCCGGCGAGACGTCGCTCGAAGAGGTGCGCTTCGTCCTGTTCGGCGAGCCGGCCTACCGCGTGTTCGAGCAGGTGAACGACGCCGACAAGGTGCGCGCCGGGCTGGCGAGGCTTGGGCGATGACGCTCGTCGCGCACGGCTTCGCGAGCGCGCTGTACCTGTTTGCCGCGTTCCTCGGCTGGACGGGGCGCGACCTGGGGCTGGGCCGCCGGGCGATCCCCTTCGTGATCGGGCTCGCCGCGGTGCTGCACGCGTTCGGCTTCTACGGCCTGCACTTGCAGCAGCCGCCCGTGCCGCTCACGAGCTTCCCCGCGGCCCTGTCGCTGATCGGCTGGGGCGTCGCCGTGGCGTGGCTCGTCTCGGGCCACTGGCGGCTGCGGAACACCGGGCCGTGGATCGCCGCGTTTGCCGCGGGCTTCACCCTGCCGGCGGAGCTCGGCCTGCAGCTCGCGGCGCGGCGCGTGTCGCCGGCCGAGAGCGCGGGGCTGTGGTCGCACGCGCACGTGCTGCTCGGCACGGCGGGCTTCAGCCTGCTGGCGCTCGCGAGCCTGGCCGGGCTCGGCTACCTGGCGAAGGAGCGCGGGCTGAAGCAGCGGCGCAGCTGGCAGCAGGGCCTGCCCGCGCTCGAGAGCCTGGACCAGGCCGAGCACGTGACCCTGGCGCTCGGCTTCGCGCTGCTCACCCTGGGCGTGGCGACGGGCTTCGCGTGGAGCGTGAGTCAGGAGCTCGATCCCTGGAACCGGCACACCGCGTTCCTGCTGGCGGCGTGGGCGGTGTATCTCGTGCCCGTGGGCGCGCGCGTGCTGCGCCAGCAGCAGGGCCCGTGGCCCGCGCGCGGCGTGGTGCTCTCGTTTCTGTTCCTCGTGTGCTCGTACCTGGGCATCCACGTGATCGGGCGCGGGCCGTGAACCTCTTCCTCGTCGGGCTGTCGTACCGGACCGCGCCGGTGTCGGTGCGCGAGCGCTACGCCGTGGCGCCGATGCACCTCGCCGAGCGGAACGCGAAGCTCGTCTCGGACGCGAAGCTCGACGAGGGCGCGCTGCTGTCGACGTGCAACCGCACCGAGCTCATCGCGGCCGCGCGGGGCGACGAGCGCGCGCTCGAGCACATGCACCGCTTCCTGCGCGAAGAGCTCGGCGACGGCTCGGCGTCGCCGGCGCAGGTCTACGAGCTGCGCGGCGGCGAGGTCGTGCGCCACGTGTTCCGGGTCGCGGGCGGGCTCGACTCCATGGTGCTCGGCGAGGCGCAGATCCTCGGCCAGGTGAAGGACGCGTACCGCGCGGCCGTCGCGGCGCGCAGCTGCGGGCCCATCCTGGGCCGGCTGTTCCAGCAGGCGTTCCGCGCGGCGAAGCGCATGCGCAGCGAGACGGGCCTCGGTGCGGCGACGGTGTCGGTCGCGCGCGTGGGCGTCGCGCTCGCGCGCGAGATCTTCGACGACTTCGCGGGGAAGCGCGTGCTGCTGCTCGGCGCGGGCGAGATGGCCGAGTCCGCGCTGCGCGGCCTGCACGAGGCGGGCGCGAGCGACATCTCGGTCGTGAACCGCACGCTCGCTGCGGCCGTCGATCTGGCCGCGCGGCACGGCGGCACGGCGCACGGGCTGGACGCGCTCGCCGCAGAGCTCGCGCGCGCCGACATCGCGATCGCGTCGGTGCAGGTCGACCGCCCGCTGCTCGGCAGCGAAGATCTGGCGCGCGCGGTGGCGGGCCGGCGCGGCCGGCCGCTCCTGATCGTCGACCTGGGCATCCCGCGCAACGTCGCTCCGGCGGTCGCGGAGCTGGAGGACGTGTACCTGTACGACCTGGACGATCTCGAGGCCACGGCCGAGCGCGGGCGCCAGCTGCGCGAGGTCGCCGCCGAGCGCGCGCGCGCCATCGCGAGCGAGGAGGCCGACCGCTACCTGCGCTGGCTGGCCGTGCTGCCGCACGTGCCCACCGTGCGCGAGCTGCGCGAGCGCCTGCTCGCGCTCACGAAGGCCGAGCTCGCGCGCACGTCGGGCGGCGACCCCGACCACGTCGCGGAGGCGCTCGTGGCGAAGCTCCTGCACCGGCCGTTCGAGCGGCTGCGCCGCGAGGCGGGCCAGGGCACGACCGCGTACTACGCCGAGGCGCTGCGCGAGCTGTTCGCGCTCGACGACGAGGACGAGCCGTGAGCACCTTGCGGCTCGGCACGCGCGGCAGCGTGCTCGCACTCGCGCAGGCGGAGAGCGTCGCCAAGCTGCTGCGCGGCGAAGGCCACGAGGTCGAGATCGTGAAGATCGTCACGACCGGCGACCGGCACGAAGGCCCGATCGCCGACGCCGGCGGCAAACAGGTGTGGGTGCGCGAGATCGAGCGCGCGCTGCTCGACGGCCAGCTCGACCTCGCGGTGCACTCGGCGAAGGACCTGCCGACGCAGCTCGCGGACGGGCTCACGATCGGCGCGTACCCGCAGCGCGAGGACCCGCGCGACGCGTTCGTCGGCGCGCCGGGCCGGCGCTTCGCGGCGCTGGCGCCGGGCGCGCGCGTGGGCACGGGCTCGATCCGGCGGATCGCGCTCCTGCGCGCGCTGCGGCCCGACCTGGAGCCGGTGCCCATGCGCGGCAACGTGCCCACGCGGCTGGCCAAGATCGAGCAGCTCGACCTCGCGGGCGTGATCGTCGCGGCGGCCGGGCTGGTGCGGCTGGGGCTCGAGGACCGGCTGCTCGACCCGCTCGACCCCGAGCGCTACGTGCCGGCGGGCGGGCAGGGCGCGCTCGCCGTCGAGGTGCGCATCGACGACGAAGACGTACACCAGATCGTGTCAAACCTGGACGACCGCGACGTCGCCGCGCAGATCCGCGCGGAGCGCTCGTTCCTGTTCGAGCTGGGCGGCGACTGCCACACGCCGATCGCTGCGTTCGCGTCGATCCACGGCATCCGCCTGCGCCTGCGCGCGCTGGTGATCTCGCCCGACGGCCGCGAGCGCGTCGAGGGCTCGGCCGAAGGCGAGATCGGCGCGCCCGAGATGCTGGGCGCGACGCTCGGCCGCGAGCTGCTCGGACGCGGCGCGCGCCGGCTGGTCGAGGGCGCGGGGTGAGCGGCCGCGTCGTGCTCGTCGGCGCGGGGCCGGGCGATCCCGACCTGCTCACCGTGCGCGCGCTGCGCGAGCTCGAGCGCGCCGAGGTGCTGCTGTACGACGCGCTCGTCGACCCCGCGGTCGTGGCGCTCGCGAACCCCGCGTGCGAGCGCATCGACGTCGGCAAGCGCGGCGACGGCACGAAGGGCGTTGCGCAGGACAAGATCGCCGACCTCATGATCGAGAAGGCGCGCCTGGGCAAACGCGTGGTGCGGCTCAAGGGCGGCGACCCGTTCGTGTTCGGGCGCGGCGGCGAAGAGGCGTCGCGCCTGCGCCAGGCGGGCGTGCCGTTCGAGATCGTGCCGGGCGTGACGTCTGCGCTGGCGGTGCCCGCGTACGCCGGAATTCCCGTGACCGACCGGCGGCTGTCGTCGTCGGTCGCTGTCGTGACCGGCCACCGCGGCAAGGACGAGTTCGACCACCGGATCGACTGGGAGGGGCTCGCGCGCAGCGCCGAGACGCTCGTCATTCTGATGGGCACGCGCTGGCTCGAGGACATCTGCGCGCGCGTGATCGCGGGCGGGCGCGACCCGGCGACGCCCGCGGCGGCGATCGCGCGGGGCACGACGCCCGAGCAGCGCGTCGTGGTGGCGCGGCTCGGCGAGCTGGCGGCGCGCGTGCGCGCCGCGAAGCTCGAGGCGCCGACGGTGATCGTGATCGGCCGCGTCGTAGAGTTCCGCGAGCACGTGGCGTGGTACGAGCTCCTGCCGCTGTTCGCCAAGCGCGTGCTCGTGCCGCGCGCGGCCGAGGCGGGCGCCGAGCTGGCGCTCGAGCTCCGGCGGCGCGGCGCCGAGCCGGTGCCCGTCGCGCTGCTCGAGTTCGCGCCGCCTGCCGACCCGGCAGCGCTGCGGAGCGCGCTCGCGCGCGCAGCCGAGTGCGACTGGCTGGTGTTCACGTCCGCGAACGCCGTGCGGTTCGCCGCGCCCCACCTGGCGCGGCCCGTGCGCCCGCGCATCGCGTGCATCGGCGCGGCGACTGCGCGCGCGCTCGAGTCCGCGGGGCTACACGCCGAGGTGTTGCCGGACGAGGAGGGCTCGCCCGAGGCGCTGGCGGCCGCGCTCGAGCGCGCGGCGCCGCTCGCGGGCGCGCTCGTATTGTTCCCGCGCGCTGCGCGCGCGCGCGAGGAGCTGACGCAGGCGCTCGCGCGCCGCGGGGCGCGCGTGCTCGCGCCCGAGGCCTATCGCACGCGCGTGCCGGCCTCCGCAGAGGCCGAGCTGCGCAGCGCGCTCTCCGACGGAATCGACGCCGTCGCGTTCACGAGCCCGTCGACGGTGGAGCACTGCTGGGAGCTCCTCGCGCCGGCCGAGCGCGCCGAGCTCGTGGCGCGCGCGCGCTTCGCGTGCATCGGCGAGACCACCGCCGCGGCGCTGCGCGCCGCCGAGCCGCGCGCGCGCTTCGCGGTCGCGGCGCGGCCGGCGATGGCCGCGCTCGTGGCCGCGCTCGAAACCGTTTTCTCGGAGGACGCCGATGCCGTTCCCTGACCAGCGGCCGCGCCGCCTGCGCCGCACGCCCGCGCTGCGCGAGCTGGCGCGCGAGACGCGCCTCGCGCCCGGCGATCTCGTCGACGCGCTGTTCGTCGTCGAGGGCAGCGGCGTTCGCGAGCCGATCGCTGCCATGCCGGGCGTGTCGCGCTTGTCCGTCGACCAGCTCGGCGACGAGGCGAAGCGCATCGCCGACCTCGGGCTCGCCGGTGTGATCCTGTTCGGCATTCCCGCGCACAAGGACGCGCTCGGCACCGGCGCATACGACGCCGACGGCGTGGTGCCGCGCGCCATCCGCGCGATGAAGAAGTCGGCCCCCGACCTGCTCGTGATCGCCGACGTGTGCCTGTGCGAATACACCGACCACGGACACTGCGGCGTGTACGACGGCCACTCGGTGCACAACGACGAGACGCTGCCGCTGCTCGCGCGCACGGCGGTCGTCGCGGCCGAGGCGGGCGCCGACGTCGTGGCGCCGAGCGACATGATGGACGGGCGCGTGCGCGCGATCCGCCGCGCTCTCGACGACGTGCACCTCGAGGACACGGTGATCCTGTCCTACGCGGCGAAGTACGCGTCGGCGTTCTACGGGCCGTTTCGCGAGGCCGCGGAGTCGGCGCCGCAGAGTGGCGACCGCCGCGGCTACCAGATGGATCCCGCGAACGCGCGCGAGGCGCTCGCCGAGATCGAGACCGACCTCGCCGAGGGCGCCGACCTCATCCTGGTGAAGCCCGCGCTGCCGTGCCTGGACGTGATCCGCGCCGCGCGCGACCGAATAAGTGCGCCGCTCTTCGCGTATCAAGTGAGTGGCGAGTACAGCATGCTCCAGGCCGCGATCGAGCGCGGCTGGCTCGAGGCTCCGCGCGCCGTCGACGAGAGCCTGGTCGCGATCCGCCGCGCCGGGGCCGACCGCATCATCAGCTACTTCGCGAAGGACTTCGCGCGGCGCTTCCGTGGCTAGCGCGACGACGTACAAGGTCATCGAGACCTCCTCCGTCACCGACGAAGTGCTCGAGCGGATCATCAACGAGACGGTCGCGGACGGCTGGACCTTCGACGGCATCCAGTTCGCCATGCGCGACTCTTCCAAACGCCCGTCGATGGCGTTCCTCGTGTTCACGCGCCCGAGCGACGAGTGACCTCGCGCGGGCTCGCGCTGGCCGGCGCCCTGGCGCTCGCCGCGTGCGCGGGCCCCGGCGCGCACGTCGCGCTCGAGCCGCATCTCGACTGGCCGACCACGGACGACGCGGGCTGGGCGGCGGCGCCGGCGCTCGGCGTCGCTGCATTCGCGGACGAGCGGCCCGAAGAGCTGCGCGCCGGCTATCGGCCCGAGCTGCGCTACCGCGCGCTCGGCTTCGCGCGCGAGGGAACCGAGTACGCGGGCGACGGAGATTGGGACCGCCCCGTCGCCGAGGCCGTGCGCGGGGACGTGGTGGCGACGCTCGCGCGCGCGGGCACGTTCACGGCCGTGGCGCCGGTGGACTTCGACCCGCGCGATCCCGCGGCGTGGCCGCAGTCGGGGGCGCCGGCGCTCGTGCTCGCGGGCACCGTGGAGCGCTTCGAGGGGCGCCAGTGGCACAGTCTCGAGGTGACACCGCTGCGTGTAGGCTTCGTGAGCGAGCGTTGGGGCCCGGCGTCGGGGCGCGTGTCGATCCGCGTCGAGATCTGGACGAAGACCGAGCGCGTGGCCGAGCTGCGCATCGCGACCCGGCACGAGATCGCCGGCGGCGGCCCCGCCGAGGCCGCGCAGCAGGCGCTGGCACTCGCGAGCGAGCGGCTCGCGCTGCGGCTCGAGACGCGCTTCGCGGCGCCGCGCCAGATCGCGCCGCGCAAGCTCGACGTGCGCGTGCTCGACGGCTGCGCGCTCGGCGCGGCGCGCGTGCGCCGGCTCCTCTCGGAGACGAGCGCCGTGTACGAGCGCGAGGCGGGGATCGTGCTCGCCGATCACCAGGAAGACTGGGCCGACCGGCCGCGCGGCACAAGCCTGGACAGCCTGCTCGAAGAGGTGCGCCGCTTCGCGCCGCCTCCCGGCGGCATCGTGCTCGCGCTGGCGCCCGAAGAGCAGGTGCGCGAGCTCGGCTTGCGCAGCGTGCGCACGGGCCTCGCGGTGCCCGACGGCGCGCACGCCGTGGCGCTCTGCGGCGCCGACAACCAGGTGAGCGTGCTCACGGCCGCGCACGAGATCGCCCACCTGTTCGGCGCGGTGCACGTGCGCGACCCGGCGTCGATCATGCACGCGACGGCCGACTTCGACGCGCGTTTCTTCGACCCGCTCAACCGGCACATCCTGCGCACCATGCGCGAGCGGGACTTCTCGCGGCCGCTGTCGTCGGCCGAGAGCGCGGAGCTCGCGTCGATCTACAAGAGCTCGGAGCCCGGCGACGAGGTCGACCGCGCCGACCTGGACAGCGCGCTGCGCGCGCTCGACTCCGCCTCGCCCTAGCCGGCGGCCGCGAGCTCGGCGACCGCTTCGAGCGACCGCTCGACGTCGGCCGGCTCGACGCCCGGCACGCCCACGCGCGCGATCAGGTGCGACAGGCCGAGCGACTCGCGCAGGCGCGCGATCGCGTCGGCGACCTGTGCGTGCGAGCCGACGAGCGCCACTTTCGCGACGTCGTCCGTGGCGGCACGGCGCAGCGCGGGCGGGCGCGCGGCGGCGAGTGCCGCGGACTGCCCGGCCAGGCCCTCGCTCACGCGGGCCAGGAGCCGCGCGTCGTCCGACACGAACACCGTGCGCATGACCGGCACGCAGCAGGCGCGCGCGGCGTCTGACACAGACCGGTGTCGGTCGTAGTTCTCGAGCAAGAGGTCGAGCGGCTCGATCGGCGAGGCCAGGTACGGCAAGCCGAGGCGGCCGGCCTGCTCGACGGCCTTCGGCCCGAACGCCGCGACCCACAGCGGCGGCCCGGGCTGCTGCACCGGCAGCGGGGCCAGGTGCACGGGCGCGCCGCCGTCGCCGTCGAAGGCGACCGGCTCACCGCGCCAGGCGCGCAGCATCAGCTCGACGGCCGCGCCGAATCGGTCGCGCTTCTCGCGCGACGGCACCGAGAACGCGTGGAACAGGTCGCTGCGGTAGCCGCGCCCGATGCCGAGGATCACGCGCCCGTTCGACAGCCGGTCGAGCACGGCGACCTCTTCCGCGACCTGGATCGGGTGCCGGATGGGCAGCAGGTAGGAGGTCGTGCCGAGCCGCAGCTTGCGCGTGCGCGCCGCGACGGCGGCCAGACACAGCAGCGGCTGCGGCAGCGAGCCGCGCGGCGCGAAGTGGTTCTCGGGCAGCCAGAACGAGTGGAAGCCGAGCGCCTCGGCGCGCTCGCCCTGCGCCGCGAGCGCCTCGGCGCCACCGGTCGGGTCGGTGCGCCAGGGCGTCACTCCGAAGTGCAGGTCGCTCATGCGCCCGACGGCGCCGCGAACAGCGCCGGCAGCAGCGCGCGCACCAGATTCGCGCGCACGCCGAGCTGCGCCGTCACGCCCGCGAGCAGGCCGAACGCGCGGCCCAGCAGGAACAGGTGCGGCGGCAGGGTCGCGAGCGGGTCCGCGCGCAAGAGCTCCGACAGCTCCGCGCCGAGCGCCGCCACGCGGTCGGCGGCGACGCGCGTCTCGCCCGGCGCCAGGTGCGCCATGATCCGCTCGGCCATGCGCTCGAGCGTCCGCGCCTCGGGGTCGCGCGTGCTGAGGCCGAGCGCGCCGAGCGCCGCAGCGGTTCCCGCCGAGTCGCGCGCGAGCGCGCGGCGCACCAGCTCGATCGCGCGCTCGCGGAAGTCGGGCGGCAGCTCCGCCACGATCCCGAAGTCGACGAAGCACAGCGCGAACTCGCCGCCGGGCTCGGGCAGCACGAGCACGTTGCCGGGATGCGGATCGGCGTGGAAGAAGCCGTGCGCGAACACCTGCGCGGAGTACGCGGCGAGCAGCCGCTCGACGACGGCCTCGAGCCGCACGCCGGCGCGGCCGAGCCGCACCCGGTCGGTGACGCGGATGCCGGGCAGGTACTCGGAGACGAGCACACGCGGGCGGGTGAACTCCGCGACGATCGCCGGGATGCGCACGCGCCGGTCGCCCGCGAAGTTCGCGGCGATGCGCGAAGCGCTCTCGGCTTCGAGTGTGAAGTCGAGCTCGCGCTCCAGGCTGCCCTCGAGCTGGTCGAGCAGGAGCCCGAAGCCCAGCGAGCCCTCGAGCCCCTCGATCGCGCGCACGGCGACGCGCAGGGTGGCGAGGTCCGCGGCCAGCGCGGCGCGCACGTCGCGCCGCTGCACCTTCACGGCGACTTCGCGCCCGTCGCGCAGCGTCGCGCGGTGCACCTGCGCCAGCGACGCGGAAGCGATCGGCCGCCGCCACACGCGCGCGAACAGCCGTTCGGGCGGCGCGCCGAGGTCTTCTTCGATCACTTGACGCACTTCGGTGTAAGGTTGCGGGCGCGCGCGATCCTGCAGGCGCGCCAGGCGCTCCACGTACACCGCGGGCAGCACGTCCGCGCGCGTCGACAGGAACTGGCCCGCCTTGAGCAGCACGCCGCCGAGCTCCCGCGCGGCGTCGTCGAGCGCCGCCGCGGAGAGCCGGTCCCAGCGCCGCCGCGCGCGGCGCACCACGCCGCGCAGCGGCCCGCGGTCGAGCAGGTGCAGCCCCTTGTAGCCGAGGTAGATCCGCGCGATCGCCGAGCCGGTGCGAGCGGCCCTGCGGATTCGCTCGCGCGATCCGAGCTCGAGCTGCGTCACGTGCGCGCGGCCTCCGTCACCAGAGCTTAGGCGGCTCCTTCGGACAGGACCAGGAGCCGGAGAGCCCGTGCTGCGCGAGCGTGGCCTTGAGCTGCAGGTCGTCGGCGCTGGGCTCCTTGTTCGCGGCCACGTCGGGCGTCTCGCGGCCTTCCTTGGTGGGCACGTCGGGCAGCTCCTCGGGCTCGTTCGGATCCGCGCCCGCGAACTCGTACGGCGGGCTGTACTGGCACTGCACCCACAACACGCTCGCGAACTCGAGCGCGTACGAGTCGCCGTAGTTGGAGTACGTGAAGCGGTCGTCCTCGTCGCGGATGATCCCGATCTGCGGGCGCGGGATCTCGTCGAGATACTTCGGCACGAGCGCGTCGAGCTTGTCGGGGTACGTCGCGTTGTCCTTCTTGTAGGCCTCGAGCGCGTCGAGCACCTTCAGCGCCGTGACGTCGCGCGCGCGGCGCTGCAGCGCGCCCGCGATCTGCGCAGAGCCGAGGATCACGAGCAGGAGCGCTGCGCCCACGCCGAACCGCACCGCGCCGTGATACGACGCGTTCTCGGGCTCGCGCCTGCCGCGGAACGCCGCCACCGCGGCACCTGCCGCCGCGAGCAGCAGCGCGAGCACGACCAGCACGAACCGCCCGCCGGGCGCGTCGAAGACGAACCGGCCCGCGATCGCCGCGACGATCGCGGCGGCAGCGACGCCGAGGAGAGCGCCCGGCCAGCGCGGCACGCGCCCGCGCAGCCACGCCGCCGCACCGAGCGACGCGTGCAGCACCGCGATGGACGCCCCGAACAGCAGGAACCCGAACAGCGTGATCACGGGCCACACGCTGATGTTGAACTGCATGGCGCTGTTCGTGCCGGTGACCTCCGTCGACAACAGGAAGATCCCGGCGACCGCGATCGCCGCCAGCAGCGCGGCCAGTGCGCGCGACGCGTGCAGCGCGCCCTCGAACAGCCGCGGCGCGAAGAGGAACGCCGTGATGATGGCGCAGAACGAGGCCGATACGGCCGCGAAGCGCCACTCGAGGAAGCGCCACACCTGCTCCGCGCGCAGCCCGTAGTACACGAACACGCACATGAGGAACACGAGGAACACGAGCCAGGCGCGCTCGAGCACGCCCTTCATGAGCCGCCAGCCCAGCGCGCCCAGGAGGAGCGGCGGCGCGCAGCCGAGCAGGAGCGGCAGCCACGCGCGCGGAAAGCCGGCGCGGGCCATCTCGGCCAGGCCCATCAGCGGTGGCCAGTGCAGCGCCGTGCCCCACGGCCGCCACCACTCGAGGTCGTCGACGTATTCCGAGGGCGTGGGACCCGCGCCGAAGAAGAAGTAGTAGAAGGCGGCGAGCGCGTCGACGCCCCCGAGATACGCACGGCGCAGCATGGAAAACCTCCCGATGCGCCCGGATTCTAACGCGAATGTGGGGCCGACCGGCTCACTTTCGCCGGCTGAGCAGAGACAGCTCGGGCGCGCGCTCCGCGGAGCGGCGCGACGCGGAGACCGAAATCCGCAGCTCGAAATCGTGTTCTTCGAGCAGCTTGCTCATGATCTGCGCCATGTCGATCTTCTGCAGCCACTCGCCGAACTCGCGCGACATGCGCTCGAGGAGGTCGCCGCGGATGTCGGTCCCCTGGCGGTTCAGGTACTCGAGCCAGTCGGGCGGCACGGACTCCGAGAAGGCGCGGCGGACGGCCTCCTCGGTGGTGAAGAAGGTCGACAAGCCCAGCTGGGCGGCACGGCGCACGGCCTCCTGAAACAGGGCCTCGAGCGGCCCCGGCCGGCGCTGGAAGTCCAGCTCGTCGTCGCGATCCGCCGCCATGGTTCGGCGATGGTAGCCGCGTGCGGCGAGGTTTGTCATTCGGCTCCGCGCCGTGATAGAGGAGGCCGATGGTCTCCGTCCGCCGCGTGATGAAGAGGAAGGTCGTGCGCATCTCCGCGGACGACACGCTGTGGATCGTGAAGGAGATCATGGACCTCGCGCACGTGCGCCACCTGCCCGTGGTGAATCGCGGCGAGCTGGTCGGGGTGGTCTCCCAGCGGGACCTGTTGCGCGCGTCGCTGTCGAACGTGATGGGCATCTCGGCCGAGGAGCAGAAGATCTTTCTCGAGGGCGTGAAGATCGCCGAGGTCATGTCGACGCCGCCGCGCACGATCGGCGCCGACGAGTCCGTGCAGGCGGCCGCGCGCGCCATGGCCGAGTACAAGATCGGCTGCCTGCCCGTGGTGGACGGCAAGGAGATCGTGGGGATCGTGACCGAGACCGATCTCCTACACTATTTTGCGTCGATGCCCGAGCGCTAGACCTTCACGGTCTGCCAGCGTCCGCGCCGGAAGCGCCCGATGAGGAGCGCCGCCTTCACGGCGTAGTCGAACACGAGCACGCCCCACACGAAGTTCAGCGGCGCGTGGAAGACCAGCGCCGCAATCGCGGCGGGCACCACGCGGAACGCGAACAGCCCCGTGAACACCGCGAGCAGCGGGAAGCGCGTGTCGCCCGCGCCGCGCAGCGCGCCGCCGATCGTGTACTCGATCGCCATGAGCGGCTGCACGGCGCCGAGGATCCAGATGAAGTCGACCGTGCGCCCCGTGGCGAGCGGCGACAGCCCGAACATGCCCGCGAGCTGCGGCGCGAACGCGATCACGAGCGCGCCCAGCGCGCTCATCGAGAGCATCGCGCCCACCATCGAGCGCCAGCCCGAGCGCGCGGCCGCCGCGGGATCGCCTTCGCCCAGGTGCTGGCCGACGAGCGTCGACGCCGCCGCGCCGAAGCCGAGCCCCGGCAGGAAGGAGAAGGCCAGGATCTGCGCGCCGACGTTGTAGGCCGCGACGGCCTCGGTGCCGTAGGGCGCGAGCAGCCGCACGAACAGCCACAGCCCCACCTGGAACAGGAGCCCTTCGATCGCGGCCGGATAGCCGATCCGCAGCAGCCGAAGCATGACCTCGGGATCCGGACGCGCGGTCGCGCCCGCGGGCGCCAGGCGCAGCCGGCGGCGGAGCCACAGCCAGAAGAAGACGGGGAGCTGCAGCAGCACGGATGCCGCCGCGGCGATCCCCGCGCCCGCCACGCCGAGCTGGGGCAGGCCGAGTCTGCCGTAGATGAGCGCCCAGCCGAGCCCGATGTTGACCAGGTTCGCGCCGGCGCCGATCGCGAGCGGCGTCATGGTGTCGCCCGCGGCGCGGAGCGCGGCCCCGAACACGAGCGAGAGCGTGAGCCCCAGCATGCCCGGCGTCGCCCAGAACAGGTAGTCGCCACCCAGCGCCGCGACGTGGTCGGTCACTCCGTACGCGGCCACCGCGGAGCGGGCGATCGGCAACACCAGCCCGGTGCACACCGCGCCCAGGCCGAGCCCCAGCCACAGCCCCTGGCGCAGCGAGGCGTCGGCGAGCCGCGCATCGCGAGCGCCCATTGCGCGCGAGAGCAGCGCCATGATCCCGGTCGGCGCGACCGTGCCCAGCGCCTGCACCAGCCAGAAGAACTGGTTCGCGACGCTCACGCCCGCGACCGCGTCCTGGCCGAGCGAGCCCACCATGAGCAGGCTCACGATGCGCACCAGGGTCTGCGTGAAGAACGCGAGGATGGTCGGCCAGGCGAGCTCGAACACGCCCAGCGCCTGCGGCGACGGCGCCGGCGGCCCCGCGGCTTCTTCGTAGACGTCGACGAGGTCGGAGCCGAGCTCGGGGGCGTCCGCCGCGGCGAGGCGTTCGCGCGTCGTCTCCACGGCGCGCTTATCTCACGCGCCTCGGCGCTCCGTCAAAACGCGATTGACACCCCTGGGTCGATCTTCTACGAACAGACCCGGCCGTAAAAAGGGGGAGGCGAAACCATGGCGTTGCTCCGCTCCGTCGACGCACCGCGCGAGCTGCACGGTCGGCGCAAGCTCGGCGTGTTCAGCCCCGCGACGCTCGAGCCGCTCGGCGAGATCGAGATCGCGAGCGCCGACGACGTGCGCCGCGCCGTCGACAAGGCGCGCTCCGCGCAGCCGGCCTGGGCGGCGCTGTCGTTCGAGTCGCGCGGCCGGTTCCTGCTGCGCGCGCGCGACCTGCTCGTGGAGCGCGCGGACGAGATCGCCGAGGTGATCTGCCGCGACACCGGCAAGCCGCGCATCGAAGCCATCGCGACCGAAGTGCTCGCCAGCTGCGACGCGCTCACGTTCTACGCGAAGCGCGCGCGCAAGCTGCTGCGCGAGCAGAAGCAGTCGGTGCACCTCTTGAAGACGAAGAAGCTCGTGCTGTCGTGGCGGCCCATGGGCGTCGTGGGGATCATCACGCCCTGGAACTTCCCGTTCGTGCTCTCGGTGAATCCGACGGTGCAGGCGCTCATGGCCGGGAACGCCGTGGTGCTGAAGCCGAGCGAGATCACGCCGTTCGTGGGCCAGGCGCTCGCGAAGCTGCTCGCCGACGCCGGCCTGCCCGACGGCGTGTTCCAGCTCGTCACGGGCGACGGCGGCACGGGCGCGGCGCTCGTCGACGCGGGCTGCGACAAGATCTCGTTCACGGGCTCGGTGCGCACGGGCCGCAAGATCGGCGAGGCGTGCGGGCGCGCGCTCATCCCGTGCACGCTCGAGCTCGGCGGCAAGGACCCGATGATCGTGTGCGACGACGCCGACCTCGAGCGCGCCGCGCGCGGCGCCGTGTGGGGCGCGTTCTCGAACGCGGGCCAGATCTGCATGTCGACCGAGCGCGTGTACGTGTCGGAGCGCATCGCCGAGCCGTTCATCGCGCGCGTGGTCGAGCTGACGCGCGAGCTGCGCCAGGGCCCCGAGACCGAGGGCGAGGTCGACGTCGGCGCGATCACGAGCCCCGCGCAGCTCGAGATCATCGAGCGCCACGTCGCCGACGCCGTGGCGCGCGGCGCGCGCGTGCGGACGGGCGGGCGGCGCAATCCCGCGTTCGCGGGCCTGTTCTTCGAGCCGACGGTGCTGACCGGAGTCGACCACGACATGGCGATCATGCGCGAGGAGACGTTCGGCCCGTGTCTGCCGATCCAGGTCGTGCGCGACGAGGAAGAGGCGCTGCGGCTCGCGAACGACACGAGCTTCGGGCTGCAGGCGAGCGTGTGGACCCGCGACTCGGGCAAGGGCAAGCGGCTCGCGAACCGGCTCGAGGCGGGCGGCGTCGTCGTCGACGACTGCATGGTCACGTACGCGATGGCCGAGAGCCCGTTCGGCGGGCGCAAGGAGAGCGGCATCGGCCGCGTGAACGGCGAGCTCGGGCTGAAGAGCTACTGCCACGTGCAGTCGATCGTGCTGCCGCGCCTGCGCCCGAAGCGCGAGATGCTCTGGTATCCGTACCGTGCGAAGGACGTCGCGCGGCTCAAGAGCGTGCTGCGACTCCTGTACCGCTCGCCGCTCGCGAAGCTCTTGGGGAACTCGAGCGCGTGAAGCTCGGCGAGCTCGCGGCGGCGCTCGAGCTCCCGTTCGAGGGCGACGGCGCGCTCGCGCTCGCCGGGCTCGCCAGCCTGGAGGACGCGGGCCCGCGCGAGCTCGCGTTCGTGACCGGCCCGAAGTACCGCGCGGCGTTCCTCGCCTCGCGCGGGGGCGCGTTCATCGCACCGCCCGACTTCGACGTCGCCGGGCGCGCCTGCCTGCGCTCGCGCGCGCCGTACGCGGATTTCGCGCGGGCGATCCTGCTCCTGGCGCCGCCGCCCGTCCCCGAGGCCGGCGTGCACCCGACGGCCGTCATCGCGCGCGACGCGGTGCTCGGCCCCGGCGTGTCGGTCGGCGCCTATTCGGTGGTCGGCGCGGGCGCGCGGCTGGGCGCGCGCGTGCGCATCCATCCACACGTCACGGTGTACCCCGGCGTCGAGATCGGCGAGGACTCGGAGATCCACTCCGGCGCGCGCCTGCGCGAGAACGCTCGGCTCGGCAAGCGCGTCGTGGTGCAGAACGGCGCCGTGATCGGCGCGGCGGGGTTCGGCTTCGCCACGAACGCCGACGGCTCGCGCGTGCGCGTGCCGCACACCGCGTCGGTGGAGATCGGCGACGACTGCGAGATCGGCGCCAACACCACGATCGATGCCTCCCACCCCGGTCACCCGCGCCGCGGACGCGGCGACGCTCGTACACGCCTTGGTGTAGACGTGAAGGTCGACAACCAGGTGCAGATCGCGCACGGCTGCGACATCGGCGATCACACGACGGTGTGCGCGCAGACGGGGCTCGCGGGCAGCACGGTCGTGGGCCAGCACGTCTTCCTCGCGGGCCGCTCCTCGTCGGCGGGCCATCTGGTGATCGGCGACCGCGCGCTCGTCGGCGCCCAGACGGCCGCGGCGAACGACGTCGCGCCCGGCGCGCAGGTGCTCGGCGTGCCCGCGATCGACCGCAAGCTGTGGGCCAAGGTCGTGGCCGCCTGGAACCGGCTCCCCGAGCTGATCAAGCGCGTGCGGCGCATCGAGAAGCAGCTCGGGCTCGGGAAGGAGGACTGAACCGGTGGAGATCCGGCGCATCGGCCTCGCGGAGCTGCGCCGGCGCTATACACCGGAAGGCGTCATGGCCCCGCCGGGCCTGCTGCGCGCGCTGCGCGAGGACGAGCGCGCCGGGGCGCGCGCGCTGGCCGACGAGCTCGAGGCGCGACGCGAGCAGCGCGCGAAGGAGCGCCGCCGCGTGCTGCGCCTGTGGCGGCTGGAGCGCGAGCTCCTCGCGAGCGGCTTCGCGCGCATCGCGGGCTGCGACGAGGTCGGCATGGGCCCGCTCGCCGGGCCGGTGATCGCCGCGGCCGTGGTGCTGCCCGCCGGCTTCGCGCCGGCGGGGCTCGACGACTCGAAGCGCGTGCGCGCCGAGCTGCGCGAGAAGCTCGAGGCCGAGATCCGCGCGAGCGCGCTCGCCTGCGCGCTCGGCTGCGTGGAGCCGGAGGAGATCGACCGGGTGAACATCTACCGCGCCGGCCACCTGGCGATCCGGCGCGCGGTGCTCGCGCTCGGCGCGCCGCCCGACGCGGTCGTCGTCGACGGCCGGCGCGTGCCCGATCTGCCGGGCCATCAGGTCGCCGTGATCGGCGGCGACGCGCGCGTCGCATCCATTGCCGCGGCGTCGATCGTCGCCAAGGTGCACCGCGACCGGCTCATGCAAGACGCCGATCGCGCGCACCCCGGCTACGGCTTCGCGCGTCACGTCGGCTACAGCACGCCCGAGCACCTGGCGGCGCTACAGCGGCTCGGCCCGAGCCCGATCCACCGCCGTTCGTTCGCGCCGGTGCGCGGAGCGCCTTGCCCCACGCCGTGATCTCGGGCGCCGTCGACCTGGCGGAGTTCGCGCGCCGCTGGCGGCCGCTGGTCGTCCGGCGCGGCGGCGACGTGCTGCGCGCCGATCAGCTCTTCCTCGAGCCCGAAGGCCGCGCGCTGGTGATCGACGCGCTCGTCGTGGAGGCCGGCCGCAAGCAACCCTTCTACGTGAAGATCGCGCGCCACGACCGCGGCAGCGCCACCGTGCGCATCGACCCCATGACGCATCCCGAGCGCAGCGAGGGCGTGCGCGCGCTCGTGGCGGAGATCGCCGCCCGGCTCCTCGCGGCCACGCCGGGCGCCCGGGTCGAAACGACCAACCTGGTGTTACCATCCATCGCGAACGAGGAAGGAGACCCCCCATGAGAATCGCCAAAGACGTCAGCAGGCTGATCGGAAACACCCCGCTCGTGCAGCTCAACCGAGTGACTGCGGGCGTGAAGGCGCGCGTCGTCGCGAAGCTCGAGGCCCAGAACCCCGCGAACAGCGTGAAGGACCGCATCGGCCTGGCCATGATCGAAGCCGCCGAGCGCGAGGGGAAGCTCAAGAAGAGCACGACGATCGTCGAGCCGACTTCCGGCAACACCGGCATCGCGCTGGCGATGGTCGCGGCCGCCCGGGGCTACAAGATCATCCTGACGATGCCCGACACGATGTCGAAGGAGCGCCGCGCGGTGCTGCGCGCGTACGGCGCGAAGCTCGTGCTGACTCCCGGCGCCGAGCGGATGGACGGTGCGATCAAGATGGCCGAGGAGATCGCCGCGAAGCTCGGCGACGCCTTCATCCCGCAGCAGTTCAAGAACCCGGCGAACCCGGCCGTGCACCGCGAGACCACGGCGCTGGAGATCTGGAACGACACCGACGGCGAGGTCGACTACCTGATCTCGGGCATCGGCACCGGGGGTACACTGACCGGTGTCGCACAGGTGATCAAGGCGAAGAAGCCGAGCTTCAAGGCCGTCGCGGTCGAGCCCGTGGAGAGCGCAGTGCTGTCGGGCGGCAAGCCGGGTGGCCACAAGATCCAGGGCATCGGCGCGGGCTTCATCCCCGATGTCCTCGACACGAAGCTCATCGACGAGGTCGTGAAGGTGTCGAGCGAGCAGGCGATCGAGATGGCGCGGAGGCTGCCGATCGAGGAAGGGCTGCTCTCCGGCATCTCGTCCGGCGCGGCGGTCGTGGCGGCGCTCGAGATCGCGCGGCGGCCCGAGGCCACGGGCAAGCTCATCGTGGCCATCCTGCCGAGCTTCGGCGAGCGCTACCTGTCGACCGCGCTGTTCGAGCACCTGCAGTACGACGGCAGCGACCCAGTCTAGGCCGTTGGCGCGGGCACCGGCGAAGCGCAGGGAGCGGAGTCGGAAGCGAATCCTCGACTCCGCTCGCGCGGTCTTCTTCGACTCGGGCTTCGAGCGCGCCAACCTGGACGAAGTCGCGCGGCGCGCCGGCCTGGCGAAGGGGACGATCTACCGCCACTTCGACAGCAAGGCGGAGCTGTACGTCGAGGTGCTCGTGCAGAACGCCGACGCGTTCCTCGAGCGCATGCGCCGCGTCGTGGATCCGCGCGCGAGCGCAGCGGAGCAGATCCGCCGGCTCGCGCGCTTCTACTTCGATCACTACACCACGCAGCTCGAGTACTTCCGCATCTTCTGGGCGATCGACAACCAGCGGCTGATCGGCGAGCTGCCGCCCAACCTGGTCGCGGACGTCACCGAAGTGTGGAAGCGTGCGCTGCAGCTCCTGGCCGACGTGATCCAGCGCGGCGTCGCCGCGGGCGAGTTCGCGCCCTGCGACGCGTGGCTCACCGCGAACGTGGTGTGGGTCGGCGCGAACGCCGTGATCCAGACGCTCGAGGTCCCGACCCGGCGCGGCCTGTGGGAGCGCGACGTGACGAAGGTCTTCGGCGAGACGATCGAGCTGTATCTGCGCGGGCTTACGGCCGCGGCCGCGGCGCGTTGACAAGCCTTTTGGCGTCGATGACACTGAGAACAGTCGAAAAGTGACCCTGAGTCACATTTCGAGGTTCGTCGGGGAACCGCCAACGCGAGGGGGAGGAGAGGTCGAATGGATCTGACAGATCGGGTTTATGCGATCGTGAGCGAGCAGCTGGGAGTGGAGAAGGAATCTCTCGTCCCTGAAGCGAACCTGCTCGACGATCTCGGGGCCGACTCGCTCGACGTCGTGGAGCTCGTGATGGCGATCGAGGAAGAGTTCGGCATCGAAGTACCCGACGAAGACGCCGAGAACATCCGCACGATCGGCGACGTCACCTCCTACATCGAGGCCCGCGTCGAGAACGCCGCGTGAGCATCCACATCTCCGGCACGGGCTCTGCTCTGCCGGAGCGCGCTCTCACGAACGCGGACCTCGAGAAGCTCGTCGAGACGAGCGACGAATGGATCGTCACGCGCACGGGCATCCGCGAGCGCCGCATGCTGGCGCCCGAGGAGGCGACGAGCGATCTCGTGACGCGCGCGGGCGCACGCGCGCTCGAGATGGCCGGGCTCGGACCGCAGGACATCGATCTCATCATCGTCGCGACCTGCACGCCCGACACGCTCACGCCCGCGACCGCGAGCTACGTACAGCGCAACCTGTGCCCGAACCTGTCGATCCCGGCGTTCGACGTGTCGGCGGCGTGCTCGGGCTTCGTCTACGGGCTGAGCGTCGCCGACGCCATGCTGCGCACGGGCGACTACAGGCGGATCCTGCTCGCCGGCGGTGAGGGCCTGACGCGCTTCATGGACTACCAGGAGCGCACGGTCTGCATCCTGTTCGGCGACGGCGCGGGCGCCGCGGTGGTCGAGCGCCGCGAGGGACCCGGCGGCGTGCGCGCGACGACGCTGCAGTCGGACGGCCAGTTCACCGACGCCATCATCATCCCGGGCGGCGGCTCGCGAAAGCCGGTCTCGCCCTACGTGCTCGCGCAGCGCGAGGCGTTCGTGAAGATGAAGGGCGCGCAGGTGTTCAAGGTGGCCGTGCAGTCGATGGAGAAGGTCGCGCTCGACACGCTGCACAGAGTCGGCTGGAAGGTCTCCGACGTCGACCACGTGATCGCGCACCAGGCGAACAAGCGCATCCTCGACGCCGTCGCGGACCGGCTCGAGATCCCGAAGGAGAAGATGCCGACGAACCTCGCCGTGCGCGGCAACACGTCGGCGGCCTCCGTGCCGATCCTCCTCGACGAATGCAACCGCGCCGGCCGCTTCCGCCCGGGCGACAAGCTCCTGCTCGTCGCGTTCGGGGCCGGACTCACCTGGGGTGCTTCGGCGCTAGAGTGGGGCTGAGCCGGATCCCGCGCGCCTCCGCATCTCCGCCAGATAATCCCCGGGCAAGCGCCACCGCGAGCCCCAGCGGAGCATCTTTTCGAGATAGATCGGGTGCGGGGCGAACCGGTCGGGCTCGCGGACGGCGTAGCTCGTGACGGGCGTCGCGCGACCCGCGAGCTCCACGTCGAGCGACACGCGCGCGTAGCCGCTCTCGAAGGGATCGAGCCGCGCGAAGTCGTCGGGGCCCATCTCGTACACGAGACCCCACACGGTGCACTCGCGCGCGGCGATCACGTCCGCGGCGCCGCCGCTCCAGCGCGTCGAGTAGTGCGTGAACGCCAGCCGGTAGCCGCGCAGGCGCGCGCGCTCGAGCGGCCGCGCAGTGGGACAGCGCACGCGCATCTGCTCGGCATCGAGGTTCGAGCCGTAGGCGAAGTAGAGCGGCGCGCTCACTTGCGCCCGATGCGCGAGGCGACGATGGCCACCGCGAAGAGCGAGCCCGCGAAGAAGTAGAACGTCTTGCCGTGCAAGTGCTCGCGCACGCGCTGGGCGGCGTAGTCGTCGGGCGCGCCGTCGGGCGGCGGGTCGAGCAGGACCGGCAGCGAGTAGAGCAACGAGACGGCGAAGAAGAGCGCGACGCCGCCCAAGAGGACGAGCGTCGCGCGCGGCGCGAAGCCGGGTCCGCGGGGCGGTCGGGGCGAGCTCACGGCCCTAGGTTCGCGGGGTTGTCGCCCGGCGCAAGGACCGCGAGATTTCCCGCGATGGGGCTCGATTGGAAGACGCTGGACCGCGACGTGGAGGAGCAGCTCGACGCCGCGGGCGTGGCCGGGAGCCCCGCACTCGAACTGGACCGCCCGCGCATCGACGCGCACGCGCGCGCGATCGCGGGCGGCGAGCTGTCGAAGGCGTCGAACCTCGCGCCGGGTCCCGTCGAGCCGGCAGGCCGCGAGCACGTCGAGGTGCTCGAAGCGCTGCCCGCGGCCGAGCGCGCGGAGCTCGAGCGCCGCGGTGCCGAGGCGATCGGGCGCGGCCGCGTCGCCGTGGCCGTGCTGAACGGCGGCATGGCGACGCGCTTCGGCGGCGACGTGAAGGGCATCGTGCCCGCCGTCGGCGGGCGCACGTTCCTCGAGATCAAGCTCGCGCAAGCGCGCCGGCTCGGCCCCGTGCCCTTCCTGGTCATGAACAGCTTCGCCACGCACGCGCGCTCGCTCGAGTTCCTGGCCAGCCGCGGCCTGGCGCGCGAGGTGTCGAGCTTCCTGCAGGGAATCTCGCTGCGCCTGACACAGGAAGGTGACGCGCTGCAGGACGAAGAAGGCCACGTGTCGCTCTACGCGCCGGGCCACGGCGATTTTCCGGACGCGCTCGTCCGCTCGGGCCTGGCCGCCGAGCTCGCGAAGCGCGGCGTCGACACGGTCGTGCTCTCGAACATCGACAACCTGGGCGCAGAGCTCGACCCGCTGCTCGTGGGGCTGCACCTGGCGCGCGGCCGCGCGGTCACGGCCGAGGTCGCCGAGAAGGCGCCGGGCGACGTCGGCGGCGCGCCGGTCTTCGTCGGCGGCGCGCTCGAGCTGCTCGAGGGCTTCCGCTTCCCGCCGCGCTTCGACTGGAGCCGCGTGCCGTATCTCGCCACCAATACGTTCGCGCTGTCGCGCGAGCTGCTCGAGCGGCGCCACGCGCTGTCGTGGTTCTACGTGGAGAAGAGCCTGGACGGGCGCACGGCCGTGCAGATGGAGCGCCTCGTGAACGAGCTCACGCGCTTCGCGCCGACCACGTACGTGGCCGTGCCGCGCGGCGGTCCGCGCGGGCGCTTCTTTCCGATCAAGACGCGCGAAGACCTGGAGAGACTGCGCGCCGACCCCGCGCTCGTGCGCCGCTTCGGGGAGCTATGATTCCTCGCGATGGCGCGCAAGCTGCTTCTCGTCGACGCGAGCTCGAGCATCTACCGCGCGTTCTTCGCGCTGCCCGCGCTCGCGACTAGCACCGGGATTCCGACGCACGCGACGCTGGGCTTCACGACGATGCTGCAGAAGCTGCTGCGCGAGAGCCGGCCCGACTACGTCGCGATCGTGTGGGACGCCGCCGGGCGCAAGAACCGGCGGCGCGAGATCTACGCCGACTACAAGGCGACGCGCGACGCCGCGCCCGACGACCTGCGCGCGCAGTTCCCGTGGATCCGCCGGATCGTCGACGCGTACAAGCTCGCGAGCGTGGAGTACGAGGGCGAAGAGGCCGACGACGTGATCGCGACGCTCGCGCGCGCGGGCGTGCGCGCGGGGCTCGAAGTCGAGATCGCGTCGATCGACAAGGACCTGCTGCAGCTGGTGTCGGACTCGGTGCAGGTGGTCGACACCATGCGCGACCGGCGCTTCGGTCCGGCCGAGGTCGAGGCGCGCTTCGGCGTGCCGCCCGCGCTGGTGCTCGACTTGCGGGCGCTCGTCGGCGATTCGTCCGACAACATCCCCGGCGTGAAGGGGATCGGCGAGAAGGGCGCCGCGGAGCTCTTGCGCGCGCACGGCTCGCTCGACGCGCTGCTCGCGAATCCCGACGCCATCGCCGGCAAGCGCCCGCGCGAGGCGCTGCGCGCGGGCAGCGACGCCGCGCGCCTGTCGCGCGAGCTCTCGCGGCTGCGCGACGACCTGCCGGTCGAGCTCGACCTCGCTGCCACCGCCGTTCGTGAGCCCGATACCGCGAAGCTCGTCGAGCTGTTTCGCGAGCTAGAGCTGCGCCGGCTGCTCGAGCAGCTGGGCGAGACCACACCGCAACGTGTAGAAGTGGTCGAGGTCGCCGTCGACACGGAGTGTGCCGCGACTCCAGAGGAAGTCGGTGCGCTCGCGGCGCGCCTCGCCGGCGAGAAGACGCTGGCGCTCGAGCTCGCGCTGGAGCCGGCCTCCGCGCTGCGCGGCGAAGCCGTGGCGCTCGCGCTCGCCGCCGGCGAGGGGGG
>Ga0335080_10000572_pt1 | contig 34200 bp, 34 predicted proteins | sample Lox_Sample_34_FD_206720 | JGI IMG/M metagenome (GOLD analysis project Ga0335080, IMG submission 206720) | Soil microbial communities from Loxahatchee National Wildlife Refuge, Florida, United States - Lox_Sample_3.4 | ecosystem: Environmental > Terrestrial > Soil > Wetlands | place: USA... | reverse complement strand
ATGAAGGAGTTGCTGGCCCGGGTGATCGCGGAACTGCCGGAGAAGGAGCAGCAGGTGCTGTCGCTTTACTATTTCGAGGAGCTCACCATGAAGGAGGTGGGTTCGGTGCTGGGGATCGGCGAATCGCGAGTGTCGCAGATTCATTCCCTTGCGGTAGTGCGCCTGCGCTCCCGCCTGGAGGAGATGATGCGGGTGAAATCGAGCCAGTCCGCCGCGGCGGCTGGCGCGGGCGAGTGAGGAGAAACGGGTGCAGAAGGTTCTAAATCAGGAGGAAATCGATGCCATGGTGCGCGCGGCCCGCGGCGGCGGGCAGGCCGAGGCCGCCGCATCGGACCAGCCTCACGTCGAACTCTGGGACGTACGCCGCGCGGGGCAAATCGGGCGGGAGCAATTGCAGACCATTACCCTGCTGCACGAAGCCTTCGCCCGCAACCTCACCCATTCCCTGGGGGCCTATCTGCGGGTGGTGTTTGCCGCGACCCTGGTGTCCGCCGAACATCTCACCTACCGCGAGTTTCTGCAGCGCATACCGGAGACCACCTATCTGGCCTCCTGCCGGCTCGATCCGACCGGACTGAACGCCGCCCTGCAAATCGACCTGAAAGTTGCTTTTCCGATCATCGACCTGCTGCTGGGCGGGGAAGGCAAGAGCATGGCTGCGACGCGGGAACTCACCGAGATTGAAGAGCAGATTCTCGATGCGGTGACCCGCATCATCTGCCGCGAGCTGGGAGTGGCCTGGCAGGCGCTCGCTCTGGAGGTGAACTTCGAAGCGCGGCTCGAACCGGGCGAGGCGCAGCATCTGATGGCGCCCGAGGAAAAGACGCTGTCGCTGAGCTTTGAAGTGACCATGCCCGACATTCGGGGAGGGCTGAGTCTGGCGGTGCCCGCAGCGGTTTCGAATGCCCTGCTGCGCAAGATCTCGGCGGAGTGGAGTCATCGCCGGGCACGGGCAGCCGGCGACTTCCGGGAACGCCTGATGCAGCGTCTGCTGGATTGTCCTTTCGAGGTGGAACTGGGAGCCAGGCAGCTGCAGGTGCCGGTCAGCCGCCTGACGGGTCTGGGGCCCGGCGGAGTCATTGGCTTTTCCCGGCCGGTGTCGGATCCGGCATCGTTGCTGGTGGCCGAGTCGGAGATGTTTCGCGCCATTCCGGCGCGCCGGGGCGAGCAGCGGGCGGCACGGCTGCTGGCGCGGACCGCGGCCACGTGTGACAACCCGGCGCAGACGGGAGGAAAACCGAAATGACGGATGCCGGTGCGGGTCCCGATAACCGGGAGATCAACGAACATCTCCAGACCTGGACGGATGCCCTGTGCCAGACGCTGGGGGAAATCGCCGGCGTTCCATTTCCCTGCGCTCTGGTGGCGGAAGCTCCGGCGGGGATGCCGCCTGCGGGCGAAAACGATTTGTGGGTTGTGGTGGGTGTCTCTGGCAGCCTGCGCGGCGAGATGAGTTTGCGGGTTCCGCCGGCAACCGTGGTCCGTCTGGCTCAGGCTCTGATGAACGAGCCGCCCGCGCCAGCCGAGGCAACCTCCGAGCACCGGGAAGCTGCCCTTGAGTTATTGCGCCAGGTCGGGGGGCTGGCGGCCAGTGCCCTGAAACGGCAATGGGGGGAACTGCAGCTGCGCTTGGACGCAGCGGATTCAACGCCCTCATGGCCAGCCTCGACGACGGCCTGGCTGCGGGCTGGCGAAGGCGAGGCCGCGGTTCTGATCGAAGCCCGGCTCAGCGCGGCTCTGGCCGCATCGCTGCGAACCGAGAAATCGTCGGTAGAGGGCGTGCCGGCCGCGCCGGTTGCCGCCCCCGGCACCGCCCCTGCTTCGGATCGCCGTCCTCATGATGAGACGGTGAATCTCGATCTGCTGATGGACGTGCAGCTGGAGGTGACGCTGTGCTTCGGAAGCCGGACGCTGTTGTTGCGCGAGATTCTGGATCTCAATCCCGGCTCGGTGATCGACCTTGACCGGACAGTGCAGGAGCCGGTGGATATGCTGCTGGACGGACGGGTGGTGGCGCGGGGCGAAGTTGTGGTCGTGGGCGGAAACTACGGGTTGCGCGTGACGCAGGTTGCGCCAGCCGGAGCGTGAGGAATGGGAACCGCGAGCCTACATCTCGACGACCTGGGCCCCGCCTGGCGCAGTCTCTGGTACCGTCTGTCGCGCCGCCAGGCCGCGGTTCAAGGCTGCATTCATCTGCGCGGCGTTTGGGGGCAGCTGCGCCATAAATACAGCGTGCAATTGGGAAACTCCCGGTACTGTCTCGAGGACTGTCTGGAGCCGGCGCTGGGGACAGAGTTCGAGCGTCTCCGCGGGACGGCGAGAGAGGCGGCGGTGCAACACCGCATCCCCCTCGGGCTGCTTCTGCTTTCCCGCCAGCAAATCACGGCCGAGCAACTGCGCACTGCGCTCGAAGCGCAGGAGAAGGCTGGCCATGGCCGATTGGGGGAGTGGCTGCTGGCACTGGGATTTGCCACGGAAGGCGAGATTACTGCGGCCCTGGCGCGGCAATGGTCCTGCCCGGTTCTGCGTCCCGGTCGATCCCTGCCGCGCGCCTGTCGCTCACCGCAGCTGCCATCGACGCTGCTGCACGCCTTCGCCCTGCTTCCGGTCGACTATGTCGAATCCACAGCGACGCTGCACCTGGCTTTTGGCGAAGGCGTCGACCATGGCGTCCTGTACGCGATCGAAAGGATGACGGAAAGCCACACCGCGGCCTGCATGGCGCAAGCGAGTTTCGTGCGCGAGAGCCTGCGCACGATGCCGCGTCAGCGTGAGGGTGAAGTTGTTTTCGAATGTCCGACCGACGCGGCCGAGCGTTCCCGCATCGTGCGCAGCTATGGCGCACGCCTGTCGGCGTCCGAGATTCGGCTGGCGGATTGTGGACCCTACACCTGGGTTCGGCTTTTCCGCCCGGCGAGGCCGCCGATGGACCTGCTGTTCCGTGCCGGAGCCGAGGCCGTGAGCGGCGCCGGCTTAAAGTACTCGCGTCGGATGCCGATGGCATCGATGACGGGCGCATCATTCGGTGCGGTACCAAGATCGTCGTCGCAGGCGAAGGCGGAAACCGAGACTGGCGGGGTGAATTCAAATTGAGTGCTCCAGGAACATCGTTGACGGCCTCGTCGGGACGGGGGATGTGGCTGGCGACTCTGCAGCTGGCCACGCAGGAGGTCTTCGAGTTGATGCTGGCGTCGGTGCTGCAGAGCGCGAACCCATCGTCGTCCCAGGAAGATTTCGACATTACCGCCATCGTGGGACTGGCGGGGCAACTGCGTGGCATCGTGAGCGTGCATTGCAGTTCCGAGTCAGCCGTGCGCATGGCCTGCCGCATGCTGGGAGTCGAGCGGGAAGCGGCCGAGCCGCTGATGTGGGATGCGATGGGCGAGATCTGCAATCTAGTGGCAGGAAACTTCAAGAACAAAGTTCACGGCCTGGGCGACAAATGCCTGTTGTCGGTGCCATCCGTCATTATGGGAGCGAACTACCGCGTACACTGCCGCGTCGCGGAACGAATGGACATCAGGTTTGTCTTCGAAGGCGCGCCTTTTGCGGTGTGCCTTGAGGTACACAGTTGATGCCCGTCGTTTCTGGCGGCTTCGGCGCGTGAGTCGGCCCGCAATTTTCTGAAATTCTCGCTGGCTATTCTGTGACCGCTGTAATCCACCAAACATTTCTCTTCTCTCATCCACCATGGAACTCCTCGTGCTCGCTGACCTGGCGGAGCCACAAGAAAAATGGACAGTGGATACTACGCAGCATGTGCCGGTCTTGCCGCCCAGACGCAAGCTCTCGATCTGGTGGCCAACAACCTGGCGAACCTGGGGACAGCGGGATATCGCGGCGAGCAGGCGACGTTTCGTTCGCTGCTTGCCGGAAATCGGAATGCGGAATGGAGTCCCCTCAATGCAGCCATGAATGACTATGGAGTACTGGGCGGGAGCCGCGTGAACCAGTCCTCAGGGAGTCTGGTGGCCACGGGCAATCCGCTGGATCTGGCGGTAGCTGGGGCGGGGTTCTTTGCGGTGCAGTCCCCGGCCGGAACCCACTATACCCGCAATGGGGGGTTTCACCGTACCCCTGAAGGACAACTGGTCACAGCCCAGGGGGAGACTGTTCTGGGTGAGCAGGGACCGATTGAACTGCCCAGTGGCAGCGTGGCCGTAAGTGCCGACGGAACGATCTCGATCGACGGCGGTGTGGTGGCCAAGCTGCGGGTGGCGGAGTTTGCTCCCGGCACGAGTCTGGTGGCCGAGGGCAACGCGCTCTACTCCGCGCCGGAAGGTTCCGCGCTGGCGCCGGTTTCCTCTTCGATTCGCCAGGGGATGATCGAGCAGTCGAACGTGAGCTCGGTCGAAGGAGTCGTGCAGTTGATCACGGTGCAGCGCAATGCAGAGATGATGCAACGTGCCTTGACTCTATTTGACACGCAGTTCAATCAGACGGCAGTGCAGGATCTACCTCGCGTCTGACCAGATTTCGTGGAGGATCTCTCATGATTCGAGCACTCTACACCGCCGCCAGTGGAATGATGGCGCAGGAAACCAATCTCGACAACGTGGCCAACAATCTGGCCAACTCGAGCACGGCCGGATTCCGGCGCCGCCGGATGCAGTTCGAAGATCTGGTGTACCAGAACCTGATCATGCCGGGCGCGGCGGCTTCGCAGCAGACGACCCAGGTGGCGGGCCTGCAGGTTGGACTGGGCACGCGGACGGCCGCGTCGGAAGTGATCCAGCTGCAGGGGGACTTCAGCCAGACCGGCAATCCGCTCGACCTGACGATCCAGGGGCAGGGCTTCTTCCAGATTCTTCAGCCCGACGGGCAAACGGCATATTCCCGCGCGGGGAGTTTTCACCTGGACGCGCAGGGCAATCTGGTGACCCAGGATGGCAATCCGGTGCAGCCCGCGGTGACGATACCACCGGGGGCGACGTCGGTGACTGTCGCACAGGATGGCACGATCAGCGTGACTTTGCCGGGGCAGACTGCTGCGCAACAGGTGGGCTCGCTGCAACTGGCCTTGTTCAACAATCCGGGAGGCTTGAATTCGACCGGGCGCAACCTTTTTCTGGCCACTGCCGCATCGGGCGATCCGGTGATCGGCACGCCAGGCGGCAGCGAAGGCCTCGGTTCAATTGAGCAGGGCATGCTCGAACAGTCGAATGTGAGTGTGGTCGACGAGTTCGTGCAGATGATCGTGGCGCAGCGCTCCTACGAGGCGAATTCCCGGGTGGTGAATGCTGCCGATCAGATGCTGCAGAACATCAACACTCTGGGACGTTGATCCTGATGAGCAAAGTCCTGAGGATCAAAACTCTGATGATCAAGCACGCCGCCATCCTCGGATTGATCACCTGGCTGGCTCTCGTGAGTCCTTGCTGGGCAGAGACGTCCTGCCAGATCACCGTTCCGAATGCGGTGGAAGTGGAGCACGCAGGCCTGATGCTGTCCGACGTACTTCCTCCGACAGCGTGCCAGCCGTGGATGCATGCGGCGTCTGCGGTGCGCTTGGGGGCTCTGCCGCTCACCGGGAGCGTGCGTGTCCTCGATGGCGCCGACGTGCGCCGTCGGCTCGAAAGCATTGCGCACACGGTTTGGGGCGACGTTGGGGGAAAGCTGATCCTGACGGTACCGCCGCGGATCGTCGTGCACCGCTCCGGGCAGCGGTCAACCTGCTCCGACATTGCGGCGAGACTCGCCATCGGCGCGGGCATCGATTGCGGGGTCGGTGACCGTATTCCGGCAGACACCTCGTTCCAGATCGCGCGTCGATTCTGGGATCCCGCGTCCCGTGCGTGGCATCTGCTGGTACGCTGCGACCGGTCCGAAGCATGCGCACCCTTTCTGGTCAAGGTGCGGACTGGCACAGACGCAAGCCTGGCCAAGGCGCGAGATCAGTTCGCCGGAGAAACGCCACTGGTTCATCGCGGACAGAAAGTGGATCTGCTGTGGGATCGCGATGGTATCCGACTGCTGGCAACGGCAATGTGTCTCGAGGAAGGCGGCAAGGGAGCAGTCGTGCGCGCCCGCATTCAGCGGACCGGACGGGTGATGTCTGCGGTGGTGTCATCGAGCGGGGAGTTGCGGGTTGTGGAATGACTTCTTGTCACCGGAAGGATCACTGATGTTGCGATGGACGAGGGGAACGGCACTCATCACGATAGGAGTAGTTTTGCTGACCTCGATTGCTTCGGCGAAGCGGAAGTCCACGCCAGCCAGGCACGACGGCCTGTCCGAATACTTGCAGCGCGTTTCGGCCAAGACACTCGAGGCCGGGCCGGCGACGCCGGGCAGTTTGTGGAACGATTCCGGACGCCTGGCCAATATGGTGGCCGACTACAAGGCCTCGCGGGTCGGAGATCTGGTAACCATCAGTGTGGCGCAGAACCTGTCGGCTTCGAGCACCGGCGATGTGTCGACCAACCGCAGCTTTTCAGCCAACTCGGGAATCGCCGCGTTGCCTGGACAACTGAAGACCACAGGGGTCGCGAACCTGTTTTCTCCCAGTTCGACGCAGGTCCTGTCCGGCAAGGCACAAGCCACCTCGCAGACTTCGCTGAGTACGACTCTGACCGGCCGCGTGGCGGCCGTACTGCCAAGTGGAACGCTGGTGGTCGAAGCCGAGCGCGACATCACCATGAACAACCAGCATGAGACCGTGATTCTGCGCGGGCTGGTCCGGCCGGGGGATCTGGATGCGGCCAATACCGTGGCCTCGAATCACGTCGGGAATCTCGAGGTTGAGGTCAAGGGCAAGGGCATCGTGAGCGAGGGCACCCGGCCACCGAACCCGGTAGTCAAGTGGATCCTGCGCGTGATTGGCTTCTAGGAGGGAGAACGGATGGTCTGGTTTCGATCAGCGCTGTGCGGGTTACTGCTGGGTTCGATCGCCGGACACCACTGCCTCGCAGTCGACAGCGAAGTGCACAAAGTCCTGATCCGGGATGTAGCCACGGTCGAGGGTGTGCGGGACAATTCGCTGATCGGTTACGGACTGGTAGTCGGGCTGAAGGGCACAGGGGATCGACAGCAGACGTTCTTTACGGTGCAGACCCTGGCCAGCATTCTCGCCCGCATGGGGGTGCAGATCCCCGCGGCCTCAGTGAGGGTGAACAACGTCGCAGCCGTATTTGTTACCGCCAGCCTGCCGCCGTTTTCGCGTCCCGGAATGCACCTTGACGTGGAAGTGTCATCGAGCGGGGACGCACGGAGTCTCGAGGGAGGTCTGTTGCTGCTGACTCCCTTGTACGCCGCCGACGGCCAGGTTTTCGCGGCAGCGCAGGGGCCTCTGGTGGTGGGAGGGTACACGGCGGGCACGGCGAGCAACTCCAAACAGGTGAACCATCCGACAGTTGGCCGGATACCGGGGGGAGCGCTGGTCGAACGCGACAGCGCACTCTCGCTGGCCGGCCTGCCTCATCTGTCTCTGCTGCTGAACGAGGCCAGTTTCTCCACCGCCGAGGAGGTCGCTTCGGCGATCAACCGGGAATATTCGTCGCCGATCGCGACAGTGACCGACAGCCGCCGGATCGAGATCAGGGCGCAGGCCTCGGCCGCCGACGCGGTCTCGGCTTTGCTTGCCCGGATCGAGAACCTCGAAGTGGAAGTCCGCCGCCGGGCCAAAGTGGTGGTCAACGAGCGTACGGGGACGGTGGTGTTGGGCAAGGATGTTCACTTGGGGGCGGTTTCCATTTTGCACGGAAACTTCTCGGTCGCCGTCACCACCGGCTTGTCAGTGTCGCAGCCGAACCCGCTGGGCGCCGGACAGACGCAGGTCGTACCCCGGACGAAGGTGAATGCCGTAGATGCGCCGGCCCGAAGTGTAGAACTCGACGAGGGCGCGAGTGTCGAGCAGCTGGTCACTCGCCTGCAGGCGATCGGGGCCACGGCGAGAGACGTGGTTTCGATCCTGCAGGCCATCAAGGCGGCCGGCGCCCTGGAAGCGGACCTGGAGGTCATTTGATTCCGATCATTCCCTCGCCGGCCACACGGGCTCCGGAACTGGCAACAGCACCTGTGCTGCCGCGGGGTACGCGTGCCGCCCGCGATTTTGAAGCCAGCCTGATCGCATCCCTCATGGAGTCTCTGGAGAAAACTTTCGGATCGGTGCCCGGCGATTCAGGCCTCGCGGGATCAGACGATTTTAACTATCTCGGTACGCAGGCGCTCGCCGAGGGAATGGCCGAACGAGGGGGATTCGGGATTGCGGCACTGATCTCGAAGAGCCTCGCGGCGCACGAAGGTAAGGGCCACGAACGTTGACGTTACGAACAGGCGATCCCGTCACGCTAAAGTTTCAGCCACGCAAGCCGATAAGAAGGGATGAAAGCATCAAGGATCGAAAGAACGCCCACGCAGTTCGACGAGATTAGCGCTTTGTAACGGACGGCCGACACTTGAATTGCAGGGACAGCATTCAAGGCGGAGGTAGCACCATGAGAATCGACTATAACTACGGCCCGCAGTCAGCGGCGGAATCCGACCGTACCAAGAGTCAGAACAGTCCGGTGGCCAACGGGCCTTCTCCAGAATCACTTTCCGCAGAAGACCATGCCCAACTTTCGGGTGCACGAGTGCACGTAGCCGCCCTGGCGGCGCAGGCGTCGCAGCTTCCGGAAGTCCGCCAGGAGCGGGTGCAGGCCTTGCGGGACGCGGTGCAGAGTGGACGCTATCGCACAGACGCGAAGAAGGTCGCTGGCGCCATGGTGGCGGACATGCTTCTGGGACCAGCCGCGTGAGATTTCCCGGTGGGAGCAGACATGGCAGAAAGCACCTCGAGAAGCGACCTGGGAACTGGGATACTTGCACCCGCCTCCTCGATTCACGGCGTTGAGATCCACACCCGGCGGCAGGAGAACGCGGACGAGCGGCGGCGCCGGCGTCGAGAGCAAGAGGAAGCTGAGTCAGGTTCCGAGATGGTGGACGTACCCAGTCATAAACTAGACCGCCTGGCTTGAGCTATGACGGAGCCACTCCATCCAGATCGCAGTCCAACCATGGCCGCAACGCCGCCGCACTTGCCCGCGGGACCTGCGAAGGGGACATTGTTCGACCTACTGACGGGCCTCGAATCGGCCCTTTACGCAGGACAGTCTGCGATGCTTGCCCGCGATCTTGGGCGGCTCGAGCAGGCGACGACCCGGCAACTGGAAATCCAGCGCGTCCTTGCCAGCGAGCTGCCTGCAAAAAGCTCCGACTCATTTTCATTTTCGATGAAAAGTGGTTCTGCATGGTCTGCGGACGATGACCGTATCCGGGAAGTAGCCTTGCGGGTGCTGCATCTGGGACGCGTCCAGCACGGTTTGCTGGCGCGCGCGCGTCGCCGCCTGCGGGCGATCGCGCATCTCAGGGCGGGAACGGAGACGGGTTACGCTTGCCGGGACGGAGCGTCTGAGCTGGTCAGGGTGGCCGCACACTCGCGGCCGGAGGAGGGTTCGCCGTGTCCAGCCTGAATTCGAGCCTCGCCACTGCGTTGAGCGGTCTGATGGCCGAGCAAGGAGCCCTCGAGGTCACCACCAACAATGTGGCCAACGTGAACACGCCGGGATACTCGCGGCAAGTCCCGGTGCTGCTGACCCGGGACCCGATCGTTGAGGACCACCTGACGCTGGGAACGGGCGTCAATCTGCAGAGGGTGGAGAGTATTCGCGATCCGATTCTCGAGACCCAGATCCAGCAGGAGGCGCAGACGCAAGGACAGCTGGACGCCCTGGTCTCGGCGCTGGCCGAGACCCAGACGAACTTCACCACCACGGGCGGCGACGTGGGCACGGCGATCTCCAAATTTTTCGACAGCGTGAACCAGCTTTCGACCAGCCCTGCCGACCTTTCTCTGCGGCAGAACGTGCTGACGGCAGCCGGAAACCTGGCCAGCGCATTCAACGTCGCCTCGAATCACCTGACCGCCCAGCGCACCAGCCTTGACGCGAGCGTCCTGCAGACGGTCGGCCAGATCAACCAGCTGACCACACAGATCGCTCAACTGAACCAGCAGATCAGCAATCTGGAGAACGTCGGGGAGACTGCCGGAAGCTTCATCGATCAGCGCACGCAGCTGATCGACCAGTTGTCGGGTCTGGTGGATGTGTCGGTCATTCCTACCGACAACACGATTACGTTGAGCACGGCCAATGGAACTCCGCTGGTTGCGGGTCAGACCAGCTTTCAACTCACCACCCAACCGGATGTTTCAGGCGTTCAGCATATCTTTTCTCAGGGCAGCGACATTACTGCCCGCATCGTATCGGGGAATCTGGGGGGACTCCTGGCAACCCGGGACCAGCACATCCCGGACATCCAGAATCAACTCGACACGCTGGCCTCCGGAATAGCGAATGCGGTCAATGGAGTGCAGGCAGGCGGCTTTGATCTGAACGGGAATCGCGGCACGAACCTCTTCAATGCACCGCCGGCGGCGGGCGCCGCGGCGGCGTTGTCGGTGGCGCTCACCGATCCGTCGCTCGTGGCCGCCAGTTCCGATGGCACGGCGGGAAGCAATGGCAACGCCGAAGCTCTCTACGCCCTGCGTAACCAGGCCGTCGTCAACGGACAGAGCCCGACCGACTATTACGCGAACATTGTCTTCCAGGTCGGCAACGCTGCTGCGAACGCCAACGCGGAGCAGAGTGCTTCGAACCTGGTGCTGCAGCAGTTGAACGATCAACGGTCCGCCGTGTCGGGAGTCTCCCTCGACCAGGAAGCCGCGAACATGATGCGTTATCAGCAGGCATACGCGGCGTCGGCTCAGGTGATCACCACCATCAACTCAATGATGCAAACCGTCATCAACATGAAGACCACTTAATGCCATGCGAGTGAATCCCAATCCGCTTCCCGACCTGCTTTCCGCGATTGCGCAGACCCAGCAGCAGATCAACTCGGACCTGGAGCAGATCGCTTCCGGGCAGAGCGTCAACCGGCCGTCGGACGATCCGGCAAGCGCGGCCATGCTGGTACGAAATTCTGCCAAGACGTCCGAGACGGACCAGTTTCTGCGCAGCGCCAGTGGGCTCAGCGGCGAGATGCAAAATGCCGATTCCGCGTTGAGTTCGGTCGTCACCATCTTGCAGAGGGCGATGAGCCTTGGCGTGGAGGGGGCCAACGGCACCACGAACGCCTCTGACCGGGCTGCCCTGGCGGCGGAAGTGCAGGGGATTCAATCGGAGATGGTGAATCTGGCGAACCTCTCCTATCAAGGCAACTTCGTGTTTGCCGGGACGGCTACCCAGACCGCTCCCTACGTTCCGGACGCGACCAATCCGGCGGGTGTGCGCTATGTGGGGAACGGCGGGGTGAACAGCGTAACCATCGGCGACCATCTGACCGTCCAGGCCAACCTGCCCGGCTCGACACTCTTCTCCGCTGCCGGCACCGATGTGTTCCAGGCACTCCAGGATCTGGTCACGAATCTGCAGAGCGGTTCGAATATCGACACCGCCGTCAACGAAGTGAATACGGCATACCAGCACATCAATGCCCAGCGGGTGTTCTACGGAAACACCGTCAACCAACTGAACAGCCAGCAGACTTTTCTCAACAGCCAAGCCACCCAATTGGCCGAGCAGCAGAACACTGTGGGCGGAGCTGACATGTCGAAGGTGATCAGCGACCTGGTGAACGCCGAGACAGCGCGGCAAGCCACGCTCGCTGCAGTGAGCAAGACCGAGCAAGCGAACCTGTTCGACTACATCAAGTGATCTTCCGGGCTGGGCCCGCAGGGGAGCTACAGGGTCTGCCGCGAGGTGCGCATCCATTCTTCAGCAAGGCGCACCCGTTCCCGTTCCTGTTCCAGGCGGGCGCGTTCTGCGAGGATCGCCGATTGAATCGAGGGCAGGTAGCCATGCAGGCGTTGAACCTGCTCACGATACTCGGCAACAGCGTGTTTTAGCGACGATTCCTGTTCCGACGGAAGGGTGCGCAGCCATGTCCCGGCCTGCATGAGGCAGGACAGCAGGGTCGCCATTTGGGCGTGCGTCACGACGCGCGGTTGCCCGGAAATTTCCGCTGCGCAGGGAAAGAGGCTGTCAAGCAGGCTTCGCAGCCGGATCGAGATGCGATGGAAGTCCGATGCGAGCGGACCGGGTGCGGCGATCGTCATCAGGCGTTCCAGTCCCGGTTCAGGGTTTGTGACAAGGCCTGATGTTCCGACGGCTGTCCGGCGTCAGGGTACAGGTCTCGTTCCACTTCGCGCCAGGCCTCATAGACCAGCAGAAGATGGGAGAGTTGTTGTTCGATCGCGGCCGCGGATTGCTTGCAATTGGCCTCGACCAGGCCGGCCCGGAGCTGTTCGTAGAATCGTGCCAGATTCTCGGCTACCTTGCCGCCGCGCTCGAGGTCGAGTGTCGCCTGCAGGTGACCGATGACCAGGATGGCGTGACTGATTTCGCGCGTGCGGCTTTCGATTTCACCGCGCGCATGCGCAGCCAGAGCGCGGCGCAGGTCTTCCGCAGCCTGTTCGTAGAGCAGCATGACCAGCCGGACAGGGCTGGCTCCCGCAACGGTCGCCTCACGATAGGACAAGCCCGGATTCATCGCCTACAGCCCCGAGGTGAGAGTCGGATGCGACGAGCTGCTGGTGGTGCTTCCCGATCCCATGGTTGCGAGCGTTTCGGTCACCTGCTGCAGCAGAAGCGGATAGGACTGGAGCGTCGCATTGACCTGGCTCAACTGTTTGGTGAGTTGATTCTGCTGGGCCGTCAACTGAGTCTCGAAGTTATTGATGTTGTCGGCGACACTCTGCTGCATGGTCTTGTTCTGCGCCAGGTCGACGTTGAGCAGTCCGAGCGTTGGGTCCGTCAGGTTGGTAAGACTGGTATGGAACTGATTGGCAAATCCTGTGGAGGACGCGTTCTGAAAGAAGTTTTGAAACGCGGCTGGGTTTGCGGTCAGCACCTGGCTGAGGGTCTGGCCACTCGGGGTGGTTCCGGCCGTCAGCGTGCCGTCGTCATTCATGTTGATTCCCAGCGCAGCGAGATTCACCAGTCCGCTGTTGCCGGAAACCGAGTACGTGATATCGGCCATCAGGTTGGTTTGCAGGGATCGCAACGCACTGTCGGATCCGAGAGGCCCCTGCGAGTCCGTGGCCGGATTCACCGCGAACTGCTGGTTGATGTCCGTGATGACTTTGTTGTAGGCAGAAACAAAAGTGTTGATGGCATCGGTCGCCTGTTGAACGTCAGGACCAACCGTAACCTGGACCGTGCTATTGGGAGCGGCGCTGGCCAGGTTCAAGGTCACGCCGGGGATGGCTCCAGCCGGGATGGCATTGCTGGTGTACTGGTAGGGAGTGCCGTCGACCGTGAGCGACGCATTTGTGCCGCCGACCGGCGCATTGAAATTCAGGCTGGTGGTATTGGTGGTGATTGCCAAAGCACCGGGCGTCCCGGTGGCTTGACTGACGATGCTCAGGCGCGCTCCCGTTGCATCGGACACCACGGATGCCGTAATTCCCCAATGGTTCGTGGTGCTCAGCGAGTTGATCGAGCTGGCGAGCGTCGCCAGAGTATCGTTGCTTCCGGCAGTGATCTGGATGTCCGCAGAGGTTCCGCCAGCGCCACCGATCTGCAGCTTGAGATCGCCGGTGGTTTGTCCTTGCGGAAGAATGGAAACGTTTGCTCCTCCTGCGATGGCGTCGGCATAGATCAATCCCTGGGTTGCGAGATTGCTGACCACGATATTGTGCTGACCGGCGGGCGCGGAAGTGGTTGCCGTTGCGGTGAGAACCGATGTATCGGATGAAGTAGCCACCTGTGCCGTCAGCGCTCCCAGAGGGTCGGACAGGGCGGTGACGGCGGTTGCCAGGGCACTTAAGTCGCTATTAATTGACTGTAATGCTCCGGCTTGCAGCTGAAATGTTGTCTGCTCGTTCTGCCAAGTTGTGACCTGCCCGCTCTTTTGGCTAAGCAACTGGGTGACGAGACTGCTGACGTCGAGACCTTGGCCACTGAGTAGTGTCGATGGATTGAGGCTAATCCCCATGCTGGGTTTCTCCTTCGTAGAAAGACGCAGATCCGGCGGTGGTTCGCTTTTGCGCCTGATCTTGGAGCGCACGCTCGATGGCGCGGGCCAGGCCTAGTACCTGGGAACTCGGGACTTGAAGAATCACCTGCCCCGAGCGATCCATGTACCGAATCACAATCTGGCCATTGCTCGCATTGTCCCTTTGCACTTGGACTTCATCTTGGGGCACTTCGGCCGAAGCCGAGGCCTTGTGTTTGTCGAGAACTTCCCGTGTCGGTTCCGTTCCCGAAGTGGTCGGGGCCGGCGATGGGGAAACACGGGAGTTTGGGTTGGAGTGAAGACGGTCCTCTGGTATGGCAGAGGGCAGGTCCGCTGTTGAGCCGATCGCTTGTGCCGGATTAATGCTCATGGCGAGCTCCGGAATGGATCAAGGGAGGCGGTTGCCCGCCTCCTCCGATCGACAAGTTATTGCAACAGCTTCAGTACGAGCTGCTGCTGCTGGTTAGCCTGGGCCAGAGAGGAAATGCCGGTCTGTTCCAGGATCGAGTACTTCGTCAGGTTTGCCACTGCCGAAGGAACGTCGGCCGCGACAATTCCGTTCTCAGCCGCCGTCAGGTTCTGCACCTGGCTGCTGATGACGGTGCTGGCGCTCTGTAGGCGGTTGGAACTGGCACCAATCTGGCCTCGGAGGGCAGCGACCTGGGCGATGGCATTGTTGACATCGGTCAAAGCGGTCTGGGCGGCGGCGGCCGTACTCAGGCTATCGCTCGCTAAGCTGATACCATTCATGTTCCCGCTGCTGAACGTGCCCAGCGTGGCTGAAATCGTGCTGCTGCCGACCGTCGTTGAGTCGGTCAGGTACACGTTCATGGTGCTGCTGTTGGTGGTGTTAGCGACTGCGGTCGGAGCGACCGTGGCAACCTTGAAGGTTCCCGTCGCATAGTCAGCCGTGAGCTGGTTGGCGGCTGCGGTGCCACGATTCAACGCATCGGTCACCATCAAGTGGCCGTTGCTGTCCAGCGTCGCCATCAGGCCGGTGCCGGAATTGTTGATGTCGTTGATGACGGCGCCGACCGTAGTGTCGCTGGCGCTGGTTGTGTAAATGGGGCTTGCGCCACCCGTACTCTTGACGATGAGGGTCCCGGATACGGCCGTAGCGTAGCCGGCTGCGCCGGTGGTGAGAGCCAGCTGGTTGAAGTTCGTGCTCCCGCCGGTGAATACGGCTGCTCCGTTGTAGGTGGTGTTGCCGCCGATCCGGTCGATTTCTGCCTTGATCTGACCGAATTCTGACTGCAGCGCCTGGCGTTGCGTATCGGACACGGTGCCTGTCGAAGACTCAGTAGCCAGTGTGACTGCGCGGTTCAGCAGGGTGGTGACCTGCGCGAGCGCGCCGTCAGCGACCTGCAGCATGCCAACGCCATCGTTCGCATTGCGTGCCGATTGCGACAGCGCGGTGACGTTCGCCTGCAGTCCGTTGGCGATGGCCAGGCCGGCGGCATCATCGGCGCCGCTGTTGATGCGAGAGCCCGATGACAACTGATACAGGGTGCTCTGCAGGTTGGTGTTTGTGATGGACAACTGGTTCTCTGCGGACAGAGATGCGATGTTGTTCAGGATTCCAATGGGCATTGTGCCGCTCCTTCTCGAATGAGATGTTTTCGGTTCCCTAAGATCCTTCTTAGGATGTTCTGCGAAGCTCGCATCTGTTGCCGCTCGCGGAACCCCGAATTGCTGTTGTGTCCATCGACGAATTTGCTTCCGCCTTTAGTCATTTGCCCGTTCTGCATTTCGCCGCCCGTAATCGGCGAGTAACACCGGCGAGATGCGGGTCAACCCTCTCGCGTTCCTGCCGATACTGCCAGTAGGGGCGCTGTGTGCTCCCCTGATTGACGGGTGACCGTTATGATTCACCTCACGCGTTTGAACAACAAAGCGCTGTTCGTCAATTCCGACCTGATCAAGTTTGTCGAGCAGTCTCCGGATACGGTCGTCACGTTGCTGACCGGAGAAAAGATCGTGGTGCTGGAGAAGCCGGAAGAAGTGCGCAGCCGCATTGTGGGCTTCCGGCGCTCGGTGCTCGAAGGGCTTGCACTCGAGTGGGACGCGTCTTCCTTGCATGCGCTGAAGCCTGCACCTTTTGAGGCAAACAACGACGAGCCCAAGAGGTGAGTGTGGACAAGTCGAGCCTTGGCGGGATCGTGTTGGCGATAGGCGGAATCCTGGCCGGCTTATTGCTGGAGGGAGGAAACCTGCGTCAGATTCTGCAACCGACAGCCGCCATGATCGTGTTCGGCGGAACGATCGGAGCGGTGATGTTGCAGTTTCCTCTGCCCGTTGTGATGCACGCGATGCGGAGGCTGGGGTCGGTGTTTGTCAGTCCGCAGCAGAGTCCGGAGACGATGATTCACCGGCTTGTGAAATTCGCGCAAAAAGCCCGGCGCGAGGGGATCGTGTCGCTCGATTCCGATCTGAACGAAATCGAAGATCCCTTTCTCAAGAAGTCCCTTATGCTGGCCGTCGATGGTACCGAGCCGGACGAACTGCGCAAGATCATGGAACTGGAACTCAATAACCAGGCAGAGTACGAAGAGCAGGTGCCGCAAGTGTTCGAGTCCGCCGGAGGCTTTGCGCCGACGATCGGCATTATCGGAGCAGTTCTCGGCCTCATTCAGGTCATGCAGCACCTGGACAAGATTGACGAAGTAGGGCGCGGAATTGCGGTTGCGTTTGTCGCGACGATCTATGGCGTGGGCTCCGCCAATCTTTTGTACTTGCCCGTCTCCGGGAAGATGAAACTTCGTATCCGAGAGGAACAAATCACCCGCGAAATGACGCTGGAAGGAGTCGCTTCGATTCTCGAAGGAATGAATCCGCACATGCTTGAGACCAAGTTGCTGGGTTTCCTGGTGGACGCCGAAAAGAACGAGCCGCGGACTTCGGTGGAGTCGAAGCCGTGAGCCGCCGGGGCCGCGGACACCGGCATGCGAACCACGAACGCTGGCTGGTGTCATACGCAGACTTCATCACTCTTCTGTTTGCATTTTTCGTTGTCCTGTACGCGTCCGCGCAGGTCGACCAGCGCAAAGTCGGCAGACTGGCATTGGCGATTCAAGTGGCTTTTCAGGAACTCGGAGTCTTTCCGGCATCGACAACCAAGGTACCGATCGACATCAATGAGCCGATGCCTTTCAGTACCGTGCAGGCCATCGAGAATGCCAAGCGCAACACCGAACTTGGCCATGTTTCGTCGCCGCCGGAGGATACTCTGAGTGCTTCGGCCGTGGAAGCCAACTTGACGACCCTGCAGGCAGAATTGCAGCAAGCCCTGCATAACGAAATCGCGACGCATGCGGTAGCGCTTCACCGCGAAACCGAAGGGCTTGTAATCAGCCTGCGGGAGTTCGGATTTTTCGACAGCGGATCGGCTTCCTTGCGTCCTTCGGCACTACCGGCGCTCGATCGCATTGCGTCGATTCTGGCGGTCCGCACCTGCCGGCTACGAATTGAAGGCCACACCGACAACGTCCCGATTCACACGGCAACGATGGCTTCGAATTGGGAACTCTCGACGGCGCGCGCCACGGAACTGGTTCGGCTACTGATTACACGCTACCGCTTCTCTCCCGAGCGCCTGTCGGCGGCTGGGTTTGCCGAGTATCACCCAATCGCCAGCAACGAGACGCTGCAAGGACGCGCCCAGAACCGCCGCGTCGACATTGTCATTCTCAGCGAGCACATCGTTCGCACTGCAGTCTCCGGGCAAACTCCAACTTCTTCCAAACCATCGCCTGCGATCCGCTAAGGGTTGATGTCCGGCCAAGCGGGTAAAGTCAGCATTCGCGCAGCCGATGATCCTGAAGGGCACCAGTCTCTTTCTGTTCGGACGACGAAGTGTCTGACGAAGGAGCAAAGGCCAAGGCATGACAACCGCCTCTGTGCAAGTGCTGGCATCGATGGGTGGCCCGTCCGATCCCGAGTTAATTCGGATCCGCGATCTTGTCTATCAGGTAGCCGGAATCTTCCACCCGGACACGAAACTGCCCCTTCTTCTGGATCGCTGCAGCCGGCGGATGAGTGAACTCCATACAGCCAGTCTTCGCGACTACTTCGAACTGCTTACAGTAAGAGCGACGCGGCAGGCAGAACTGGTGGCACTACTGAACGAGATCACAATTGGCGAGACTTGCTTCTTTCGCAGCCAGCCGCAACTGGAGGCTCTGCGTCAAATCATCCTGCCGAAGATCGTCGAGGCGAAAGCCAGGCTGCCGGTTCGCCAGCTGCGCATCTGGAGTGCCGGCTGCTCAACCGGGGAAGAAGCGTACACGCTGAGCATCTTGATGCAGGAGGAATCGCAGCGGTTCAAGGACTGGATGATCGAGATCGTCGCCACTGACCTCAACGAGCGATCTCTGGTTCAGGCCAAGAGCGCGACCTATGGTCCATACAGCACGCGTTATCTGACCCCATACTACCGGGACAAGTACTTTGTCCCGGCTGGCGACCAGCTACAGGTGCAGCCATCGGTGCGCAGGTGCGTGAGCTTCAGCCGCCTGAATCTCTGCGAGGATGCCCGCATGACCTTCATGAAGGGAATGGACCTTATCTTCTGCTGCAACGTGCTCATCTATTTCGACATCACGTCGAAGCGGCGAGTGCTGGACCATTTCTACCGCAATCTTCTACCGCATGGGTACCTTCTGCTTGGGCAGACCGAGTCCCTGTATTCAGTGAACGACGAGTTTCGGCTGATTCACATGCCTGGAGCCACGGCATACATCAGAAGAGATCGCCCAGTGGCCGGAAAGCAGGCCCTGTGACCGCCAGACGGCCAGACGCGTTGCTCTTCCGGATCGCAGAAGTGCACCGACTTCCAACAGTTCCGGCGGTTCTGAATCCTCTCCTACGGTATCTGGAACTGCCGGCTGGGCAGATCGATGTTCTGAAAGTCACCGAAATCATTGCGCAGGATAAATCGCTTGCCGCCCAGTGTCTGCAGCTGGCAAACAGCCCGCTATTCGGGAGGTGGCAGAAGGTGGAATCTCTCAAAGCGGCAGTCATGGATCTGGGAATTCAGCGTGTCACAGACATAGCCGTGTCGTGCAGCATCCTCAATATGATGCCGGAACCGGGAGGGATCGATGCGGTGGCGTTCTGGGAACATTCGCTCGGATGTGCGCTCGTTTGCCGACACCTGGCCCGCAAGATCTCCTACCCGGATCCGGGAAAGGCCTATCTGGCTGGCCTGCTTCACGATCTCGGAATTGTCGTGAATCTCTGCCTGTTGCCCAAGGAATTTCGTGATGCGTTCGAGTTGGCTCGCGCCGAGGGCGTTCCGCTGCACGAAGCCGAACAATCGGTTCAGGGCTTCACCCACTGCGACAGCGGACGAATCCTTGCCGAACGTTGGGACCTGCCAGCCGATCTGCAAAGTGCAATTTCTCTGCACCATTCGATCTGCGATTCATCGCCGCACGCGGGCCTGGTTGCACTAGTGGAACTCAGTGACCTGTTGTGCCGTCTTAGCGGTTTGAACCATGGCTACATCGAGAGACGCGAGGTCAACCTGGTCACGCAGCCTGCCTTCGCTGTCTTGTCCTCACTGTGCCCAGCGGTGAATGATCTCGACTGGGCTCGACTCACGTTCGAACTGGAGTCTTACCTGGACGAAGTCGATTCCCTGGTCCGTGCCATTTACCGCAGGCGATGGTAAGTGTGAGCCCGCCTCAGATTCGTCAGGCCTGTCAGCATACCCGCGAAGTGCGCGGTGTTACTTGGGAGCAGTCAAGACTGTATCGTAGGGATCGAGCACGAGTTTGCGAACGCCAGCCGGGGCAGAGAGCTTGAATGAGGATTCTTCGCCATCTGCGAATACGCGGCCTAACAACACCAACTGTTTTGCTCCCAAAACACCATAGACAGGCACCGAAGTGATCAGGTCCTGCGGTGCGTCTTTCTGAAGAATAGTCCCGCTCACGACCGAACCCGCCCCCTTTGGCGTGAACCTTACTCCCTTTAATTCCAATTGAGGTAGCGAAGTGCCGTTGATCCACCCGTCAAGAAACCAGTCAAGGGAGCTTCTTCCTTCGTACCTGGACGAGGGCGGCAGTTCCTCCGCGAATATGCTCAACAAGTCGCGCGTGCTTACTACCTTTCCCTCATAACGCTGGCGAATCTTGCGCAGCGCGCGGACGAATGGCTCATCTACACCGGTCGGAGGCGACTTCTTTTCTTGCTGTTCAGCGTCCTTGAGCATTGTCCGCAACATATGGAAGAGCCACGTTCCTCTTCCGTAACTGATGGCGTCATAACCGCCGGGAAAATGAGACGAGAGCAGACGCGTCCCCAGAGTGACGGGCCCCGCATCCATCGGCGCAATTCCATCGCTGTTCTTTTCGACAAGCTGTTTTCGGTACATATTCATGATTTGTCGAAAGCCCTCAGGATTTTTCTCCTGAAGCATCATGAGGGCGCAGTAGTTCGAAAGTCCCTCTGAATACCACTGATCGCGGTAGCTATCCCAAGGAATCAGATCCCCCCACCATTGATGGGCTGTCTCGTGTGCCGGAACAGATTCCAGCAACAAGATCCTGGTTGATTCGTAGTGCAATTGCTCGCGCTGCTGCCGATCAAGAAACGCGAATGAGGAGAGGTAAATCAAGCCAGGCCACCCCTGGCTCTCTCGTCCAGGAATCTGAGTGATGACCAAATGGCTGTAGGGAAACGGACCGAACCGGTCACTAAAAAACTGGATTGCGCGTGCGGCTGATTCGCCGACAGCGATCTCGTTTCTCGCCGGTGCCGGCCGTGGTGGAACTATTAATTCGGTCCTATGGTCGATTGGATTTGGGCGTATGGACTCAATGACTTGTGGTGTGGGAGCGGGGAAATCCCGTTCCACGGCCTCGGCGGCGTAGGTCTCGACCAGCACGTTCCCGGCTTTGGTGGTGGCCTCACGGTACTTGCCGAGGTTGAATCCAGCCAGTGGTATCGGCCGGTCCGAAATCCAGCGGGAGGTTCTTTCCCCGCTTGAGCTCGCGATACTGTCCGTTGCGAACGGAGCTTCCTTCCCTGTCGCCACCAGCGTCCAACCTTCGGGATAGCTAAACTGCAGGTCGAAGGCGGCCATTTCCATGCCACGGTTGGGATACCACGTTCCTCTTGCACCCACGTACAGCAATCCGTTTCCGGCCTCGGCCAGAACATCGCCGGAATATACGAACTGGAGGTCAAACGCCTGTCCGGCGACCAAAGGTTGCGGCATCACCACTGCTACAACGTCGTTACCCTGGCGCGCCAGTTGAGTACCCTCGAGAGCCGGATTGTGGATGAACTCCACCGGCTGGCCATCGAGCGTCACACTCTCGATCTGCAGGAATCGCGACAGTTCGAAGACAGTCACGCGGGAACCGCCTCGATGGACCTCGCAATGCACGATAGCTCGCGACCGGATCTGCTTGGGTGGAAGGACCTCAGTCGTGATGGCGAATCGACGGACCGCGACCCGGTCCTCGCGGGCCCTTTCGCCGGGGGCGTGTGTCGCTGCCGGCACTGATCCGGACGTTGCGGGCGGGAACGTTGCGAACGACGTCCAAACATCATAGTAAGTTTCGCCATTCGCCCCGGTTTTTGCCTGACCGGCCTCGATTTGCTCGCTGCCGGCAGAGTCCATGAAGACATCAAATACGCCGAGCTTCTTTCCCTGCAAACGAGCATGAAGATAATGATCTGTTGCCGCCTCGTCATCATTGACAGTTTCCTGCGAGGGAGGAAGTCCCTTTGCGGGGAGCATGCGGCTGAATGTAAGCAGGAGCCGCATGGCGTCTCCACTTGCCAGATTCCTGGCGGTGGAGTCCCAGCGCTCGACAAACTCCTTTTTTTCTTCTGCCTCGCGCAGGTCCGGTTTCAGGTCGGCAACTTCATCATCGTTGAATCTGAAGTAAGCCGTTGCGAATCGTTCCTCCAGGATCGCCATGTCGGTGAAGAGGGTCATTGACCGGCGCTCGACTGCGTCAGGAGGGGTCAGCAGTACTTCTCCTTCTCCCTCAAAGAACGCCCCTGTAATCCGCCCCATGACATCCTGTGTGAACGCGATCGTTCCGTCCTCAAGACTGATGTGTATGGAGGACCGGTTCAGGGATGCACCTCGCACGCGATAAACCCTGGAGGGGTCAAGACCAACCTGTCCGAGTTGGAGATAGAGATCTTGTGCTGAAGGGGCGGTCTTCCCCAGTTGTGCTGCGGAGGCAAACTGGTACGCCAAAATGTACCCGATGATTAGGACCCGAAGAGTTCGAATCGACAGTAGTACCTTCGTCACGTGGGTGCACCCCATCCCCATTGCTAGAATGCGCCTGAATGCGACTATCTGTCACTTTTTTGGTCTTGGGGCTGGTCTCGACCTGTTCCGGAGCGTGGGCGGACACGATTCATCTGAAGAACGGCCGAACCATTGTCGCGGACCGAGTCCACGAAAATGGCAGCCGCTATGAATATGAGATTGGTGAGGACACGTACGCCATCCCGAAGTCCTCGGTGGACCACGTTGACGCGGGCGGCATGCCGGCGCAATCGGGCAGCGCGAAAGTTGCGGACCTGCCTACCTTCGCGCCCGCTGACAGTCTTGCGAACGAGGGTGATCTGGTCGGCAAGATCATCAAAGAGGGAAAGATCGACCCCGACGCCCTCGGCAGGCTAGAGAGCAAGGGGGATACCGAACTTAGCGCGACGGCCGAATTCATTGCGGGGAAATTCGAATTCGACCACGGCAACATTGCCCAAGCGCAACGGTATTTTGAAAACGCACTCCGCTTCCAGCCAGAAAACTCGACCATCCTTATTTATTACACTGCGGTGCTGGTCCGCACCGGGAAGGCGAGTCAGGCGGTGCAGTACGCCGAGCGGGCTGTGCATTCGGCGCCGGATTCGGCCGACGCGCATACGATACTGGGATACGCGCTATTTGCTTCCGATCACACCAAGGAAGCAATCGCATCCTGGAAACGGTCGATGGAGCTCCGTCCGGATCCGGCAGTGGAGCGTTTCCTGGCGAAGGCGCAACGAGAGCAGAGCGCCGAGTCCGAGTTCTCGCAGGGAGAGAGTCCCCACTTCACCCTGCACTATGAAGGCCATCAGACGTCGGAAGCGCTTCGTGCGCAGATTCTGCAAACCCTGGAGGGTGACTACGAGGACCTGGTCCGCGATCTGGGAAACCCGCCCCACGACAACATTCTAGTGACGCTATACACGGAGCAAGCCTTCTTCGACGTTACCAACGCGCCACAGTGGTCGGGTGCGATGAACGACGGCAAGCTGCGCATCCCGATCAGCGGATTGACATCGCTGACTCCCGAACTTGCGCACGTACTGAAGCACGAGCTGGCACACTCCTTCATCACGCAGCTATCGGCAGGGCGGTGTCCCGCGTGGCTGCACGAAGGCATTGCACAGTTTGTTGAACCCAGGAGTCTCAGCAGCCACGGGCGTCAACTAGCGCTGCTCTTCAAGTCGCAGCAGTACATTCCCATCAACGTGCTGGAGGGCAGTTTCCTACAGTACTCGGGAGCACAAGCTTATCTTGCATACGCCGAGTCGCTGGCAGCGGTCTCCTACATTAACGATTCGTATGGAATGGGCGATATCCAACGCATTCTGCAACGAATTGGCCAAGGACAGTCTACGGAAGCCGCACTCCGGGAGACCATTCACTCTGACTACGGTCAGCTGGAGTCCGAACTTGCCCGCTATCTCGCGGACAAGTACGGTAGCTAGTTCAGCAGTTCCTCCTCCGGTTTCGGGAATCCTCACCTCTGAAGGGCCATCGGAGGGACCCGTCGCAATTGCCCAGCCCAGGAGGCTGTGTTAAGTTCGCTTGAGGGTCCTGCCATGTTGTCTCGCTTCCTGTCGGCGAACGCTGAGCCCGAGGCCGCGATTGAACCCGTGCCGACTGTCTTCCCGACGATCCAGGGTGCCGACGTGGCTGCGGTGTTTCTCGGAAAGCGTGTGGCGGGAGACTTTTACGACTCCATTCGAGCGAACTCCGAAAGAGTGTTAATAGGGCTGCTGGACGTTGCAGGGCGCCGGGAAGACAACCGCAAAATTCTAGTCGCGGCGCAGGAAGTGTTCCGCAACCTGGGAGCGCAGCTGTTCGCGCCGCCCGATATTAATGAGTCGGACGCGATGACCGAATTGTGCTTGCGGATCAATCGCCACCTGCTTGAGGTGTCGTCAGGAGTTCACTCCTGCCCAGCTTTCATCGCCTGCTATCACGAGAAGTTCGGCACACTCTGCTACACCAATGCAGGACACACTCCCGCTCTCCTGCGGGACAGCGCCGGTATCGCCGAACTTGCACCGACGGGGCTTCCACTGGGATTGTTCTCGCACGCCACATGCGAGGCTCCGACGGTCGGACTGGCAAAGGGGGGCGCGTTGCTCGCGGTCTCGCGAGGAGTGGCGGAATGCGAAGGGCAAGGGAAGCGTAACAATCATGATGAAGCCTTCGGTCTGGAGGGCGTTAGGGACGTCTTCCGTTCGTCGTCGACAAAGACGGCACGGGAACTGTGCACTTCGGTCCTCGAAGCTGTATCCGAGTTTTCCGGGCATGTCCCGGCCTGTGATGACCGCACGGCGCTGAGTCTTGTACGCGCCGATTGAGTCCTGGCCAACTCTTGCGCCAATGGAAGCGTCCTAATTCACGTGCCTTGTTCATGAGACTGGGGCGACATTACGGGGTAGAATAGCTTTATCAATCAGGCCCTCTCTTCCCCGTCGCCTCCGGAAATGCGTTGGGCCTTCAGAAACTCTATGAAGAAACTGTTGCTGATCCCAGTTCTGTTTGCTTGTCTGCCCGCCGTTGCGGCCGGACAAGTTGTCGAAGAGATCATCGCTCGCGTGAACAATCAGATCATCACTCGATCGGAATTTGTCCGCAGCAAGGACCAGCTCCGGGACGAGATCAAGCAGCAGGACCCAAATAATGCCGATCGGATTTATACCGAGCGCGAAAAAGATATCCTGCGGGATCTGATCGACCAGCAGTTGCTGCTCGAGAAGGGCAAGGATCTCGGCATTACTGGAGATACGGATCTGATCAAACAGCTGGATCAGATGCGCAAAGACATGAAGCTGGACTCGCTGGAAGCGCTGGAAAAAGAAGCGGAGAAACAAGGTATTTCGTGGGAGGATTTCAAGCAAACTCAGCGCAACCATCTCGTGGCACAGAAGGTGATCGGACAGGAAGTGGGTGGGCGTCTTACTGTAACCACCGAAGAAGAGCAGGCGTTCTACGACGAGCACAAGGCGGAGATGGAGCATCCGGAGTTCATCCGCTTGAGTGAAATTCTGGTTTTCCCGAAGGCGGCAGCGCCTAGTGCTGCTCCAAGCGGATCCGATCCCGCGTCAGGCGGTCAGGCTCCGCTGGATGATGCTGCCAAGCAAGCCGCCGATGCGGCCGCCAAGCAAGCTGCCGACGCGGCTGCCTTAAGCGCCGCCGAGGCCAAGGCGCAAGAAATCCTCAAGCAGCTTCGTGGGGGAGCCGATTTCGCCGAGACGGCCAAGAAATCCTCCGACGGTCCAACTGCAGCGGATGGCGGGGCGCTCGGCACATTTGAGCGAGGCAAACTGGCCAAAGAACTCGAAGACAAGACCTTCGGGATGAAGACCGGAGAGATCACGGACGTCATTCGGGTCAAACAGGGGTACGCGATCCTCAAGGTCGACGATCATCAGGCGGCCGGCATTCCGCCGATGAAGGATGTCCTGCCACGACTTCAGGACGCCCTCTTTTACCAGAAGATGCAGCCTGCCCTGCGCACCTATCTCACGAAGTTGCGAGAAGAGGCTTACATCAAGATCGCACAGGGATACGTTGATAGCGGGCACAGCGTCAACCAGACCGAGCCGGTTGAGACGGCAACCGCCAAGGAAGCAGACGCGAAGAAACTAGCCAAGAAAAAGAAGAAGCTCGGAATTCTGTAGTTCCCGACCATCCAGATGCCAGCTTGTTCCGGGGCTCCGGACAGGCGCTCTCATTCCCATCCGGAGCCGGGGGATGTCTTATACTCAGTCATCGAACTCGGATCCCATGAAGGACTTCTACATCTGCGATTGCCCGCGCCACGAAAACAAGATCATTACCTCCAGCTTTGTAGTCGCCGTAAAGCAAATCAAGCCAAAGAAGACGGGCGAGCCCTATCTCGCACTGACCCTCGGCGACCGCAGCGGCCAGCTGGAAGCCAAGATGTGGGACAACGTCGAGGACGTTCTTGAAGGCTTCGAGCAAGACGACTTCGTCAAGGTCAAGGGTCTGATCAACAAATACAAGCAGCGCTTCCAGCTGACGATTCACAAGCTACGGAAGTTGGGCGAGTCCGAGATCGAATTTGCCGACTATCTGCCCAAGACGACGAAGGATATCGAAGAGCTATGGCAGACATTGACTCACTTCGTAGCGAGCTTTCAGAATGCGCACCTGAAGGCGCTGATACAGGCCTTCATGGCTGATCCTCAGATCGCCTCAGCCTATCGAAATGCGCCGGCAGCCAAGACTCTCCATCATGCCTATATTGGAGGTCTGCTCGATCACGTGGTTTCTCTCTTCCGCTCGTGCGACCTGATCTGCAAGAACTATCCGCAGATCAACCGCGACCTGCTTCTCGCCGGCGCCTTTCTGCACGATATCGGGAAGATCCACGAATTGACGTACAACCGTTCTTTCTCCTACACCACCAAAGGTCAGCTGCTCGGGCACATGATCATCGAGCTGGAAATGTTGCAGGCCAAGCTCGCGAATCTGCCGGGCTTCCCCGACGAGCTGAAGACGATGGTCGAGCATCTCATCATCAGTCATCATGGAGAATACGAGTTCGGTTCTCCGAAGCTTCCGATGTTTCCGGAAGCTCTGGTGTTGCACTACCTGGATGATCTCGACTCGAAGATAGAGGCGATGCGCGCCCAGTTTGAACGCGAGGCCGGTCTCGACGGCCCCTGGACAAGCTACAACCCATCTCTGGGGCGTCCGCTGCTGAATACAGAGAAGTTTCTGGCGCCGAAAGTTGCGTCTCGACCAGAAGAATCTGCTTCTGAACCGGTAAGCGACCACCACGAATCGAGGGCCGAAGCGCCCACTCTGCCCGGCCTCGTTCCCTCAACGATCAAGTAACCCGGGCTCGGCGCTGGTGGACATGGTAGCTGGTCCAACCGAGCGAGAGGGCATCTATCTTTGGTGCATGCACCTGCGATTGACCTTCCCAATTCCTCCCGTTGTCCCGGCTTGTGTGGTTCCATTAGGATTGGCACAAGTTTCGGGAGGCATTATGCGAACACGATCCATCCTGTTCTTAGTGTGTCTATACCTTGCGGCAGTTCTGACTGCCTGCACTAAACCTGCCACGGACGGCTCCACCGACACGGCCGCCAATGACACCAAGACTTCCGGCGAAGCGGAAAAAGGAAGCCGCAAAGCGTCGCGCGAAGGCAAAGAGCATGAGGGCAAAGAGGCGAAGAAACAGCCGCTTGTCGTGCCTTCGGGAACGGCGATTAGCGTAAGTCTTGGTTCTGCCATTGGATCGAAGATCAGTAAACCTGGGGATACTTTTACCGGCAGCGTTGCCAAAGACGTCACGGTTGGGAACACCGTCGCCATTCCCAAAGGCGCCGATGTCAGCGGGACGGTAGCGGATGCCAAGCCACTGGGGAGATTCAAAGGAGGAGCAGTACTTCAGGTCAGGCTTGATTCGATTACCGTGCGTGGGGCGAACATGCCCGTCCAGGCGACGGCCCGGAGCTTCTCAGAGAAAGGCAAGGGCAAGCGCACGGCGGTGCTCGCCGGCGGTGGGGCTGCTCTGGGAGGAATCATCGGCGCGCTTGCAGGCGGGGGCAAAGGTGCCGCGATCGGAGCAGCAGCCGGCGCTGGCGCCGGCGCTGGCGGATCGGCCTTTACCGGGAACAAAGATATTGTCCTTTCGGCGGAACAAGACTTGACCTTCGAACTGTCTCAGCCTCTCGAGCTTAAGCAGTAGAGGCACAGGGCTGGATCCCATCCTGCGTCATGCAGTTCGTGGCGTCGGATGGGATTCTGGCCTGTCGATTCTCCCGCCATCGGGATCTTCCTACAGGGCTGCTTCCGAAGATGGCGCGCGCGGTGTTCTGGGATAATAGATGGTGCGCCATGCTCGATTTCAACCGATTCGAAGTGCTCACCTTTGACTGCTACGGAACCCTGATCCACTGGGAGCAGGGCCTGCTGACCGCTCTGCACCGGATATTCGCCACTCACGCGAAACAGATCGCCGACGCGTCAATTCTCCAGCTCTACGCAGATTTCGAAGAGATGGCAGAGCGGCCGCCGTACCGGCGTTATCGGGATGTCTTGGCGGAAGTTGTTCGCCAGTTCGGCGCGAAGCTGGGATTTTCGCCCAGCGAAAATGAAGTTCTCTCACTGGCTGACTCCCTTCCGTTCTGGCAGCCATGGCCGGATACGGTTGTGGCCCTGGGCGAACTCAAGCGGCGATTTCGTTTGGCAATCCTCTCCAATGTCGATGACGATTTGTTCGCCGGAACTCAGCCGCAACTCGGCGTTGCCTTTGACGAAGTGATCACTGCGCAGCAGGCGCAGGCCTACAAGCCGTCTCTGAAGCTCTTCGAATTGGCACTGAGCCGAATCAATGCGCCGGCCCATCGCGTGTTGCATGTCGGCCAGAGCATCTACCACGATGTGATCCCGGCGCAGGCACTCGGTCTGGCGACGGTATGGGTGAATCGTCCATCGGCTCGAGCCGGTGTAGGCGCCGTCAAGCAGGCCGAGGCGAAGCCTGATCTGACGGTGGAAAGTCTCCAGGAACTCGCGGCGATTGCCGCGACACAGTAACGCTCGTCGCCGTCACTCCTGACTGCGCGGCTCGCTCGTATAAGCCTGCACTGCACCTTTCGACAATCCCACAAGTAACTGACATGAATCTGCCTTTGGCTGCGGGGCTGCAACCAGCTGAGTCGGCGAGGCTGGCTGGGATTAGTTGGTCCTAACCGGTGAAGATCCGCGAGAGTGGAATAAAGTCCCGACTCTTTCCGTCCGATGGAGGAAACGACGTGCACGGTACGGCGGAAGAAACTCCCGGCAAGTGTGCAGGACCCACCGCTCTGAGTGTCCTTCAAAGTTCGCCGAGTTGTGCCAGACGCACCTGAACATTAGCGAGAGAAGCCGAAGTGTTGAGAAGCCCACATGAGTGACGATGCTGCGATCGTGAAAGAGTTTCTGGTAGAGAGTTATGAGAACCTGGACCGGCTCGATCAGGACTTAGTCGCGCTCGAGAAGGATCCGGGGAGCCGCGAGACTCTGGCGAGCATCTTCCGCACGATTCACACCATCAAGGGCACGTCCGGTTTTCTGGCGTTCAATCAACTGGAGGCACTGACGCACGCCGGCGAGAGTTTGCTGGCGCGCCTGCGCGACGGCCTGCTTCCTCTCTCGGCGGAGATCACAACTGCGCTGCTGGTCATGGTCGATGCGGTTCGCGAGATGCTCAGGAGCATCGAGGCCAGCGGCAAAGAGGGCCACCGCGATGATCAGAGCCTGATCGCAACCCTGACGCGATTGTTGGAACCGCAGTCCGCGAACCGTCCCACGGAACCGCAGCCTGCGGAGGCCCTGGCTCAACCTCCAGCCCAAAGCGGGGGCATGTCAGGAACGGTTGCCGCAGAGCAGGATGCCGACGACCTGCACCATCCGGACGAGGCTCTATCGGAAAAGACTCCGGTGAAGACCCCGGAGGCCGTCGACGCCGCGCACGTGCAGCAGGCCCGGGGCGCGGGCGCCAGTGACAGTACCATCCGCGTGGATGTAGGACAGCTGGACCGGCTGATGAACCGGGTGGGAGAACTGGTCCTGCTGCGGAACCAGATCGTGCAGTACACCAACTCGACCGAAGACAGCGAATTGCTCGGGACCAGCCAGCGCTTGAACCTGCTGACGACGGAGCTGCAGGAAGGCGTGATGAAGACCCGCATGCAGCCGATCGGCAACATCTGGAGCAAGTTCCCGCGGACCGTCCGGGACGTGGCCGTCGGATGCGGGAAGCTGGTGCGCATCGAGATGGAGGGCAAAGAAACAGAACTGGACAAGACCATCATCGAGGCGATCAAAGACCCGCTGACCCATCTGGTGCGCAATGCGGTGGATCATGGGATCGAAGCGCCGGAGGTGCGCCGGGCGGCGGGCAAGCCGCCGGAAGGTCTGCTCTTCCTGCGGGCATTCCACGAAGGCGGACAAGTCAACATCGAGGTGACCGACGACGGCGCCGGGCTCGACTACGACAAACTCCGCAACAAGGCGCTGCAGAAGGCGCTGATTACCGCGGATCAAGCGGCGCGGATGACGGAACGCGAGATTACCAACCTGATCTTCCTGCCCGGGTTCTCGACCGCAGAGAAAGTAAGCAATGTCTCCGGCCGCGGCGTCGGCATGGACGTGGTGCGAACGAACATCGAGAAGATCGGCGGTACGGTCGACGTACAGTCGAAGCCGGGGCAGGGGTCCACGGTACGGATGAAGATTCCGCTGACGCTGGCGATCATCCCGGCCCTGATCGTGACCACGGCCGGGGACCGTTACGCCATTCCGCAAGTCAGCCTGCTGGAGCTGGTGCGCCTGGAAGGCGATCAGGCGCGCAAGGGACTGGAGCTGGTGAATGGCGCTCCCGTGTACCGGCTGAGGGGCAAGCTGCTGCCGCTGGTGTACCTGAGGCAGGAACTGAAAGCCGAGATTCCGGCAGGAGATGTCCTGGAGGCGCAGAGTGTGAACATCGTCGTGCTGCGCGCCGACGACCGGCCCTTCGGACTGATCGTAGACGAGATCAACGACACGGAAGAAATCGTGGTCAAGCCTTTGAGCAAGCAGCTCAAGAGCATCAACACGTACGCCGGCGCCACCATTATGGGCGACGGGAAAGTCGCGCTCATTCTTGACGTGCTTGGCTTGGCACAGCGCGCCAGCGTGGTGAGCGAAGTCAGAGACCGTGCCGTGGTTGAGAAGGATAACAAGCATGCGCTGTCATTGGGCGGAGCCCATCAGCGCAGCGCGGTCCTGCTCTTTCAGCACGGAGAAGAAGGAAGAATGGCCATCGACCTTTCTGTGGTCGCGCGCCTGGAGGAGTTTCCCCGCGATTCGGTCGAGATCGCCGCCGACAAGGAAGTTGTCCAATACCGGGGGCAGATCATGCCACTGGTTCGGGTTTCCGATGTTCTTGAAAGCACCCAGCAGAACACGCTCGACAAGTCCCAGGACTCCCTGCAGGTCGTGGTCTATACCCACAACGGGCGAAGCGTCGGCCTGGTAGTCGACCGCATTCTGGACATCGTCGAGGAGTCTTTCGTCGTGCAACGCCAATCGGCCCGTCAGGGAGTGATGGGCTCGGCGGTGATCCAGAAGCGGGTGACAGACATCCTGGACGTGCCCGGCCTGATCGCCGTGGCGCAATGCCATGAAACCGCGGTGGCGGCACAGGTCTGAGGAGAAATGAGTATGGCGACGACCCAACAATTCTGCACCTTCTTTCTGGAAGACCAGTTCTTTGGTGTGCCCGTGCAACAGGTGCAGGAGGTTATCCGCTACCAGGAAATGACGCGTGTGCCCCTGGTGCCCCCGGTCATTCGCGGACTGATCAATCTGCGGGGACAGATTGTGATGGCCATCGACCTGCGGCGCCGCCTGGGCATGCCGGACCGGCCGGAGAGCGAGCTGCCCATGAATGTCGTGGTGCGAACCGAGGATGGCGCCGTCAGTTTTCTGGTGGACGAAATCGGTGACGTGCTCGAAGCCGATGAGCAGAACTTCGAGCATCCACCGGAGACCCTGCAGGGACAGGCGCGCGACCTGGTTCACGGGGTCTACAAACTGGCAGACCGGTTGCTGATGGAACTCGACATCGCGCAGGCCACGATTGCTGAGGAAGGCAACAAGGGGGCGGATCTTGCATAGGGTCGACTCACGCCCCGGCTGCCCGGTGCGGGCCGCATCGCACTCGGGAAGGCGCGTGCTTGCCACGCTGTTCGTCGTCGCGGCATTGGGGACGAGAATCCTGGCCCAGGACTGAAGATCAAGGAGAGAAAGCAAATGCTACGTCTGAAGAACTTGAAAGTCGCAACCAAACTTCGCCTGCTGATCGTTGTTGCCGTCGCTGGCTTCCTGGGCTTCGGCCTTCTGGCCTACCTGACGATCAACAAAGTCAAGATCGGCGGGACCGTCGATCAAGAGGTTCAGATGTACTCGGACCTGAACTCCGATCTGATTCCGGCCTCCATGGACCTGGAGCGGACAAGATTCGCGGTCCGTACCCTGCTGACCGCAAGCCAGGAACAGCTTCCGCAAAGACTGGCCATATATGAGGAGCGCAAGAAGGTCTTCTTTGAGATCAGCCAGAAATGGAAGACGCGGTTGCCCGAGGGAAAGCTGCGGGGCCTGGTGGACCGCAATTTTGAGGTCGGCACGGCATACTTCAAGGCGGTGGATGAACAGGTGATACCGATGCTGCAGCGGGGAGACAGAAAAGGGGCGATCGACTTCGTCGAGAATCAGCTTCAGTCCTCCATCAAGACCGCGAGCGACATTCAGGACGAAGGAGTCCGGACCCTGCAAGCCAAGCAATCGGAGCTGGACCAGGCTTCGGACAGAACCACCCGGACTTCTCTGATCGTTCTGTTTGCCCTGGGCATCGCGGTGTGCGTCGTCATGTCCGGACTCGGCCTGACCACGAGCAAGAGCGTGTCCTCGGCTACGGTCGCCGCCCTGCACTTTGCCGAGGCGATTGCCGCCGGGAAGCTGGAGCAGGAAGACCTCCAGGTCCAAGGGAAGGATGAACTGGCGGACCTGGCCCAGGCCCTCAACAAGATGAAGGCCAATCTCTACCAGAAAGATCTGGTCAATTCCGACTACGCCGGGCAAATCGCGGCCATCGGCAAGTCGCAGGCGGTCACCGAATTCCATCTGGACGGAACCGTGATCTCGGCCAACCAGAACTTCCTCGATGCCCTGGGCTATTCGCTCGAGGACGTCAAGGGCAAGCACCATAGCATGTTCGTGAACGAGAAGCTCCGCCAGAGCGCGGAGTACCGGGACTTCTGGGCGAAGCTGAACCGCGGCGAGTACGTGACCGGCGAGTTCAAGCGCTTCGGAAAGGGCGGCAAGGAGGTCTGGATCCAGGCGTCCTACAACCCCATCCTCGATCTGGGCGGCAAGCCCTTCAAGGTGGTCAAGTACGCCACCGACATCACGAAGGAGAAGATGAAGAACGCCGACTATGAGGGCCAGATCGCCTCCATTAACTCGAACATGGCGGTGATCGAGTGCAATCCAGACGGAGTGTTCCTGCACGCCAGCCAGAAGTTCGCGGATGTGCTCGGCTACAGCACCGAGGAAATGAAGGGCCGGCGCTGCGGTGACTACGCCACCGAGGAGGACAAGAAGAGCGGCAGCATCCGAGCGACCTGGGAGAAACTCCGGCAAGGGCAGAACGTCAGCGCCGAGGTGGAACGGGTGCGCAAGGACGGCAAGATCGTCTGGCTGCACATCGCTTTCTGTCCGATCCTGGATCCGGACGGTAAGGTATTCAAGGTCGTGCAGTATGGGACGGATATCACCGAACGCAAGACCGTCACGAACCTGGTAGCGGCCTACCTGGACCGTATCAGCAAAGGGAATATCCCGGAGAAGGTGCGGGAGACCTTTAACGGTGAGTTCGACCTGCTCCGCCAGAACCTGAACACCGTCATTGACGCGGTGAACACCCTGGTCGCCGACGCGAACCTGCTGTCCAAGGCCGCGGTGGAGGGCAGACTGGCGACCCGCGCCGATGCCAGCAAACATGAAGGCGACTATCGCAAAATTGTGGAAGGCGTCAACCAGACGCTGGACGCGGTGATTGGCCCGTTAAACGTGGCCGCGAATTACGTAGACCGCATCAGCAAGGGCGACATTCCTCCGCAGATTACCGACAGCTACAACGGCGATTTCAATACCATCAAGAATAACCTCAATACCTGCATTGCCGCGGTCAACGCGCTGGTGTCCGACGCCATCCGGTTGTCGAAGGCGGCGGTCGAAGGCAAGCTCGCAACCCGCGCCGATGCGAGCAAGCATGAAGGCGACTATCGCAAAATTGTAGAAGGAGTCAACCAGACGCTGGACGCGGTGATCGGCCCGTTGAACGTGGCCGCGAATTACGTAGACCGCATCAGCAAGGGCGACATTCC
>Ga0335080_10000571_pt1 | contig 34212 bp, 36 predicted proteins | sample Lox_Sample_34_FD_206720 | JGI IMG/M metagenome (GOLD analysis project Ga0335080, IMG submission 206720) | Soil microbial communities from Loxahatchee National Wildlife Refuge, Florida, United States - Lox_Sample_3.4 | ecosystem: Environmental > Terrestrial > Soil > Wetlands | place: USA... | reverse complement strand
CTTGCCGATGTTGTTCATGCCGCCGTCCATGATCTGGAGCTGGGCCACGCCGTCGTTGGCGTTGCGCACGCCCTGGGTGAGCTCGGCGGTATCGCTGCGGAACTTGTTGGCGATGGCCAGGCCGGCCGCGTCGTCGCCGGACGAGTTGATGCGGTAGCCGCTGGTCAGACGCTGGATGGTCTGGTTTTGGAAATCGCTGTTGACGCGCAGATTTTCCTGCGCGATGAGAGAGTTGACGTTGGTTTGAATCGAAAACGGCATTGCCGAAATCCTTTCTTCCTCGTTGCTGACATCCTGTGTGGGATCGGCCGCGTGCTCAGCGCCGCGGCGGGTTAGCGGTTCTTGGGTTGAGGCGCGCGATCAGGCCGGAAAGCGCCGGCGCGTCGGAACCGGCGGCAGCGGCCAGATTCTCTTCGCGGACCAGTTTCATTTCGCGGGCGATCACCTGCAACTGCCGTGGAGCGCGAATGCCTACCTTCACGCGGGAGCGCCCTATGTGTGTAATCGAGATCTCGATCTCGTCGCCGATAAGAATGGTCTCGCCCTGCCTCCGGGACATCACGAGCATGTTGGCGCCTCTTGGGCGAGGGCCTGCGGGGTTTCTGTCTCTTCGGCCAGGATGGCGTGCTGGTGCGAATAGCCGGGCTCCTGTACCACGGCCTGCACGGCTTTGCGGTTGCGCAGGTTGACCAGAACGGGCGCCAGAAGATTTGCCGTGGGACCGGATTCGTGGAGCGAGACCACGGTCAGGGCCATAACGTCCTGCCCGATCTTCGGCTGGCGGCTGGAAGGCAGCCCCAACTGCTGCAGATCCTCCCCGGCCACTTTCAAGCGATACTGCGGATCGGCGACCAGGATCGGCATCGTGATGAAGCAAAGGCCCGGGTCTTCCAAGCTCTGCAGGTAAAGCAGCGGATCGCTCTCGACGAACCGGACCGCGACAAATCGCTTGCGGCTCTCAAAGCCGGGCAGCCCTTGCGGGAATTCGAGTTCGGATTCCGGCTCGAAAGAGATCTTTCCAAAATTTTTCGTTTCCATTGCTGGCATACCACCTCGTTCTGTGCGGAGATCGGCTGAGACGGGAAAATCTTTAGGGGCGGATCAGGAAAAGTCGCGTTGCGGGCAAGGGGCGGACCTTGCGAAATGATGGTCCGCCTCACGGGGAGTAGGGCACAATACAGGTATGTCCTATACTGCGAGCGTTGCGGAAGAGAGCGATTGGAAATATCCCGAGCCCGATGAAATGGTGGGATGGGGGTGGCTTCCCGTAGGGAGCGGCCACGAAATCTACTGGCACGAATACGGAAATCCTCTGGGTGAGCCGGTGATGTTCCTGCACGGCGGGCCAGGCGGCGCCACGAGTCCGAAGCAGGCCCGGTTCTTCAATCCGCGGCGCTACCGGATCATCCTGTTCGATCAGCGCGGCTGCGGAAAGAGCAGGCCCACCGTGGCAAGCCCGGACCCGCAGACCGCCAGCGCCGCCCTCGTAGACAACACCACCGACCACTTGATCGCGGACATCGAAGCGCTGCGCGCGCATCTCGGCGTGAAGGGGCCCATGCACGTCTTCGGCGGCAGTTGGGGCAGCACGCTATCGCTGGCGTATGCGATCAGGCATCCGGATAGCGTCAAGACCCTGATTCTGCGCGGCATCTTTCTATGCCGCAGGAAGGACCTGGACTATTTTTACCAGGGCAATGCCCGGGTCTGGGATCCGCAAACGGGCGACACCAGTGTTCCAGGAACCTATCTCTTCTTTCCGGAAGCGTGGAAGACCTTCGTAGAGGTGATCGAACCTGCAAAACGCGGCGACATGGTGAAAGCTTACGCTGAAATCTTCGAAGACTCGAAGCACCCGAGATTGCAGGAGGCGGCTACAGCATGGTCCGTCTTCGAGGGTAGCACCAGCTACCTGGCGCCCGAAAAGGACTTGAGCAGCTACGCCGAGCCCGAGTTTGCGCTGGCATTTGCCAGGATCGAGAACCACTATTTCATGAACGGCGCGTTCCTGGGCGGCACCGATCGCGATAATAACTACCTGCTGGAGAACGCGGGGGTGATCGCCAAGGCGAAGATCCCGGTATACATCGTGCAGGGACAGTTCGATCAGGTGTGTCCGCGATTCCAGGCTGACGATCTGTATGCCGCGCTCAAGGACAAAACGAAGGTGACTTACGTTGTGACCACGGCCGGACACAGTCAGTTCGACCGGGAGACGGCGAAGGCGCTCACCGAGATCATGGACAAGCTGTCGGGTCCGGTGGCGAAAGGTTGAATCCTGGTGCGGTTGCGCGCGCCGGCCCGACGGCGAACAGCCACCGTCCGCCCCACGGGCGGGGCCCTGCTATTCGGGCTACAATCACTTGTTCATGCACTACCGTCGCATCATCTGCCTGATCCTCGGAGTGTGGTTGGGGGGCGGGCTCATTATGGCCTGGTTCGGAGCGCGGAGCTTCCAGACCGTCGAGAGCGTCATGAACCAATCCAATCCGGGATTCGCCATGCAAACCAAGCCGCTGGGACCGGCGGTAACTCGTGCGGTACTGCGCCATGAAGCGGTGGAGATGAACCGCTGGCTGTTCCAATCCTGGGAGAGCCTGCAAATCCTCGTCGGCGTCTTCTTTTTCTGCTACCTGTTATTTGGCACGATGGAAGGTAAGTTCACCCTCCTGTTGGCCCTGCTGATGGTCGTGCTGGCGGCGGTCCAGCGAATCGCCATGTCGCCCGCCTTGGGAGTGCTCGGCGGAAGCCTGGCCTACCTGCCCCCCGAGAGCGTGCCCACAGAGCGCGCCAAGTTCTGGATGTTGCACAGCGCGTATATAGGGATGGAACTGGCCAAGCTCGGGCTCGGCGTGATTGTGTGTGCCGTGGTTCTGCGCCGGACCCGAACGGTTGACCCGCTCAATCAGCTGGAGATCGTGGACAAGTCACGCCACCGGCACATCAACTGGTGAATTCTGGCGGCCGCAGGTCGCCGCGCTCAGGCTGCGGTACTAGCTGACGCCGTCGATCAGCTCGATATGGTCGATAAATCCGATTACAGCCATGTCGATGGGTGAATTGGGGCGGCCTACGGCGGTCATGGCGGAGAAGCCCTCCGTGGCCAGCAGAACCTTGTCGCCTACGCCTGCATCCACGGCATCCAGCGCCACCACGGCATCTCCGCGATCCGTGCCGTCCAGGTTCAGCGGCTGAACCAGCAGAATCTTGCGGCCCTCGTGGCTGGGGTGCTTCTGCGTGGCGACCAGCTCTCCTACAACGCGGGCAATCAGCATCGGTCTATCGCTTTTTCCGGGCCGCGGCCGGGCGCGCCGCGCGGGCCGGACCGCCCAGGTGCACTTCATCGACGATGCCTACGATCGTGGCGTCGAAGGGCGGTGCCTCGGCAAACGGAAAGCTGGCTTCCTTGCCCCGCACCCAATAGATCAACTCGCCCGCGCCCGCGCCGGTGGAATCGCCGCAGATCAGCGGTTTGCCGGTATTCTTCAGCTCCGGCGTCAGCGGCTGGATCACGAGCAGGCGGTGACCGTCCATCCGTGAGTCCTTCACGGTCGACCAGACACGCCCCACTACGCGGCCAAACTGCATGGCTCAGTCCATGGCCACTTCGTCCACAATGCCGATGATGGCGTTGTCGACCGGCGTATCCTTGCAGCCTTCGGCCATGCGGGCGCTGCTGCCGGCGACGGCGATGACGCGCTCGCGGTATCCCGCACTCACGGTATCCACGCTCACCACGTAGCCGGCCTCGTCCTTTCCATCCGGCGAGACCGGCTTCAGGATGAGCAGCTTCTTGCCTTCGAGACGAGGGTCTTTGCGTGTGGCAACCACGGTGCCCACGACGCGGGCGAGAATCATGGCGCTCCCGACTTACTTGCCGGCGCCGGCCGACTGGCTCTTGCCGATCGGCAGCACGTCTTCCAGGCTCTGATGCGGGCGCGGAATCACGTGCACTGCGATCAGCTCGCCGACGCGGCGCGCAGCGGCGGCTCCGGCATCGGTGGCCGCGCGGACGGCTGCCACGTCGCCGCGCACCAGCGCCGTGACGTAGCCGGAACCGATCTTCTCCCAGCCCACGAGAGTCACCTTGGCGGCTTTCACCATCGCGTCCGAGGCCTCGATCATGGCCACCAGGCCGCGTGTCTCAATCATTCCTAACGCTTCACCCATCTGTCAGCTCTCCAAAAAACTTCGAATTCTCAGGCCGTCCCGCGCGCCTCGATCGCGTCCTCCACCATGCGGATCAGCTCCGAACGGGATACATAAAAATGCTCTTCGTCCCTGCGCGGTGCGGGCACCGATCCGGTTGAACCACCGAGATCCTCCAAGGCCACGGGACAGGCGGGCTCGCCGGCGTTGCGCGCCTTGACGCCGTAGCGCGTGCGCGAGTCGAGCAGCTTGTCCACTTCGGTCCGCGGCAGCACCTTGGGCCCGCCGACCAGCTCGGCCACCAGCTGGATGCGCGCGAAGTGTTCCAAAGTCTCCATGCGGAAAAAGGCCTTGAACACGTCCTCCCCATAGCAGACCGCGCCGTGATTCGCCATCATCAGTGCATCGTATTTCGGAATCAGCGGAAGCATTCCCTCCGTCAGCGCGGGTGTGCCGGGCAGGCCGTAATCGGCCAGCGGAACGCAGCCCAGCCCGATCACCACTTCGGGCAGCAGCGCCAGGTTCAGGGTCCGTCCGGCGGTGGCATATCCGGTAGCCACGGGGGGATGCGCGTGCACCACGGCCTTGATATCCGGGCGCATCCCGTAAATGGTGAGATGCATGGCGATCTCGCTGGTACGCTCGGCGCGGCCGGAGATCTTGTTGCCCTTCATGTCGACGATGATCAGGTCCTCGCCGCTCATCATTCCTTTGCACACGCCGGTGGGCGTTGCCAGGATCCGCTCGGCGTCCAGCCGTATGGTGATGTTGCCGTCGTTGGCCGCCACCCAGCCCTTCTGAAACACGAGGCGGCCGATCTGGCAGATGTCCTCACGATGCTCGCGCTCCGTCTTCACCATGCGGGATCTTCGATTGTAGCAGACTGCGGATCGCGCGCCCCGCTATGATGGTCGTGATGGATCCACGCCGCATGTGCCGCAACTGCAGGGCATTTATCACAGTCAAGGACCGCGTCTGCCCATACTGCAACGAGGTCCAGGAGCCGAAGCAGAGCGGCGATTCGGCCGGCATGTTCGCCGGATTCATCCCGCACGTCCGCTTCAACACCATGATCATTCTGCTGATCAACTTCGGCCTCTACATGGCCACGGTGTTGTTCAGTATGAACGCAGGGAACGAGAAGGCGTTCCTGGATATCGATCCGCGCACGCTCGTCGATTTCGGAGCCAAGTTCAACCCCTACCTGGCGGCGGGACAGTGGTGGCGGCTGGTGACAGCGGGGTTTCTGCACGGCGGCATCCTGCACATCCTCATGAATTCGTGGGTGCTGTTCGATCTGGGCGCCCAGGTCGAGGAATTCTATGGCGCCAGCCGCATGCTCGTGGTCTACTTCGTGGGCACGGTAGTCGGGTTCTACGCCAGCGCCTGGTGGAGTCCGGCCATATCGGTGGGCGCGTCGGCCGGAATCTGCGGGCTGATCGGCGCCATGATCGCGTTCGGCACGCACAGCCGCACGGGAATGGGCGCGGCGATCCGCAGCATGTACATCCGGTGGGCGGTTTATGTCCTGCTATTCGGGCTGTTGACGCAGTTCACCGATAACGCCGCCCACATCGGCGGGCTTGCCGGGGGGTTCGGCGTGGCGTATCTCGCCGGGACACCGGGGCCGCAGCGCTCGCTCCGCGAGCAGATCTGGCGCGCCGCGGGCTGGCTGTGCATCCTGGCAACCGCCTTTTGTTTCCTAAAGATGTACTTGTGGTTCCGGATGAATACGCGATAATAAGATCGATATGCGTTTTCGTTCAGTTGCACTGGCTCTGGCCCTGGCGCTCGGCGTGGGCGCGGTCAGCACGATCCAAGCGGCGGATCGGACCGTCAGGCGCAACATGAAGCGCGGCAAGCAGCTCAACAAGCAGCGCGCGAAGCAGTCCCAGGCCGCCAAAATCAAGCCCCGCAAAGCCAAGAAGTACAAGCACGCCTAACATCGCGCGCTACAGCGACCACGGATTCGCTACCGTCGAAAGATCCCCCAGCGCTTCCCCCAGATACTTTTGCCGCAACAGACGTCGCACGATCTTGCCGCTCTGTGTCTTCGGCAGCTCCGCCACCACCACGATTTCCCGGGGCCGAAAAGGGGGGCCCAGGAACTCGGCGACCGTGGCGGCGACCGCCGCAGGATCCAGCACCACTCCAGCCTTGGCAACCGCGTAACCCACGATCGCCTCCCCCTTGATCTCGTCCGGCACGCCGATCACGGCGGATTCCGCGACGCCCGGGTGATGCAGGATCGCTTCCTCCACCTCAGCCGGTCCCACCTTGCGCCCCGCGACGTTCATCGATTCGTCGGCGCGTCCGTGCAGGAACCAGTGGCCGTCCTCATCCACGCTGGCCCAGTCGCCGTGATACCACATGCCGGGGAAGCGCGACCAATACGTGTCGATGTACCGCTTGGGATCGTTCCAAATTCCGCGGGTCATCGAGGGCGCAGGCTTGGTGCAGACCAGGTACCCGGTGCGGCTGCGAACGGGTGCGCCCGTCTCGTCCACCACCTCGGTCGCCATCCCGGGAGCCGGTCCGCCCAGCGAGCAGGGCTTGAGCGGCTGGATGGGCAGGGGAAACAGGAAGCTGCCCACGATCTCGGTGCCGCCGGAGATATTGATGATCGGGCACCGGCACCGGCCGACGCGCTCGAAGAACCAGAGCCAACTAGCCTCGTCCCACGGCTCGCCGGTCGAGCCCAGCAGGCGCAGCGATTCCATTGGCGGCAGCTCCGCAGCGGACTTGCTCAGTACGCGGATCGCCGTCGGCGACACGCCGAAGGTGGTGATCCGGTGGCGCTCGATCATTTCCCACAGCCGCGCGGGCGTCGGGTAGTCGGGCGCGCCGTCGTACAGGAAAATGGTCCCGCCAAAAAGATGGTTGCCGATGATAGTCCAGGGACCCATCATCCAGCCGATATCGGAGAGCCAGAAGAAGTGGTCTGTGTCGTGGTGGTCGAACGCCAGCCAGATTTCCTTTCCCATCTGGGCGAGACATCCGGCGTGGGTGTGTACGGCGCCCTTGGGCTTGCCTGTGGTGCCCGAGGTGTACAGGATGAACGCGCGGTGCTCGGACGCGAGCGAGAGGGTGTCGAACTCCGGAGACTGGCCGGGAAACAGAGGCCCGTTCACGATCAGCATCTCTCCACCGACGGGCGGCATCTTCTCCGCGAGTGGCAAACGCTTGCCGCGACGTTCCAGGTGATCGGCGGTGAAGAGGACTTTGGCGCCGGAATCGCGCAGGCGGGTCTCGATGGCCCCCGGACCGAAACCCGCGAAGATGGGCACCACCGTCAGTCCCGCCTTGAAGCAACCGTAGAGCACCGGGAGAATCTCCGGGATCATCGACAGGCATAGTGCCACGCGGTCGCCTGCTTCGAGGCCCAGCCCGCGGAGGCCATTGGCCACGCGGTTCGATTCGGCCTGCAACTCGCGGAAGGTAACCGTGCGAGTGGCGCCGGATTCCGATTCCCAGATGCAGGCGATTCTATCGGTACCGGCCCAGCGGTCCACGCAGTTGTGGGCAATATTGAGGCGGCCATCCACAAACCACTGCGCCCATTCCGGCCCGTGGGAAATGTCCACAACGCGGCTGTAAGGCCGGAACCACTCGATGCGGATCTCGCGCACAAGCTCATGCCAGAACGACTCCGGATTCTCCCGGGAATAGGCCAGGAACGCCTCGCGATCGGAAAATCCCAGCCGCTTCATGAACCGCCAGACGTTGGTCGATTCGATGAAGTGCGGCGACGGGTTCCAAATCATGTCTACCTCGATTATGGCTAAATGGAGCTATCGACACGGGGCCGCCCAACGGGTTGAGACTTGGTGATAATAAGAGAAACCGGTGGAGAGCCTCGAGTCTCAAAGGAGTACCGTTCCGCGACGTGTTCTGTGGTGTGCGCTGGCGGCTTGTACGCTCGCGGCAGGTGCCGATCCGCCGCCCATCGCCCCGGTGACGGTGTGCGAGGTGCTGGCCGACCTGCAGGCCCATCAGGGCAAGGATTTCGCCGTCCTGGGCCGGTACTCGTTCCGCCGCGACGGCCGCTGGATCGGGCAGGATGGCTGTGGAAGCTCGCCGGGCGTGTTGATCTTGAACGAGGATTCCGCCGCGCCCAAGCCGCCGGGAAACTTCGATCTCGACGCGACCGTGCTCAATAAGAAGTTTGCCGACCTGGTCAAACACACCGCCCTCGGAAAATTCCGCTTCGGCACCCCCGAATACGACCGCTGGGCGGTGGTGTTTGGGCGGATCGAACCTAATAAGGGCGACGACTCGAAGAAAGCCCAGGCCGAACTGGCATTTCGAGGGAGCGGCGTAGTCATCTTCCTGACCACCGAAAAGTAGGCGGGCTATTTCAATAGCTTTTCCAGGCGGGGCAAGGCGTCGTAGAGGTTCTGCGGATGGTCGAGCACCCCGCGAAACAGGTCGCCTTTCGACGCGAACCGCTCGCGCGCGTTGCCGATATGGAACTGCTTGGGATCCAGGCCGGGGGCCACTTCGCCCCACTCTAACGGAGTCGCAATAGGGGCGCCCGGATAGGCGCGCAGCACATAAGGTGCGGAGATCGTCTTCGACCTGCCGATTTGCAGGTAGTCGAAATATACGCGATTGCGCTGCCGCTTGGCGACCGAGCGCGGCGTCGTGAACATATGCGGCCGCTCGTGTACCACCACCCGCGAGATCAACTCCGCAAAAATCCGCGCCTCTTCGTAGGTGTAGACCGCCTCCAGCGGGATGTAGATGTGCATGCCGTCTCCGCCAGTCGTCTTGGGATAGCCGGCGAGGCCGATTTCGTCCAGTACCCGCTTCACGAGCAGCGCCGCCTCGACGATCATCTCGTAAGGACACTCCTGCGGATCGAGATCAATCAGCACGTAGTCGGGATTGTCCAGCGAGCCGGCGCGGCTCATCCACGGGTTGTGGTCGATGCAGCCCAGGTTCACCAGGTACAGCAGGCTGGCGCGGTCGTCGGCAAAGACATAGTTGATGTCGTCAATCGCCTGCGTGCGCAACCACGAAGGATAGGAATCCGGCGTGTCCTTCTGGAAGAAGTACGCCTCCTTGATTCCGTTCGGATAGCGCTTGAGCGAAAGCGGCCGGTCGGTGAGATAAGGCAGGATCAGGCCGGCGACGCCGGCGTAGTAGTTGAGCACATCGCCCTTGGTGACGCCATCGTCGGGATAGTAGAGTTTCTTCAGGTTAGTGAACTTGAGTGCGTGGCCGTCGATATTGATGGAAGCTTCCTTGGCGCTCGCGGCGAGCAATTCCGCTGGCGCTTCGCGCGTAACTTCCGGGGCGGCGACGTCGTTGCGCAGCCCGAGAAACACCGGCGCCCGCAAACGTTCGTCGAGCGTCCAACTGCCGAACTTCACCTGGCAAACCAGTTCGGGCTTCACCCAGGTCATCCCCCGGTCGGGCTTGGGACGCTCGGCGAACGGACACTTCGTGGTAATCAGCGGCTTCAGTCGCGCGAAGATCGACGCCAGTTGCCGATGGTCGAACCCGGTGCCGGCATTGCCCACCCATTGCAGCTTGCCGTCTTTGTTCACGCCCAGAACCAGCGCACCGAAATACTCCCGGTCGCCCTGCGGCTCGGTGAAGCCGCCGATCACGAACTCCTGCTCGGTGACCACCTTGATTTTCAGCCAGTCGCGGCTGCGCCGGGATTCGTAGCGGCTGTTGGCGTGCTTGGCCACGATGCCCTCCAGCCCGTTCTCCCGCGCGGCATCCAGCAGTTCTTCCCCGGCGCCCGGGAACGCTTCGGAGATGCGCACCACCGTGCCCGGCTCCACCACCTGTTCCAGCAGTTCGCGCCGCGTCGCCAGCTTGACGTCGCGCAAATCGTAGCCATCCAGGTAGAGCAGGTCGAACACGAAATACACCACCGGCGTGGACCGCACCAGGTGCGCGACGGCGTTGGGATCGCTATTGGCGATGCGCGGCTGGATCAGGTGGAACCGCGAGACGCCCTTGGGGTCGAGCACCGCGATCTCGCCGTCCAGGATGGCCTGTGTCGCCGCCAGGTGGTGGGGCAGCACGGCAAGCTCCGGATACTGGCGCTCGCAGCGCAGACCGCTGCGGGCCTGCAGGCGGACCTCCTCGTTATCGACGAAGGCGATGGCGCGCACACCGTCCCACTTCACTTCGAAGAGCCATTCGCCGCCGCGCGGGGGCCGCTCCGCGATGTTCGCCGACATGGGTTCGATCGACGCCGGCATCTCGGCCCGCCGCGCGCCCTGGATCGTGGAAGGATCGATCTTTGGTTTTTTTTTAGCCGGCGCGGGCTTCGTCGAGGCGGCCGCCTTCGCCGAACGTTTCGCGGGACGGCTCTCCCAAACGCGATCCGCTGCACCGGCGGTTTTTCGCTTGCTCTCGCGCGCCGGCAGGTTGCGCGCGATCTCCTCCTGCGTCCGGCCCGAGAGCACGCTGTACGCGTGCGCTTCCACATCCCATCCCGGCAACGCGAACTCGTCGCGCTTCTTGATGATCAGCCACTCGTTGCCCTTGCCGCGGCCTTTCATGTGGACGAGGGCGAACTCGCCGTTCAACTTCTCCCCATGCAGTTGGAACTTGAGATCGCCCCGAGCCACCTGCTGATCGCCCGGGACGCCGCCCATCAGCTCGAACGTCCCGCGGTCCCACAGCATCACGCTGCCCGCTCCGTAGTTTCCCGCCGGGATGTTGCCTTCGAAGCTCCCGTACTCGACAGGATGATCCTCCACGTGCGCGGCAAAATGTTTCACCCCCGGGTCGAGCGTCGGGCCCTTCGGCACGGCCCACGATTTCAGCACGCCGTCGATCTCCAGCCTGAAGTCGTAATGCAGCCGTGTGGCGTCGTGCCGCTGCACGTAAAAGTAGTTCGTAGCGGCACGCGATCCGCTCTTCCCCGGCGCAGGCTCCGGTGTCTTTTCGAACCGGCGTTTCGAAACGTACTCTTCCAGAGGCATAAGTCCCTTTACGTGCTTCGTTTACATCATATGGGGCATTGTAGTATGTTGGAACCGCAAGACCTGAGAGGGGGTCGTGTCTTTATGGCAGCGAGCGTTTGGAAGGGCCATCTCACTTTCGGCCTGGTGACGATTCCGGTTCGTTTGTTCAGTGCCGCTCGGAGCGAAACCATCAGCTTCAACATGCTGCACAAGGACGACCACTCGCGCATCCGCCAGGTCACCTACTGTCAGCTCGAGGACAAGCCCATCGCGCGCAGCGAAACCGTCAAAGGCTACGAGTACGAGAAAGATCACTACGTGGTCGTCGAAGACGAGGAGATCCGCAAGGTCGCGCCCAAGACCGCCAAGGTCATGGAGATCCTCGAATTCGTCAAGTCGGACCAGGTGGACCCGATCTACCTGGAAAGCTCCTACTACGTCGCGCCCGAGGAAGGCGGCGAGAAGGCCTACGCCCTCCTCTTCACCGCCCTCAAGGAATCCGGGTACTTCGCGCTGGCCAAGGTCGCCATGCACAATCGCGAGCACATCATCGTCATGCGTCCCGGCGACAAGGGCATCGTCTCCCACACCATGTACTTCCAGGACGAGATCCGCCAGGTGGACGAGTTCCGCACCGACACCAGCCTGGTGAAGGACAAGGAGCTCGCCATGGCCAAGATGCTGATCTCCTCGCTCGAAGCCGAGTTCGAGCCGCAGAAGTATCACGACTCCTACCGCGAGAACCTGCAGAAAATGATCGAGGCCAAGATCGAAGGCAAGAAGGTGGTGGAGACGCCGGCCGAGCACGTCGCGCCCGTGATCGACATCATGGAAGCCCTGAAGAAGAGCCTGGCCGAGAAGCGCAAGCCCGCCACCGTCGCGACCGCCGCGGCGACCACCGAATCCGGTCCGGTGGCAGTGGAAGAAGCCCCCAAAAAACGGGTGCGCAAGAGCAAAGCCGGATAGCCCGGCCCCTACCACGCCCGCCAGCGCGCCATCAATATCCCTGTTCCCCCACGCGGAATCAAGCGCGATTTTGCCGAATCGTGCGCCGAAGACCGTATAAGCGGAGAATAATGGGAGATTACATGGCCCTCTCCCGGCGAGCATTCCTGGGTTCCGCGGCGCTGGCGGCAAGGGCGCGCCCCACCCCGCCCCCCGGCCGCCTGAAGCTGCGCGAGTTCGCATATCCCCAGGTCAAGCTGACCGGCGGACCGCTTGCCGCCATGTACCAGCGCATGCACGCCCACTTTCTCGCCCTCGACGAGGATCGCCTGCTCAAGGTCTACCGCCAGCGCGTCGGCCTGCCGGCGCCCGGCCGCGACATGGGCGGCTGGTACGACGCCGATGGCTTCGTGCCGGGGCACCTGATCGGCCAGTTCGTCTCCGGCCTCGCTCGTATCCACGCCCACACCGGCGATCCAGAGGCCGCCGCCAAGGCCCGCCGGCTCGTGCGCGGATACGCCGCTGCCTTCGAAAAGGACGGCAACCCGTACGCCAGCCCGAAGGCCGCGGCCACCTGGGCCTGCTACGTCCTCGACAAGTACGAAATCGGTCTGCTCGATGCCGCCGCGCTCGCCGGAGTCGATGAGGCGCGCGCTCTCTTGCCGCGCGTGATCGCTGGCGCCGTCAGATTCATTCCCGACCATACCTTCGACCGCGTTGGCACCCGGAACCCGCCCTACGACGAGCCCTACATCCTCCCCGAAAATCTGTTCCAAACCTACGGCCTGACCGGGGACCGGCGGTTCCTCGACATGGCGAAGCTCTACCTGCTGGACCAGGAGTTTTTCGATCCCCTCTCCGAAGGGCGCAACGTCCTGCCGGGCAAGCACGGCTACAGCCACGTGATCGCGCTCAGCTCCGGCGCGAAGGCCTACGAAGTGCTCGGCGACGGGAAATACCTCCGCGCCATCCGCAACGCCTGGGACATGATCGAACAGACGCAGCAATACGCCTCGGGCGCTTGGGCGCCGAGAGAGACTTTCGTCAAACCGGGCTCCGGCGAGCTGGCCGCCAGCCTGACCGCCACCCGCGACCACTTCGAGACGCCCTGCTGCTTCTATGCCCACGCGAAGCTGGCGCGCTACCTCACCTGCTTCACCGGCGATTCGCGATACGGCGACGGTCTGGAGCGCACCCTGCTCAACACCATCCTGGGCGCGCTCGATCCCGACGATGACGGCGGCTATTTCTACTACTCCGACTACCAGGCGCGCGCGCAGAAACGCTACTACCAGCGCAAGTGGCCCTGCTGCGCCGGAACGCTGCTCCAATCCGTGGCCGACTATCCGCTCGATCTCTACTTCCACGACGCCGGCGGCATCTACGTGAATCTCTACGCCGCCAGCGAGGTGCGATGGACGGCCGACCGCATCGGCATCAAGCTCACCCAAACTACGGCGTACCCGGAATCCGAACAAATCGAATTGCGCGTGGACCCCGATCAGCCCCTCGAGTTCGACCTCCACCTGCGCATTCCCGGATGGCTCGACCGCCCGGCGCATCTTTCCCTGAACGGAAAGCCGCTATCGGTGCAAGCCGCCCGCGGAACCTTCGCCACCATCCGGCATCGCTGGCGCAAAGGCGACACCGTCGGCCTGACCCTGCCGTTTTCCCTCCGCGCGGTGCCCATCGACGATCGCAACCCCGATACGATTGCGGTCATGCGCGGCCCTGTAATGCTGACCGCGGTCGATCCGCCCGAGCAGTTGGCGGCAAGCCCGGCGGCGCTGGCCGCCATGGACCCGGTGCCCGGCAAGCCCCTCGAATTCGATTGCCGCTGCGCCGCCGAAAAGGTGCGCATGCGTCCGTTTTACCAGGTGCGGCGCGAACCCTACAGCACCTATTTCCGCGTCGCCCTCGACAGGTTGAAAGGCTGATGGTCACCCTCTCACAACAGAAGCCGATGTTCTCGTTCTACGGCGACGACTTCACCGGATCCGCCGACGCCCTCGAGGCCCTCGCTTCCAACGGCGTCCCCGCGGTCCTGTTCCTTCGCCCGCCCGAGCCCGACGATCTTCGTGCGTTCAGCCACTGCCTCGCCATCGGAATCGCCGGCGACAGCCGCAGCCGCCCGCCCGACTGGATGCGCGCCACCCTGCCCGCGGTCTTCGGCCGGCTTCGCGAAATCGGCGCGCCCATCGTCCAGTACAAGGTGTGCTCCACCTTCGACAGTTCGCCCGAAATCGGCAGCATCGGCTGCGCCCTCGAAATCGGGCAGGACGTATTCGGCGCGCCCTACGTGCCGGTCGTGCCGGCGGCTCCCTACCTGCAGCGCTACGTCGCCTTCGGCAACCTGTTTGCCGCGGGCGAAGGTGCCATCCACCGCATCGACCGCCACCCCACCATGCAGCGCCACCCAGTCACGCCGATGGTCGAAAGCGACCTCCTCCTTCACCTGGGCCGCCAGACCTCCCGCCGCCTCGCACTGGTCAACATCCTGGCCCTGCGCGCCAATATGTTCGCCTTCGCTACCAGCGCGGCCGGAGTCCTCTTCGACGGCGTGGAGCCCTCCGACCTCGAGCAGGCCGCGCGCCTCGTCTGGGAGCATCGGCACGCCCCGCAGTCCTTCGTCGTGGGCAGCTCCGGTTTCACCCACGGCATCCTGGAATACTGGCGCGCCCAAGGCTGGCTCCCGGAGGGCGGCTTTTGCCCGTCCGCCCAGCCGGCGGACCGCGTCCTGGTGCTGTCCGGCAGTTGTTCGCCGGTCACCGGCCGCCAGATCTGCCGCGCCCTGCGCGCCGGCTTCCACGGCATTCGCCTGAACCCGCTCATGACCGGCAACCAGGGCTACGATGCCAGCGTGGAAAGTGAAGCCCTCGAACAACTGGGCGCCGGCCGCAGCGTCATTCTGTACAGCGCCCTGGGACCCGAAGACGATGTCGCCGTTGCGGACCGGCCTGCCTTCGCTGCCGCCACCGGCAGAATGCTGCGCCGGCTGATCCAATCTTCCGGAGTGGGGCGCGTGGCTATCGTCGGCGGCGATACCGCCAGTCAGGCCGTGCAGGAGCTGGGCATCCAGGCGTTGACGTTTCGGGCGCCCATTGCTCCGGGCGCTCCCCTGTGCCGCGCGCACGGCGGCCCGCATGAACTCGATCTCGTCCTGAAAGGCGGCCACGTCGGCTCGGAGCGCTTCTTCGATGACGTCTTGCAATGAGTGCGACCCCTTGTGGGGCGGTGCTTCAGCCCGCGCGGGACTTTTGGTCCCGCTGGCTCGATTGGCAGGCTCAAGCCCGCCCGGAGCGTGGTCTGCGGAGTGATCCAGAACCCGGAATCTGAACGCTGTGGCAAGGGTCCGGACGATAGCCGGGTGCTCGTGGTGTGGCCCCAAGCGCAGATTATCGTCCGCCCCGAATTGCTCCGTCGAGCTTCGGCACTGCCAATCCGCGAATAGTGCGCTACGCAACCAAGTGGCGCCAGCCGACCTTCCGAATGGCGCAAGTTCCCGGCGAACTAGCCAGTACAATATCAACGGATCGATTAGGAGACCAGAATATGAACGACCCTCAAAGCGTAACGTTGACGGTGTTCGGGGCGATCGTCTTGGGCGCCGGAACGGCCTTTGGGGCAAATATTCAGTATTCGTTCGCGCCGATTAGCTTGCCCGGTTCAATGCAGACTGCCCCAGAGGATGTTAATAATCTGGGTCAGATTGTTGGACTCGGCGACCCCCCCTTCAGTTTTGTCTACAGCAACGGCAACTTCAGTAGTCTTACCTACCCAGGCGGCACACAGACTGAAGCCCACGGAATCAACAACAACGGCAAGATCGTTGGAGAATTTGTTACGGCCCCGGCCCACTTTCACGGCTTCCTGGATAGCGGCGGCGCCTTCAGTGCAATCGACTACCCCGGCGCCACGAGCACCTTTGCCTACGGTATCAATGACAGCGGCCAGATTGTGGGAGATTTTTCCGATCTCGACTTCGAATACCATGGCTTCCTCGACGTTGGCGGCAGCATTACCGCGCTTAACTATCCGGGAGCTTTTTGCATACCTGACGCCTGCGGCACTTTCGCGACCGGGATCAACAACAGTGGCCAGATAGTTGGCCGTTACGGCGACGCAGCTGGCGTGACCCATGGTTTCCTCTATAGCAATGGTAGCTTTACCACTATCGATTATCCCGGCATCAGCTGCCCTCCTGTGACCGCATTACTCGATTGTGGGACCTGGCCGCAAGGGATCAACAATAACGGCCAGATTGTTGGATACTATATGGTCCCGGTACTCCTGCCAAACGGCGGAGTTCTAACCACACACGGCTTCCTGGAGGATGGGGGCGTCTTTACAACCATCGACCATCCTGGTAGTCCCTTGATCACTTTCGTCTGGGGCATCAACGATATCGGCCAAATAGCGGGATATTACGAAGGGGCGGGTGGTCCTAAAGGATTTTTGGGGACTCCAGTCCCAGAGCCGCATTCTCTACCCGTATTCCCTGGATGCCTGATTGGCCTCTTTGCGCTGGCCCGCAGAAAGCTCCGGCCATGTCCTTCACCATCACCCCGACTACCCGGCGCTGCCCCTCCTTCGCGCCATTGGACGTCGCCAGCCACTCCAGCATCTCTTCCGCAATCACCGCTCATCCGGGTACGGGCCCGTGCGCAGACCCGGCGTGCCCGCGCCCGCCTCCAGCCTCAGCGCTGAAAACCAGGTCGTGGTCCTTCTGCTTGGAGTGACAGCCATGCATTGCGCCCGGTCCTTCTCCGCCAGCCTCGCGTACTTACTGTCGAACGTTTCGAATCCCCAGCCGACCGTCTCCTGGTATAGGCGATCGTCTTTCATCATCACGTCCAGCGCGCTGCGCGTCTCGCGAACGATTACGGAGCCATTCGGGAACTTTCCCGCGCGATACCCCTCCACTGCTTCCCGATTGGCGATGCGGGCGCTAGCCGACGAGGATGAATCCAAAGGAATTCTCCGCGAGGGAGAGCGGGATTGGTGCTATTCACGTCTTCTTCTTCTTCTTCCAACACCGGTTGCGGGTTTGAATATGTGACAACGATCGATCGAAGCTTCGAGGTCTATTGCCTGGGGTCTCCAGGTTCAGGCAACCCCGACTCACTGTTCGCCATCGCGGTGATTCCTGGCGATGCCTTACCAGGGGGAGTGGCATACGCCTATGCTGACCAATTTGCAGGTACTGCAGGACCCTTCACACCAACGAATGCATACAACCCCGGTGGTTCAGTCTTGATTACGCGCGTCGATGTTGGCATCGACGATGTGACATTCAGGGGCATCAATCCGGCAGACATCGCCGGAGGTATGGTTCAGGTGGCGAGTGGGTATGGGAGCTTACGCCGGGACTCAAAGGGACTGAAATTCTGGCGGAGGAAGAGGGATTCGAACCCCCGAGCGAGTCACCCCGCTAACGGTTTTCAAGACCGCCGCCTTCAACCACTCGGCCATTCCTCCGTCGTTCCATTATATCGGTCGCGCCCAGCCGCTGCCCTCATGCCTCGCCGCGGACCGACAGCAAGCCATCCAGCTTGGCATTGATGTCACTCAGCGTGCGCATGACTTCTTCATGCTTCACCTGCTCCACGGGAGGCGTCTTGCGGATAATGCAAAACGTGCCGCCCGGCTCGAGCACGCAGCTTTCCACGTCGGCCAGCGACTCGAAACCCTGGCGGTGGAGGACAGTCATCAGCTCGGATCGAGTGAGCAGCTCCTTCGCCAGTGCCGGCTTGTTCATCCTGCCGTGCTCGATCAGGGTCGTCGGCTCGCCTTCGAAGATCTGATCCAGGCGGCGATGGCGAAAGAGAAACCGTACCACCACGTAATTGACGGAAAGCAGCGCCAGGGCGCCGATGAGGCCGCCGGTGAGCGAGTTGTCATTGCCGATGATGGCATTCTGCACGGTGTTGGAGAGCGAGAGCAGCACCACCAGGTCGAACGGGTTGAGCTGAGCTAACTCTCTCTTTCCAAAGACACGCAGCGCCACCACCAGGAAGAGGTACACAAGCGCGGGGCGCAGGACCTTCTCGATCACCGGGGCCCCCAGCGCGAATATATCGCCCCACATCTTGCCGTTCGCCAGCCAATCCGCCATCGTCGTTCCTCCACTTCCGATTATGCCGGATGACGACTATTTGATAAAAACATCGGAAACGCGGTATGTTTCGGCAGAGGAGTGGAAAACCCTGTGGATGAACGGACGATTTGTTTGCAAACGTTCCCACATCCAGTGCGGCTTCAAGCACTTCACGGCTGCACAGACATCTGCGCCGAAACGTGTTTTTGTGCTTTAACCGCCCCGTGTTCCGAGGCTAGTCTAGGTCATTGAACTTCCATGCCCGCGCCCAACACCACTGAGAAAGGCCTGCCAACCAATGTCGACGCCGAGCGCTTCGTGCTCGGCTCGATCCTGCTCGACGACAGCTTCTACATCCAGGCGGCGGGTACGCTGGATGCCGGCGATTTCAGCCTCGAGAAGCACCGGCGCATCTTCCGGCGCATGGGCGATCTGCATGAGCGGGGGGAGAGCATCGACCGGATCACCCTTGCTAACGAGCTCATGAAATTCAACGAGCTCGAGACCTGCGACGGCCTCAGTTACCTGGTCTCGCTTGACGACGGCCTGCCCCAAATCCCCAACGCGGATTCCTACGTGAGGCTGGTAAAGGACGCCGCGGTGCTGCGCTCCATCATTTTCGCCTCGCAGCACATGATCAACCGCTGCATGATGGCGGAAGAGGCGCCGGAGGAGATCCTCGCCGGCGCCGAGGAGACGCTGCTCAAGCTGGGTGAGGCGCAGGTCAAGACCGGACTGCTCAATCCGGACCAGATTCTGCAAAGCTACGAAGGCGGTATCAGCGCCTTCCTCGACCCGAGCAAGCGCATCAAGGGCATCAGCTCCGGTTTCCTGAAGCTGGACGAGTACACCGGCGGGCTCCACGGCGGCGATCTGTTCATCCTGGCCGGGCGTCCCTCGATGGGAAAGACGGCGTTCGCGCTCAACATCGCGCAGCACGTGGCGCTGAAGCTGAAGCAGACCGTGGCCGTGTTCTCGCTCGAAATGTCGAAGGAGTCGCTGCTCACCCGCATGCTGTGCGCGGCGGCGCGCGTCGACAGCCAGCGCTTCCGCTCCGGCTACCTGACTCAGGATGAGCGCCGCAAGCTCAACCAGGCGCTGAACGACCTGGTGGAATCGCCGCTCTACATCGACGACACGGCCGGCCTGCACCTGATGGACATGCACGCCAAGCTGCGCCGGCTGAAGTCCGAGCGCGGCAAGATCGGCCTCGTGATCGTGGATTACCTGCAACTGATGAGCGGGCGCGGACGGTACGAGAATCGCAACCAGGAAGTCAGCGCGCTCTCCCGCGGCTTGAAGCTGCTGGCCAAGGAGCTCAACGTCCCCATGATGGTGCTCTCGCAGTTGAGCCGCGCCGTCGAGACGCGCCAGGGCGATCACCGGCCGCAGTTGAGCGACCTGCGCGAGTCCGGATCCATCGAGCAGGACGCCGATCTCGTCGGCTTCGTTTTTCGTGAAGAGGTTTACAACCGCGACCGTGAAGATCTCAAGGGCTTGGCGGAGTTGATCATCGCCAAGCAGCGCAACGGCCCGGTGGGCACGGTCAACCTGGTCTTCCTCCACTCGCAGACCAAGTTCGAGAACCGCGCCGAAGACACCGGGGATTTGCCGGACGAGTAGCCCGGCCTACCTCCTGACGTAGAATTCCGCTTCCACGAACGCCATCGTGCGGACTTGATCGCGCAGGGTGCTGTAGCGCAGGCTGCCGGAGGCGGCGCGCAGCCGGCCGATCTCCTCACGGGTGAATTCACGGAGATAACGGTCCGCCCGGTCCCGGTAAGAATATCCCAGATATTTCGCGGATCCCGCGCCGGCGACCTCCATCAGGATGTCCCAGAAGCTGCGCCGCTGGAACAGCCCCTTGCGGGAGCAGTGCTCGACCGCCGCGTCGATGGCGCTCCGGCCACCGCGCAGAATGACCCGCACGCAGCCCACCGGCCCGAACCGACGCGAGGGGTCGGGATCAGGAAAACCGCCGAGCAGCTCGCGGATCGCGGCGGCTTCGGCTTCCCATCCGGCCCAGCGAAACCGCGTGGCGCCGCTCACCAGGGTCCCGCGCAGCAGCAGGTCCCGGATGCGTGTTTCATCCTTTCCGGTGACGCCGAGGACGTGCTCGATCAGCTCGCGCACCGCCATCTCCTGCACGACGACCGGCGTGAGCGCGATCGATTCAGCGGCCTCGCTGGAGAGCTTGACCCGGATGGTCGGCGGCAGCGGCATTTCTGTTTTCACGCTAGCATAGGTCCGTGAAGCCGCTTGAGAAGGTGCTCGCCGAGACCCGCCGCTACGAGCACGCGCTACTGAGTTTTTCGGCGCGCGAGCACAACGGCGCCGTAGAGTTGGTCATTTCCCTCAAAGACCCGGGACTCGGGTTGCACACCTACTACGCCCCCGTCCACGAACGCGATATCCAGCACCCCCAGTTTCCCTGGACGTTCCAGCGCTACCTGTACGATTGCATGCACGACTACCTGGTCGAGATGTTCATCCGCACGCCGCAGAGCAGGGACAACGACGACCCGTCCCGGGCACGCACATGACGCCGGCGGGAGAATTGCTGGCCGCGGAGATAAAACGCAAAGGACCGATTCCGTTTTCCCGTTTCATGGAGGTGGCGCTCTACCATCCGGTGTACGGATATTACCGGAGGCCCCGCGATCCCTTCGGAAAGCGCGGCGATTTCTTCACCGCCGAACAGCTTCAACCCGTGTTCGGAATCCTGATGGCCGCCGTCGTCCGCAAGCTCTACGGCACCCTGGGTGAGCCGCCGGACTTCACCGTGATCGAGCCGGGCGCCGGCCGCGCCGAAATGGCCGCGGCATTCTCGGAGTGGAGATACGTACCCCTCGATCTCGATTCCGGCGAACCGCCCACGGGGGTCCGCGGCGTGATCTTCACCAATGAATTCTTCGACGCACTGCCGGTCGATGCCGCCATCTTCGAGGGAGGCGCGTTTCGCGAACAGCGTGTGGCTCTTCGCGACGGAACGTTCGGCTGGCAGACGGGCGGTACAGTCGATGTGGAAGCCGGGCACTACTTGCGCTCGTGGTATCCGCCGCCAGAGGAAGGGCGTTGGTACGAGGTCAATCTGGCGGCCCTTCGATGGCTCGAACGGATGGCGGCGATATTGAGCAAAGGCTATCTGGTGACCATCGACTACGGCTTCACGCGCGCCGAGAGCGCGCGATTTCCGGCAGGAACCCTGATGGGGTATCACCGCCACACCGCACGCGAGGATGTCTTCGCCGAGCCCGGCGAGCGCGACATCACGTCGCACGTCAACTTCACGATCCTTCAGGAGGCAGGCGCGCATCTGGGGCTGGTCACGGAACGCTTCGAGACTCTGGCGCAAACGATGCTCGCGGCGGGTGAGGCCGATCAATTCGCGTCCGCGCTCGCCGGCGACGATGAGATGCGGCGGCGAATGCAGCTCAAGACCTTGCTATTCGGGATGGGCGAGACGTTTCGGGTGTTGGTGCAGCGGAAGGCGTGAGGAGATGAGCGGACGACAGGAACCGATCGTCCGCCCCACAGAAAATGAAAAAGGCCCCGGAAACCCGGGGCCTTTGGAGTGGAACCTGTTGATCGCTGCCCTGCTACTCAGGGCGCTCCGGACTACTTCTTTTTCTTCGGAGCAGCCTTCTTCTTCGCTGGGGCCTTCTTGGTTGCGCTCTTCATTGATTGATTCTCCCTAACATCAAATTTTGCGATTTGAAAAATCGCAATGTGATTCATATATAAGGTGGTTCACGTCGAAAGTCAAGAAAAAAATGCATTCCACGGCACAATCGATCTGTTTCGGGTTGCACGCGCGCTCCACATCCGCAAAGAAAACGCGCGCACACCAATCTCGATCGCGGCCGCGAGCCGTATATTAAATGAGACGCGCCCGTTCGCGGGCGCGCGGCTCTCGCATGACGCTGCTGTTGCCCATTCTGATGGCCGTGCAAGCCGGCGCCGACGATTCCGAGCTCGTCCTGCGCATGCAGCGGCGCGATCCGCGCGCTGTGGCGGAGCTCTACGATCGCTATGGGCGCGTAGTCTACGCACTGGTCCTCCGCGTGGTGCGCGATACCGGAATTGCGGAAGACCTGGTGCAGGAAACGTTCCTGCGCGTGTGGAACCGCGTGCACGGCTTCGATGCGCAAAAGGGCTCGATTGGACCCTGGTTGCTCGCCGTAGCGCGCAATCGGGCAATCGATTACCTGCGCTCGGCCGTCGGCCGCGAGCGCAACGCCGTCGAGTACGAAGAGACCGACCATCCGGCGCTGTTTTGCGACATGGAGAAAGACATTCTGAGCTCGGACAAGGCTCGTATCGTGAAATCGGCGATCCAGAAGCTCTCGCCGAATCAGCGCCAGGTTATCGAGCTGGCCTACTTCGAAGGTCTGTCTCAATCCGAAATGGCCGAACGCATGGGGCAGCCCCTCGGTACGGTGAAAACCTGGGTGCGTACAGCCCTGAAGAATCTGCGCGATGAACTCGGCGCGGTGGTGTCGGCATGAACTGCAACGAACTTCGCGATCACTATGAGCTGTACGCAATCGGCGTGGCCGAGGATCCGGAGCGCGACGAGATCCGAGTCCACCTGAATCGCGGATGTGAGGTTTGTATGCGGGGCATCAAGGAGGCACGCGAAATTGTCACTCTACTCGGAGGCACGGCTGCACCGTCGGAGCCCTCCGCAAGGTTGCGGCGCCGGATTCTCGCTTCGGTGGGAGTCGAGGAACGCCGCTTCGGATGGGCTCCGTTCCTCGCCGGCGCGCTGGCTCTCTCGCTGTTTGCCGTGGTCTACTTCGTGGGCAGGGAAGGCGAGACGGCGAAGGAACTGGCGCGCGCAAGAGAGGAGTTGGGCACTCGGAACATCGAGCTGGCTCGCCTCAACGAGGCTTTCACCATTCTCAACGGCGCCGATACGACCGTGACCAGCTTCGGAAAAGGCCAGACGCAGCCGCCCAGCGGCAATATCTTCGTTAGCCGCTCCCAGGGCGTGCTGCTGATCGCCAATCACATGCAGCCCGCGCCCGCGGGCAAGGCGTACGAGATGTGGATCATCCCCAAGGGCGGCAAGCCCAAGCCCGCCGGAATGTTCCAGTCTGCCGGCGACGGCTCGGGGATGCACGTGCAACGCGGTCCCGTGGATCCGAATGCGGACCTGGTGGCGGTGACCCTGGAGCCCGCTGCGGGATCCGATCAGCCGACCAGCACGCCTCTGTTCGCGGCGCCGATTCGCGGGCTGTTGCAGTGAGCAACACTCACCCCAGATCCGCGTAGACGAACCCATTTACGTTCCGTATCTCACCAACGCGGACTGGGACGGGCCTCTGAAACATGGGCCCGTCGTAAACACAAGTGTGGAACTCGCCGTTCTCCCCGCACGGGTCGACCGCAGCGGGCAGGTGGGCAAGCAGTGCTGCATCGAACTCGCGGCCCGCAAAAGCGGCATCGAGCTGGCGCGAGTCGACACAACTGAGGCGGGCTCGCAGTCCGCCTGCAATCATGTCGCGCGCCAGTTGCGCTGTCGGGATCTCCCACAGTGGGAAGATCGGCGTCAGACCCGAGCTTGCCAACTGGCGCTCTCGATAGGCGCGGATGTCCTGGAGGAAGAGGTCGCCGAATGCGATCGTGTCGAACCCCTCTCTGACGGCGTGCCGGCAGGCGTCGGCCATCCGCGCTTCATAATCTTCGTTGCTGCACGGCCAGGGCAGGGGCACCTGCCAGAGCGGAACGCCGACGGCGACGGCTTGAGCCTCGAGTACCGTCCGCCGCACACCGTGCATCGCCACGCGGTCCGCAGATTCGTTCAGGGTTGTGAGCAGGGCCGAAACTTCGATGCGTTGCCGCCGCAGAACGTGGAGCGTCCAGGCGCTATCTTTGCCCGAGCTCCACGCGAGCAGAGTCTTCACGCGGCCTGGGCGGCGGTGACGCGCTCGCGCCGCGCCACGGTCCGGCTCAGCCACGCGTGCAGACCGAAGAGGACACCGGAGTAAAAGAGGTCGGAGGCCAGCGTCCGCCAGAAGAACGGCACACCCGCGGTGTAGCTCGCCAGAATACCCGCGAAGTTATGCGGGTAGAGGCTGGTCGGGTACAGCCATGCGAAATTGGTGAGCAGGAAAAACTGCACGCTTCCGGCAAGCGCCGCGCCGCCGATCGCCAGCGGGCTCTCCGTTTCCCGCAGCCGGCTGCCGATCCACACGTTGAGCAGGAAGCTCGCGTAGATCAAAGGCGTCAACGCGGAATAGCCGCCCAGCAGCGGGTCGGTGACGGCCATCAGCGCCAAGGGCAGCGCGTAGGCGCGCCAGCCGCGCAGGCGCGCGCCGGCAAAGAGGCTGATCGCCCCAACAGGCGCAAAATTCCAGTGCTGGGTGACACGAATAAGCCCTCCCAGGATGATCAGGCCGATGGCTAGCGGCCTTGCCTCGTTCTTGTGCATGATTTGCTCCTTCATCGATTATCTATCACTTTCGTGGGACAGGTCTCCGACCTGCCCCGAAGCTGCCCGGTTCGGTTCCCACAATGTCTCGCCCGCGCCGCTGACGTGCGCCGCCCAGCGCGCCCAGACGAACAGTGCATCGCTGAGCCGGTTCAAATACCGGATCGCCTCGGGCGGAACGCTTTCCACACGCGCCAGCGTCACGCATTTCCTCTCCGCGCGCCTGCAGACGGTCCGCGCGATGTGCAAATCCGCATCGACGCGGCTTCCGCCCGGCAGTACAAACGAGCGCAGGGCTGGCAAATCCTCGTTCATCGCGTCCATGCCTTTCTCGAGTTGCTCGATCTCGGCATCGGTCACCCGCGGCTGGCGTGGATGGACGTCCTCGGGCAGCGTGGCCAGGATCGAGCCCAGGTTGAACAACTCGTGCTGCACGCGCAGCAGAATCGCGCCAAGCACTGCCAGGCGCGGCTCCTGCGCGGCAAGCTGGTTGACGGTGGCGCGCGCGGCGCCCAGGAACGCGTTCAGCTCGTCTACCGTACCGTATGCGGCAATGCGCGGGCTGTCCTTGCCGACGCGCTGCCCGCCGACGAGGGCGGTTTCACCGCGGTCTCCCTGGCGCGTGTAGACGCGGTTGATGGCGATTCGGGGCTGGTCGAATGGCTCGCTCATGACTAGTGCGCTTTCGAGATGCTCCACTTCAGCCCGGCTACAAAGTTCAGGCGCGGCGAAGGGAAGCCGTACACTTCTTCATACTGCTGATTCAGAGCGTTACGCAAGTTGCCGTAGGCGGTGACGCCGTGCGCCAGCCGGCAATTCAGATTCACGCCGATGTTGGCGAAGCCCGGATTCCAGAACAGACCGTTACTGGCGCCGTAGTTGGGTTCCTCGTACAAGGTGGCGCCGCGAAAATAGCCGGTGACGTCCGCACCGAGGCGGCCGTGTGTGAACGACGCGACGAAATTCCCCGAGTTCTCGGGACGGCGCGTCAGTTCCTGGCCGACCGCGAAGGGCGATGGCGCCTGATTCGCCGAGCCGTCCAGCGAAAGGATGCGCGTTTCCAGCAGCGTGTAGGAGCCGGTAATCAGGATCCATCGGGCCGGGCGGAAGCGCGCCGAAAACTCGGCGCCCTGGGCGCGGGAATTCGCCAGGTTGTCGGATTTGTAGTGGCTGAGCGTGGTCAGCGAACCGCCGAGCGTAACGATCAGGTCGTAGTACCGGTTATAGAAATAGGTCCCATCCACCACCAGCATGCCGCGAAACAGCTTCTGCTCCACGCCGGCATCGAAGCTGCGCGTGCGCTCGGGCTTCAGGCCCGGATTGTTTGTGAAGGCCAACTCGAATCCCGAGGGCGGGCGCAGGCCCAACCCGAAGGAAGTGTGCAGGCGCGTGGCGCCGGCGACGTACGCCGCGGACAACTTCGGATTGGCGCGCGACACGTTGGTGGCCGGAAAGTCCGGCCGGGAAAATCCGTCCCCCGGCATCGATGGCGTGCGGAAGAACTCGCCCCGCAGGCCGGCACTCAGGAACAGGCGGCCGGCGATCTCGTAGCGGTTCTCGGCGTACACCGCGATCTCGTTGCGGTAGATGGGAAATGTCGAAGAACTGGCGTCCGTGATGAATGTATTCTTGACCTCCTCTCGGGCCGCTGTGACGCCGAACGACGCAGTGTCGTGGCGCGACACGCTGAAGATGGTCCGCGACTCGCCCTGGCCTCGAAGGTCCTTGTTGAAGCTGAACCCATACTGGCTGCGGAAGCCGTTGTTGTTCAGGAAGAAGCCGCCAGTGATTTCTTCTCGCCATCTCGGCGCGAGGTCAGCCTCGTAGTGGACGCCATACTCCGAGAAGTTGTTCTTGGCGCGGCTCACCGTGTCGATGCCGGGGTAGACGTGCTCGGGGTCCGATCCCCATGGCCCGGGCTCGCCTTCTTCATTGGAGTCGAAATAGCCGTGGAACGCGATGCGCTGTCGCCCGAAACGGCGCGAAACGTTCAGCAGGATGTCTGCGTTGCGGTAGTCGTCGTTTGGCACGACGCCCTCGTAGTCGTAGCGCGAGGCGGACGCCAGCAGGCCGAACCCGGCGATCGTGCCGGAGCCGGTGACGCCGAAGCGCCGCTCGTAATGGCTGCCTCCTTCGGCGAGCAGATCAAGTTGAGGCGCTCCCGCTTCCCTGGTAACGAAGTTCACGACGCCGGCATTCGCATACGAGCCGTAAACCGCGGACTGCGCACCGCGGATCATCTCGATATGATCCACAGCCTCGCTGGGAATGTGTGCGAAATCGAAACCGCCGCCGAAAGCGTTCACCGGCACTCCGTCGATTTCGACCAGGGTCATATTGGAGTTGCCGCCGCGCAGGAACAGGCTGTCGACGCTTCCCGGCCCACCCGATTGATTGAATGCGACCCCCGGGAGGTAGCGCAGCAGATCGGTGGCAAACGGCTCGTTGCGGCGCCGGACCTGTTGACTGGGGATCAGGTCGACGCTCGAGCCCTGCGCTTCGGCGGGAATGTCGATGGTCGAGCCTGCGACATCGATCGACGCGACCTGCGGCGCAATCTCCAGTTGCACGGTAACAGCCTCCGCAGGTTCCAGGGTACGTGTGGCGAAGCCGGGGGCAGCAACCACGATGCGCAGATCCGCCGTATCACCGGAGTCGAGCTCAAACGCGCCATTAGGCGCGGTGGAGGCCCGCACCACCACGCCGACGCGGTTCACGAGTGCGACCTGTGCGCCCTCCACCGGTGCTCCCGATGGGTCGACTACTTTTCCTTTGATGGATTCGGCGGAAATACCCGTGGAAAAGGCGACGCAAGCGGCCAGAAGGCCCGTCACGTTCTTGGTCATCGCTGGCTCCTCCCTCGAGAGCCTGTTCCTCGCGTCCGCCGGCCGGTCTCCTGACTCGCGTCTCATGGAACCGGCCCGCCTTCCCATTCCCTTGCCGGAACAGTGGCTCCGTGGGCCGATTCTCCACGCTTACAGTAGCGGGGCTGTGCTGGATTTTCACCAGCTTCCCGAACACCAGCGAACTGAACTACACATCGAGTGTACACTATTGTTTCAGGACAGTCGATGTGGATGAAACTCGCGGTTCTTCTGGCTGCGGCGGGGCTTGTTTATCCGGCCTTGGCGGCGGACACGAAGCCCGATAAGAAGAAATCCCAGGCGGCTTATCTGCGCGGCAAGAAAGCCGACGAATCGGGCCAGCGGGACCAGGCTATCGCCGCCTACACCGATGCGTTGCAGGCGGACAGCGGCAACATCGACGCGTTGATCGCCCGTGCCCGCGATTACGCGGCGGCAGGCGACAGGCAGAAGGCGATGGCCGACTTGGACCAGGCCGTCGAGCGCGCGCCCGGATCCGCCGACGCGTACTTCGCCCGGGGCAGTCAGTACGCCGCGGCAGGCGACTCCGAGCGGGCCATCCACGACCTCACCCTGGCCATCAACCTCAAGATGGAGCGTACCGAGGTCTACACCGCCCGCGGAAAGGCTTATAACGACGCTCACCAGTTCGATAAGGCCGAAGAGGATTTCAACCAGGCCATCAAACTTCGTCTGGACAATTGGGAACCGTACCTGGGCCGGGGCATTGCGCGCGCCGAACAGCGCAAGTACCGCGACGCCGCGGAGGATTTCAGCGCCTGCATCGACCGCAAACCCGATCACGAAGAGTGCTACGTGGAGCGCGCCCTGGCCTACACCGGTTTCAGCGACTACGCGCGCGCCCGGACCGAGCTGGACCGCGCGCTGGAAATGAACCGCGAGGACCAGCGGGCATGGCGGGTGCGAGGCGCCGTCCGCGAGCGGTTGAATGACGACAATGGAGCCATCGACGATTACACCGAAGCTCTGAAGCGCGATCCGAAGGATGTCCGGCTGTATATGGCGCGTTCCGCGGTCTATGTGCGGCTGAAGAGGTACCAGGAGGCGCTCGACGATCGCGAAGTGGCCGTGCAGCTCGATCCCAAAAATCCCGAGGTATATGTAGCGCGCGGAGGATCGTATCACCTGCTGGGGCAGCACCAGAAGGGAATCGACGACCGGTCGCACGCCATCGGACTTGCGCCTAATTCCGCGCTGGGATGGACGGCGCGCGGCGACGCCTACTATCTGTTGGGCCGCTGGGATGAAGCGCTGGCCGACCTCGAGCAGGCCGAGAAGCTGGATTCATCCAATGCGGAAACACACCAGTTGCGCCTGATGGCCGAGGCCAAGGTCAAGGAGGGGATCGCGAAAGATAAGGCCAAGGAGACCGCTCCGGAAACCGCGAATGTCACTCTGCCCGTGCCAACTCCGCCAACCAGCGAGCCTGTCCAGCCGCCCGCCACGGCCTCAGCAGAAACCAAACCTGCGCCTGCGGCGGCGCCAGAGCCCAAGCCGGTCAAGGCCCCACCGCCAACGCCCCCGGTTGAAAAGCAGGTGATGACCGCCGACGACTATCACCAGCAGGGCCGCCGGTTCATTCAGGAAGATAAGTTCGCGGAGGCCATCCAGCCCCTATCGCAGGCCTTGACTCTCAACCCATACCTCGCCACTGCGTTCAATGCTCGCGGATACGCGTATTACCGGCTGAAGCAATACAAAGAAGCACTCGCCGATTTCGATGCGGCGATCAAGCTGAATCCCGCTTACGGCAATGCCTACACGAATCGCTCAGTCGTCAGGCGCGCCATGGGAGACAAGGCCGGCGCCGATGCCGACCAGGCGAAAGCGCGCGATCTGCTCAAGAACACAAAGTAGTCTAGTTTATACCTTCTTGTCCGAGACCGCGTCGACGGGCTTGGGCTGGTAGGCAATCGCTTCGATCTCGACGCGGATTCCCGCCACGGCGAACCCGGTGACCACGGTCGCACGCGCCGGCTTGGTATCGCCAAAGAACTCGGCGTAAACGGCGTTCATGGCAGCGAAGTCGTTGGCGTCAGCGAGGTAGACGTTGCACTTCACCACATCGCTCATGCTCGCATTGCAGCCCTTCAGGATGTCCTGAATGTTGGTGAGAACCCGGCGGGTCTCGGTTCCGATATCGCCGGAGATAAGCTGCTGTGTCGCCGGATCGACCGGCACCTGGCCCGAAACGAAGATGAAATCGCCGGCACGCACCGCGGGCGAGTAGGGGCCGCGCGGGGCGGGAACGCCGGGAGGAGAGATGCGCTCGATCATGGAGTCAGTGTCCTTCCGCTTCTAAGAATCGTTCAACTTCAATCGCGGCCATGCACCCGGCGCCCGACGCGGTGATCGCCTGCCGGTAGCTCCGGTCCTGAACGTCGCCCGCATGAAATACGCCCGGAATGTTGGTGCGGGCGCCGCCCTTGGAAATGATATAGCCGTCGGCGTCGGTTTCAATCTGGCCTTTGAAGACTTTCGTATTGGGGATGTGTCCGATGGCGAGGAAGAAGCCGTCCACATCCTGGTCCCAGACCTCGCCGGTCTTGACATTGCGCAGGCGTACACCGGTCACGATCCCCTGCCGGAGATCGCGCACGTGCTCCACGACGGTATTGGTGATGAACTTGATTTTCGGATTATTCCGCGCGCGATCCAGCATGATTTTGGATGCGCGGAATTCCTCCCGGCGATGCACCACCGTGACCTCGCTGCCGAACCGCGCCAGGAAATTCGCCTCTTCCATCGCCGAGTCGCCGCCGCCGATCACCATGATCTTCCGGCCGCGATAGAAAAACCCGTCGCACGTGGCACAACTGGAAACGCCGTGTCCGATCAGCTTCTGTTCCGATTCGAGCCCGAGCCACCGCGCGCTCGCCCCACTGGCCACAATCAACGTCCGGGTCTCGGTCCAATCGCCATCCACATTGAGCCGGAACGGACGTTTTGAGAGGTCCGTGTCGATTACGGTCCCGGAGTGGTACTCGGCGCCGAAATTCTGCGCCTGCTTCTTCATGTTCTCTACCAAATCGGGCCCGTTAATTCCCTCCGGAAACCCGGGGAAATTCTCGACCAGCGTGGTCATGGAAAGCTGCCCACCGGCCTCATGTCCTGAAATAACCAGGGGCTTCAAGTTCGCGCGAGCCGTGTAGATAGCCGCAGTATTCCCGGCGCAGCCGGAGCCAATAATCACAACATTTCGCATGTTCGGTCGGTGAATCTTCAGGTTAGCATGGCGGGCGGAGCCCGCCGCGCGGCTGAGAGCTGATGGCTGATGCTAAAGCTATTGCCTTCTACTGAGCATTCGCCACCGGGCTCTTCGCGAAGTACAGCTCCACAGCCCGGTCGATATTCGCCTTCGTCATGCGCACCGGCCGTCCCTCGTACTCGCTGATGGCTTTCACCAGCCGGTAAATGTCCATCGGGTAGCACGCGCGCAGCACTTTGGCCACGTACTCTTCGCAGCGGATGCGCAAGTACTCGCCGCAGCCGGGTTCGGTCGGCACCTGGAAGTTCTGCACTACCCGCTGGAAAATCTTCTCGAAGATCTCCGGTGAGATGTTGTCCACTAGCACCTTGGTCTGGATACGGCGCAGGAACGCTTCGTCGGCCAGGTCGTGCGGATTCAGGTTCGTCGAGAACACCACCATCAGCTCGAACGGCACCTGGAACTTCATGCCCGAGGCCAGCGTCAGGTAGTCCACGCGGCGGTCCAGGGGCACGATCCAGCGATTGAGCAGGTCGCGCGGCGCCAGCATCTGCCGGCCGAAGTCGTCGATGATCAGGATGCCGTTATTGGCCTTCATCTGGCAGGGCGAGATGAACACACGGGTCGACTCGTCCAGCCGCAGTTCCAGCATCGATGCCGAGAGTTCGCCGCCCACCGTGATGCACGGGCGCTCGCATACCGCCCAGCGAGCGTCCATCTGGTCGTCGTGGAAGGGCAACTGGCGGTGGACCACGGGATCGAAGAGCGTGATGATGTGGCCATCGGCTTCCACCGCGTAGGGGATCACCACGGCATCGTGATAGATCCTCAGGATGCGCTCGGCGATGCTGGTCTTTCCGTTTCCGGTGCCGCCGTAAAGGAACAGCGACTGATGGCCGATGAGCGACGGTCCGAGTTGATCCAGCAAGCCATCGGGTAGCACCAGGTCGTCGAAGGCCCTGCGCAGACTTTCGCGGCTCAGCCGCACCTGGGCGGCCTGTGCCCTGACTACTTTCTGGTATTGCTGGATCGAAACCGGCACCGGTCCGACATACTGGCAGACCTCGTTGCGCCCGCTGGCCAGGTTGCGGCCTCCGGAGGTGAGCGTGAACGAGTAGTCGTTGCCCAGCATGCCCTTGACTTCCAGTAGTTGCTGCTGCCGGAATTGGTGGAACAGGCTCTCCAGGATTGGGAACGAGATCTTGAGCGTCTCGTGGAGAGCGCCGAGCGTGCCGGCGCCATGCAGCCACAGATACCGCAGCACCAGGTCGGTCACGACGGCACGGGGTACACCCAGATCCTCGATCCGATCCGGCATCGTCGGCCAACAATCCTGGCGGACAATCTTAGGGACGGCTTGAGTGGCAGTCATCGAATTTGGAATATACAACGCCCGGCGCGCCACGTACCAGTAGGCCAATAGTTAGCTCACTCTCGTACCGGCGGATATATCAGAGGTTGTGCCGCTGCCGCCCGTCCGAAAAGACACATGATATCTGTTACTTGACGGGGTACACGCTGTAAGCCCCGGGCAGGAACATCCCGAAAGACGCTACCGTATAGATAGTCATGTACACGAAGTGTCTCAAGACGATTTGCAGCGGTCTGGTGCTGGCCGCCGCCGCGTTTACACAGGCTCCGTCCGGCAAACTCGCATTTGAAGTTGCCTCGGTCAAGCCGGCCCCTCCCCTGGACCCCGCCGCGATCATGTCAGGCAAGGCCCACGTAGGCATGAAGATCGATGCGGCCCGCGTGGATATCGGCTCGCTGTCGCTATCCGATCTGATCCGGATCGCCTACAAGCTCAAGTCCTATCAGCTCGTATCTCCGGACTGGATGAACGGCATCAGCGCGCAACGTTGGGACATCCTGGCCAAAATGCCTCCGGGCGCCAATAAGGATCAGGTGCCCGAAATGCTTCAGGGCCTGCTGGCCGAGCGCTTCAAGCTGGAATTCCACCGCGAGACCAAGGAACACGCAGCCTATGCCCTGACGGTCGCCAAGACGGGCCTCAAGATGAAAGAAGCGGCGCCCGATCCCGAGCCCGTCAAGACCGAGCCGCCGCCTCCCGGCAGCGACCCCGCACCGCCGCCCGGTAATACCAATCCGCAAATCAAGATGACCGGAAGCGGCGATTCGAGAACCATTACTGTGGGCGGCGGCGAAGGTGGCCCCATGAAGATGACCGTGAGCCCGACCGGCATGCACATGGAAGCCGAGAAGCTGCCCATGGATGGGCTGGTCGAATTGCTCTCCAAGCTCGTCGACAAGCCGATCGTCGACCAGACCGGGCTCAAAGGAAAATACCAGGTGGCTCTCGACATCAGCATGGCCGAAATGATGCAGATGGCCCGCGCCGCCGGGGCCCCGGTGCCGAATGCGCCAGCCGCCGAAGGGAAAGGTCCGGCAGATGCTGCCTCAGATCCCACCACCGGCGGCACCGTCTTCACCACGGTTCAGCAATTGGGCCTGAAGCTCGATTCGCGCAAGCTGCCGATCGAGATCCTGATCGTTGAAAAGTGCGAGAAGACGCCGACGGAAAATTAGGCTTCAGGCTTCAGGCATCAGGCATCAGGCATCAGGCATCAGCCCGTGGCACCCGCGGAACTGGGGTGGCTGACGCCTGAGGCCTGACGCCTTCGTCACAACGAATTCAAATACGCAATCAGATCACTCATCTGCTGCGCAGTGAAGCGTGGCCAGGGCAGCTTCTTCTGGTTGATCACTTCCAGCATGCGCGGGCCGTGGTTCCAGAGCGCCGAGACCATAGTGATGTCCGAATAGGCGTCCTTGTGCCCGCCCAGCTTCGGCGCTCCGCTCGACGGGTCGTTGTGACAGGTGCCGCAGCTCTTTTCGTCGAACACCCTCTTCCCGCGGTCGGCGCTGCCGGACCCGCGGAAATACTGCCGCGCCCAGATGTAGGAGATGATCTGGCGCATCTCTTCCTGGGATAGCTCCGGCGGCGGGTTCTTCATGCTCGGCTGGTGATTCCACATGTCGACCGCGATCTCGGTCAGCGTCTGGTTGTGCAGGCGGTTTTCCAGCGCCATCTTGGGTCCGGTGTGGCAGCCCGAGCAACCCTTCGAGACGAAGAGCTTCTCGCCGGTGTCGGCAGGCGGAAATGTAAAGTTAGAGGCCAGGTGGCGCGTCTCCGGCAGGTTCTGGAGATACACCAGCATGTCGGTCAGCTCCTGTGCGGTCAGTTTGGACCACGCAAGCTTCTTCTGAGCGAATTGCTCGCGCATTTTTGCGCCGTGGTTCCACATCTGCTGCGCGAGCACGACCGGCTCGGCGAGCGATTCCCATTTCGCCACCGGCGGCGCAACTGCGACCGGAGAATTCGTGATTCCATGGCAATCGGCGCAATGATGGGCCGCGAATGCCTGCTTGCCGCGCGCAGCATCGCCCGGCTTCTCGAAATACCGCGCAGAGACGAAGTAGGCGAACAGATCCGAAGCCGCTTCCGGAGACAGCGACGTCTTGGTGACGCCGTTCTTCTGCATCGCCTCCCACATATCCGGCGCGTGGTTCCACATCAGGCTGGCCATCACCGCGGGAGT
>Ga0335080_10000569_pt1 | contig 34259 bp, 24 predicted proteins | sample Lox_Sample_34_FD_206720 | JGI IMG/M metagenome (GOLD analysis project Ga0335080, IMG submission 206720) | Soil microbial communities from Loxahatchee National Wildlife Refuge, Florida, United States - Lox_Sample_3.4 | ecosystem: Environmental > Terrestrial > Soil > Wetlands | place: USA... | reverse complement strand
GAACCTGTGGCGCTGACCGGCCACCGCAAGGTGGCCACAGACGTTCGGGCCGCGTTAGCGACCCGACTAGCCGCTTTGAGCGGCTCACACATTAAAGCCTCCGGCTCTGCCGGAGGATATTTACTTTCCCGGGGGCTCAGTTTGCGGGCATCGATATGAGCGAGGATGCTGTTCTCCGCGCTCAGAAGAAGGGACTCGACGTACACGTAGGCACGAGTTCGATGATTGATGGCAAGTACGACGCGATCATAGCCTTTGGTGTTCTCGAGCATGTTTCGAGCCCCACTTCCTTCTTGCGGGATCTCTCAAAATGTTTGAGTGACGCCGGGGAGGTGATCGTCGGGCAACCTATGCAAGATGTGCCAAGCTATGATCTCTTCTTGTTGACCATCTTCACCACTTCAGCATGAAACATATCCAGGCGATCGCTACGCCTGTGGGGCTTTCAGAACGTGTTGTAATTCCAGGATGCTCTCTGGTCTCTAACTTCAGCCTCCATTGGCTGGGAAGGGAACACGTCGAGAACGCGAAGGTCGATTTTCAGCGGCCCGCCTCGCTGAAATTCGTGAAGACATACTTGGATGCATTCGAAAGGGCTCAACAGATTGCTGAGCCAGCGCAGGAAGGTTGCGGTCTGCGGAATTGGAGAGGTGTTCGCTTTGTTATATGCGTATACGCATCTCGCCGACGCCGAGGTCATCTGCGGTTTTGACGACAATCGGGATCGTCAGCGAAGCTCGCGATGGTCATTTCCAGTCGTATCTATCGAAGAGGCGGCGCAGTTTGGGGTTTCCGATGTGTTCCTAACGCTGAATCCGCGGTATACCGCCATGGTATCGAATCGTCTTCGGGCGCTCGGGCTCTGCCCTATCCCCGTTCTTGATGGCGCGTAGTTCACTACAACTCAAGCAGTAATCCCGAGAACGTAATTCACGTGCTACACCTCAATGCTCCAAACCCGGCAAGGGAGAAGAGAGCCGTATACCCCAAATGAGAGGTAGGAAATTCCGTCGGTCGTGAGCCGGAGCGGAGTGAACATCTGAACCAAGTAGAGCATGGTAGCCAGTCCGAAGATGAGGACAAGCACCCGTTCAGATGCCTTGAGAGTAAGTCCGGCCACGTCTACACTCTTTGAACTACTCTAATGACAATCTTTCTTCGATCTCCGAAATCACTGACTTGGGCCGGTAGGTACTCAGCGCAGCCCACTACAAAACCAAAAGATCGTATCACGGCGCCCAACGCACAAGCAGGAAGCCCTAGTGACGATGGCGGATGTAATGGCCCCTGCCTCTGATCAATCTCTGCCCGTGGATTCCGAGAGTTTACTTGAAGAGAAATCGCAATGACTGATCTGACACTTGCACCGGCTGTTGAAATGACGCTGCACATCCGCGAGAAGAAAATCTCGCCCTTGGAACTGGCCGATCTGCATCTAGCCAAGATTGAGCGCCTGAATCCCAGACTCAACGCCTTCGTGCAAGTCGATCCCGACAGTGTGCGCCGAAGGGCGCGCGAGGCAGAAGCCGCGCTCCCTACCGGTAGTTTTCTTGGCGCGCTGCACGGTGTTCCCGTCAGCATCAAAAGTTCGATCGATGTTGCCGCTATGAGATGCGAAGCGGGCACGCGCTTGAGAGCCGGATATATCGCTAGCTTCGATGCCCCTCTGGTCGAGCGTCTCCGGCGTGCCGGAGCAATCATTCTCGGCATGACGAACACGCCCGAACTCCTAATGGCATGGGAAACCGACAACCTTCTCTACGGCCGGACGAACTCGCCCTGGGATCTACAACGCACACCGGGTGGCTCGAGCGGAGGAGAGTCGGCGGCCATCGCTTCCGGAATGTCCGCTGCTGGCGTTGGCAGCGATGGTGGTGGCTCGATTCGCGTTCCCGCGCATTTCACGGGAATCTGCGGGTTGAAGCCAACGCCAGGTCGGATTCCTTGCACCGGCCACTTCCCACCGTCCGGAGGGCCATTTGCGCTGCTCGGAGTGGTCGGCCCGATGGCCCGCACAGTGGAAGATCTCAAGATTCTATTTGAGGTCCTGCAAGGTCCCGATGACGGCGAGACCTGTGCCGCCCCGGTCCCGGTCCGCTGGCCGGAAGAAGATGAACTCAAGCGTCTGCGCATCGGCTATTTCGAAGATGATGCTCGTACACCGGTCACTCCGGAAATCCGGAGTGCCGTCCGGGCCGCCGCCGAAGCTTTGCGGCGCGCGGGTTGCCGCGTCGAGCCATTTCGACCAGAGGGGCTCGAGGAAGCCCGCCTTCTGTGGAAGAAATTCTTTGTCAAAACTGGGGGCATGTTGATTGGCTCTATGTTCAAGGGTCGCGAGAAGGATGCAAGTCCCATTCTGAAACAGTTTCTCGACTGGTCAGCCGCAGAGCCGAACCTCTCCGGGCAAAATGTGATCGATGCATGGATTGCTCGTGATGTTCTACGCGCGCGCTTTCTCGAACAGATGCGGAGTTATCCAATCCTGCTCTGTCCGCCTGCGGCCATCCCCGCCTTCCGCCATGGTGACCGAAACTGGGTCATCGATGGCAAAACTGTCGGATATCTCGATGCCTGGAGTTATACCGAGTGGTTCAATCTGCTCGGCAATCCCGCCGCGGTGATTCCTGTGGGCCAATCGCCCGAAGGCCTTCCCGTTGGAGTGCAGATTGTCGGAAGACCCTGGGAGGAAGAGGTGGTCTTATCCGTCGCTGCGGTCCTTGAAACGGAAGTTGGCCCAGGAAAGACGCCGCCCATTCACTAGCCGGCAGAATTGGCGTAAAGCGTGCCGAGCAGAGGCTAAAGACTGTCTCTGATTCTTCCGATGGTAGTTAAGGCGGGGAGTCGGCCTCGCCCCCGTGTTGTGTCCAATGGCCAAGGTCTTAATCGCTGACGACTCCCGCTTTCAACGGCAGATGCTGGCGTCATTTCTGTTACCGAAAAAGTTCGAGATTCTCTTTGCGGTCGATGCGCAGACCTGGATGACAGCGCTGCGCTCCACTCCCGACCTCATCCTGCTCGATATCAACATGCCCGGCGGCACCGGAATCGAAGTCCTTAAACGCCTGCGCGTATCCAACAAAACCCAGCAGATTCCTGTGATTGTAGTCAGCAGCGACGAGAAAACAGCGACGGAAGCGACGGCACGAGAACTTGGCGCACTCGACTTCCTTCATAAGCCCGTCGACCGCTTAGCACTCTGCGCAGCCCTTGATCACGCGCTCGGGGTCCAATCAAGCGATCCGTAGATCAGGGGGCCGCCGACGTCGTCCGAAACTGCACAGAGTCCAAGTACTCTAATATCTTTCTATTATTCCTCAGTCCGGAATGACTAGTTAAGTTAGTGGGCGGCGCTTAGGTCACTGTGGGACCGAGGCGGAAACATTCTCTTGCTGTCGCCATTCGGGAAATGCCAGCTTCCGGAAGAAGTATCGATCGAATCTTACAGTGGCTGATTGCTTTTCTAGCTTTCTCCGCGGTTTACCTCTACACGTTTCCACAAGCCAACATCTTCTATGCGGTCGTTGTGTTCCTGCATGCCGCGGGAGGCGTGCTAGCCACCACACTTCTGCTTCCCTTGCTGGTTCGTCTTCTGCGATCAGGCAGCTTTGCATCTCGAGCCGGGTGGCTGCTGATTGCCGGCGGTGCCGTGCTAGGGCTGATCCTGGTCAAGACCGGCACTCTGCGGACCGAATGGAACAAGCTCTACCTTCACATTGCGCTTTCGGTGGCCGGAGTGGGCCTGCTGCTGGCCAGCCGTTGGAGTGCGCGCGCTTCATCGGACGCCGACCCGATCGGATCTCGCCTGGTGGCCAACGCGATCCGCGTGGTGCTCGTTTTGGGTTTGCTCGGCGGTGTTGGATACAGCGCGCGTTATATCCGCGAAAGCTGGCAAACTCGTAACCGCATCCAGAATCCCACAATTCCTCCCGACACCATGAATGGCGAAGGTGACGGCCCTGAAGGCTCGTTCTTTCCCAGCTCTGCGCAAGTTTACGGCAATCAGAAAATTCCCAGCAAGTTCTTCATGGAGTCCGACTCCTGCAAACGCTGCCACGAGGACATCTACAACCAGTGGTTCAGTTCGGCGCACCACTTTTCTTCCTTCAACAATCAGTGGTACCGCAAGTCCATCGAATACATGCAGGACACGATCGGCACCAAGCCATCGAAGTGGTGCGGAGGTTGCCACGATCCCGCCGTGCTCTACGCGGGCCTGATGGATACACCCATCAAGGAGATTGTCCATCGCCCCGAGGCCCAGGCTGGACTAGGCTGCATGATGTGCCACTCCATTGCCAACGTGAAGAGCACGATGGGCCAGGGGGATTTCTACCTGGAATATCCCAAACTGCATGAACTCGCCGCGACCAAGAATCCGATCGCACGCCAGTTGCATGATTTCCTCATCAAGCTGAATCCCGAGCCCCACCGCCGCGTTTTCCTCAAGCCGTTCATGCGCGACCAGACCGCGGAGTTTTGCTCGTCTTGCCACAAGGTCCACCTCGATGTTCCCGTCAATCACTATCGCTGGTTCCGCGGATTCAACGAGTACGACAACTGGCAAGCGAGTGGCGTGTCAGGCCAAGGTGCTCGCTCGTTTTACTACCCGGCCAAGCCGCAGCAGTGCGCCGATTGCCACATGCCGGCCGAAGCGTCAAAGGACATGGGCAACATCAACGGATTCGTGCACTCGCACCGTTTCCCGGCGGCGAATACCGCGGTGCCTACCGCAAATGAAGACGCGGCGCAGCTGAAGCTAACGCAAGATTTCCTCCGCAATGGCCAACTGACAGTCGATATCTTCGCGCTGTCTCCCGCACAGTCTCCGTTGAAACCTGGCGCGACGGCGCAATCCGATCTCTCAACGACATTCGCGGTCGGGGAGGAAGCCGAGAGCAAAGTCTCGGCAGCCGCCGGGGGGGAAGTCGCTCCCATCACCGCTCCATTGAATCGTGTGCAGCCGGCTTTACGCCGCGGCGATACGGTTCGAGTCGATGTTGTCGTACGAACCAAGAAGGTCGGCCACTTCTTCCCAGGCGGCACCGTCGACGCCTACGATACGTGGCTGGAACTGAAAGGCAGCGATGACAAAGGTCAGACGATCTTCTGGAGTGGCATGGTCGAAGATAACGGCCACGGCCCAGTGGAGAAGGGAGCCCATTTCTATCGCTCGCTGCAGATCGATGCCCACGGCAACCCCATCAACAAGCGTAATGCGTGGGCGACGCGCGCGGTTGTGTACGTCCGGTTGATCCCGCCAGGTGCCGCCGATACCGTCCACTACCGCGTGCACATACCTGAGAATGCCGGCAACAAAATCACGCTGCATGCGAGACTCTGCTATCGCAAGTTCTCCTGGTACGGCACACATGAAGCGTTTGCGGGGGTCCCAGATCAAAGCAAGCCTGACGCGGTCGCGCCCGACTACGATGACCGCCAAACGCTGTTCACAGCGTCCTTGAGCGGAGTTTCTGCCAAGCAGGAGAAGATTCCCGATCTGCCCATCGTCCCCGTAGCTGAAGACGAAGTAACGTTGCCAGTAATCGCGCACAACGCTCCCACACCGCAGCCGACCACGATCGTCCGCAAAGAAGAGTGGCAGCGCTGGAATGACTATGGCATCGGCCTCTTCCTGCAGGGAGACCTCAAAGGTGCTGCAGCTGCGTTCGAAAAAGTCACGGAAGCTGATCCCAGCAATCCCGATGGCTGGGTCAACATCGGCCGCTGCGCCGTACAGGAAGGCGACATGGCGAGAGCACGTACGGTCCTCGAAAAAGCTTTATCGTTGTCGCCAAGTCTGGCACGTGCCAACTTCTTCTACGCCAAAGTGCTACGCTCTGATGGCAACTATGATGGTGCGGCGACGCGACTCCACAGCGTGCTGGCACAATACCCGCAGGACCGCGTGGCGCTAAACGATCTGGGCCGCGTGCTTTTCCTCGAGCGCAAATACGACGAGGCAGTCAAGGTCCTGCAATCCGTTCTCGAAATCGACCCCGAAGATTTGCAGGCGCACTACAACTTGATGCTCTGCTACAACGGCCTGGGCAACGAGAAGCTGGCCAAAGAACACCAGTCGCGTTACATGCGGTTCAAAGCCGATGAGTCTTCACAAGCGATCACCGGCCCGTATCGCCAACTTCATCCTGAAGACAACAATGAGCGCCAATCCGTTCACGAACACGTCTCGGTCCCGTTGCCGTTAGGCACCACGACTCATGTGGGGAAAGCCGCTAAGCCTGCCCCGAGCACAGTCGAAGGGGCTGTCCGGCGAAGCGAAGCGCGCCACACCTCAACCGCCGGAGCCTCCCGATAAAATGTTCTTTCGGAAAAGAGAAGTCAATAGTGTTTCATGGAGCCACGGAGCACGCGGTGGCTCAAGATTCCTCCATTCCTCCGTGTCCCTCTGGTTCGTCTCATTTTGTCTGGTTCTCCCTGCCCAGGCCCAAGTTCATTTCCGTGACATCACCACTGAGGCGGGCATCCGCTTCACCCACAACAATGGAGCCTTTGGCAAAAAATGGCTGCCAGAAACCATGGGGCCCGGATGCGCCTTCATCGACTATGACAATGATGGCGATCCCGACATCATCCTGATCAACGGCGAAGATTTTCCTAGTCATCCCCATGCCGGCGCAACAACACTGAAGCTCTATCACAACAATCACGACGGCACCTTCACTGACGCGACGCGGAAAGCGGGACTCGCCGTCCCGATGTACGGATTCGGTGTCGCCGTCGGTGACTACGACAATGACGGCTTCGACGATCTCTTCGTGTCCGCGTTAGGCCAGAGCCACCTCTTCCACAACAACGGCAACGGGACCTTTACCGATAATACGAAGGCCGCCGGCATGTGGGGACCGAGCGAATTCTCCTCCAGCGCTGCCTGGGTCGACTACGATCGCGACGGCAACCTCGATCTCGTAGTCGCGAACTATGTCCAGTGGAGCGAGCAGGGAGATCTCTACTGCACGATCGACGGTGCTCATAAGTCCTACTGCACACCTGAATCCTACAAGGGTACCTCGCTACGTCTCTGGCACAATCTTGGTGCCGGCAAGTTCGAAGACGCCACGCAGAAAGCTGGACTCGGCGATCCCACTTCGAAGAGCCTGGGTATCGCCATTCTTGATGTGAACGTCGACGGCTGGCCGGACATCCTGGTCGCCAACGATACGCAGCCGAACAAGCTCTACCTGAACAAGAAAAACGGTACTTTCGAAGAACGAGGCGTGGCAGCTGGAATCGGCTTCAGCGAAGACGGCGTTGCGCGCGCCGGTATGGGTGCCGACGCCGCCGACTACGACCGCAGCGGTCACGCGAGCCTGATCATCAGCAACTTCGCCAACCAGATGGTCTCGCTCTATCACAATGAAGGCAACGGCCTGTTTGTCGACGAAGCGCCACAATCGGAGATCGGCCGAGGAACGCTCGTCACGCTCGGTTTCGGCTGTTTTTTCTTCGACTATGACAACGACGGCTGGCCCGACATCTTCGTTGCTGACGGTCACATCGAAAACGAGATCGAGCGCGTGCAGAAGCGTGTCAGCTATGCTGAGCCTCCGCACCTGTTCCGCAATCTCGGTGGAGGGAAATTCACCGAAGTCACTGCGGAGATGGGCAAGTCCTTTGCCGCACCCAAAGTTGCCCGTGCTGCTGCCTACGCTGACATTGACAATGACGGTTTTCCGGATATCTTGCTCACCACCAATGCGGGTCCCGCTTATCTGTTCCATAACGAGGGTGGCACGAATCGGAGCCTGCGGATCAAGCTGGTCGGTACGAAATCAAACCGCGACGGAATTGGCACAGTCGTGCGAGTGGTGGCTGGCAACGATAAACAGTGGAAGATGCTGCGCTCCGGCTCGAGCTATCTCTCGCAGAGCGAGCTGGTCCTGACCTTCGGCATGGGCTCGCACACTAAGGCTGATGCGATTGAGATCCAATGGCCTAGCGGCCAAGTCGACAAGCTCTCAAACGTCAATGCCAGCCAGACCTTGACGGTCGAGGAAGGGAAGGGAATTACGGCAAATCGTCCCTTCTCAACGCTGCGCCTGAGCAAGCAACTGTCGGCTGGCAATTAACATTGCCTATTCATGCAAAGCAGCCCACAGAAGGTCGCAAATCCCCTGTGTTCCGCTGCGCCTCTGTGGTTAAATCTTTAACGGAATGAATCTAAAAATATCCGCTATCCTCTCCGCCGCAGTGCTAGCGGCCCTGGGCCTTTTACTACCCGCTTCCCAACCCGATCCCGTCGAAGCTGCCCGCCACAACAATCTGGGTTGCGCCTACATGAATCAGCAGCTCTTCGAAAAGGGATTGAAAGAATTTCAGGCAGCGCTTTCGGCCGATCCTAAGTTTACGATCGCGCGCTTGAACGAAGGCATCGCTTATCTGAATCTGCAAAAGGTGGACGAGGCCAAAACAGCGCTCGAAGACGCACTCAAGCAGGACCCGAAAAACCCCAACGCGTGGTACAGCCTCGGACTGCTGTCGAAGAACACAGGCGAAGCCCAGGCCGCGATCGATGATTTCAAGCACGTTGCTGAGATCGATCCGAACGATGCAGACAGCTGGTATTTCCTCGGCACTGCCTACGTGCAGGCGAAGCAGTTCTCGCAGGCGATCGAAGCCTTCGAGCAAGCTCTAAAGATCAACCCCTTGCACGCCTCAGCTGAGTTCGGCCTCTCACGCGCCTACCAGCAGTCCTCCGACGGAAGCCACGCCCGCGAGCACCTGAAGAAATTTCAGTACATCACGCAAAACAAAATAGGCTCCCCCATGAGCCTTGCTTACGGAGAGCAGGGCCAGTACTCACGCGCCGTCGAGTCGCCGCAAGCGCAATTGAAGCCGCCGCCACAAATCAAGGTGCAGTTTGTGGATGTGACGAAGCCGGCTGGACTCACATTCAAAGCTCTCACGGAGTCCAAATCATTCCGAGATTTGAATCCCGGTGCGTGCTTCCTCGATTTTGACAACGACGGCAAACTCGACATTTTTATCGCAGATAATGGCTCGCAAGGTGGCGTGTCTCTATACCACAACCTAGGGAGCGGAAAATTCGAAGACGTCACACAAAAGATGGGGATTGACCCGAATCTCCACGCTATTGGCTGCACCGCCGGTGATTATGACAATGACGGTTTCACCGATTTAGCTGTCAGCCGGAACGATGACGTGCTGCTGCTCCATAACGAGAAGGGAGTCAAATTCCAGAACGTCTCAAACGAAGCTAACGTTCTGACGAACAATTTGAACCTCGGGCTTACATTTATTGACTATGACCACGATGGCGACCTCGACCTGTTGGTAACACGAAGCGGGGACAAGGCGGAATGGGGAGATATGTTCCGCAATAATGGAGACGGAAAGTTCACCGCTGTCACCGAGGCACTCGGATTCGAGACTATGGGTGTATCCGGAGGAGAGGGCGCGATCGGCACGGACTACAACAATGATAAGGCGGTAGACATTTTAGTGGCCGATCTTGGACCGGCGATCCTTGAAAATCCGCGAGAAGGGAAGTTCGTCGTTAAGAAATTTTGGTCAGATGCGATGCCTGGCCCGCCAGCCGGTTCTGCAGTTCTCGATTTCAATCATGACGGCTGGATGGACGTTGCCTTCACACACTCCGGTTGGACGAATGGGAAGAGTCTCACCCTATGGCGGAACAGTAGAGGTAAATCATTTGATTCAGTTTCATTTCCAGGGGTCGAGTGGTCGAAAGCCTACGGCGTCGCCGCCTTTGACTACGACAACGACGGCTGGGTTGATCTGGTCGCCGTCGGCGAAACCAAAGAAGGCAAGGGCGAAGTCCGCCTCTTCCGCAACCTCGGCCCGGACGGATTCAAAGACGTCACCTCCGACGTCGGCCTAGACAAGATTCATCTCGAAAGCCCGCGCGCCATCATCACCGGCGACTACGACAACGACGGTGCCGCCGACCTGCTGATCACACAGAATCACGGCCCCGCCGTGCTCCTGCGCAACGAGGGCGCGACGCAGAATCACTGGCTGAAACTCTCGCTCAAGGGACTGAACGACAACAAATCCGCCATCGGCACCAAGGTCGAAGTCTTCTCCGGCGGCAACCGCCAGAAATTCGAAATCTACGGATCGAACGGCTATCTCGGCCAGAACTCCACCGACATCGTAGTCGGCCTCGGCCAGTCGAAGGAAGCTGACATAGTCCGCATGCTGTGGCCCACCGGCGTATTGCAGGACGAGATCCAGATCGCCGCCGACAAAAAGCAGGAGTTCCTCGAGATCGACCGCCGCGGTAGTTCCTGCCCCACGCTCTTTGCATGGAATGGAGAGCGCTACGAATTCGTTGCCGATATGCTCGGAGCCGCGGTTGTTGGCCACTGGATCGGTCCGAACCAGCGCGATATCCCGCGCCCAGTCGAGTACATCAAGATTCCGACTGGTCTGGTTCGTGAGAAGGAGACCTCCCACATTCAGCAAGCTGCTTGTCATCCTGAGCGAAGCGAAGGACCTATGCACCCTCTCGCCACATGCACGGATCCATCGTTAAAAACTGCGTCTCACGATGGCAAGCGCTCGCCAGCGACTAACGACGAACGACCAACGACGGCTTTGTCCTTCCGCTTCATGGAACCTTTAGAAGAAGCTGTCTATCTCGATCAGGTGCGCCTGCTGGCCATCGACCACCCCGTCGATCTCGACGTCTATCCCAATGAATACTTTGCGTCGAATCCGCCGTACCCGGAGTTCAAGGTCGTCGTAAGTCACGACGCGATGCCGCCCGTTGGCGCTTGGGACGAGCACGGCCACAACGTTCTGCCCGACTTGCTCGCTCACAGATTCTTCGGCGACTTCGACCTGACGCAGTTCGCCGGATTCGCCAAGCTGCACACCCTGACACTCGATCTCGGTGAACGGTACAACGGCGGCCCGCTCTGGCTGCTGATGCATGGCGAAATCGAATACTTCACGGCCAACAGCATGTACGCGGCGGCGCAATCCAAACTAGAACCGATTGCGCCCTACGTCGAAGCCCAGGAGGCAGACGGAAGGTGGAAACGGGTAATTGACGATATGGGATTCCCCGCCGGTGGTCCCCGCACCATGACCGCCGATCTTACGGGCAAGCTCCCCAAGGGCACACAGAAGATTCGCATCACCACCAATCTGCAAATCTACTGGGACAACATTTTGGTCAGTCGTACCCCGCAGTCGGCCGGCAACCGGACGCAATCTCTGCGGCTAACTCCAGTTCCTGTGCTGCGTGCCGATCTTGAATTTCACGGCTATCCATACAAGATCGAAGGTCTGCCTCCAGGCAATGTGCACTACATCTACGAGAAGACGAGCGCGACCGGTCCTTACACACGTCCGCAGGGAACCTACACGCGTTACGGCGATGTGCTCCCTCTGCTCACCGCAACGGATGACAAGCTGGCCGTCTTCGGTTCCGGCGACGAAGTCCGCCTCGATTTCGATTCATCGCACCTGCCTCCGCTTCCGACTGGCTGGGTGCGTGACTACTTCTTCGCCGCCAACGGCTACGAAAAAGATATGGACTTCTACGCCGCTGAAAGCAACTACGTCGCGCCACTCCCGTTCCTGAGCATGGGCGAATATCCGTATCCGCCGAAAAAGTCGTTCCCACTCGACGATTCCCACGTGAATTACTTGCTCGAATACAACACTCGCCACATGTCAGGGAACGAGCAGCGAGGATACTGGTTCGACTACGGCGAGAGCCGCCAGCGATGAGAGATATGGACAGCCGTCTCCCGGTTGTCCGGCGCGCAAGGTCCACCTGAGAGCGAAAGAGGAGTCAGCTAGAGAATCGTTTTAATATTGACATCTCCGCCGTATCCATAATCCAATAGCCGTTCTCATGGAAACTTCCACCGCAGCACCTTCTGCAGTTCCCAGACTGCGCCGCACGTTGACTCTGTGGGACCTCATACTCTACGGAATCATCGTTATCCAACCGGTAGCGCCGATGTCGGTATTCGGTGTGCTGAGCGATGCAGGTCACGGACACGTGGTCACAACTCTGCTGATCGCAATGGTCGCCATGCTGTTTACTGCCTTCAGCTATGGACGTATGGCTCGTGCATATCCAAGTGCGGGATCGGCATTCACGTATGTGGGACAGGAGATCAATCCTGCTCTTGGCTACGTCACCGGGTGGAGCATGACCATGGATTACATGCTCAATCCGATGATCTGCATCATCTGGTGCAGTCAGCAGGCTTTCGTTTTCGCGCCTGGTATTCCCTATTCGCTTTGGGCGATTTTCTTCGGCGTAGTGTTCACCTTCCTGAATATTCAGGGGATCAAAACTTCCGCACGCGTCAATACAATACTCGCTGCTGGCATGGGCGCTGTAGTTGCGATCTTCTTCATGGTAGCGGCTCGGTACATTTTCGGTCACTCTCACGACGGCGCTTCCTTCTTCACGCGCCCGTTTTATGATCCGAGTCTCTTCAATTCCAAAGCCGTGCTGGCCGCCACATCGATCGCGGTGCTCAGTTACATCGGTTTTGACGGAATTTCCACACTTTCAGAGGAGGCGGAGAATCCAAGACGCAACATTCTGTTGGCCACTGTACTGACCTGTCTAGTCATTGGAATCCTCTCCGCCTTGGAAGTCTACGCTGCGCAATTGGTGTGGCCGGCGAGCGAGCCCTTTCCCAACAGTGATACTGCCTTCACGTTTGTCGCCGGACGCGCCTGGAAACCGATGTTTGCCATTCTCGGATTCACCTTATTAGTAGCCAATTTCGGCTCAGGAATGGGTGCGCAGATCGGCGCGGCGCGCCTTCTGTACGGTATGGGACGCAGCAAAGCGCTGCCCCAGTCGTTCTTCGGCGTCGTGGATCCGAAGCGGCATGTACCCCGCAACAATGTGATTTTTGTTGGAGCGATCGCGCTAGCTGGTGCCCTGCTCGTCAGCTTCGGGCTGTTCAGTTACGGACTCGGGGCAGAGATGCTGAATTTCGGAGCCCTGATTGCCTTCATGGGCGTTAATATGGCAGCCTTCGTTCGCTACTACGTGCGCGAAGGCGGCCACAACGGAATCCCCCCTTTGCTGTTGACGGCTGGTGTAATCGGGCTTGTTCTTTGGCCAGGATCGCATTGGACGCTGCTGATTGCTGCTGCTATCGGTCTCGCCTTGATTGCAATCTGGACACCTCCCCTGGCGGGATTCATAATCTGTTTCTTCCTGTGGAAGAATCTTAGCTGGAAGGCTTGGATTGTTGGTGGGATCTGGATGGTCGTGGGTATCGCCGCGGGCGCATGGAAAACGCGTGGTTTTCGAGGTGATTTAGTGAATTTCGACTTACCCCCTGAAGAATCATAGATGCTCTTGGTTCCGAATCGAGAGTCAGAATTAGGTGGAGCCTCCTGCGTTCCTGAAGTATTTCCCAGGCGTCGTACCTAATGCTTTTCTAAACATCGAAATGAAGGCGCTTGGTGTGCTATAGCCCGCTTCCAGAGCGGCGCTTGTAATTTTTTCTCCCGCGGCAAGCAATTGCAACGATCGCAGCAGCCGCAACTGCTGTCTCCACTTGCCCAGCGATAGGTTGGTCTCCTTTTCGAAGACTCTCTCGATTGTCCTCTTGCTCGCACCGACCTGCCGGCAAAGCGTCGCCAGAGATCGCGTCTCGGAGGGGTCACGCTGCAGGATGACAGCGACGCTCTGCGCGCGTGGGTCCACGGGCCTTGGAAGCTGCAGTGGAATCGTCTGTACGGTCTCAAGCTGATCCAGCATGAGGTCAATCAGATGCGCGTGCGTTTTCGCTCTCCGGTTCATCCGAGGGAAGTGACAGGCATGCAGGATCAGTTCCTGCAACAGTGGCGAAACGTTCACGACGCAGCAGTTCCGCGGGAGTTTTCGCGCCATACCAGCCCGCAGATACAGCGTCCGCATTGAGACCGGGCCCGACATCGCGATGCTGTGCGCTATCTTGGCCGGAATCCATACCGCGCGCCGTGGCGGCACCACCCATGTGCCTTGGTCCGTGCGCACTGTCATCACTCCACGTGTCGCACACACGAGCTGGTCTTCAGGGTGAAAATGAATCGGGATCACATGTCCAGGACTGAAGTCGTACACGAGTGTGGCCACGGGGGCCCGCAGGCTGGGGCAGGCATGGACATCTTGTCGCTTTCTCGACATTTATTGTCACAATATCGGAAGAAAGCCCGCTCCGCAATTGGGAAGATTGCCGCGTGGGGGATAACAATTCAGGAGGCCGCAATGCTGGGGACAACTGACATCATCGCATTTGTTCCAATCAAGGATTCCGAGAAAGCGCGTGCATTTTACGAGGGAATGCTGGGATTACGGTTTGTCTCCGATGACTCCTTCGCTCTCGTCCTCGAGGCGAACGGTACCATGCTGCGTGCAACCAAGATAAAGGAATTCACGCCGGCGCAGTTCACCATTCTTGGGTGGAAGGTCGCAAACATCGAAGACGCAGTGCGCACCCTCGCCGGGAAGGGCGTGAAATTTGAAATCTTCGGATTCTTCCAGCAAAACGAACTCGGGATTTGGACCGCCCCCACCGGAGCCAAAGTAGCGTGGTTCAAGGATCCCGACGGAAATATCCTGTCCGTCTCACAGCACGAGTGAGCCGTTTCAGACAAGGTCCTTCCATCACAGACCCCGATTCTTAGTTACTTGAATGCTCTGCGCAATTCCACTCAGTGACGCGCCAACGCAATCCTGAAATCGCCAGATTTATTCAACATTCCAGCCGCCGATTTCCACCACAGGTTTCGCCGTTCCAAGTTCGCTCGAACGATACGTTGCGGTCACCTCGCGCTTCTCTCCAGGCAGCAGCGAAATGTAATTGTCTTCCCACACAACTGGCAAGATTTCCTCTCCCTTGGCACCTTTGTCGACTTTCAGCCGCACAAAGAACGCCAAACTCTTGCTCGGATTCTCAAGCGTGACATGCGTGACGGCGTCTTCGCCTTTGTGCTCGGTTCGATCCGTGACTTTCAGTTTCGCCTTGGGCATCTGCGAGATTGCCGTAAAGTCGGCATACGAAGAGGTGGGAGTCATCCACCACGTCGATTTTGCCCAATCGAGCGTTTCCGGTTTGGTCGAAAGCCAGTAGAAGTTCGATCCCACGAGTTTTCCGCTGGAGTCTTGCAGTTTCAGGACAAGAAAGTAGGTGTTACTCAAACCGGAGATGTCAGGCATCGTGAAGATCCTCGCCGTGCTGTCGGCGGCGGCATCCAGCGCATTCTCCTGTGAAAACTTCTCGGTCGCGTCGAAGTTGTAGATCTTCGTCGTGAGTTTCAGCCCCTTGGCGTCCGAGTACTGGCTGCTGACTAGCCAGATGGAGTGATCATCATATCCATACACCGGATGCAGCGCCTCCAGCGCACGCTTGGCGCCAAAGTATCCGCCGCCGGGACGCAGGTAGTAGTCGTACAAGTGCCAGATCATCGATGGCCAGGCATTGTTCAGCATCCACTGAATCACACCTGTCGACTGGTACTTGTTCCGACTGTACGCCTCATACATCGCGCGCACGCCTTCGTATGCCTGCATCTGCGATTTGATGGCGAAGTCCTCCACGCTGTCGGACTTGCCGTAGCGATTCGCCAGCGCCTCGCTGAACACGTTGATCGTTTTGAACTCTCCGCCGCCCGCGTGGTAGTTCCACACGTCGTCGATTGGCCATAGGTGATCCTTTCCGACCATGGCACGAATGCTCTCGATCGGTGGGACCGCTGGCCCCATGCTGGTTTCAGTATTGAATCCGTATGCACCGCCGCAACCCCCGGGATTGCACAGCTTGCGCCCGGGTTGTCCCTCAGGAGTATCCACCATCCAATAGCTGGGAGCGACGTATTCGTAGGGCCCGCTCATCTTTGCTCCACTGTCGCCCGTGACGCTGGTCTTCTTTCCGGTTGCTGAGGACACCACAGGGTTTGGCCAGAGCAAATCTTTCTCGATACCCAGATACATCTGCTCCACATCCGGCGGCGGCGGATTGTCGCTGCCGTTCAACCACATCACCAGGCTGGGATGGCTACGCAGTCGATATATCTGATCGCGCAGCGACTGCTTGGCAATTTCAAAATCCTGCGGCTGCCAGCGTGGCCAACGCTCCCAGAAATCACAGCAGCACCATCCCGCCATTACCAGAATGCCGCGACGATCGGCAATCTGATAGAACTCCTCGGATTCGAGCTTGCCTTCCAATCGGACCGTATTGAGCCCCATGTCCTCCACATAGCGAAATTCATCTTGCAGGCGCTCGGGGGTCTCGCGAAGCATCATATCGGGAGTCCAGCCTGCCCCTCGAATAAGGATGTTCTTGCCATTGATGTGGAACGCGCGCCCTCCAACCGAATTGAGGTCTGAGGTGATTTCGCGGATTCCGAACTCGGTGTGTGATTGGTCGCTGATCGTGCCGTTCACCTCGAACTGCATGGTGAGCTTGTAGAGGTTCGGCTTACCCATCTGCGTGGGCCACCACAGCCGCGGGCTCGTGAACACCAGCTGCGGGAACTTATCAGGAGTGAACGTTACGTCTTTGGATTCGTTCGGCGCCAATTCGACATCCTGTTCGAACGCAGCCCCGGCCGTCATCTCGGGGATCAATCCTCTGAGCTTGCCCTTCACCGACTGATCGGTGCTATTCTTCACCTGCGCTGTGACAGTAAGCTGCGCACTGTCATTGGCGGGCGGATTCAGCTTCGAAACAACCGTCGGATACCGCAGCGCGACCGGCCCGCTGGTGGTCACATATACTTCACGCCACAGTCCCATATTCTTGTCCGGCGGAGCCGGATTCCAGTCAACAAAAGTGATCGCGAGATCGTGATCGGTTGGCGCCCACGCTTGCACCGCCAGCACGTTCTCTGCGCCGGGTTTCGCACTGACAGTAACGTTGAATTCGTAGGTGCGCCACGCTCCGGCCACATCGTCCGATTTCGCAATCTGCTTCCCATTGAGAAAAATGTTCGCCCGGTAGTTAATCCCGTTGAACTTCAACCAAATCGTCTTGCCTTTGTACGAGGCTGGAACCGTGAACGCCTTGCGATACCACCACGACACAGCGTAGGGGCTATCGGATGCCATCTGGATGTTGGAGAAATTGGCGCCGATGGGGTAAGTCACGCCGGGAAAACTACGCAGGTTCATACCCGGGAACGGGTCGGGCAAAGTTTTATCTCTCACTAAAGCTGCGACGACGGTTGTTGGAACGGTTACGGTATGCCACCCCTTGGTTGCGAACGCTGCAGTCGAGATTACCTCCCCTCTGGCTTCCACCTTCGCAGACGTTTGTAGTTCCCAGCCCTCGCGGAGCATCACACTTTCGGCTGCCGGCTTCGACGAAGCGGTAGTCAAAGCCTTCTGCTGTGCCCACAGGGAGAAATGCAAGAAAGATTGCGACAGAAGAATCGGGACGGCAATGAACAACTTCTTGCCTGATTTCATGGTGCTCCTTTGCCGATCGCGTAGTAGTTCGGCACTGGGATCTCTGAAACGTGTAGCAGAAAGGGATAACACTTCTATTAATTCGTTTCAATAGCCCGTTTTTGCAACCTGCCGCCTTATGCGGCTGCAGTGTCTCCCAATATGCCGAATCGTCAAAAAGAAGCTCGCAGCTCACCGTTTTGGATGGGACGCTGTAGTTTATAATTAAAAATTCGGCTTTCTACCCGGAGTGATAAGAACATGATTCGCTTTCTGCAACAGTCTGGCCAGACGACGAAGTATATCCTCGGAGGTCTGCTGCTGATCATCTGCGCCTCGATGGTCATCACGCTGATTCCCGGAGGCTTAGGAACAGACCTTCTGAGCGGTGCTCCCGGCAAGGGCTTTGTCGCCAAGGTCGACGGCACCGAGATCTCTGCCGATGACGTGCGTACGACCGCTCGCCAGATGTTGCAGCAGCAAATGCCCCAGGGAAGCTCTGCCAACATGAGCATGCTGCTGCCTTTCTTCTCGCAGCGCGCGGCCGAGCAACTCATTACGCGACAGGCCCTCATCAGTCAAGCCAAACACATGGGCCTGCGCGTCAGCCCGGACGAGGTAAAAGAAGAGCTGCAGCATGGACGCTATGCAGCCACTTTCTTTCCTGGCGGGAATTTTATCGGAGAGCTGGAATACCAAGACCTGCTGCAGCGGGCAAACTTGACGCCGACCAAGTTTGAAAACTCCGTAGCCGATGACCTTCTGCTGAGCAAACTGCAGGCTCTGATTTCGGGCACGGCGACCGTCAGCGAAAACGAGATTCACGACCAATTCATCAAACAGAATACCAAGGTGAAGTTCGACTATGCTGTCCTGAAGCAAGATGACATCAAAAAGGGTCTACATCCGGCCGAAAGCGAATTGAAAGCCTATTACCAAAGCCATATATCGACGTACAACAATTCGATCCCGGAAAAACGGAGAATTAAGTACGCCGTCATCGATACCAACAAGATCGAGGCTGGCATTCAGGTCACCCAGGACGATCTCACCAGCTACTACAGAGATCACCGCGATGCCTATCGCGTTCCAGAGCAAGTGAAGGTCAGCCATATCCTGATCAAGACGCCGCTTCCTGGTCCAGACGGTAAAGTCGATGAGAAGGGCGCGGTTGAGGCTCAGCGGCGCGCCGAGGATCTGCTGAACCAGATCAAGGGCGGTGCAAAGTTCGAGGATCTGGCAAAGAAGTACTCGGAAGATCCTGGCAGTGCCAAAGAAGGTGGTTCTCTGGGCTGGATCGGGCGTGGGCAGACTGTGCCGGAATTCGAAAAGGCCGCATTCTCGTTGCCCAAGGGCCAGATCAGCGACCTGATCAAGAGCAGCTACGGGTTCCACATCATCCGCGTGGATGATAAGCAGGATGCGCACCTCAAGTCGCTCGATGAGGTTAAGAGCGAGATTGAGCCGGCTTTGAAGCACCAGAAGGCGCAGCAGATTGCGCAGAAGGTGGCCGATGGCCTCTTGAAAGACGCGCGCAGCAGCACGCTCGATGCTGCCGCCGCGAAGCAAGACATCCCGGTGATTACCTCAGATTTCTTCGCCCGCCGCGACATGCTGCCGGGCCTCGGGCCCTCGCCGCAATTCATGGAAGCGGTATTCGCAGCGCAAGAAAAAGCCCCGCCCGATATGGCTCCAACGTCGCAGGGAACCGCGGTCTACGAATTGCTGGCCATCAAGCCACCGACAACGCCGACGTTTGAGGAAATTCGTACTCGCGTAGAAGACGAATTCAAAAACGAACAATCACGAACGCTCTTGACCCAAAAAGCGCAGGAACTCTCTGACCGCGCCAAGGCCGAACATGACCTGAAGAAGGCCGCCAAGGAACTCGGCGCGACCATGAAGAGCAGCGATCTGGTTCTGCCTGATGGCCAGGTCCCCGATGTGGGTTCGATGTCAGGGCAGGCTTCGGTGGCCTTTACCATGAAGCCGGGGGAGATCAGCGGACCAATCACCAGCGGCAGCGACGCGGCCGTGCTGCAGATTCTCGAAAATCAGCAGCCCACCGATGCAGATTTTGCAGCCAAGCGAGATCAGATTCGCGATTCTCTGTTGCAAGGGAAACAGCAGGAGCGCTTCCAGTTATTCATCTCGAGCCTTGTCGATGAAATGACGAAGTCTGGCAAGATTAAGCGGAATCAGGAAGAGCTCAAAGCCCTAGCCCGCACCGCGAGCGAATCCGGAATGTAGCGGCGGTATCATGTCCTTTGCACGTGCTGCCGGCATTCTGCTCCATCCCACATCCCTGCCTTCGCGGGGTGGGATCGGGGATTTCGGTCCCGCTGCCAATCGTTTTGTAGATTTTCTTCACTCTGCACGGCAGGGTATCTGGCAGGTCCTGCCTCTTGGGCCTCTGGGCTACGGAAACTCCCCGTATTCATCCACATCGGCTTTCGCTGGTAATCCCTTATTGATCAGCCTGGAACGTCTGGCCGATCATGGCTGGATCGACCGCGCTCAACTGGAAGTCCTTTTGCCAGCCTCCGGCGTTGTTCAATACGATCGGGTATTCGCACAGAAGCTTCCGCTGCTGTTTGAAGCCGCGCATCGTTTTCTGCGGTCGGCTTCGCCCGCAGCTCGTGGCCGGTTCGAAGTTTTTCGAGCACAGAATGCATGGTGGCTCGAAGATTTCGCCCTGTTTGACGCGCTGCGCGCCCACCGCAAACTCGACACTTGGAATCAATGGCCGCGAGAACTCGCCGCCCGCGAACCCGCCGCTCTCGACAAAGCACGCCAGGAACTTGTGGACGACATCCTGGTCCGGAGCGCGCTCCAGTTTGCATTTTATGAGCAGTGGCGGGCATTGCGCCGCTATTGTGCGGAACGTGCGATTCGCATCGTCGGCGACGTCGCAATCTTCGTCAACTACGACAGCGCGGACGTTTGGACTCACCCTGAGCTATTCCGCCTTGATGCCAACCTCGAACCGGAGGTGGTGGCTGGCGTCCCCCCTGATTTTTTTAGCAAGACTGGACAGCGTTGGGGTAATCCGCTCTATCGTTGGGATGTCCTGAAGCAGCGCGGGTACGAATGGTGGGTTCAGCGCCTACGCTGGGCAACGCAGCATTGCGACTATGTGCGCCTTGACCACTTTCGTGGATTTGACCAGTTCTGGGAAATTCCGGCACACGATCCTACCGCGGTCAACGGCCGGTGGGTCGATGGTCCGCGTGATGATTTGTTCAACGCTTTGCGCAATGCCCTCGGCGGCTTGCCATTCTTCGCCGAGGATCTCGGCTACATCACGCCCGAGGTCCACGCTTTACGGGACCGTCTGAAGATTCCTGGTATGTCGGTCCTACAGTTTGGCTTTGGCGATGAAGGCGCCCACATGTACCTGCCCCACCGAGCGGCCGGCAAGGTCGTCTATACGGGAACTCATGATAACGATACCGTTCAGGGTTGGTGGCGTTCCGGCGCAGCCGAGCACGAACGCCGCAATGCTGAAGCGTATCTCGGTCACTGCGAAGATGGCATTCATTGGGCATGTATCCGTGCCGCCCAGACTTCCCCGGGATGCCTGAGTGTGGCCCCGCTGCAGGATGTCCTTGGTCTCGGCAGCGAAGCCCGCATGAATACTCCAAGCGTTCAGACGGGAAACTGGCGTTGGCGCTTCGATGAGAGCCAGCTAACTGCCGACCTTGCCGCAAAGCTCGCCCTGCTGGCCGAAGTGACCGACCGTCTCCCGACACCGTTCGCCCATCCTGTGGATGACAACTTCTTCGGTTGAGTGATTGCCGGTCGCAGTCGGTAACTATTCCGGCTACGAAAATAAGCGAGCAACAGTGAGCGACGGATCCCAGCCAGCCGGCCATAGAGTGGCAACATGGCGAAAGACCAGCACAGAAAGCGTCGAGATGGGGATCTCAATAAAATTAAGGCACCGATGGCACCTCGTATCGAGGTCTCTGTCGTCAGAATGTAAACAAGCGGTTAAAAGCGGCGCGTTTTACCGCCAAATCGTGTATAGAACGTAAGGGAGTCTCAGCGTGAGCGAATCGATCATTGAAGCCGTCGCGGTTGAGAAATCTTATCCGCAGCCCGACGGCACCCGTATCCAGGTCGTGGGCGCGACCAACCTCGCTATCGAGGCGGGCAAGATCATCGCTTTGCTCGGTCCCTCGGGATGCGGAAAATCGACTCTGCTGCGAATTCTGACCGGACTCTCGCAGCCGTCATCCGGAACACTCCTCTGGCATGGCAAGCCGCTGAACGGACAGACACCCAATGTCGCCATCGTGTTTCAGAGCTTTGCACTTTTCCCCTGGCTGACCGTCATCCAGAACGTCGAAGCACCACTCGAGGCCAAAGGCGCTCCTGAAGTGGAGCGGCGAAAACGTGCACTGAGGGCCTTGGATACGGTAGGTCTGGACGGCTTTGAAACCGCCTATCCCAAGGAACTCTCCGGAGGTATGAAACAGCGGGTCGGATTCGCTCGCGCACTAGTAGTCGAACCCGAAGTCCTGTTCATGGACGAGCCTTTTTCTGCCCTCGACGTCCTCACCGCAGAGAACCTGCGAAACGAACTTCTGGAACTTTGGCTGAACAAGAAGATGCCGACCAGCGCCATCTTCATTGTGACGCACAACATTGAAGAAGCCGTCATGCTTGCCGATCGCGTGATGGTTCTGGGAAGAAATCCGGCTCGCGTTCGCTCGGATTTCAACATCCGACTGAAGCATCCGCGCGACCGCAAGTCCGCTCGCTTTGTCGAACTCGTCGACTACATTTACAAAGTCATGACAGAACCTGATATCGAACACATTCTGCCCGACGCCGAGACGACAGCTGAGATCATCCTGCCTCCCGGTGGCCTGCCGAAGGAGCCCTTTAAGAAGCAGGAAGCGCCGATCCGCACGGCCCATTACCAGATGCTGCCCCACGCGCGTGTCGGGGGAATCGCGGGACTGCTGGAGTTGCTGCGCGATCGCGGAGGTCGTGAAGACCTTTTCCGCTTGTCAGAAGAACTGGTCATGGACGTCGAAGACTTGCTGCCGATTCTCGAAGCCTGCGTTCTCCTCGGCTTTGCGCACCTCAAAGAAGGCGATGTGCAGATTACGCCACAAGGGGTCGGATTTGCAGACGCCGATATCCAACGTCGCAAGGTCCTGTTTCGTGAGGCGTCACTCGACCACGTGACGATCCTCAAGCAAATCGACAGCATTCTCAAGCGCAAAGCCGATCACTCCATCAATGACGAATTCTTTCACGACATCCTCGACGAGCATTTCGCCCAGGACGAGGTTCAGCGCCAGTTCGAGACTGCGATGAACTGGGGGCGTTACGCCGAGATTTTTGACTATGACCGCGAGAAGAATCTACTGATGCAGGCAGAGCCTCCAGCATCCCCAGATGTATCGGTAAGCACGCAAGGATCGTCCTGAGCATCTGACGATAAAGTCGAACGGGCAGGCGGTTTCTCGGGCTACTCAAAGGAACTTCTTATAGACTTCAAAGCCTTTTAAGATTCTTTCTACAAGACGCAGAGCAAAGCACTTCTCATTCAAATCAGAGTAGCGAATGCGCCTGAAGAAAACCATCAGCGTGCGAGGATTTTCGGCCTACCGGCTCTGGACTCAACTGCCACGCGTCGAGATCTCCTGCCTTCCTGACGTTCTGATGTTCGCTGCCGCCATGGCTCTATTCTACGGCGTGCTTCAAGTCGGCCGCGCATGGCTCGGTCCCTTCACCCCCGAGGTCGAAATCTCGCGCAGTCTGTGGGCGTTACCCGCCTACGCGGGATACTCTCTCTTGCGAATCTCAATCGCCTACGTGCTCAGCTTGGCCTTCACGCTCGCCTACGGATACATCGCAGCTTATAACCCCAAAGCCGAGCGCTTCATGATTCCTCTGCTCGACGTCCTCCAGTCGATCCCGGTGCTCAGCTTTCTACCGGGCGTGATGCTGGCCATGGTTGCGCTGTTTCCAGGCCGCCAAGTCGGAGTGGAGGCCGGCGCCATCCTGCTTATCTTCACAGGCCAGGTCTGGAATATGGCATTCAGCTTCTACGCTTCGCTGAAGAGTATTCCGAAAGAAATGCGCGAAGCCGCCACAATCTATCGTTTCAGCTGGTGGCAGCGTTTTATTGAGATGGAATTGCCTTTTGCTGCCATTGGTCTGGTATGGAATTCCATGATGTCGGTCGCCGGCGGTTGGTTTTTTCTCATGGCCTGCGAGATGTTCGTCCTCGGCTCGCGCGACTTCCGCCTGCCGGGATTGGGATCTTATCTGCAGACCGCAGCCAGCGTCGGCGATACGCGTTCCATTCTGTGGGGCGTCGCCACCATGATCGCGGTCATTGTACTGCTCGATCAGTTTGTCTGGCGCCCGGTCATCGCGTGGGCCGAGAAGTTCAAGAATGAGCAGGTCGAGAGCATCGACGCACCGCGCTCGTGGGTCCTTGATCTTCTGCGTCATTCACGCGGCTTCGCCAAGCTCAGCAGTCGCACCGTGCAGCCGTTGCGGGAAAAGCTGATCCTATTCTTCGCGCGAGAGCGTCAAAATGAGGAGGCCGCGCAGCTTACCCGGGGGAAGGTTTGGCTGATGCGCACGCTGGCCGTCGCACTGCTCGCGGGTTTGGGCTATGGAATTGTGCGAGTCGCAACGTTGCTCTCCGGACTGCGAAATGCTGAGTTACAAGAAATTGGCGTCGGGCTCATGGCCACGTTCCTCCGTGTGAACTTTGCCCTCGTGCTCGGTGCGTTCTGGACCATCCCGGTGGGCGTAGCGATTGGCTTCAGTCCAAGGCTCGCGCGCATCGCTCAGCCGCTTGCTCAGATCGCTGCCTCCGTTCCTGCGACCGCGCTCTTTCCCGTGGTTCTGTTGCTCCTCGTCAAGGTCGGCGGAGGGCTTGGCTTAGGGTCCATCGTCCTACTATTATTAGGAACGCAGTGGTACATCCTGTTTAACGTCATCGCTGGTGCTATTGCGATCCCGACGGATCTGAAGGAGTGCTGCTCGGTTTTCCGGCTCGAAGGGATCGAGCGCTGGAAAAAGCTGATCTTGCCAGGCATCTTCCCCTACCTGGTCACCGGCTTGGTGACGGCCTCAGGCGGCGCATGGAATGCGAGCATCGTAGCCGAGTACTTCCACTTCAAGGGCCATACTTACACTACGGTAGGCCTCGGGGCCACCATCAGCCAGGCGACCGACAGTGGCAACTTCGATCTTCTTCTCGCTGCCACCATCCTGATGGCCGCCACCGTAGTTACTATCAACCGCCTCGTCTGGCGCAGACTCTACGCCCTAGCCGAGACGCGCTACCGCCTGGAAACCTAAGTGGGTCGCCTGTTGTCGCCGCAGATAGTTACTACTGCTTACCTTCCGCATCTCGGATTTTGCTTTTCGCTTCTTGTTCTTCGTGGTTCCAGCTTCTTATTTCACTGAATTTTAATCTACTCTTCATCCGCCGGAAACGTCGTTTCCATATGGATATACCATGCCATCAAACCAACTTGAGTCGAGTGAGACGCACGGCGAAGTACTATCCCGCGTTGCTCACTTTCCCGGCCTAGCGGGAAAGTTGGCACCGGTCGGAAAAGTCAGAAACCTCTACCGGCGAGTCCAGAATTCGCCGCAGGGTTTTCGTCTGCCAAATCTCCTGGCCGAGATGCGCATCGAGTTGAAGGTCCATTCTGCGGACCAAGACCGAATCCCAGCCACCGGCCCCGTGGTAGTTGTGGCGAATCACCCCTACGGCGTGCTCGATGGTGCCCTCCTCACGGTGCTACTGACCCGAGTTCGCTCCGATGTTAAGGTCCTCACGAACTTCTTGCTGGGTGATGTCCCCGAACTGCGGCACACCTGCATTTTCGTCGATCCCTTCCAAACCGATCGCTCTGCCGAGTCCAACCGCAAACCCATACGCGAAGCGCTGGCCTGGCTGGAGCGAGGGGGGATGCTTGCCATTTTTCCGGCCGGAGAAGTTTCGCAGTGGCATATGCCAACAGCGCACGTCGCTGACCCGGAATGGAACGACACCGCGGTGCGCCTCATTCGCCGTACCCACGCGACCTCTTTGCCTGTATTTTTCTGCGGACACAATGGGGTTGGCTTCCAGTTACTCGGCATGATCCATCCCAAGCTGCGGACTGCTTTTCTTTTGCAGGAGTTTCTCAATCAGGAAGGAAAAACGGTGGAAGTCCGCGTCGGGAGCTCTGTCCCAGTCGAAGCGATCCAGGCAATTGCGAGTGACCGCGAAGCTATAGAGTATCTCCGCTGGCGAACCTACCTGCTGGCCCGAAGAAGAAAGCCCGGAACCTCCTGGCCTCTAGCCTTACGGTCGAAACTCGCCTCCAAGATCCATGAACCGATTGCTGAACCCGTTCGCGAAGAACTGCTGGAACACGAGATTCAGACGCTATCCGCTGATCGTTGCCTCGCTGAAAGCTCGGAATTCTCCGTTCACCTCGGAATGGCACGTGAAATTCCGCGTTTGCTTCTCGAAGTCGGACGTGTACGCGAGGTGACGTTTCGTCGCGCTGGAGAGGGAACAGGAAAGGGCCGCGATCTCGATTCATTTGACGAGTACTACTGGCATGTCCTGCTCTGGAATAAATCGAAGCGCCAACTTGTAGGAGCTTATCGCGCCGGTAATACCGCCGAAATCCTTGCGACCCGTGGGATTACGGGTCTCTATACCAGCACATTGTTCCGCTACGACGAACGGCTGTTTCAAAAGCTCGGGCCGGCACTGGAATTAGGGCGCTCCTTTGTGCGCCCCGAGTATCAGCGTCAATATGCCCCGCTGTTATTGTTGTGGAAGGGAATCGCCCGGCTGATTTCAACCCATCTGGAGATCCCGATTCTTTTCGGAGCGGTCAGTATCAGCAACGACTACAGCAAAGCCTCGCGCGAGATGATCTACCGATTCTTCCAGTCCCGGATGCAAGACGATGGCTTGGTTGGGCTGATCGAACCGCGCCGCCCATTCCGTTCTGGCCTGTTGCAGCGTTGGGATTGCCGCGCGATGTGTCGAGCCCTGCATGACCTCGACCAGCTATCCGAACCCATCACTGACGTGGAGACCGACGGCAAGGGCTTACCAATTTTGCTGCGGCAGTACGCAAAAATCGGCGGCAAGCTGCTAGGCTTCAACGTCGATCGTAAATTCTCGAACGTACTGGATGGCCTGGTCGTTGTGGATCTGCGCCAGACCGATGCGGCCGTGCTCGACCGTTATATGGGGCGCGAAGCCGCGCAGACCTTCCGAAGAATTCACGGAGTTACAGCGTAGCCCGGCGTCCTTTCTCGGCACTCAAGAGCGCGGAAGGCGCAACCCGCAAGGCCACGCGAAAAAAATAAGACTCATGGGGTAAAGCCATGGGATCGCGGCAGAAACCGCCGAGCTCGGCCGGAGCGGAAGAGAAATGCGAACGACACGGCATAAGCTCGTAGCTACGTCCGTTGATGTTTTCTGGCAGGCACAACGCACACCTGTTCAGCGACCTTCAGGGCCTTTTCTAACTCGCTTCCCATCACCGCGAGTTGCTCGCGGCCCATCAACCGCTGCAGGCCCTCGAATAACTGGCGCTCCTCTTTGCGAATGTGTTCCGAGAGCCTCCGCGAGAATTCGGTAATCTCTGCCGCACACAAGCGCTGTGCTTCCGCCTTGTCGAAGCAATCGCGCAACCACGCGTGTTGTGACACCAGGTCGTCAACCAACAGCGTCATTTCCGGGAAGCCTCTTGCGGGCGGAAACACAACTTGCTCTTCCGCCACGAAATGAACTCGAATTTCAGCCCGAAAGTGATGTGCAATTTCCTTTTGCCACGCCCCAAGATCGGATTCTGGAATCGGCGAGGCCCGTTCGATCCGAACACACAACGCCAGCGCGTGCTGATGCTGCCGTGATAACGGGACAAGATTGTTGTCGCGCAGCATGAGTAGTTAACTAGGAGTCCACAGTTACAGGCGAGATGCTTTCAGCCTGGGTTGGTTCTTCGGCCGCGCGCACGGTGAGCCAATCAGTCCGCACCCGCTCCCACTCCTGAATCAGCATGCCATTGGCTTCGAAGAACCCGCGAATCCGGTACCGCTCCCATCCCGCTACTTCTTCCAGGATCGGAGCCAGCACGGCCAGCGCGCTAGTGCTGAGTACTGTACGCTTCGCAATCTGGGAGACATTGCGCGATTCCGACACGGCAATGGTCAACCCGTCCCGCGAGTTAATGTGCAGCATCACGTGGATATCGGAACTGCCGTCACCGGTGTAGATTACGTGATCGGGGCCAGCAACTCTTTCGACGAGCAAATTATCCAGAACCGCGACTTTTCCATACCCCGCCGTGGCGCGGACGATGCTATCGATCTCGCCCGAAGGCTGGTAAAGGAACTCCGTTCCATAAATGTGATCAGAAGGCACGATATCTTCCAATGCGGAGCGCACAATTTCCACTGGCGCTGCCGACAACACATAGAAGTCAAATTGATGCCCATCGATCCCAGATTCGAGCAATTGATACAGAAGCTTGATGTCACTCTTCAGCCGGATGCGCTTGCCCACTTCCCGGAGATGTTCCTTGCGAACCTTCGCGCGAAACTCGGGATCGTGCAACAGCAGATATGCGAGTTCCGCCCCCTGCTGCACCAGATTGATCTTGGCCATGCCTTTGGACTTGCGCTCGAATTCCTCAGTGGGAATTCCTACCAAGTCTGCCAAAACGTACCCGGAGTCGTTAAATGTGAGCGTCTGATCGAAATCGCTCGCGAAAATATAGCGTCTCACGAAGTCATCTCTCATACCAGTATTCGATTCAGCGCACGAACTCTAAGCCCCATAAAAAGAATTGATTCGGATTATATGCTTGTAAAGTCCAATGCTTTGAGACACATCCATGCGCATCCCAGGAATCATCACACCATGAACAACCATGCACAGCGGTTCCACATCATCACTGGCGGACCGGGTTCCGGAAAGAGTTCGATCATTGAAGACCTGCGGCAGCGCGGTTTTGCATCGGCTCCGGAATCTGGCCGGGCCATTATTCAGGATCAGATGGCAATAGAAGGCCGCGCCCTACCCTGGTCGGACCGGATTTTATTCGCCGAACTCATGCTTTCATGGGACATTCGCTCGTATCGTCTCGCCGCAGAACAGAATGCGCCCGTATTCTTCGATCGCGGCATTCCCGACGTGCTCGGTTATCTGCGGTTATCGGGCCTTCCGGTGCCTGAGCACATGAACAACGCGGCTGCTCTGTTCTCCTACAGTCGCACGGTGTTCATTACACCGCCTTGGAAGGAGATCTTTCACCAGGATCGCGAACGCAAGCAGGATTTCGACGAAGCAGTGCGTACGTACGAGGCCCTGGCATCCGTGTACGAAGCTCTGGGTTATGAACTGGTGGGACTCCCGCAGCGTTCCGTCGATGATCGTGTACACTTCATTCTCGACCGCGTCGGGACTGCCCGCCTGTTGTGAGGTCTAGCTTTACTAAATCCCCACGACCCGTCCAAAATAGAATGTTCGACTCATTTTGATGTTGAAAGAGGAGCCTCATGGCGGTAGCAACCGGAGAACTGATTCGTGCAATGAACTACGTAGACGACATCACGGCGACCTTGCGTCGCATCTGCATCTACATTCCCAGCATGAACCCAGACGAACGCAAGCGTCTGGCCGAAACCATGCACAAAGCCGCCGACTCGTTCAATGCCGTCATCGCCGATCTCGAGAAGGCGGACAAATAGGTGCCGACGGTCCAGACGATTGCTGTCATCGGCGCCGGCACCATGGGACGTGGCATCGCTCATGCTTCCGCGCTTGGCGGCTACCGCACTATTCTCGAGGATATCCTTCCCGCCACTCTCAGGAGGGCGGAGACCGAGATCCGTGCCAATCTCGACAGGGCTGTCGAACTGAACAAAGTTACATCTGCTGATGCCAACGCCGCCTTCCGCCGCCTCCAATACGCTGGTTCAGTCGAAGAAGCTGCCCGGGAAGCTGACCTGGTCATCGAAGCCGTTCCCGAGGAAATGGAATCGAAGATTGAGATCTTCACGCTCCTCGACAAGATTTGCCGCCCGACCACAATCATCGCCTCAAATACTTCCTCGCTCAGCGTGACGGAAATTGCCAGCGTTACCTACCGCGCAAAAAAATGTGTTGGGATGCACTTCTTCAATCCCGTGCACAAAATGAAGTTGCTCGAAATTGTGCGCGCGCTCGAGACGGATGAGGAAACCCTCGCCACCGCGGTAGAAGTGGGCCAGCGCATGGGCAAGGAGGTAGTCGTCATCAAAGAGAGCCCGGGTTTCATCACCAGCCGCATCAACGCCATGATCGGCAACGAAGCGTTTTACATGCTACAGGAGGGAATTGCGTCAGCCGAAGACATCGACAAAGCCTTAAAGCTGGGCCTCAATCATCCCATGGGTCCTTTTGAGTTGGTCGATCTTGTGGGGCTCGACACGCGCCTAAGCATCCTCGAATACCTGCACAAGTCTCTCGGCGACAAATACCGTCCGGCTCCCTTACTTGTGCAATATGTGAAGGCGGGAAGACTGGGACGAAAATCGGGACGGGGTGTGTACGAATATTCCGACCAAGGGCCGAAGCAGTAGCAACGATCAAACTCGTTCGACCAACCATGCATGCACTTCGAATACGAGATCGGCCCGGACGAGTACGTCGCATCCCAAGTCCTTTATTTCAAGTTGTCCAGCGGCCGTAAACGACTCCGAGGTGTTGCGATCAGCATTCTCCTCAGTTCGCTATTTATCTTGGTCGCGGTAAGTCGAGGGGATTTTCGCTGGGATGACTTCTTCCTGATTTTGGTAGCGGCCTGGTGGTTTTACGCCGCATTTCAGAATCTGTTTCCGGAAAGTTATTATCGCCGAGCTTATCGCTCAGCTGATTTAGCAGGCAAGAAGTTCAAAGCTGAGATGAGCGACGAGGGTTTTCAAGTTGCCGGCGAGGATTGCGCTTGGCGAGTGCGGTGGCCCGGTGTTCGTTGGAAAGGCGAGAACGGGACGGTGTTCTTGATCTGCACCTCCGGAACCATTTTCATGTTCGGCAAGAAGTACTTGAGCGATCAGCAACAACAGGAACTCCGTAGGCTGTCGGGACTCGTCTCGTCCTGAGTGCCCACGGAGTTCTCGTCCCGTGAATTAAAAGCTAAACCTCGCCTGCAGTTGTATGGTCCTGCTTCCGAGCGCCGCCCCCGCAACTCCGAAGTTGGAGTTAACGCTGGTCACCGCTCCTGTCGGATCCACAGCTCCAAGAGCCCCGTCGATCGTAGCCACATTAACATTCGTTGTATTGAACAGATTGAAGATATCGGCGCGAATCTCGAATCGTGCGGCCTCGCCGAGGACTTTATTCTTCGGCAGCCCGAACGCTTTCGCCAGGCTCAGATCAATATCGTTATAGCCGGGTCCATTCAAGCTGTTGCGGTGAATTCCCGGCGTTGGCGCCGGAGAAGTTGCCGGAAATGACGGTCCCGGTACAAACGTGGGCGGCAGAAAGAACGTCGTACCATCCCCGCCAAAATTCGGATTCGTCGCTTGTTCAAACCGACTCTTGTCTGTGCTCGTGCCGAAGCCCGAGGTCACCGCGGATGGCCGCAACTGACCATATCCGCTGTTCTGATAGTAAAAGTTCGTGCTGGCGTTGTAGAACGGATCCCATGAGAACCCTGTGTGCCAGTTCCAGATTCCGCTCACCGACCATCCGCCGGCAACCTTCTCTATCCACCCATGATTTCCGTGGAAAAACACCGGCTGCCACAATCCATAAAGCTTGAACGCATTGCGTACATCGTAATTCGAACGTCCATAAGCATTTTGCGGATTGAATGGATAAGGATCCTGATAGTACGGACCCGACAGTTCATCCATGGCACGCGCCCAGGTATATGTCGCTGTCGCCTGGAAGCTATGAGAGAAGTTGTGGCTTACCGTGGCCACCATCGCGTTGTAGTTTCCGTTTGCGATGTTTCCCCAGAAATTGATGGTATTGACCAGTGGATTCAAGGCGAATCCGTTGGCCGTGGCTATTGCGTTCCAGTTGGAATGTGCCAGAAGATGGCGTGACTGATTGCCCAGATATCCCAAGGTGAGGATCAGGTTCGGAGCGATCTGATCCTGAACATCGAGCGAGTAGTGATAGTTCGCAATCGTTTTAGGATCGCCCTGGAACCCGGTCAGCACCTGGTTGCCGGCTGCAGGAAGATTCTCCGGTGTGAGGGTGGAGATTGCGGCCGGATTCGGTGCGTATCCGAAGATCGAATGAAGGTCGCCGGCGGTCTGGTAGAGAATTCCCGTCCCGCTGCAACTCGGGTTTGTCGTAAAAGGGAAATCGCAGTGGAAGAACGGCTTCGACGCATTCGGCGGATTGCTGAAGACGTTCGCAGTAATCGCAATTTCGTTCTGGTTATAGTTAATCCCGAATCCGCCACGCACCACCACCTTGTTCTGCCAACGATTTGGTGACCATGCAAATCCGACAACCGGACCAAAATTCGTTTTCTGTGGTGTGTACAAGCCTCCTCCGATACGAATGTGCAGTCCATCCAGCGGATTCGGGCCAGGCCCGAACAACATCACATCCTGATTGTTTTGCTTGGCGTACAGCGCGCCGAAGTACGACCAGCGTAATCCCAGGTTGAGCGTCAACGTCGGCATTACCTTGAAGTCATCCTGCGCGAACACTCCCCACAGGTTCTCTCGATCATCCTGCCGGTTTGAGAATGGAACGCCTGTCTGGAAATCGAACTGCCCGCCGAAATTTCCTCCCTCGCCGTACGGCGCATCGTTGGCGAAATCCCAAATATTGTGGAAACCAAATCCCGGCCGTGCCGCATAAATCGCTTCGTTCAAGTAGAAGAGCCGCGTAAAGTCGCCTCCGCCCCGTATGCTGTGCCGGCCGTGAATCTTTGTGAGCACATCCGAGAAGCTGTAAGTCCACTGATTCAGGATGCTCGGCCCAGGCGGCCCAAAGTACTGCACCGTCGCCGCACTCGCGTTTGCCGCCGTTCCGCCGATCGTATCGGTCGAGGTCGCCGGCAGCCCGAACGGCTCCTGCGGATTGCTCGCCACCTCGTTCCACCGCCATCCCGCCGCATTCACGCGAGCCTCGTTCAGGAGCGACGCTGAGAAGGTGTGGTTCCATATCGCCGTGTAAGCATTGTTTGTTTGCGAGTGATGCCACAGATTTGCAGCCCGTACGGGTCCGTTGAAGTTTGTGATACTCGCCGGCACGTAGTAGATCGTGAAAGTGACGCGATCCTTCTGCGTGACATTCGCATCAACGCGCCCCGTGTATTGCATTTGTGATGTGTTGGTCGGATTGACGGTATTGAAGAACGCGATATCGGGCACTCCGTCCAGTCCGCCACCCACGCCCGGCGCGCTGGGGTTCCCTCCATAAGTCAGGTCCTGCATTCCCAGCCCAGTCGTAATGGGCGAGCCGATGTCGAGTCCACCCGAAACCGTGTTGCAGTTGACCCCCTCCACCAGCCCGATCTGCGAACATGTCCGCTGAATGATGCTGTTGGAAGAGACAGCATTTCCCGGAAACGAAAGATATTTCGCGGCAATGCTGCCCGCTGTTGCAGCTGCGCTGTCAAACTGCGACGTCTCATACCATCCCTGTGCCGTTGTCGACGATGCGAGGGGACTGGTCTCCCAATTGAAGAACGCAAAAATCTTGTTCTTCCAGATGGGCCCGCCGAGACTGCCGCCGTATTGATTGAAGCGATTCTCGTCCCGGTTCAATCCGCGTGCTGCCGGCGTTCCCGGCTGGTTCGAACCCACTCCGTTCCACGCCTGATACGCGTTTAGTCCCGGCCGCGATGCTTTGAAGAACGCGCTGCCATGAAACCGGTTCGAGCCACCCTTGGTGATCACCTGGATCTGCGCGCCGGTGAACCGCCCATTTTGCGCGTCGTAACTATTCGAGACCACCTTCATGGTCTCAACCGAGTCTTCGCTAGGTGTGATCACCGACGTCCCGCCCCACACCGCGCTTACTGTGCTGATGCCATCGATGTTAATGCTGTTCGTCTCATATTGGCCGCCTGCGTTCTGAACCTGCGGGCCATTCTCCGTCGCGAATATCCCCCCTGATCCGCCAGGAGTTCCGCCTGGCCCCTGATTGCCGGGCAAATTAAACGCGCCACCGCCGGCCGCCTGCGAAGCGTCCCCGAACGTCCCCGGTGCCAGTTGCGCCAGCTGAAAGACATCGCGATTGAACGAAGGCATATGCTGAATCTGATTGCTGCTAATCGTTCCGCTGACTGTGGCCGTCTCTGCATCAAGCGGCTGCACGGTTCCCGATACTGTGACGGTCTGCTGCACATCTCCGAGGTCGAGCTGCAAGTCAAGCGCATTCAATTGCTCAGGGATGATCTGGACATGCTCCAATGTCCGAGTCTTGAAGCCTGCATGTTCCACACTCAAGGAATAGGGCGCCGGCTGCAGCGCACTGAACTGATAGATTCCGTTCGCATCCGTAGTGGTCACCATCTTTTGGTTGGTCGCCGCGTTCGTCAGAGTAACAGTCGTCCCCGGTACGGCGGCACCCGTCGGGTCGGTAACGGTTCCGCGCAACGAAGCCCGGAATTGTGCATTGGCGAGCAACGAGCTCGCCGAAATGAAAGCGAGAAACCACAACATACGGGGGAAAGACAGGGACCTACTCATAATGTCTCCGTGCGCCGGTCAAAACCGGCAAGGTGTTGTGAATGAAAGTTTCATACGTTGAAGGCGTAGCGAACCACAACGGCCCCGAGTCATGCGGAGCCGCTCGCGAGGGCGGCGTCGAAGCGTTGGC
>Ga0335080_10000568_pt1 | contig 34262 bp, 33 predicted proteins | sample Lox_Sample_34_FD_206720 | JGI IMG/M metagenome (GOLD analysis project Ga0335080, IMG submission 206720) | Soil microbial communities from Loxahatchee National Wildlife Refuge, Florida, United States - Lox_Sample_3.4 | ecosystem: Environmental > Terrestrial > Soil > Wetlands | place: USA... | reverse complement strand
CGGGCCCCGCCTCGCGACGAGTGTGATTTCACCCTTGCGCTTCGCTATGACTTCACCTCCATCAGGTTGTCAAAGGGACTTTCACCCTCAAGCTGTCGGACATGCTCGGCACACAAAGAAAAGGTCCGGAAGTACGCTCTTCCGGACCTGTGGTTCCCCATGCTTGTTCACTTCGCGGAGGCGAGCAGGATCTCCTCGGTTGCACTCGCGTTTTGAGCGCGCAACTCGGTTTCTTCCAGACTCTCCGGAACCTTATAGATGGTTCGATCTCCAGCCAGCTTGATGCCCGTCAAGAAGGCCTTATCGCCGTACTTGTGGAACACCAGCGCGTAATTGCCTGAAGCCTTCTTGGCCACGTCCGGCATCGCCGGGGTGAACAAACTCACCTTTGCATCGAAGTTCCGAATCACGAGTGCCCTGCCACCCTCAGTAGCACGTTCGACCGTCCATTCGCCGGCTGGTACATGTTTGTTGCCGACTACGAATGGGAATGGCACGTTTCCCACGATCTTTGTATTGCTCGCCATCTGGGCCGCAACCAGAACCGGCAGAGCGACGAGCACTAACGCGAACAGCCTTTTTGCGTACTTCATAAAGCACCTCGTTGAGATTTTTTTGATCGGGGAAAGTGAATGCATATTGCCGCATAAAACCAAGAAGGTCCATGGAGGCCGTCTGAAGCCGTATGAAACGATCTGAAGAAGGGGATATTTTCTTGACAGGGCAACCGGGCAGGAAACGAAAGGGCACATTGAGGGAGCGGTTTGGGTTCGATTTTCTGTAATAAACTTGGCCTATGATCCGCCAGATCGCGCCTCTGTTCTTCACCACGGACATCCCCGCGACGCTTGCCTATTACGAAACCAAGCTGGGATTCCAGTGTGTGGGCACCTGGCAGGACCCGCCGGTGTACGCCATCGTGGCGCGCGACCAACAGGGGATTCACTTCCGCTGCGCCGAACCTCCCACAGTCAACCCCGAGAAATATGCCGAGGAACTGCTCGACGCATACGTATTCGTCGACGATGCGGATGCGCTTTACGCAGAGTATGCCGCTCGAGGTGTGGAATTCACACGCGGCCTCGCCAACATGCCTTGGCACTCGCGTGAGTTTGTGGTGAAGGATTGTGACGGTCGCCTGCTTGCCTTCGGCGCGAACCTATAGTCTTATCCCTGATTCCAATTTGCGGGGGGGTGGACCATCCCGGAGGAGTGGGATAGCGGCCCAACAATTCAGATCCGTCAGGAAACTCGTGCCACAGGCGTCGGTCCAGGACGACTAACTGCGGTGGCCACCGGAGGCTTTCTTTGAGCCTGTTTCACATTTTCGATTGGCAGCATCTGAGCATTCGCCATGGTCGACACCAGCGCTCCTCTCGCCGCATCTCTTTTTTCTGAATCGTCCATATTTGCGCTCACACTGTTAGCCATCGAATAGCGGTTCAACCGCTCCAAGCAAACCTGAAACAGTTCAAACTGCCCGATGGACCGGTAGTATAGAGCGAAATTAAGGGAAGAGATAGCACTCACGAGCACAGCGGCGAACGCATGAAAGGCCACCTGGCTTCCGCTGGTATTACTCCCCTTCAAACATAGATAGCCTATATAGCCCACGCAGGTTATGCCCAGTGCACCGAAGATCTGAGCAAGCCAGAAGCTCTCTGTGGCTCTAGACCGAGCGGCCCCATAATATTGAGAAGCCATATGCTGCAAGCAACCGAAGAGACGATTCGTATCGCGGAGTTCGGTGTTCGAAATCAGGTTGCAGATCTGGTTCTTTGACAAATCCACGTCTTCACCTGCTGGCGAGGTCTGAGGATCGTTTGCTTCTTTCATGTGGCACCCTCTTTTGATTACGACCTTCTTGGGGATTTTCTTGATCGGGGAAAGCGATGGCCTGTTGCACCATGAATTCCGGAAGGTCATAGAGGCACTCTGAAGCGGTATGAAACGATCTGAGACGCGGGCATTTTCTTGAAGGGCAGACCGGGGCGCGCACCCACAGTTTCGGAACGAAAAGTAAAACAACGCAGCAAGACCGGGCGCCCTGACCGGTCCCCATGTAAGCCTAGCCAGAGGATGCACTCTTTACGAAGGAGAGTGTGCTCTTCGGCAGCGAAACCATGACCTCTCCTGGGATATCGCCCCTGCCGTGCGAATTCTTGAGCTTGCAGATGAGCATGGGTGTGACCTGCTGGCCTCGGAAGACAAGCAGAAGTCCCGAGCGTGTTCTCACCTCCTGTTGCAACATCATGCCGGGAGTAAGGTCTGCAATGCGGGTTTTCCTACAGCAGTTCATCCACCGACTTCACCGCATCCCGTAGAAATATCAGATTGTCCATGACGAACTGGGTTGGAGTGTTGATCTCGTGGGCGATCCCCGCCGCTAATTGGCCGATGCCTTCCATCTTTTGTGCGTGACGAAGTTGGCTCTCCAGCGACCTCTTCTCGGTGACGTCTTCTTTCACCGCAAGATAATGAGTGATTTGCCCGGTTGGAGTCGTAATCGGAGCGATGGTGGCCGACTCCCAGAAGATCTCGCCATTCTTCTTCTTGTTGCAAAGCTCTCCCTGCCACATGTTCCCTTGCGTAATGCTCGACCACAATTGGTGGTAAACCTCAGCCGGACATCGGCTGGCGTTCAGGAATCTCGGATTCTTGCCCAACACTTCCAGCAGCGTGTATCCCGTGCATTCGGTAAACTTGCGGTTTACGTAACTGATATTTCCCTGCGGATCGGTGATGAGGACCGAGCTCGGGCTTTGCTCGACCGCCAGCGAACGCTGCTGCAATGCGTCTTGATTCCGCTTTTGTTCGCTGATGTCCCGGAAATTCCAGATGCGTCCGTAGTAGGTCCCGTTCTTATCCATTACCGGCGCCGAATAGCGATCGAGAATCACGCCGTTTTTCAGTTCGATTTCGTCGCGACTTGTCTCGAACGGATGGCGGTACAGATATTCGACTTTCTCTAGAAAGCTGTCGCCGTCTTTCATCAACTTGACAGCGTGTGCCAGCATTCGTTGGTCATCTGCGTCCTCAATCAATTGCGGCGGCATCTCAAGTAATTCCGCGAAACGCTCATTGGCCAGCAGCCTTCGTCCCGAGCTGTCCACCACCAGCAAGCCGTCAATGGTTGCGTTTGCCTTTGCTTCCAGAAATGCAGTTTGGGAGCGAAGCTCCGCCTCGGCTTGTTTCCGGGCGGTGATGTCGCTTATGAATCCGTCCGCGCAAAGGACACCCTCATCCATGTGCGTGGCAGTTGCGCGGTCATGCGCCCAGATCCAGGTTCCGTCCTTGCGCCGAATGCGGTACTCCTCGTCAAATGCCACTTGCTGCTCAAACAGCGCCCGATAACTTCGATTGACTCGCCCGAAGTCTTCGGGGTGAATCTGGTTCAACCACAGGCGAGTGCCGCCGGCATAGATTTCTTTGTTCGTGAAGCCTAGCAATACTCTTACTCTGGGGCTCACGTAGTGTGTTCTGCCGTGCACGTCCGAGGTCCAGGCCACATCCGGCAGGTTCTCCAGGATGCGCCGGTACTGCTCCTCGCGGCGGCGAAGGGCTTCCTTGGCCATCTCAAGCTCACTGAGATCCTTGATCGTCGCGACATACCACGCCCCGCCAGCCGGCTGCGACAATGGACGTCCCCAGTACTCGACCGGAACCGAGCTCCCATCCTTTTTTCGCAATGCGTTGGTTCCGAATTGCACTGGCTCGCCGCGCAGAATAGCTTTGTGCAGAGCACACTCCTCGCGCGGTGGCTTCGTACCATCTGTCCGGCTCGGATGCAGCACATCGTGCAGATTTTTGCCGACAATTTCCTCCCGCGAGAATCCGCTTAGCGCCAACAATGCCTCGTTGCAGAAGACAACCGTCCCTTCTCGGTCTATCCCGCAGACGCCCTTCATGATCGCATCCAGAAGAACCTGCTGTTCCGTCTTACACTCATGACTCATGGTGTCTCGATTGAGGCTGGGTATGTTCCTATACACTCATCGGCAGTTCGCAGTTCCGCGTTAGCCTGCAGGCGGGTAGCCCACCCTTTTGTTTGGCTGATTTCCATGCGTTGGTTGAAATGATGTGAGGAGAAGATCCGAGGGAAACGCGGACTATCTGCGCCCGGCGGAATCTTACGGACTCCTGTCTGCACCAGGCATTTCGTGGAAAGCTGGCTAAACTTGTCTTTACAATTTGAGGACTCCAGCCGGTTTTGCCGAGGCAGAGTTTACAACCGCATGCTTCCGCAAGTCGTTTAATGGTCTTGTTGATTTTGATCGACTTGGGAGGAACCCGTTATGAATGCGCATCGGAGTAATGTGCGGACCCTGGACCGGCGAGCCTGGAAAGTGCACGAGGCCCATCAGGCAAAAGGAGCAACCCCGCCCGCGGTGGAGCAATTGGCAGAAGTCGTCCGCGAGTTGCGAGATTTGCTACACGAGTACGCTCCGAGCTGGTATTCGCCGGAGCAGCACAGCCGGGTGGAATCCGCGATCCAGAGAATTTCTGAACGCTGAGCCATCAATTACGGGTGTTCTCAGGTGTTCGGGGTTCGGCGAATCTGTAGCCGACTCCGGGAACGGTCAGGATAAAGTCGGGCTTCTTGGGATCTGCCTCAAGCTTTTGGCGAAGGCTGCCGATGTGCACATCCACGGTTCGCGTGAACGTTCCTTTGCCATATCCCCAAACATATCGCAGCAGTTCGTCCCTGGAGACGGCGCGACCGGTGCGCTCGACCAGATAGCGAAGGAGTTGGAATTCCCGTCCGGCGAAGTAAACGACTTTGCCGTCACGGGTGACCTGGGATCTTCGCAGGTCGATGTGGATGGAGCCGAAGCGATAGATTCCCTGCCCCGCGTAGTTAGGAGCCCGCCGGAGAAGGACCTCCACTCTGGCCATCAATTCGGAAGATTTGAAAGGCTTGGTGACATAGTCGTCGGCGCCCAACTTCAGCCCTACGACTTTGTCTACGGTGCGGTCCTTTGCGGTCAGGAAGAGAATGGGGGTGGCCATCCCGGCTTGCCGAATATCGCGGCACACGTCGAAGCCGGTGCGAAACGGCAACATAACGTCGAGGATGATGAGGTCAAAAGGCAGCGTCGTTGCCTTCTCCAGTCCCTCGGCGCCGTCGCCGGCAGTGTCGACCACGTATCCCTCGCCGCGCAGGCGGTCGCTTAAGGTCGTGCGTAGTGCTTCTTCATCTTCGACGACTAGAATGCTTTCATTCATTCCTGCTTCACCCATCCGTTTGTGGTGTACAAGTCCAGATCGAGATTTTCTTGCGGCGGAATCGGCAGCTGCAGGGTAAATGTACTGCCTTTGCCGACTACACTTTCGACCGACAACGAGCCTCCCATGGCCTCGGCGATGGCCTTGGCCAGGGCCAGTCCTAAACCTGTGCCGTGAATCTGCGCAGAGATTACCCCTGGACTCCGATAGAAGGGCTCGAAGATGTGCTTCATTTCCGAGGGACTGATGCCGATACCGTGGTCGCGAACATGAATGCGCAATTCCTTTCCTGCCGGGCCGATATCGGAAATTTGCGCGACGATTGCGATCTTATCGTTGGGGGGGCTGTATTTGATCGCATTCGTCACCAGATTCTGCAGACACCGGGTGAGAGCAGGTATGTCGCCCAGAACGTACGGCAAGTTTTCCGGGACGGATTGTTCCACCGAACATCCGGTCTTTTGAATCAAGCCGGCGATGTTCTGGCGCACTGACTGCAAAACATCCTCAACCCGCAGAGGTTGCAACTGATAGCGGAGACTATCATCGCGGCTGGTGGCAAAGAGAAGCACCTGATCTACCAGTTCGATCAACTGCGTGGCCTGAGTGGTGATGATATTGCCATAGCGGAACAGGGCCGTTTTGCCGTCGATAAATCCATCCGCGATGTTCTCTCCGGCAGATAAAATAGCCGATAACGGAGTGCGCAGCTCGTGGGACACCGAGGCCACGAACTCCATTTCCATCCTCGCCAGACGCTGGGCGCGGTGCGTTGCCACGGCCACCAGTGTCATGCTGGCAATTAACAGCAGCAGAACCAGCGCCCGGGTAATCATGTTCCTCCGCCGCAAGGTTGCCATTGCCGCCAGCAAAGAGCCATTTTGTTTGCGCAGAATCAGTGTCCAGGGCTGCTGTTGCACCTTGTACTGGAGTACAGGAAACCACACTGAGCCAGAGAACTGGTGCCATTCCAGGCCGGTGAGCGAGTTACGATTTTTGAAAGCTTCCCAGAAGTATCCTTCGGTACTTTCCGGTGGCAGGCCAAAGATGTTCATTGTGGCATCCGCATTGCTGCCTCCGGAATCCGCGTTCCTCCACGACGTGTAGATCAGATGGTCCGAGTTTCCTCCGACTCCCAGGCTCAATTCGTATTCGTTGTCGGCGATGTATTTCTTCGTGATATCAGGCAGAACTTCTTCGCGGATCATGTCCATGTCGAGAACGACCACGATCCAATCCACTGCTTGTCCGGCGCTGTTGTCCTTGCCTTCGAGTGGATGGTGAATGATCGGATGAATGATCGCGGGTACGTTCTGATCAAATTGCCATCCGGTGATGGGGTTGTAACGCGCGAGACTGGGATCCGTTGTACGAGCGGTATGCGTGGATTCCTTCAGTTCCCAGGCCCACAGCCCCTCCGTGATATCTTGCGACCGTTCCCGCAGGCGAGTCAGGAGTGGGCTTAACTTTGCGGGCGGGTCTGCGACCTTCAACTGCTCTTGACTGATCCCAATTCGAAAAAGCCGTGGAGCACCGCGCTGGCTGGTTTCCCAAACGTAAAGGTTCTCCACCATCTTGGGATGCTCCCGAGACCAGCGGGAATAGCGCTCGCGATAGGCCAACCAGTTGTCATGTTCGCCGGAGTCGGGTCCGACCTGAAGGGCCACGCAGATTCCGGCGAACTGCCGATAAAGATCGAGGTGCCAGTCCAGCATCATGGACTCCACGTTGTTGCCGATCCTGGTTTCGGAGGCCTCGGTGATCTTTGAGGTCCAACGATACTGAAGGACGGCCACCGTCAACAGGAGTGCCACCATGCCCACGACTGCCATGATCCAGAAGAACGAGAGCCTCCGGACCCGGGCAAAATCGCTGAACCTGACGGGCGGGCGTTGAGCGTGCTTTTTCATCGATGCAGGACTAGAGTCTGGCGGGACCTTGTGTTCTGGACGAACCCCAAAATAAAGACGCGAGCGCAGGCGTTTCGAACGTTCTAATTCGAACATTCTAAAGGGGAGGGGTGGAAGCTTTACGCCTAAGGACCTAACCGGATTGTCTTCGGACATAGTGATCCGTGTCAAGCGCGGATATCCAGTGTTTGTAAAAGGCGGGTGGGTGCCCTAGATGTCTAATGCGGAATATCTACGCGACTTGCCGATTTGGAGCTTGCCAGCGGCTGACAGCATTTCTGGATGCCGTGATATCGAGCCTCGGCTTTCAATCTCACCGCCTGGTGTGCGTCTTGTTGATGCATCCGACAGGGTCGGATTGTGTTTGCGTCGGCTTCGCATCCACATTTTTCGAAGGCGATGACGGTTCCGTCGCGGTCCTTTCGGAACATCACGCGGGTGTATCTCGCTCTGTGGAAACGTGTTCCAACCATTGGACCATCGGACTTGCTTGTGTTTAGCGGCGAGTGGATACCGAAAGATGAGGAATTCAACAGCAAAATCAGAACCTCGGATTGCGCTGGAAGAACGTTAACCGCATAGTCCTCCGAACGATGAACCCGATCAAGAATTTTGGAAACCGGAGAAGTAACTAAAGTAACCAATGCGCTCCCGAATTCGAATCACACCGCAAATCGACCGAAGATGGAAATGCGGTTCTTCGGGCGGTCCACTCGAACCTGCTTTCGGTTTAGGTGGGGAGGTTCCAGTCGTATTCAGAGGGTACGCCGACTCGCAGCTCCCAACTGCGTCCCGGAACATGAGGTCGAGGCCGCGAAACTCTCGCCACTCTCTAAATTCCTCGCGGGAATCGCTTGTTTTGAATGTGGGCGATGAGGGCCATCACTAACATGGCAAGGACGGCCATCGTGACCAGAATCGGCAAAGTCCAGTGTGCCCAACTGCGCTTGGACGGCTGTTCCAGCGGGGGAGTCTCAACCAGAGACGTGGTCGCGGCAGGTTTCACCACTGCGGTCTGATCGGTTGTGGATACGATGGTCGCGGATGAGGACGCGGGCGTAGACAGGGCACTGTTCGCCAACTTGACGAGGACAGTATTCGCCAGCGGTAACACTCTAAATTCTGGGGGCGCCACCAGATCCAGCACTACGCGCGTAATGGGAGGGTTCGCGCTGAGTAGTGCAACGCGAACATCTCTCAATTCTCCACGATGGATCGGGATTTTCTGCAATCCCCCGGCCGGCTGGGCCTCAGGCAGATCGACAATCAACCGGTCGGGATCGGTCACGAACTGAGTGCGTGGGGTGACCGGCTTGCTTGCCGTGATCTCGACGCCAAGATCGTGAGCGTCACCGGTTACAGCTATGCGGCGAACGGTGGCAGGCTGCTGGCCAGCATGAACCAGCTGCACGCCACCGCCGAACAAAACAACGAGAACCAGCATTTCCAAACAAAAAAAGCAGCAAACAGCATACTGTCGAGCCTTGAATCGCAGTTCCATTCTCCTTCCCCTTTCCATAAAGCTGCCGACTCTGGTGTTGCAAATTTCATCATAACCACAAGGAGGCTCTCTATACCTAAAGAAACACACGTGTTATCAAGCGAGAGGTACTAGAACTTCCCTGGTGAGAAGGGCAGTCACAGATCGTCTGGAGGCATTGCGTCATTGAGATATTGAAGAGAAGCTGGGCCACTCGTAGAGTGCAGAAAATCGGGTAGCTGGCGCTAAGTCATTGCGAATCAATATTTTTCCAGAGGATCACCGAGTGTTCATAGATTGTTTCGACGTTTAGCGCCAAGTGTCCAAGAGATTGAATCCACAAGCCCTGCTTCCAGTTCATTTTCCTGGCCGTCCATAAATCTGTTATGCCTGACATCAAATTCGCCCTCCGCCAGTTCGGCAAGGCTCCGGGATTCGCTGCCACCGTCATCCTGACGATTGCGCTCGGCATCGGCGCGAACACCGCGATCTTTACGCTCGTGCATGCGATCTTGTTGCGCTCGCTTCCGGTAACGAATCCCGCGACCCTGTATCGAATCGGGGACCTCGATGACTGCTGTGTCAATGGAGGTTTCATCAACGACAACGGCGACTTCGATCTCTTCTCTTACGACCTCTACCGCGAATTGCAGAACAACACTCCCGAGTTCGAGCAGCTCGCTGCCTTTCAATCTGGCCAGAACATGATGAACGTGCGCGTCGGCAACAACATGGCCAAATCGGAGCGCACCGAATACGTTTCTGGAAACTACTTCTCCACCTTCGGAATTGGCGCTTACGCCGGTCGCCTGTTTGAGCCCTCCGACGACGTCCCCGGAGCCGCTCCAGTCGCGGTTCTCAGCTATGCAGCATGGCAATCTGCGCACGCCGCCGATCGCAACGTGGTTGGTTCAACGTTCTATATCCAAAGCCATCCGGTAACGATTGTGGGCATCGCTCCTCCGGGATTTTTCGGCGACCGCATCAACGAGAATCCTCCGGCGTTCTGGATTCCCCTGAACGCTGAACCCGCGCTTGAGGGCGAGACCACGCTTCTGAAGGTAGCCGAATCAAACTGGCTCTACGCTCTCGGTCGCGTGAAACCCGGAGTTTCTGTGAAAGGGCTTGAGGCCAAGATTTCCAACACGCTTCGCCAATGGCTCGCTACGCAGCCTGCCTATACTCAAAACGGCAACGACAAGGAAATTCCCAAGCAGCACGTCGTCCTCACCGCCGGCGGAGGCGGCATTCGCAATCTGCAGCAGGAAGCGGGAGACGGCCTTCGTTTGCTCAGCTGGATCTCAGCTCTCGTCCTGCTGGTGACCTGTGCGAATGTCGCCAATCTTTTGCTGGCCCGAGGCGCCGCTCGCCGCGCCGAGACTTCGATTCGCACCGCCCTCGGGGCCGCCCGCACCTCACTGGTCGGCCAGTCGCTAACGGAAAGTGTTCTCCTGGCAGTCGCTGGCGGCATCATTGGCATCGGCATTGCGTATCTCAGTGCGCGCATGATCCTCAACCTGGCATTCCCCGAAGCCACGCAAATGCCGATTCAGGCAAACCCTTCGCCGGTAATCCTTGGTTTTGCCTTTCTGTTGTCGCTTATTACGGGAATCATCTTCGGGATCGTGCCGGCCTGGATCTCGTCGCACGCTGATCCGGCCGAAGCCCTGCGCGGATTGAACCGCTCCACCGGCGATCGCTCTCTTCTTCCACAAAAGGCCCTGATCGTTCTTCAGGGTGCGCTCTCGCTGGTCCTGCTCGTCGGCGCCGGCCTGATGACGCAAACCCTGCGCAATCTCGAACGCCAGAACTTCGGCATCACGACGGCGAACCGATATGTCATCCACATTGACCCGATGGGCGCCGGCTACAACCTCGACACCATCGCGAATGTTAATCGTCGGATCGAGGACGAATTCGAGGCTCTGCCTGGCGTAAAAAGTGTCGGGCTGGCTCTCTACAGCACGCTCGAAGGCAACAACTGGGGCGAATCAGTTTTCATCGAAGGCCGTCCCGCACCCGGCCCCGAGGACCATAACGGCTCCTCTTGGGATCGGGTCAGTCCGCAATTCTTTCAGACCATCAGCCAGCCCGTAATCCGCGGCCGCGGCTTCACCGATCAGGACACTGCCACATCGCAGATGGTCGCCGTGGTGAATCAGGCATTCGTGAAGAAGTTCTTCCCCAAGGAAGACCCGATCGGACATCACTTCGGAGTTTTCGATCAGAAATATGCGAATAACTTCGAAATCGTGGGGATCGTAGAGAACGCCAAATACAACAACCCGCGCGACCCCTATCGGCCTATGTATTTCCGCCCGATGACACAGTTCAATCGCAATATAACCGGACGAAATTTCTTCATGGCTGAGAGCCGGTCTGTCTATCCCAACTCGATCACCGTGCAATACGCGGGCGACGCAGCATCTCTGGAATCCATGGCCCGGCGCACGCTCGCCAATATCAATCCTGATTTGACCATTGTCAGCTTCAAATCGCTCGACTACCAAGTTGCCGACAACTTCAACGGAGAGCGCCTCATCTCGCGGCTGACAGGACTCTTCGGCGTGCTGGCGCTGGTACTCGCTTCGGTCGGCCTGTATGGAATCACGGCATATTCGGTGGCCCGTCGCACCAACGAGATCGGAGTGCGCATGGCGCTGGGCGCAAATCGCAGCAACGTAGTGGCGATGGTGATGCGCCGCGCGTTGGTGCTGGTCGGGATCGGATTGGCGATCGGCATTCCCGTGGCACTGGTGGGCGGACGCCTGATGCGCACCCAACTCTACGGCGTCAGCACCTACGATCCGATCACGCTCCTTGGGTCCGTGGTGGTACTCGCGGCGGCCGCGGCGCTGGCCGGATTCATCCCAGCCCGCCGCGCCGCCAGCATTGAGCCCATGAATGCGCTGAGGACGGAATAATAAACTGAAGATACAGCCAGGTCGCCTGTCCCCGCGAAGCAACAGATTGCTACGCTACCTTCTTGCGTTCAACGCCGGGGTGACTCTTGCCTGTAAGCATGACGGTTGAGTCCGATTCAGCAGGGCTCTCCATTTGCTTCTTTTTTGCGGCGTTGCGGCGCGAATTGATCTCGAACCACACAAGCAGAGCAATTCCGCCCGCAGTCAGAACCATTACCAATACCGTTGCTGAATCCATCCTTGCTCCCTCTTGGTAAGTGTCCTCAGGGCGTGGATTGCCGGAGCTGTACTTTGTCGCCAGAGACACTGGACGAAACTGCTGGACGGCGTTGCGGTTGCATTCTCACTGCCACGCCGTGATCAGACACGAGAGTCAACCCCGGAGCACAAGAACCGCAAAGCCACAAATGTTCAATTGGCCTGAGGCAAGGGGCCTCCGCGCGACGCCGCGCAGGTGTGGCCAGAGCATTCAGGCCTTGCCCATCGGGCCGATAACAGCATCCGACCCATTCCTCCGAAGCAGTTCGCCCATGCATGATCCCGCCACTTCGGGAGTGAGGATGCCGGCGGCGATAGCCGCCTCGAGTAACGCCATTGCGTTGTCCCGCCGTTCCGCGAGCATCTGTCGTGCGATCTGACGCGATTCCGGATCCGGGGACCCCAGTGCTGCGACCAATTCCCAACCGGCATCCACATCGGCCGTGTTTCGCCAGATGATTCCACAAGCAACCGTGCAAAGGATATTCATGGCAATCACTCCGTACGCGAAACATGCTCTGTGCCTCACAAATTGAAAGCTAGAACTCTGACGATTACATGGCTAGGCAGCTTCCTCCATATTTGTCCTGTTGCTCCTGATCTCCTCTTCGGCCTGAAGCCAGTCTTCAAGTTCGCGGCCTTCCTGGCCGCCACGCGCTTCGAACAGCTCAAAGGCGCGCTGGCGGATTTCGTCTTCTTTGTCGACAGAGTTCACGACCAGTTTCATACGTGTATTTTTCATGGAATGATTTCTCCTTCTAGTGGATTGTCTAGGCGTCGATCCATAAGCGCCACTTGCTAAGACACATTCTTAATTGGCGCGGACCCTAATAAAAAGTACATAATCTGTGAGGGATTATTCGATTTACTCGAATGGTGGAAAGGAGCTTTGCTCCTGGAGAAGACTTTTTGCGGCATCAGACGCGGAGACGAAAAGTCCATCAACCTCTCAGGCCGGGCGCCGCCATTCCCGCACTCATCCGTATGGCGCGATACTTTCGCAACAATTCGTAGAGCACAATCCCAGCGGCGGTAGCGACATTCAGCGAGGTCTTCTCACCCAGCATGGGAATGCGCACGTGGGTGTCGGCGAGTGCCAGCAGTTCTGGACGCAGCCCCTCGACCTCGTTGCCAAAGGCCACGCACACAGGAAATCTGGGTTGCCACTCAAACAGATCCACGGAATTCATGCTGGTCTCAATCGCAGCGACTGCAAATCCGCTGCGGCGCATCTTCTCTGCCATCGGGAGCGCGTCCCAGTCATGTTCCCACGCAACGGCCTCCTCGGCACCCAATGCGGTCTTGGTAATCGCCTTCTTTGGCGGATGCGCGGTAATTCCGCAGAGACATCCTTTCTCGATGCCGACGCCATCGGCTGCGCGGAAGAAAGCGCCGACGTTATACATGCTGCGCACATTGTCGAGCAGAACGGCCGCAGGAAGGCGGAGCCCTTCATAGCCCGCTGCCAGCAAACGCCGGGAAGCAGCCAGACGTTCCCCATTTGGCGGGACTGGAGCAGCGTTCGGGGAAAGTTTCGAATGCCTCATGCCGATTAGACATCAACATATCATCGGACAACTCAACAAAACCGGGGTTTCCGACTCCTTCGAAGACGGCCAGTCTCGTGAGGGCCTGTTCCCGGACGGATGGCCTCACCATGACGCAAAACACAGGACGAAAGGGACATTCGGGTATATACTCCCGATGCTCAAAAGCGGCTACCGCCGAAGCAGCGATAAACCAGGCTAAAAGGAACCCATGAAAATCACATAAGCAGGAGGCCTTCTATGTTGCGATCGATCGCATTGGCGACCCTAATCCTCTCCTCGATCTGGGCATCTGCAGACCCAACCCCCGTTGTGGATTGTGATCGAGGCCAGTCTCTCAACCGTGCCCTCGCCAAGATGGACAAATTCGGCGCCGCCACGGTGAAATTCAAAGGCACGTGCACCGAGTATGTCGTAATAGACGGATTCAACAATCTGACGCTGCAGGGCCTGCCCGGGGCGACCATCCAGCAGCCGGCTACCATCCCGCAAACCAGCCCCTTCTATGTGCTGTCGGTCACAGCCTCTCGGAGCGTCACTCTTTCCGGATTCGCTGTTCATTCCCTGCCCTCCGCACTGTCGGGTATCGGAATTGGGAAGGGCAGCGCCGACATAGTTCTGCGGAAAGTGACTACCGACGGCTCGTGGGGAATCTTTGTGTATCAGTTCAGCCAGGTCTGGCTTGTGCAAGTAACGGTCAACATTACGTCCGGATATGCCGCGATTGCAGCCCTTGATGAATCTGACGTGCACATCGTGGATGGCTTGCTGCATCGCCCGGCGGACTCGGGATTCTACGCAGGCCTTTTGGTTAGTTCAGGTCACGTCACCATGCAGGGGATGACAATTCGCGATATGCAGACAAGCATCAACGTTAATGAGAGCGGAAGCGTCGATCTGGTCAATTTCGAACCCACCGCTCTGGGCGTTGACGTCACGATTGATAACCCGGCGGGAACAAACGTGAATGGCGCTTACGTGAGTGATGGCGCTTCACTCAATCTTAGCAGCGCCATGCTCCTCATTTCGAATGCCGGACAGCCCTATGGATTCAATAGCGGCGCGGTTTTCGTCACCAACGGCTCTACCTTGACCGCAGGCGCCAACCTCGTCGTGGCAGGCAGCCATGGCCAGGGCGTCATGGTCAGCAACAACTCTCATGCAGAACTGGCAGGTTCGAGCATCACCGGAGGCGCACACGGCGGGTTGGTCGTGGTCAATCAATCCACGGCTGGTGCGAATCTCACGAATCCTTTGACCACGATCAGTGGGAATGGAACCGACTTGTTCTGCGATTCCAAGTCACGGATTACGGGCAGCTTGTACATCGCGAATGTCACAACTGTGCAGTGCAATGACTTGCTTCCCGATCTTTATGAGAGCTTGCCTTAGCGAGCGATCCTACAAGTTGATGCGATTCGCGAATTTGGCGTGGACATTCTCGCAGCGGGGACACACGAGATAGTTGGGGAGTTGTACGGCCCGTGTGCCCCTATTTCTGCTTCCCGGCGACGGGGCATCGTTACTACGAACAACGGGAACAACTGAGATGGAAGAAAGACTCCGCAAGAGTCGATTGCAATCGCGTTCCGCTGCTCGTATGCGTGCCATTCGGTTCTGCTGGATCGTGTTCTCCTGCGGTTTATTTGTTCTCGGAGCAGGCAGCGGCTGCGGGAGTGGAGGTTCGCCGCCGGGCGGGAATCCGATTCCGACTCTCGCGCGCGAGAGCGTAACGTCCGCTTGGGTGGGTTCGGGGCCGGTACCGGTCAGCTTGACAGGCACTGGTTTTGTGACCGGAGCGGCCGCACAGTGGAACGGCGTTGCGATGCCGTCATCATTGGTAAGCAGCACGGAACTGGACACGACAATTCCGGTTGCGAGTGTGTCGTCAGCCGGGACCGCTGCGATCACAGTCCTCAATCCTGCACCAGGCGGAGGACCATCGAATGCTTTGTCCTTTGTAGTCTCGCAGCCGCCCGCGGAAACAGGATATGTGGTCGGAGTGGACTACCATGCGTACACGACCGATTTCCTGCATGCAGCTTTTGTCACGCAATATGGTGATCCAACGATCCGGGCGACCGTACAGTCGCAGTTGCAGGGTATCGCCGATAGCGGCGGCAGCGTCATTTCTACGCGCATTTGGATGGTCACCCCCGCAGGCGGGGACGACCTAGGGGAAACATGGCGTGCCCATTTTCCGCTGAGCGATCAAGAGCAAACAAACCTGCGCGCCTTTGCGCAGGATGTGGCGGCGGTGACCGGCGGAAATCACCTGCAGTTGGATCTCTGTCTGCTGTGGCTCGGTGCCGCCGACTACACGGTAGGATCGCCATCGACCGGAATTGGTTACAGCGCGCTCCCTGCTTCCCAGTTTACGGCTCAGGTGCAGCTCACCGTTGACAAAGTCCTGGCCGCCGTCAGCGACGTGAAAAGAGCCGATGGTGCGACGGTCGTGGGGACAGTTTACTTCGATGGAGAGATTGCTCTGGAAAAGGCGAATATCCAGTGGTTCTTGTCGACTCACTATCCGGACTTTGTTTCGAAGGTGCTAGCTGCGGGATTACGCCCATCTGCGTACCTGCAGGCTGAATGCACCGAGAACATCGTGCTGGACAACGGATTCACCGACTCCACCTATCCCGTTCTGAACGGTCACCGGTCTGTGGCAAGGGCGTACCGCATGCTGCACTGGATGTCAGATCAGGGACTTTATCTGGCTCCGCGAACCGACTTCGACTGTTACCCGATCTCGGCGGGGTCGCCTGTCAGCCGATTGGTAAGCCGTGTTCTGGACGATGCCGATGCTACCTTTCCGTCACTGGGCGTCCCGAAGTCGTACGCAAATCCCGAGACAAGTTATTGGCTCGATAGTGCTGCCCGCCTCGAGGTCGGGCAGGCGTGGGCAGGAAGTGCGATGCAGAATCCACGGTTGAAACGGGTGACCTTCTGGACCACGCCCAACAATAACGATGGATTGTCAGACGATGTGGCTTACCCTTTCAGCGTTCAAGATTATCTGCCACTTCCCTAGGAAAACGGGGAGGCAGGCGGAATGTCCAGCGGTCTTCCGACATCACCGCGCCGCTTGTGTCGATTAAGTGATCCGATTTTTTGCGTTCAAGAAACCGGATGCGCCACCGGGTCCGGCCGGGTTGGACCTTTTTTCCGTCCCTTGACAATACCGACAATGAATACAACTACGCCGGCAAGAAAACCAAAACCGATGCCGTAACCAAATGCTGAAGATTCCACATCCGATGGGAGTTCGGTGGAGGGATAAAAAATATCCGTTATGCTGCCCAGGACGGCAAGAATCAACACAAACAGCAAGAGTATAGCAACGGTCACCAAGAACTCCTGCCCGACAAGTTTCCATCCAAATCGACGTTTGCGCGAAAAGTGAACGATGTATAGAAGTGCCCCTGGCAGATATATTCCAGTTAACGCTCCCATAGCGAATAGGACGATCGCTCTTGTCACGATAGACGCGAGCATTTCAACTCTGCCCTCTCCCCAGATCTTCTCCTACGCGCAGAATCCACTTGGAAGCCGGGTATGCTGCCATTGCGGCAAATGCAATCGCAAGCCCAACTACATACGGATCACGAAACTCTTGCAGAGGTAGAACCTTGTCGGAAATCCACTTCGGGGCGAACCAGAACGCGGGTATAGCCAGGAGTTCTGTTGCAACGGTAATGACTGATTTGATGTTAATTTCTCTGCTGATTCGAGCGCCGGCCTGTAGGAGCAGGAGAAAGACCACACCGCTGACGATTCCTACAAGAAGCCCAACGAGGATTCCCGTAGTCCAGTGGATCACAGCCGGTCTCCTGAGTTTCGATTACACCCAACGGACGCTACTGTCAGTGACCTGGATCACCCCGATGCCATTTGTGCTTGAGGAACTTAGAAAGAAACTGCACCGCCGAACCTTCGGCGGGAATAGACAGCCGGCCCCCACCAGTCAGTGAGCCGGTCACGAAGCGGAGCATGGCGCGGTAGTACGAAAGACAGAAGCAGTATCTCAGAGGTTTGGGTACAAGGGTGCCCACCCTTTACCGAGTATGAAAAGAATGGGCACCCGGACCTTTGTCAATCAGGCCGCAGCAGCGGACCGTTGAGCGTCCCGAACTTCGAGCAGCCTGCCAGATTTCACGTCGTAAATGTAGCCGTAAACGGCTATGTTCTCCGGGACCAGCGGATGTTCGCGAATTCGCTGCACATCATCGCGCACACTCTGCTGCTGATCGCGGATGGTGAGCCACTCGATGTATTCCCCTGCGCGGGACCCGGGACCTTTCCCAACATCCTGAAATCCTTTTTCTGTGAGGGCCGCCGTTTCCAGGCTGCTGGCTAAGAGCCCGCGCATCAACTCGTTGGTGAAGAATTCCATGCCGCAATTGGTGTGGTGAATGACAAACCACTCCCGCGTCCCCAGCAGCTTGTGGGAAATGACGAGCGAGCGAATGGCATCGTCGCTGGCGCGTCCACCCGCGTTGCGAATGACGTGAGCATCACCCTCGGCGAGCCCGGCGAACTTGGCGGGATCGAGTCGCGCATCCATGCAAGTGAGAATCGCGAAATGACGCGCAGGTGGCATGGCGAGCGTCGCCTTGTCACCGAAATTTGCGACATATTTGTCGTTAGCTGCAATTACTTCTTTGAGTATGGTGCTCATACGTTTCTCCTTGATGTTTCAGGCGTTGGTCAATGAATCGGCGTCGAGGAAAAGAATCGAACCGTGTGATCGATGCGATTCAGGAATTCAAGATTGATGGATTAGCCGCCAACGCAGGATGTGCGTTTAGCGGCAGCTACAGGAGCAACAGAACCAGGGGTAGGAACAGATAGAAGTCACGCGAGGAATATACAGGATCCGGGGGCTGTTGGCCACTTGCGTCGGCGAAAACCTGGTGAACGGAAAAGGTACGAGGCCGGGGAATCACGGACCCGCGAGAAGTTCGTCAATCACGTTCGCTGCAATTTCGGACACGCGTTGCGCAATCACCGGCGAGAGTTCCATTCCCATGCCCTGGAGCGGATCGATGGATACGGCGAACAGGGTCACATCGAGCGCGCCGCGCGTGAGATACGCGGCATCGAGCAGGTCTTTCAGCCCGATGTCGTGGGCGGTGAGAGTTTTGGGATAGTCAGAGGAAAACTTCGGCGTCAAACGGGTTACGGTTCCTGCGGGCTGTCCATCGATCGTCGCGTCGACCAGTACGACACGCTTGGCCTGCTGCATTGGCTCAAGCAGGAGAAAACTGCCGGTTCCACCATCGAGGCACTCCACGCCTTCCGGCAGCTTCATCCCGGTGAGCTGCCGGATGACGTGGATGCCGACGCCCTCGTCTCCCATCAGCACATTGCCGATGCCGAGCACGAGAACGCGCGCGGCGTTACTCACTGCGGTCGTCGCGCTCGAATTTCCAACCTCCGACCATAGATGACGTGGTGCCACGACCCTCGATGTAGTCGTGGTAGAAAACCAGATAGACGTGGATCAGCATAAACAGCACGAAGAACCACATGAACACGTGATGCCACTGGCGCACCGCGAAGTCTCCGCCCATCAGCGGCGTGATCCAGGCAAACATGTGTGGCAGCCACGAATGGCTCATGCCGGAGTAAAGAGCGAATCCCGTGAGCGACTGGAACAGGAACGCGAGGAACGAGAGGAAGTAGATGATCCCTGCCAGTGCGTTGTGACCAAGGGTGATAAGCCGCTGTCCGTGGGCTTGCAGGACATCGAGCTTGAGCACCTTCCCCATCTCAGCCCACTGTGACGGTTTGGTCGGGATGAAATTCGTCCAGCGTGCGTATTCATTCCCCACGAATCCCCAGTAAATGCGCACCAGGAAGTTGAAGAAGAATACGAACGCTGTGACGAAGTGGAGGAAGCGCACCGTGCCAAACCAATACTGTTGATAAGCCTCGCTGGAGTAGCTGATGGCGAGCGGATGGCCGATCAGATATCCCGTAACGCACAGCACCGAAACGCAGAGCGCGTTTACCCAGTGATAAAGGCGCACCGGGAATTCCCAGACGTAAACGCGTCTGAATCGCGGCGCAGTCGCTTCGACGAATGCCTTGGTAGCCATACGCGTCTCCTCAGAGGACCTTTACCTGGTGTAGGTGCTTGCCCTGCGGATCGTACAGATGCACGGCGCAAGCCAGGCAGGGATCGAACGAGTGAATGGTGCGCAGGATCTCGACCGGCTGATCGGGATTTGCCATCTTGGTGCCGATCAACGAGGCCTCGTAAGCGGAACGCTGTCCGTTGGGATCGCGCGGCGAAGCGTTCCATGTGCTTGGCACGACAAGCTGGTAGTTGTCGATCTTGCCGTCCTTGATCTTGATCCAGTGCGCCAGCGCACCGCGTGGAGCTTCGGTAAGGCCAACTCCTTCGGCCGTTGCAGGCCAGGTCGAAGGATCCCATTTGTCGCGAGTGAAGGTGCTAAGATGTCCGCTCTTCACTTCGGCCAGCAGCTGATCGTAGAACTCCTGCATCCAGTGCACGACCAGGCGAGTTTCCAGTCCACGAGCCGCGGTGCGTCCGAGCGTCGAGAACAGGGCTGTGACGGGAACATTGAGCTGCTTCAGGGCATCGTTGACGACATCCTTGACCTCGGTGCGGCCGGCTCCGTAGCTCACGAGCAGTCGAGCCAGCGGTCCGACTTCCATCGGATGATCTTTCCAGCGCGGCGTCTTCAGCCACGAGTACTTGCCTTCGACATTTAATTGGTCGTACGGCGGTTTGGGTCCGGTGAAGTTGAACTCCGTTTCTCCCTCCCACGGATGCAGGCCGGTGTTATCCCCCGCCGCGTAGGTGTACCAGGAGTGCGCAATGTATTCCTTGATTTCCTGCGCATCGCGGCCGTTCACGGGATGAACCTCGTTCAGGTTGCGATCAAGGATCGCGCCACGGGCGAACTTGAAGTAGTCAGTCTGTCCGTAGCCGCGTGTCGGCAGGTCGCCGTAGGCAAGATAGTTCTTGAGTCCTCCGCCGTAAGCGGCCCAATCCTTGTAGAAGCCGGCAATCGCCATGAGATCGGGAATGTAGACCTGCTCCACGAACGCCTTCGCCTGTTTGATCAGGCTGCCGACGTGGTTCAGGCGCTCCATGTTGACCGCGTTCACCTCTTCCGGGTTGAGGGAGCAGGGCACACCGCCGACAAGATAGTTCGGGTGCGGATTCTTGCCGCCGAAAATGGCGTGGATCTTTACGATCTCCTTCTGCCATTCGAGCGCCTCGAGATAGTGTGCAACCGCGAGCAGGTTGACTTCCGGCGGAAGCTTGTACGCAGGATGTCCCCAATATCCGTTGGCGAAGATGCCAAGCTGGCCGCTCTGGACGAAAGTCTTCAGGCGCGTTTGCAGGTCAGCGAAAAACTTGGGCGAACTCTTCGGCCAGTTCGAAATCGAGACCGCAATGGCCGAAGTTTTCGCCGGATCGGCCTTGAGCGCACTGACTATATCCACCCAATCGAGGGCGTGCAGGTGATAGAAGTGGATTACGTGATCCTGAACATACTGTGTGCAGAACATCAGGTTGCGGATGAGTTCGGCATTCTGAGGCACGGTGATGCTCAGCGCATCCTCTACCGTACGCACGCTGGCCAGAGCATGCACGGTGGTGCACACGCCGCAGGCGCGCTCGGTGAAGGCCCAGGCGTCGCGCGGGTCGCGGCCTTTCAGGATCTTTTCGAATCCGCGCACCATAGTGCCCGAACTGTAGGCATCGGTGATGGTTCCGTTCTCGACGACGGCTTCGATGCGGAGATGTCCTTCAATGCGGGTAATTGGGTCAACCACGATTCTTGCCATGGTTTACTCCTTTCCCTTCGGAGCTGACTTCGCCGGTTCCTCGGTCTCGAGCATCAAACGCGTCTTGCGCAGGTTGGTGCTGATGGCATGCAATGCAATGCCGCCTACGGCAGCGATTCCTACGACTGTTCCGACGCTGTCGGCGGTACTCTCGATGCCGAATCCGGGGAACGACGCCAGATGCTGATAGAAGGGACCGTTGTCCCAGAAGCCGGCTTCGCTGCAGCCGATGCATCCGTGACCGGATTGAATGGGATAGCTAGTCGCGCCGTTCCACTTGGTTACTGAGCAGGCGTTGTAAGTGACCGGCCCGCGGCAGCCCATCTTGTAGAGGCAATATCCTTTGCGCGCCTTCTCGTCGTCGAACGACTCGACGAAGAGTCCGGCATCGTAGTAGGCACGCCGGTAGCAGGTGTCGTGCACACGCCGTGAGTAGAACTCCTTCGGGCGGCCGAGACCGTCGAGTTCCGGTGCGCTGCCGAGAACCAACAGATGCGTGACGACTCCCGTCATCACGTCGGCAATGGGCGGACATCCGGGAACATTGATGACCGGCTTGCCAATCAGCTTGTGCACAGGAGTCGCGCCAGTGGGATTGGGCTTCGCCGACTGGATGCATCCGTTGGAGGCGCAACTGCCCCAGGCGATGACGGCTGCCGCGTCCTTGGCCGCCTCCTGCAGGATGTCCTCGGCGGTGCGCCCGGCGATCGTGCAGTAGATCCCCCCATCGTTGGTCGGAATCGATCCTTCCACCAACAGGATGTACTTGCCCGCATAATTCTTGATCGTGTCCTGCAGGCTCTTCTCTGCCTGATGACCGGCCCCGGCCTGCAGCGTCTCGGTGTAATCGAGCGAGATGCTGTCGAGCAGCACATCGGCGACCAGCGGGTGCGACGAGCGGATGAACGACTCGCTGCAGCAGGTGCACTCCTGGAAGTGGAGCCAGACGACTGGTGGGCGCGGTTGCGTCTCAAGGGCATGCACCACTTTGGAGAAAGCGGAAGCTTCAATCCCGGCAATGGCCGCGGCGAAGCTGCAGAAGCGCAGGAAGTCGCGGCGGTCGTATCCCTTGGCCCGCATGGATTCCCAGATGGTGGAAGCGGAGTGGCCCATACGTCCTCTCCTTTGTCGTGAGTCGACTCGAGTCTTCGCTGCTCGCGCTGCACTTCCTTGGGTCAATTGGTTGATTTCCCCAGGGAAAACGGCCTCATACGGCCGTCAGATGTTTGCGGAAGTTAGCATTGCTCCGGCAAAGGGAATGTGACCGTGGTCACAGGTCTGCGTGATTTCACGCTGTTGGAGCGGGAGTTGTCCGTGTCCCTCTGTGGCGAGTGCAGATGAAATCTGAGCCACAGAGGGCACTGGGGAAGCTTAATGAATGGTCTGTTCAGATCTTCGTACCGGAGGAGCTGTGGTTGAGCCCTGGAACTTCGGAGCGCCGAGCTTTGTGATCCACAATCCGGAATGAATGTCGTTGAAGTAGATCATGCCATTCAGTTCCGGAGTGTCGCAGGTTACCGAGCAGGGCTGGCCTCCCCAGGTAAAGGGCAGATTCGGTCGGAATCCTTTGGCGTCGCCCGTCCAGAAGCGCGCGATCTCGCGGCCCTGGCGATAGAGATCGCCGCGCAGTTCCCCTGAGATGTCGAGTACGCGGGCGCCACCGCTGTAATAACCCTCATAGAGCATGTCGTTTGCGGCCCAGAAATTATGCGAGCCGCCTTCGGGTGCTTCGTACTGCGCGACTTCCTTCGGATGCTTGATGTCGGAAAGATCCATCACATGGCAGATCGCGCGCACGGGAATGCGGTCGCGGTCTTCGATGTTGAAGATCGCCGGGAAAACTTCGTCGCCGACGAAGAGATAGTTCTTGTAGCGGAAGACACTGTGTGTGCCGGCGAGCCATCCATCGCCGTAGAGTTCATAGTGGTTGAAGTGATACTGGCTGATCAACTTGGGATTCTCAGGAATGCCTCCAGCCATCCCATTGCCGACATCGAGAATGACGAGTCCATCGCGCCAGTACGCGAGATAGGCGATGCCATCTTTGACCTGCAGGTCGTGCAGGTAGCGCCCGCTCGATATGGATCCGATTTCTGTGTTGATCGTGACCACCGTCGGGTTCTCGGTTTGCCAGCGTGCGACCTCTTTGGGATGCTTTACATCCTGAAAGTCGATGATGCGCAGCGAGCCGGTCGCGTCGTCGGTGAGGTAGACGTAATGACTGTCGATGTAGGCACTGTGCACGCCGCCGCTGACCGTCGCCGTGTATTCGGAGAGGACCTTCAGGTGAGAGGGATCGGAGGTATCAAGAAACACGATGCCGTTCTTGCGGTTGGAGGCTCCCTCGCGGGTGAAGACGCCGATCATCTCGTCGGGCGTCGTGCTGATGTCATTGATGAGGCGCGCATCGACTTTGAGAGTGTCGAGCAGCTTTGGGTTCGCCGGGTCGGCGATGTCGTAGACGAAGAGCTTGTCGGCCACCGTCGCGAGATACGCGTGATGACCGATGATCCACTCTTCCGACATCTGCACATCAGGCATAGGAACGTGAGAAACGACCTCCAGTTCGCGTTCGACCCTGCGCGGACGAACCACAACGGAAGACGAGGCATTGTGCTGGCCGCTGCTCGCGGTCACGACATAGGTTCCAGCCTTCTCAGCGACGAAGGCTCCGTCTGAATAAATCGATGCCCCGCTTCCGGTGACCGACCAGCGCACCGGGGCTTCCTTTCCGCTGTCGGTGGCTTTGAAGTGCACCACATCGCCGGTGCGCGCGTCGGCGGCTGCCGGTTCGATGTTCAGCTTGCGCACCGCATCGCGCACCACTTGCACTGTTACTTTTCCACTTACCTCGTCGGAAGCAGCTTTGATCGTGGCGCTGCCAGGTGCGATACCCGTCACCAATCCTGCTGCGTCCACAGCCGCGATCGAAGGCTTATCGGAGGTCCACTTGACGGTGGCATCACTGCGAGGCTCGCCGTTCACCGTGCGCGCCACCGCCGTCAGCCGTTCCGCGCTGCCAGCAACGATCGGACGCGCGAGGGGCTCGACTTCCACCGCAGTAATCTTCGACGTGCGTACGTTGACTGTTGCGTACCCAGTCTTGCCCGCAATCACGGCTCCGACGGTAACGATTCCCGGCGCGTGAAACATGACTTCGCCAGATTCATCCGCACCGGCGAGATCAAAGGGCGCAGCGAACCAGACGGAAGGCTTGGCAGTGATAGGGTTGCCGGCGGAGTCTTTGGCTGCCGCGGTGAACTTGACCTTCTCGCCGACGTGGACATCCAGCGTCTTGGGCGAGATGTCGACCACCTCGGGAGCAACGGACGTTGTCGACTCTTGCGGCTTGGCGGCATCCTGCGCCCACAACCCAACTGAGAAGATAGCTACGGCCAGCAAGACTGAGTTGCGCTTCGACATGTGTGTTTTCCTCTGCCGGAGTGTTCTCCGAAGCGTATTTCTTAGCCTGATTCGTTTCCCTCAGCGGCTAAAGCCGCGTCTGTTACGGTTCAGACGGCACGGCTGAAGCCGTGCCCTTCCCAAAAACATCTTTAAAGGCGAGACGCTCCACCTCACAACAAATCCTTACGGGAGGTCTACTGCGTGCTCGGCTCCGTCTTCCAGAAATCGATGCCTGCCGCCTGCGGACCGACATCGATGGTCGCGACTGTTTTCATCGCGGCCAGATCGATCACTTCCACCGTGCCCGGTTCCGTGCCGACTCCCTCGACCGAGATGAATGCATAACGATCGTCGGGCGAGACGACGGCGCCATGAACCACTTTTCTTTTCGTCGGAAGGCTGGCGAGTTCTTTCCCGCTGACCGGATCGAAGATTGAGACGGACTGGCCGCGCTTGTTGGTCGAGATCAGGCGTCCATCTTTGGTCATCGCCAGGTTGTACACACCGTTGCCGGCGGGAAATCGGCGGGCCAGTTTCCAATCAGAGGTACTGATGGCAACAATATCGTTGGTCTGATTGCAGGCGACGTAGACGACCGACCCGTCGTTGGAAGGCTGCGCCCAGGTCGGAGTACAGGTCGGCTTGTGATCGCTCATTCCGGCCATTTTGTGATCCGTCGCGGAAGCGGGATAGGGCGCCCCGCTCATCCCCATTTCCTTGCCGGGCGCGAGCATGAAGTAACGCGACACCGCGAACTTGCTGGTATCGATCTCGACCAGCATGTCGTCCATCATGCACGCCGAGTAGTGTCTGGTTCCGGCGTGATTGAGGCGGGATCCGTGCGGCATGGCGCAGGTCGTGATCCGCTTCACCTCAATCATCTGATCAGTTGCAACGACGGAGATGGAAGAAGGGACCAAGTCCCCATGGAAATTTGCATTGGCGACATAGATGAAATTGCCATCCGGAGTAATATCCGTCGTTGCCGGAAACATTCCGAGCCCCGTGTACTTGACGACCTGGTTGCTGCCAGCGAGGTATTTCCAGACGGAGCCTTCCGGGCGTCCGTGGCCTTGGGAAACGTAGAAGAACTGCTTGTCCGGCGAAACTGCGATTCCGTGCGGGCCGTTGATGTCCATGGGCATCAGGCCGGTGCGGGTCTGATTCTCGATGGTCAAACCCTTGGGTCCAAAACGCAGCAGGACGATCTTGTCGGCGGATTCGCAGACTACATAGACCAGGTAATCCTGCCTGGGCGGGCCGCTCGCTGGCGGCTGATTCTGTGCAGAAATGGTGAGATCCGATGCGACGCAGACCAGCGCCACCCAAAGCATGTATCGAAGATGTGTTGGTTCCTGCGGAAAGACCGCGATCGGTTCTAGCAATATGTCGTTTTGGTCTCTGGCCGCAGAGACCACCCCAGAATCGAGCACTAATTTAACACAGGGCGGGAGGCCAGTTTGAAGCGCCACATAGTGCCTTTACACTACGTCCCACGGGCACCGATTTCCGGTATGATTCGCTCCCATCATGCTGAAGCACTTTTTGCGAGCAGGGATTGTCCTGGCCGTTTTTTATGCGGCTTTCGCTAGCTATATCTGGTGGGCCATGCATCAGACTCCGGAGACGTTCGGCCGGGTCATGCAGCACATGCCCGCGGTGGCGTATTTTCTGGTTCCGTTTGAAACGATGTGGACGCGTGCCCGAGCCGGACATCTGCAGGCGGGTGATGCCGCGCCCGATTTCTGGTTGGAGAAACTCGACAAATCGGCGACCGTGCAACTCTCATCTCTCACCGCTACGCAGCCCGTCGTGCTTGTATTCGGCAGTTATACCTGACCACCGTTCCGGCGGGAGGTTCCCGCCCTCAACAGGCTCTACGATCAATACGGCCAGCAGGTTACGTTCCTGATTGTGTACATCATGGAGGCGCATCCGACCGATGTCTGGCAGAACCAGAGCAACCTCAAGGACAAGGTTCTTTTCGCAAGTCCGAAGGATTATGAAGAGCGCAGCCAGCTGGCGGGAACTTGCGTGCGCAAGCTGGGGATCAAGTTTCCCGCCGTGATCACGGATTCGACAACAAAACAGAGAGCGCCTATACGGGATGGCCGGAACGCATCTATCTGATTGATCGCAACGGCCGCGTCCTTTACAAGAGCAAGCCTGGTCCGTTTGGGTTCAAGCCGGATGAACTGGAAAGAGCTCTGAAGAAGATGGGCGGGGCGGCCTAGCCGGCACTGGGACGACTTGTAGTCGTGCCAAGAGTTGCGCTCTTTAATTCGAGGCGTTAGCTCCTGAAGGGCAGTTTTTTGCCGAGTAAGCAGAGAGCAAACATCGGCGGCTAAAGCCGCAGGTCTTACCACGCTTTACGGCACGACTGAAGTCGTGCCCTTCCCGCCTTGCTCTTCTCAAGAATAGTGCCCTACAACGACAACTGCTTAGCGCGGTTTCGTAATTGCACCTTGCGATGCGGACCTTACCAAAGCCGCGTACTTCGCGAATACTCCTGTCGAATAGCGCGGCTGGGGCGCTTTCCATTGCGCCAGGCGCTGGCGCAGAACGTCGTCGCTGATTTCGACCCGCAGCAGGCGCTTTTTTACATCGAACTGAATGATGTCACCGTCGCGCACCGCGGCGATCGGGCCGTCCAGAGCGGCTTCCGGGGCCACGTGCCCGGCCATCAGGCCTCGCGTGGCGCCGCTGAAGCGGCCGTCGGTGAGCAGGGCGACCGAGCCGCCGAGGCCTTCGCCGACAATCGCGGCCGTCACGCCCAGCATCTCGCGCATTCCGGGCCCACCCTTGGGTCCCTCATTGCGGATTACGACCACGTCCCCGGCTTTGATTTTCTTCGCGGTCACGGCGGCCATGGCGTCTTCTTCGGATTCGAAGACGCGGGCGGGACCGCGATGCTCCAGCCGCTCGTGTCCGCTGATCTTGACCACGCAGCCCTCGGGCGCGAGATTGCCTTTCAGAATGACGAGGCCGCCCGTTGCTTTCAGCGGCTTGTCGAGAGGCATAATGACTTCCTGGTTCGGCGTTTCCTTGGCCTTTTCGGCCTCGGCGGCGATCGGCTGCCCGGTTACGGTCTTCGCCGCACCATGCAGATATTTCCCGCTCATCAGACGTTTCGCAAGCAGTCCGATCCCGCCTGCACGATGCATGTCGGCGGCGACGAATCTGCCCGATGGCTTGAGATCGGCAAGCAGCGGCGTGCGCTCGCTGATGGTTTGGAAATCCTCGATATCCAGAGTGACGCCAGCCTCGCGGGCGATGGCCAGCAAATGCAGGACGGCATTGGTGGATCCGCCAGTGGCGGCGACCGAGGCGATCGCGTTCTCAAAAGCTTCGCGGGTCAGGATGTCGCGTGGCTTAAGGTCATGCTTCAGAACATTCATGACGACCTTGCCGCACTCAAAAGAGATCTGATCCTTCTGCGGGTCCATCGCGGGGACGCTATTAAAGCCCATGGGAGACAGGCCGATGATTTCCATCACCGTCGACATCGTGTTAGCGGTGTACTGTCCGCCGCAGGCGCCGGCGGCGGGGCAGGCAACGTCTTCCAGCTCTTTTAACTCCGAATCGCTCATTTTTCCGGCGACGTTCGCTCCGATGGCTTCGTAGACATCCTGAATCGTGACGTCTTTGCCGCGATAGCTACCGGGGGCGATCGTGCCCCCATAGAGGACTACGCCGGGAAGATTCATGCGGGCGAGAGCCATGGCCGCCGCTGGAATGGTTTTGTCGCAGCCGACCACGCAGACGCAGGCGTCGAACATCTGCCCGCGGCAGACAAGTTCGATCGAGTCGGCGATTAGTTCGCGGCTTACCAGAGAGGCGCGCATGCCCGCGGTGCCCATAGTCTCGCCGTCAGAGATGGCGATGGTGTTGAATTCCATCGGGGTGCCACCGGCTTCGCGAATGCCTTCCTTCACCTTGGCCGAGAGACGACGCAGGTGGAAGTTGCACGGCATGGTTTCGATCCAGGTATTGGCCACGCCGACAAGCGGACGGCTGAGATCGGCGTCGGTGAAGCCAACGGCCTTGAACATTGAGCGAGCGCCAGCGCGATCGCGTCCTTCGGTAATGCCGCGACTGATATGTTTGAGATCCATGGCTAGCTGATATCCAGAGACAGTCGGAATCGTGACTTTAGGAACCCAAAAGCATAAACCACAGAGGACACAGAGGTACACAGAGCAGGACCACCTCGTGCGACTGGCTGCGTCTTGCGGTTCAACTTGGTAAAAAGGGGGAACCTGCTTGTGGCAGGTTCCCCCAAAATGCATGACGCTGCCCAGGGGTCGTCATGCTTGCCCAATCAGGAAACTCACGCTATGCGCGGGCAGCGCACGAACCATCGATCGACACTCCTGCTGGAGGGTGGGGCGAATTCCACTCCGCGGGCTGTGCCGCTCCAGAAGCGACCTTGGTCACGTCCGCGATCGCGTACCACTCGCGATAAAGCTGGCCGACCTGCTTCTGGTTGACATCAAGCACCAGCGTCGCCTGATGATCGCGTTCGGCGGCCTCAGCGTTGACATAGTGCAGATCCAGCCCGCGGCGCGAGGCGGCGTTCAGGATGCGCATCAGTGTGCCTTGGGTATTGCGGTAACGGATTGTGAAAGAGTTCATGTTGTTCGTCCCCAAAACTCGATTGCAGATCAGCGATTTCCGATTTGTTGACTTCGGATTGCAGATTTGAAAATCTCAGCAAGCGGTCAAAATCTGCAATCTGAAATCTCTAGTCCCTACTGCGTCGGTTCTTCTTCCAGCAGCATCTCGGATAACGCCGCGCCGGCCGGGACCATCGGGAAAACATTGGCCTCGGGAGCGCAGTCAAACACCAGCAATTCCGGATCGGGCGAATGCAGGAAGCGGTCGATCTGATCGCCCGTCTCCTGCGACACCGGAAACTCGCGCATTACATCTTCTTTCATGCGGAAGGCGTGAACCTTGTAGGCCTTGGCGATGTCCACGAAATCCGGGTTGTCGCTCAGGTCCGTCTCGGCGTAGTTGCGTTCGTAAAAGAGCTGCTGCCACTGGCGCACCATACCGAGATACTTGTTGTCGATGATGACCATCTTGATGGGCAGCCCGAGCCGGTGAACCGTCGCGAGTTCCTGGATATTCATCTGGAATCCGCCATCGCCTGAGACGCAAAGAACGCACGTGTCAGGCTTGGCAAGCTGCACGCCGACAGCAGCCGGGAGGGCAAAGCCCATCGCGCCGAGACCACCTGAGGTAATGAAGCCGCGCGGAGAATCTGAATGAAACCGCTGCGCCGACCACATCTGGTGCTGGCCTACGTCGGCGAGAATCACGCTGTTTTCGGGCAGGCGGCCGAAGAGTTCGTCGAGGAAACGGATGGTCGGCTGAGCCAAGCCGCGCGGGTCGAGTTCCGCGCGTTCCGGGCCGCAGGCGACTGCACGCCACTCCTTGAAGTCGGGAATCGAATGACGGCGAAGATCTGCGTCGAACGCCGGAATCGTGTCCGCCAGATTGCCAATCACGGGAAGATTGCACGGGCGGACGCGATCGAGTTGCGCGGGATCGATTTCGAAGTGAACGATCTTGGCGTGAGGGGCAAATCGAGAAGGATCGCCGGTGACGCGATCGTCAAGACGGGCTCCGAAGACGAGCAACAGGTCAGTTTCGTGCAGCGCCATGTTTGCGGCGCGTGTACCGTGCATGCCCACCATGCCGAGGTAATAGGGTGCCTGGGGCTGAACTGCGCCCAGGCCGTGAACTGTGGCGAATGTCGGGATGTTCAGATGATCGAGCAACCGCCGCAGTTCGGGAATGGCTCCAGAAATCTTGGCTCCTGCACCGATCAATGCCACCGGCTTAGAGGACTGCTGCAACAGGGCAACAATCGTATCGGTGAATCCGCCCTCGGCCTTGGCGTCCGCGGGGCGTGCGTGCGGCGTGAACTTCACCGGTCCGGAGAAGTCTCTCTTCGCCTTCAGCATGTCGGTGGGAATGTCGATCACCACCGGCCCGGGACGTCCGCTGCGGGCCCAGTGGAATCCTTCGGCGATAACATCTGGAATCTCGTCGATCGTGCGGACCAGACGGCTCCACTTGGTCAGTGATAGAGTCACACCGAAGACGTCGGTTTCCTGAAACGCATCGGTGCCGATCAGGGCGCTGCGCACTTGACCAGTAATGCAGACCAAAGGAACGGAATCCATTTTGGCGTCGGCGATGCCGGTGACCAGGTTGGTGGCGCCCGGGCCGCTGGTCGCCATCGCGACGCCGACCTTGCCCGTCACGCGAGCGTAGCCTTCGGCGGCAAAGACCGCGCCCTGCTCGTGCCGCGTCAAAATGTGGCGCACTCCACTACCGTCGAGTGCGTCGTACAACGGCATGATTGCGCCACCCGGATATCCGAAGACCAAGTCCACGCCTTCGGCGCGCAGGCACTGCAGAACAATGTCGGCTCCCTTAAGCATGGATCACCTCAGCGGCTAAAGCCGTGCCCTTCCCAAACTCTTTTTGGAACGAGCTCTAGGCATTCACCACCTGTTTCGTGGGATCCTGCGGTGCGGGTTGCTTCTTGCCTTCTTTCGGCAGCCAACTCATCATGCCGCGCAGTTGCGCCCCGATGATCTCGATGGGGTGCTGCTTTTCTTTCTCGCGCAGCTTGTTGAAGTTGGGACAGCCGGCCTTGTTTTCGGCGATCCATTCCTGGGCAAACTTGCCGGACTGGATATCGGCCAGCGTCTTCTTCATGGCTTGCCGCGTGGCATCGCCAACAACCTGCTCGCCGCGGGTAAGGTCGCCGTACTCAGCGGTGTTCGAGATCGAGTAGCGCATGCGGTCCAATCCGCCTTCGTAGATCAGGTCGACGATCAGCTTCACTTCATGCAGGCACTCGAAGTAGGCGATCTCGGGGGCATATCCGGCTTCGACCAGGGTTTCGAATCCCTTCTTGATCAGCGAGGTCAGGCCTCCGCAAAGGACTGCCTGCTCACCGAACAGGTCGCTTTCCGTTTCTTCCCTGAAGGTCGTTTGCAAAACTCCGGCGCGGGTCGAGCCGATGCCATGTGCATATGCGAGGCCGAGTTCGTGAGCATGACCGCTCGCATCCTGCTGGATGGCGAGCAGCGACGGAACTCCTCGACCTTCGGTGTAGACGCGGCGGACGAGATGCCCCGGGCTCTTTGGGGCGATCATGACCACGTCGACATCTGTGGGCGGAACGATCGCTTTGAAGTGAATGCTGAAGCCGTGCGAGAAGCCGAGAACCTTTCCGGGATGGAGATAGGGTTTGATGAGCTGGTCGTAGAGTTCGGCCTGGGTCTCATCAGGGGTCAGGATGTGAATCCAGTCGGCGCGCTTGGCGGCCTCGTCGGGAGCCACCACTACCATGCCGTCGGCCTTGGCCTGCTGGGCGCTTTTGCGGCTGGGGTCGAGGCCAACGATGACCTTGTGCCCACTGTCACGGAGATTCTGGGCCTGGGCGTGTCCCTGGCTGCCGTAGCCAATGATCGCGATAGTTTTGCCCTTTAGGGCATCGGGTCGCGCATCCCGTTCGTAAAAAATAGTAACCGCCATCGTGCTCCTCTCGTTGAACTGCTCAGTTGCGCAGGGAGAACAGATCACCCTCGCGCTTTGGGAGGCCTGAAAGTCTGGGGAAGGCCCTCTAGATACCGACCGGTCGGTCGGTACATTCGTTAATCGTAGCTTTCGCCAATTTTGGTGTCAAGGGGAATCGCCGGTCCCCCGCAGTTTGAAGTCAACTTACGCAAGCGTTCCCTTTCACCTCCAAACCGTTCTAACAATCAAAAACCCACCGGCCATTTCTCTGGCGGTGGGTTCGGAAGATCTTTATTAACTACTACTTATCCGTTTCCTCCCAGCCAGAATCGTGCTGGACGCAGTCGTACAGCGACAACTGCGAGGGTAAGTCGAATTGCGCTCTGGCCGTGCGTCATATCGCTCCCCGGTTGGGTAGCCTAGGCTAGCACGCGGCGCCCGGGTGTCAAAACCATTTCTGCGATTGCTCCTATCAATGGTTTCGATCAGAGCTAATGGTTGTGCCGCAACCGGAGAAGCGGCTTGGGATTCCATGGCTGCCCCCTTCCCCATGAAGATTCTGCCCAGATTTCCGATGGTAGATAAAGTGCTAAACAAAAGGCAGGCGAGCGAGTATTGTGCTCGCGAGAAGGCATATATGAGCAAGAACGGGAACAAACACGGGACTGCTAATGGGTCGCCGATGCCGTCGTCGGCAAAGATGGATCGCCCTCAACCGGCGCCGCAGAACATGAAGCAGCTGGTGCTGGGCAAGGATTGCGACTACGACAGAGAACTAAAGCGCCTGCAAATTGAACTGGTGAAAATGCAGGAGTGGATCCGCGGGCGCGGTCTCAAGGTGGTGGTGATCTTTGAGGGCCGGGATGCGGCGGGCAAGGGAGGCGCGATCAAACGCATCACCCAGAGCCTGAACCCACGCGTGTGCCGGGTGGTCGCGCTGAGCACTCCGACCGAGCGCGAGGCAACCCAGTGGTACTTTCAGCGGTACGTGGCTCATCTGCCGGCTGCCGGCGAGTTGGTCTTATTTGATCGCAGCTGGTACAACCGTGCCGGCGTCGAGCACGTGATGGGATTCTGCACCGATCAGGAGTACATGGAATTCCTGCACAGCTGTCCGGAGTTCGAACGGATGCTGGTGCGGGCCGGGATCATCCTGATCAAGTATTGGTTCTCGGTGAGCGACGAAGAGCAGGAGCGCCGCTTTCAGGACCGCATGAAAGATCCGACGAAACGTTGGAAGCTGAGTCCCATGGATCTTCAATCCAGAGTGCGGTGGGCGCAGTACTCGCGCGCCAAAGACGAGATGTTCGCCGTCACCGACATCAAGCAGGCTCCATGGCATGTAGTCAACGCCGAAGACAAGAAATGCGCCCGGCTCAACGTCATCCGGCATCTGCTCTCCCTGATTTCGTACGAGGACCTCACTCCCGAGCCGATCAAGCTGCCTCCGCTGGATAAGACGAAATATGTACGGCCACCGATTGCAGATCAGAACTTCATTCCTGAGGTGTACCAGCGGTAGAGGAAAGCAAGGATCGTGAGTCCGCCGAGACTCATGTGGGGACAGCCGCCTCGGCTGTCCGGCGGAGCAAAGCTCCGGGGGCACGGCTCAGGTCGGCGCGAACTGGCAATCCTGTCCGCAACTGTTTACCATGACACGCGATGCCTCGCGAGACTCTGGTTGATTCCCGGCAAGAAATTCTGCGCACTGCGGCTCGCCTGTTCCAGCAGCGCGGTTACGACGCTACTTCCATGAACGATGTGGCGGCCGCTCTCAAACTCAGCAAGGGCGGCCTCTACCATCACTTCCAGAGCAAGGACGAAATCCTGTTCGAGATTATGAACCATGCCATGGAGATCACCGAGGAACGCGTGCTGGCGCCGGTGCGGGCGATTGCCGATCCCGAGGCACGGTTGCGGGCGTTGATCCGGCATCATATCGAGGTCGTGCTTAGCCCGCAGGACCGCGAGATCACAGTGATGCTGCACGAGAACCATCCCTTGCCACCAACGTTGCGGCGGCGCATCAACATGCGGAAGAAGGATTACATCCACTTCGTGGAGGGGCTGATGGCGGAAGTGCAGCGGGCACGCCAGGGAAAAGGATCGGTCAGCCCACGCGCCGCGGCCTTCGCGCTGC
>Ga0335080_10000567_pt1 | contig 34276 bp, 28 predicted proteins | sample Lox_Sample_34_FD_206720 | JGI IMG/M metagenome (GOLD analysis project Ga0335080, IMG submission 206720) | Soil microbial communities from Loxahatchee National Wildlife Refuge, Florida, United States - Lox_Sample_3.4 | ecosystem: Environmental > Terrestrial > Soil > Wetlands | place: USA... | reverse complement strand
ATCTAAAGACTGAGGCCGCATCGTCGTTCTGGTGGGATTCGGTCTAAAATTTCTCAATTACCAAATTCCAAAATAACCAAATCCCGAATGATTCCCCTTCGCGACGATCAACCGAGTTTCTCCTCGCCTTTCATCAACTATTTTCTGATCGTCCTGAATGTCCTTATTTTCATGTGGGAGATTTCCGTCGGCCATCGCGCGCTGAACGGTTTTCTGAACGAATTTGGCGTGATTCCGCATCAGACCATCGCGGTCCTTACCGGCCATTCCTATAACAGCCCTGTCACGGCGATTCTGCCGCTTTTCACGTCGATGTTTCTGCACGGTTCATTCTTGCACGTAGCGGGCAACATGCTTTTCCTGTGGATCTTCGGCGACAACGTGGAAGACTACCTCGGCCACTTCCAGTATCTCCTGTTTTACCTGCTCAGCGGGCTGGCGGCGGCCTTCACTCACATTCTCCTCAATGCCAGTTCGCGCCTGCCGATCATCGGAGCCAGCGGCGCCATCGCCGGAGTCATGGGCGCTTACTTCATTCTCTACCCTCGCGCCCGCGTGCTCACCTGGTTTCCACCGATTTTTTTCTTTCACGTTCCCGCCTGGCTCATGCTGGGCTACTGGTTCCTGGTCAATTTCCTGAGCGGAACCTCAACCTCCATCGCCGATACCAGCCAGAGCGCCGGCGGCATCGCTTTCTGGGCCCACGTAGGCGGGTTCGTCGCCGGCATGTTGATGGTGAAAATATTTTCGGAGCGCCCGGGCAGGTATCGGTACGGAACATGGTAGATGGAGACAGTCCACCGTTGGAAGCACTGAACGGCCCGGAGGATGGTGCTTGTTGACCGGCGCACGTTATTCATCCGAATTGAAAAGAGGAAAAATGAGACAACGCATTCGCCTGTTTTCTATTGGCGCCGTGATCGCGCTGGGGATCGTGGCGATACCCGCCCACGCGCAGCAGGAACGCGCGAAACAAGAAGAAGACGATGCCTACCGAAAGATGTCGGCAACGTTCTTCCAGATGCTGCAACAGGGACAGGCCGCCGAAGGAGTGGATTATCTGCTGAGCACGAATCCACAGATGAAGAAGGCACCGGACAGGATCGCGCGTCAGAAGTCGGAGTTTGCCTCGCTCGAAGGGCGGATGGGCCCCTATATTTCACACACCAAACTGGCGGAGACCAGGGTCGCCGGCATGTTCGTTTATCAGCACTACTTCGTCGCCTATGAGCGGCAGCCAATCTCCGTGCGAATCAAATACTACAAGCCGGGCGCGACCTGGTTTTGCTATTCGCTTCAGTTCGACACCGAGATTGACGACCTGATTCAGCAGCAAACCGACGACAAGCTCCCAGTTGTGAAATAGGCAGAGCGACGCAGGTAGAGGAGGCGACGCCACTGGGCGCGATCGGAAGTGTGCTTGACTCGGCCGGAAGGGCTTGCCTTAGCGCCGTGGTTCTGGAGCCGGACCCGGCGGCAGAATTTCCACGTCTCCCGGCCGCCTCGACGTGCGCGTGACGAACCACACGGCTGCGGTCCACGTCGGGAAGAGGTCGACGCCGGGAATGAGTTCGGCAGCCAAAGAAGGCAGAAAAGCCCAATGCCACCCGAGCAGGCGAATCAGTAAGAACGCGACAAAGAGATCGAGCGCCGAATCGGCAGGCGAAACGCCTCCTTCGGCAAAAAAGGGGAACGCCAAAACCTGGAGGGCATCGGCTCCTACCGCGACGAGCCATGCCAGCCGCTGCTCCGGCTTCATCGACTTGAGAAATTGGAGAAATGACATCGCAATCCTTCAACCAATTAGATGCCGCAAGCGCCGCCCGTGCTACAACGTTCCGCCGGGCGGCCGAATCACAAGTTTTTCGACGACACTATCGGAAGGAAGGGCCAGAGCATTGACGACCGCTCGCGCCACCGTCGCAGCCGACATCATCTTCCGCCTTGGAGCCTTCGGCCACAGCGTATCCCAGAGATCGGTATCGGTCGCGCCCGGGAGCAGCGCGATTACCCGGATACCCTTCGGTCTAAGCTCCTCGCGCAGCGTTTCGGTAAAACCAAGCGCACCATGCTTAGAAGCGCAATAGGCCGCCGAACCAGGAAATACGCGCTCGGCAGCGGTCGAAAGGTTGTTCACGATCACGCTTCCCTTCTTCATGATCGCGAGGGCGGCTTGAGTCATGAGGAACGTCGCTGTCAGGTTAGTCTCGATCACATCGCGCCACACAGGATACGGGAGTTCGCTGACATTGCGGCTTGCGTGCGCGATGCCCGCGTTGTTGACAAGGAAGTCGAGGGGACGGCGCAAGTGGCGAACCATGGCAAAAAGATCGTCGACGGATGCGGGATCGCGAACGTCGCAAGGCTGCGCGAAGATCTTTGGGCCAAGCTTCTCTAAGTTGCGGGCGGCCTGGCCTAATGTTTTGGCCTGACGCCCAGTGATCACCAGATCGCAGCCCTCGCGGGCAAGAGCCGCGGCGATTTCGAAGCCGATGCCGCGATTCGCGCCTGACACGAGCGCAAGATTACCTCTGAGGGAAACGGACGGTTTGTTTTTCACCTTAAAATAAGCGTAGCGCAGTACGTGGACCGAGTGCTACAGCCTACGCCCCATTGGTCCGCTGGCGAATCAGCGAGAGAAACTCTGTCCGCGTCTCTTCTTCATTGCGGAAGCACCCGAGCATCGACGAAGTAACAGCCGAGGAATGCTGTTTTTCGATCCCGCGCATCATCATGCACAAATGCCGCGCCTCGATCACCACGCCCACGCCTTGAGGCTCGATCGTCTTCTGAATGGTCTCGGCGATCTGCGTCGTCAGGCGCTCCTGAATTTGCAGCCGCCGCGAGAACACTTCAATCAGCCGCGGAATTTTGCTCAGCCCAATCACCTTGCCATTCGGAATGTAGGCCACGTGCACCTTGCCGAAGAATGGCAACATGTGGTGCTCGCACAGGCTGAACATTTCAATGTCTTTTACGATCACCATCTCGTCGTAGCTGACGGTAAAGAGCGCATCGCGCAAGAGGGCTTCCGGATCCTCCTGGTAGCCCTTGGTGAGATACTGCATCGCCTTGTGTACGCGCTCGGGCGTACGGTTCAATCCTTCGCGATAGGGATCTTCGCCGAGGCGGACGATCATTTCACGAATTAGTTCTTCGAAGCTTGAGCCGGTCAGGGATGCCGGTACATCGGTGGAGGTTTTCATAGGGGCTTGATCGTGTGCCGCTAGTCGCTGGTCGTCGGTCAAACCGACCCCGGAGGGTTAACTACCGGCAACTAACAACTCGCTTCTCCCGTGTATTCGAACGAGTTCATCATCGTCTCTTCAATTCGCACCCTTTCTAGATGCGCCGCACTAAACCCGCGCTTCACAATTTCGTAAATCGAGATACACAGATTTTCAGTCGTCGGGACCGCGGCCACGAATTCCGGGAGCAGGTTCAGGTTCTGATGGTCATAGCGCTCCAGAATTTCGCGATGTACAAAGCCGTCCAGCACCACGAGGTTGCAGACCATGCCCGTCTGGGCATCGACCGGCCCGCTCACCGTAACTTCAATATTGTAATTATGCCCATGTCCATACGGGTTGTTGCATTTGCCGTAGGTCGCTTGATTCTCCGCCTCAGACATGTCGTCGCTGTGCAGGCGGTGCGATGCGGAAAACATATATCGCCGCGTCAGGTGTGCCTTCATGCCGGCCCGCGATCCTCTTCGCCAAAGACGTCCACGAACAGATCGGGCGTTTCATACAGGCGCACCCGGTGCAGCTTGGCCGACTTCAGCTTCGGCTCCAGCCGTCGCCAGATAGCGATGGCGATATTCTCCGTGCTCGGAATCTGGGTCAGAAACTCCAGTACCTCTTTGTTCAGGAAGCGATGGTCAAGCGCATCGAGCACTTCCCTGTTCATGATGTCTTTCAATTGCTTGAGGTCGACCACAAAGCCAGAGCGTGTATCGACCGCGCCCTTCACCGTGACTTCGAGCGTGTAGTTGTGCCCATGCCCATTCGGGTTATTGCATTTGCCGAAAAGGCGCGCGTTCTCCTCTGGCGTGAACGCCGGATTGTGATAGTAGTGCGAGGCGGAAAATTCGGCTTTGCGAGTCAGGTAGACCATGAAGGCGGTTCTCAGTTCTCAGTTGTCAGCGTCCGATCATCCATGCTCGTTGCCCGTGAGGCTAATCCACGATCTGGCACTTCTCCCCTTGCATAAATGCGGCCCTTCCAGGCCACGCTACCGCTGCGATGGCCCTTCTTCGACTGTAGCAGGAGAAAAGCGAATAACGGCAAGCCGCAGGCGACTGCCGTCAAATTATTGGCCACGCCGAAATGAGCCTTCCGAGTCCGGCGATAAACCAGTAGCCACAAAACGGCGAGGCCTACTCCATAGAACATCCTGCCGGCGGCGCTGTAAAGCGCCAGAGCAAGCGCCAACCATGCCGCTGCCCACCAGAGCAGACTCTGCACGGCGCGTCGGCCAGGGTGTGGAAACAATAAGGCCAGATTCTTCGTCCAGCCATCCCGAAGCTGGGCCCAACTTCGGTACATGCGAGCCCGCACCGCGTCTCCCCCATATCGAAAATAAACACGCAACCCGGCTCGTCGAAACGCCTTTGCCAGGGCGACGTCTTCCAGTATCTCCCCAGCGAGGGCGGCGTGCCCGCCGATCGACTCGTAGGCCACCCGTCTTGCCAAAACATACTGACCGTTCGCCGCTACAATGCCCGAGCCCGGATCCTGAACCTTGGCGGGGGGATATTCCACCGCCAGTTCGGCGAATACAACTGGCATCACCGCCCGCTCGGCAAACGTCCCCACCACCTGCTCCGGAGAATACGAGAGCAAATCGGCCCGCTCTCTCTTCGCCTCCGCCAGAGCCCGCGCCAACGATCCGGGCAGGTGAACAGTATCGGCATCGGTAAAGAGCAGCCACTCGCCTCGCGCGGCAGCAGCGCCTGCCACTACCGCATTGTTCTTTCCTGTCCAGCCGCGCGGCAATGGCGGCGCGGCCATCACCCGGACCCCCGCAAAGCTCTCCGCAATCTCGCCCGTGCGGTCGGTCGAGCCGTCGTCGACCACGATGATCTCGAAAACCACGCCAGCTTGCCCAGCCAGCGATCGCAGGCAATCCCCAAGGTTCGCCTCTTCGTTCCGCGCCGGAACGACAATAGAAACTTCGGGATGGGCGATCTCGGATTGCTGAGGCATGAACCTACCACCGTGTTTTCGTTATTATAAATGCGTGAAACCAACGTCCTTCGCCGTTCGCTTTGGGTTGGCGGCCGCCCTCATCGGATTCCTCGCCGGCTGCTATAGCGGCAATCATCCTGGCCGCATTGGATCCGCCGCGCCCGACTTCACCGTGCAGGATTCCGATCACAAGGTCACGCTCAGCCAATTTCGCGGACAGGTCGTTGTCCTGAATTTCTGGGCCACCTGGTGCCCGCCCTGCGTCGAAGAAACTCCGTCGCTGGTTCGCATGACGGCCCGCATGAAAGAGAAAGGCGTGGTCGTTCTGGCTGTCAGCATCGACGCCGACGATGCCGCCTATCACAGGTTCCTCAAAGACTACAACGTCAACATGATCACCGTGCGCGACGAGTCCAGGAAAGCCAGCGATCTCTACGGAACTTTTGGCTGGCCCGAAACCTACATCGTGGATCGCACCGGCGTAATTCGCCGCAAATTCATCGGCCCCGTGGATTGGAATAGTCCTGAGATTACCGATTACCTGAGCAAGTTGTAGCGAGTCCATCGAAACTGAATTTCGATATGAGTCAAATAACCAGTTCTCAGGCCGGACTGTGATTTTCGTTGTGAGCTGAGAACCGGGAACTGAGAACTGCACTCTCATGGGTCGATTAGGAAGACGGTTGCTGTTCGGGCTAATCGCGCTCGCCGCTCTGCTGGCGGTCGCAATCACCTTCACGGTCGGCTGGCGTCCGTTCATCGGGCCTAAAGCACGTCCGCTCACCAGCCGCACGTTCGAGCGCACGCCACAACGCCTGGAACGCGGACGCTACATTGCCACTGCCTTGAGCGGTTGCTTGTATTGCCATTCTCCGCACCAATGGACAGCTCCCGGACACCCCATTCTCGCCGGCATGGAGGGTAGTGGAGAGGAGTTGCCGTATGGCGGCCTGCCCGGCAGGATCGTCGCGCCCAACCTCACTCCTGATCCGGCCACCGGCGCGGGCAACTGGAGCGATGACCAACTGGCGCGCGCGATTCGCGAGGGCATTGGGCATGACGGCCGGGCGCTCTTTCCCATCATGCCGTTTCAGCACTATCGCGCGATGTCAGATGAGGATCTAGCCTCGGTCGTCGTTTACATTCGCTCACTGCCTGCGGTGCGCCATGAAGTGCCACGGACCGAAATTATCTTCCCGGTCAGGTATTTGATTCGAGGCGTTCCGGAACCGGTGACCTCGCCCGTTGCCGACGAGAACTCCTCCGATCAGGTTCGGCGGGGCGCTGCACTCGCCAACCTGGCCGGCTGCATTGATTGCCACACTCCGCAGATCAAAGGCGAGAATCTCCCAGATCTCGACTTCGCCGGCGGTCAAGTGTTTCCGGGACCGTGGCCGACCGTCTCGACCGCAAACATTACACCCGACGCATCGGGCATCTCCTACTATGACGAGGCGCTGTTCTTAGAAGTCATGCGAACCGGCGTCGTGCGCGCGCGCAGGCTGAGCGAGGTGATGCCGGTTTTCGTCTACAAAAATCTCACCGACGCCGACTTGAAAGCGATCTTCGCTTACCTGCGAACCATCAAGCCGGTGAAACACCGCGTAGACAACGCGGAGCCGGCCACGGACTGTAAAGTATGCAAACAGAAACATGGCGCAGGAGCCAGCAATTGAATTCGCCGTCTGGCTAGAGCTTCACATTCCGCAACCGCAGCGAATTCGCGATGACCGATACCGAACTGAAGCTCATCGCGGCTGCCGCCAGAATTGGGCTGAGCAGCAGGCCGAGGAATGGATAGAGCACGCCCGCCGCGATCGGTACGCCGATTGAGTTATAGACGAACGCAAAAAATAGATTCTGCCGGATGTTGCGCATGGTCGCCTGGCTAAGCTTGCGCGCGCGCAGAATACCCTGCAGGTCTCCTTTAAGCAGGGTGATACCGCCGCTCTCAATGGCAACGTCGGTCCCCGTGCCCATCGCGATGCCGACATTGGCCTGCGCCAGCGCGGGTGCGTCATTGATGCCGTCGCCGGCCATGGCAACGACTCGGCCCCGCTGCTGAAGCTCGCGTACAACCTCCGACTTCTGGCCGGGCAGAACCTCGGCCTTGAAATCCTCGATGCCCAGCTTCTCCGCGGTCTCACGCGCGATAGCCGGCTGATCACCTGTGAGCATCATGAGGCGAACGCCAGCCTGTTTCAGTTGCCGCAACGTATCCGGCGTGGACTGTTTCCACGGATCCGCAACCGCGATGTGTCCGACATAGACTCCGTCCAGCGCGATGAAGACGGATGTCGCTCCAGGGCCGCCGCCCGAGATTAGCTCCGCGCTTCGGGTGTCTTTGCCGAAGGCGCCGACCTCATTCATCATCGCCCAGTTCCCGGCCGCAACGACCTTACCGTCTACCCGGCCACTGACACCCTTGCCGGGTATCGACCTGAATTCTGTGACCGCGGACAAGCTAATGTTGCGTTGGTTCGCGAGCCTGACAATCGCGGCCGCCAACGGATGTTCGCTGGCCCGCTCAAGACTGGCCGTCCATCGCAGGATCTCATCGGCTCGTTTCGTGCTCGCCACACTATCGGTTACCTGCTCCCTGGTGAGTCCGGCCGAATCCGCACCCCAACTGATCACCTTGGGCTTGCCCTCGGTCAGGGTCCCCGTCTTGTCGAAGACGATGGTGTCGACCTTCTCCATTATCTCGAGCGCTTCCGCATTCTTGATGAGCACGCCCGCATGGGCTCCCCGGCCTGTGCCTACCATGATCGCCATCGGCGTCGCGAGGCCCAGGGCGCACGGACACGCGATTATCAGTACCGCGACGGCATTCACGATCGCGTGCGCGAACCGCGGTTCAGGACCAACCGCTGCCCAGGCAACAAAAGTCACGACCGCAATCGCGATCACCGAAGGCACGAACCACCTCGACACACGATCCGCCAGCCGCTGGATGGGAGCTCGCGTCCGCTGCGCTTGGCTCACCAACTGCGCGATCTGCGCCAGGATGGTCTCGCTGCCAACGCGCTCGGCACGTATGACAAGCGCGCCCGTTCCGTTCACTGTCGCACCGATCACCCGTGCGCTGCTCGCCTTCTCGACCGGCATCGATTCGCCCGTGATCATCGATTCATCGACCGAACTCGAGCCCTCGAGTACGACGCCGTCAACCGGTATCTTCTCTCCCGGCCGAACCCGCAACTTGTCTCCGGCTTTGACCTGAGCGAGCGGAATATCGTGCTCCGATTCGTTCCCGTTTGCATCCCAGCCGATCACTCGCGCCATCTTCGGACTCAAATCGAGCAGCGCCCTTATGGCGCTCGAAGTCTTACTTCGCGCCCGCAACTCCAGAACCTGTCCCAGCAGGACCAGGGTCACGATTGCAGCGGCGGCTTCGAAATAAACGTCCGGTTCACCCTTCATCAACATGCGCGAGGAAGATTCGAATGAGGCCGGGAAAATTCGCGGAAAGACGGTGGCCACCGCGCTGTAGAGGTATGCGACCCCCGTGCCCATCGCGATCAACGTGAACATATTCGTGCTACGGTTGACGATTGACACCCAGCCGCGCTGGAAGAATGGCCACCCGCACCATAGGACCACGGGCGAAGCAAGAAGAAACTCCAGCCACCGCAGGATGGTAGCGACCGTGGCGGCGAGATGAACTCTTCCGAGGTCAAAGGCGAGATCGCCTCCAATCGAGGCTCCCGGCCACATCATGCTCCCCATGGCAATCGCCAGCAGCGGGAGTGTCAGCACTACCGCGATCCAGAACCGCCGCGTCATGTCGCGCAGTTCGGGGTTCTCCTGTTCGGCCTCGGCCACGGTTCGAGGCTCGAGCGCCATGCCGCACTTCGGGCAACTTCCCGGCTCCGCGCGCCTAATCTCGGGATGCATTGGGCAGGTGTATTCGGTCTTGGTTGTGCCCGGCTCGAAGGACTCCGGCTCCAGAGCCATGCCGCACTTCGGACAGGGGCCCGGGCCAATTTGACGCACCTCTGGGCACATTGGACAAACGTGCGCACGCACGTTCCGATCGCTCGATGGTTTTACAGCCCCTGCCTTCGGAGTGGAAGACATCCCGATCGAAACCAGACCTGAACCGGCCGGGCCTCCCAGGCTTACCAACCCTGGCGCCATCGACTTGGGGGACGCGGCGAGCACCCCTGCCGGATTGGTCTGAAACTTGGTCAGGCATCCGGCGCAGCAGAAGAAATATTCCTGACCGGCATGTTCTGTCTTGAAACGCGCCTTCTCTCGATCCACTTTCATCCCGCACACCGGGTCAACGGTTGTGCTGACTCCCGGCTGCTCCGTTTTTGCTTTGTCCATTGCTGGCCTTATAGTGTTCAGCGGCGAGCCTGGATACTCGCTTGGAGAAACGCCGCCGCCTATTAGATACTCGAAGGGTATCCTAGAATCCCGATTCCATCGAAGTTTAAGAATAAAGTTAAAGCAATTGTTCAGGGGTTTAAAAGAAAACGCCGGATAGCTGAGATTTAAAACATTAGACCTGGAGATTTACGATGACCTACCTCGAAGCCGCTTTCCGCTACCAGAGCACGCCGGGAGAAACCGAACTTCGCGCCATCGACACGGTCCGCGAGGTCTATGGCATTCAGCGCATTCAGTTCAACGAGAAGGAGCGCACCGTGCGCGTGACGTTCGATGCCTCGCGCATGAAGACGCCTGCCATAGCCAAGCTATTGCGCGAAGCCGGAATCGACCTGCGGGAACAACTGGTTCTCGCATAGTGAGTTGGAAGAAACGGAACTTGGGAAAACTGGCAGGAAACCGGCATTCCGCCCTGTCCCCTTCAGTTGGATCGTGCAGACCGGGGGAGGGCTGCCAGAAGACAGGGCGGAATGCCCAACAACACCCTTAGGAAAAATCTTTGCAATTGCAAAGGGGCATTCGGAAAGACCTCTGGCCGAAGTATTTTCCGGAATGCCCCGTTGCGCGCCACTTCGTCTGCCCTAAAGACAAGCAGTTGAACTGCCAATCGTAAGACGTTGCGCGCTCACGATGAAGGATTGAAAGAGCAGGTAGCTTTTGCGCGTTCGCCGGAAAACTTTACTCGCCAAAAGTAAAAACAACTGCATATGCGTCCTGTCAAAAGGCAGGTCTGACGCCTGAAGTGGAAGGCCGGCCGTTTTTTGTCCGACATAAGCGCCGTGGGAATGATTGCTGCTGGATGCCCGCTTTCGAAGACAGCAAACCCTGATTGCGCGTAGCCGGATCCCAAGGCGCAGGCGACGACGACGACGGCGACGGCAGTTCGAGGGATCGGCACCGGCGTGAGCATCGATCAAGCGCTGATCAAGGAAGAAAAGCGATCCACGGCTTTTCAGGAGTCGAGGCGCGACGTTAAAGTCACGGTCTCGGTAATTCGAGGCCTGAAGATTTTCCTCAACCGGTTCATAGTACAATTGTTGCCGGGGCCCGTAGCTCAGTTGGATAGAGCACTTCGCTACGAACGAAGGGGTCGGGCGTTCGAATCGCTCCGGGCCCGCCATCAATTCCCCTTTTACGCGTCGCCGCTGTCCCCCCACTAGGCCCTGAACCACGGTCATGTTGCTCCAGGTTTGTCCTCGCAATATCTTCTATTCCAGGTAGTTGCGGCTGTGGGGCCGCGCGAGCTGCATTCCCCTCCTCGGCAGCGAAACTTCAGGGTTTGAAATGTTTATCAGATCGATGCGAGTCCTATCCGTCCACTTCGCGCTCGTAGCCGTGCTCGTGGGAGCCCGGGTCTGCGCCGCGCAGGCCGGCTATCAAGTTATCTCCGTCGAAGACGGCGGGACAATCAAAGGCAACGTGAAGTGGCAGGGCGCGCAGCCGCACCTGTTTGTTTCCGACATCAATAAGGATCCGCAGATCTGCGACCCGCTCAGCCAGAAGCACCGCGATCTGGAACGACTCCTGGTGTCGGCGGACGGAGGCGTAGCCAACACGGTTATCTACCTGAAGAACGTCACTGCCGGAAAGGCCATGGATCTTCCCGTCCCGCGCCGCTTTCTCAATCAAAAGAATTGCCGCTATGAGCCGCACATCCTGCTGGTTCCGGCGCAAGGCACGCTGACCGTCAAGAGCAGCGATCCGATTCTTCATACCGTGCACATGTCGGGCAGCGCCGATTACAATCTTCCCTTCGTTACCGCGGGACAGGAAATCAGCCGTCCCATGACGCGCGAGGGCACGGTCGACCTGCGGTGCAACGCCGGCCACGTCTGGATGAACGCCGAGATGATGGTCGCCTCGAATCCGTATTACACAGTCACCGACGCGGATGGCAACTTTGAGCTCGCCGACGTTCCCCCCGGCCAGTATGAAATCGTTGCCTGGCACGAAGGCTGGCGGATGATAGGTGAGAGTTCGCTCTATGACGTCATGACACAGGTGCGCGTGAAGCGCCCGATGTTTTCCGCTCCGGTAATCTGGAGCAAGCACGTCACCGTTTCTCCCCACCAGGCAGCGGAAGTCCACTTCACCCTGGGCGAGAAGACTCCGCAACTCGCGCAAGGCCACTAAGGCGGCGAAAGCCCTGAGCGTCGCACACTCCTCTGCTAGAATACCGCCATCCCGTGGGGGAAGAATGTTCCGAACAATCGCCAGAATTGGAGTGGTCATCGCGCTTACCGCCGCGCTTGCGGCGCCTGCGCCCGCCAAAGACTCAGCCGATCCGCGCCTCAAGGGGGCCTTCCGCGCACCCGCCAGGAGTGGATGGACCTATGTTCACCTCGAAGGGTCGCCCGCCGAGATCGGCTTCCAGAACGGCTATCTGCTATCCGCCGAGCTCGAAGACACGCTGAAGGTCTTTCTCTTTGAAGACACCCATGACAACAAGAAAGATTGGCAGTTCTTCCGCGAAGCCGCCCGCACCATGATGTGGCCGCACATCGAACCGGAATACCGCGAGGAGATGCAGGGGATCGTGGATGGTGCGAATGCCAAGGGCGTGAAACTGGACATTTGGGATGTGGTCGCGCTCAACGCCTCGCTGGAGTGGGAGTACTACGTCAAGGAATACAACAAACTTCACGGCCTGCAAAATGCGGCCTCGCTGGTCGCACCCGAACACTGCAGCGCCTTTGTGGCCACCGGCAGCTACACCAAAGGGGGCCAGGTCGTAATCGCGCACAACAACTGGACCAATTACATGGATGGCGCGCGCTGGACGATTGTCTTCGACATCGTTCCGGCAAAAGGCTATCGCATGATCATGGATGGCCTGCCTGGCTTCATTCACAGCGCCGACGACTTTGTCGAAAACTCCGGCGGCATCGTGATCACCGAAACGACCATCGGGCATTTCAACGGATACGATCCGAACGGCATTCCGGAATTCGTGCGCGCCCGCAAAGCCGCGCAGTATTCGAACTCGATCGACGAATTTGCCCGCATCATGAAAGAGGGTAACAACGGCGGCTACGCCAACAACTGGCTGCTGGCGGACATCAAGAGCAACGAAATCGGCAGCCTGGAACTCGGGCTGAAGAACGTGACGCTGGAAAAGAAGACGGACGGCTATTTTGTCGGTTCAAATTTTCCGGTGAACGAAAAACTCATCCGCGAGGAAACCGATTTCGACACGAAGGACATGAGCAACAGCGCCAATGCCCGCCACGTACGCTGGGAACAGCTGATGTCCGAGAATAAAGGCAGGATCGACGTGACGGCGGCCGAGCATTTTATGGCTGACCATTACGACACGTTTACCAGGAAGGATGAAGCCGACGAACGCACGCTCGACGGCCACATCGATCTCTCGCCGCGAGGCTCGCCGCCCTGGCAGCCGCCGCACGGCAACGCAGGAGCGGTGCAGAACAAAGCGGCCGATGCCAGCATGATCGCGCATATGTCGTTCGCCGCAGCCGCCGGTCACGCCTGCGGCATGAACTTCAAAGCCGGAGAGCACCTGCAGGAGCATCCTGAATTCAGCTGGGAGCAGGGCGTGTTGCGTGATATGGACGCCTATCCCTGGACGACATTCTCAAGTGGAAAATAATCCGCGACGGGAGCGCTCCTGGGCCGTCGCGGAGTAGACAGCGCGGATCGAACAGAGCTGCTTACGAGGGCCTCTGCTTCGTGCTCTTCTTGACGCGCACTTTCGCGGTTTCTGAAGTCGACGCCGACTTTACCTTAGCTTCCTTTCCCTGATGGTTCTTGGCTGCCTTCGCCTGCGCATTCTGGGCGGCCGGCGCACTCGTCGCCCATGGGTCATACCACGTTGGATCCATCTCCTGCCCATAAGCCGGAACCAAGAACGTACCAAGCATCATTGCGGAAGACATCGCGAAAAGTGCCAGGAATCTGCGGGGACTGGAAGATTTAGACTGCATCACTGAATCACCTCCATCGGACTTGAACAACATGGATGCGATTCTGAGGGCAATCGCCGGGAACGTCCATGGAGGCAGGATGAATCGATCTGAAGCGATCTGAAGCGCATCCGCCGCCGCGAATACGCCAGGCTTTGCGAAGGACGAACAACGAACAGCGAAGGACGGGCAGCCGCTTCCTAGCTCACCGCCTTATTCCTGAACTGCCGGAGCCCGACCAAGAGCAGCAAAATATCAAACACCGTCAACGCCACCAAAATTGCCGGGAGCCAAAGATGCGGAAACTGCGGCACCACCGTGGCCCGCAAGCCTTCGCTGGCATATACCAGCGGGTTAATCAGTACGATCTTTGCCAGAATCGGAAATTTGGCGAGCGCACTCCACGGGTAATAGGTGCACCCGAAAAATATCATGGGTGTCATGACCATGCTGAACATTAGCCCAATATGCTGCTGATTCACGCTGCACCCCAGGGCGAGTCCTCCGCATGAAGAGAAGCCTGCTACCAGCACTGTCATGAAGAAAAACAAGAGCGGATTCGCGATGTGCAGTTCGAGCCCGGGCCGCAGGATGATCCACGCCAGCGGAATCACCAGCAGGCCCGCCACCACGCCCTGGATCAAACCGAAGACAACTTTCTCCACCGCGACCCATGAAATGTCGATTGGCGCCAGCAGCCGGTCCTCGATCTCGCGGGTGAATTGAAATTCCCCGATCAGCGGCATGGCCACCGCCCACACTCCCGTGAACACCATGCTGATCGCCATAATCCCGGGAAGCAGCAGGCTTTTGTAAGCGGCCGGCATATAACCGCTGCCCACCATCACCCGGCCAAAAATAAAGACGAACAAGAGCGGTTGCAAAAATGTTTGCAGAATCAGCGGCACCAGGTTCCGCCGTGCCACGTGTGCGTCGCGAGCCAGCAATGCAAAAAATGCCTTCCAGTTCATTCGCGCAAACTCCTGCCCGTGTGGTGGAGAAACAGATTTTCCAGGCTCGGCTCAGAGATGTGGACATCGGACAGCTCAACGCCCAATCCCGCCGCCGTATTCACAATCTCCGGAATCAGCGAACCCCCGCGTCCGGCATAGACATCCACTCCGCCTTCGCCCGCCGCCCGGACTTCCGTCACGCCCGTCAGCTTTCCAAGCTTGTCCAGCAACTCCGCCGGACAATGCCCAAAACGCAGCCGGAGCAAGTATCCGCCTGGAATCGACGCCTTCAACTCTGCGGGCGTTCCCTGCGCAATGATTTTTCCGTGATCGATGATCGCAAGCTGCTTGCACAAAGTATCCGCTTCTTCCATGTTGTGCGTAGTCAATAGGATCGTGCGGCCCTTCTGGTTGTATTCGCGAATGATTTCCCAGAGCAGGAGCCGTGTCTGCGGGTCCAGTCCCACGCTCGGCTCATCCAGAAAAAGAACCTGCGGATCATGCATCATGGCGCGGGCGATCGACATGCGTTGCATCATGCCGCCGGAGAACCCGCGTACCAGTTGATCGGCGCGATCCATCAGCTTGAAGCGCTCCAAAAGCGTCTTGGCCCGCTCCGAGCGCTGCTGCGAATTGAGCCCGAAGTAAGCGCCATGAAAGATCAGAATCTCGCGCGCGGTCAGCGAAAAATCCAGATTCGGGCGCTGCGCCACCACTCCAATCAGACGTTTGGCAGCGGTCTGATCGCGCCAGACGTCGTGTTCACCGATCCATGCCGTGCCGCTCGTCGGGCGGACCCGAGTGGTCAGAATTCCAACCGTCGTCGACTTCCCCGCTCCGTTCGGCCCGAGCAATCCGAAAATCTGTCCGGCGCTGACGTCGAGATCAATCCCGTCGAGCGCCTTGATCTCCGGCTTCGGGCCCTTGCTCCTTTTTCCCATGCCGCCAGGCACGCCCCCCGCGGCTGCCGGCGGGGGAGAGCTGTAGATTTTGCGCAGTTCGCGCGTCCGAATCGCTGAGTTCATTACAAAAATTCTCGATCTTGTTCGTTTCTTTAGAGCGGCCCCGGCGGTCGACTGAAATTTCGTATTGGAAGTATACATACCGCGAGCGCGGAGTTGCACAGCACAAGGGCGTGGCAGCAGGTTGCCGGCGCGACCATCGCTTCGCCTCCGTTCTGGCCGGCGAGATTCACAATGTAGCGATCCATCTCGCTACCCAACAACGAACGACGCTGCGCGACGCGATCCTCGAAGCCATAACTCGACTAGCCCGTCGGTAACCTGCATTTTCATTACTTACCAACGGCCATTGTCCGAATGGCCGGTGTACGCCGGTACTTTGACGTTACCCCTGGTACTTCCTAACATCAAGCTACACGACTGTGTATTCAGGTGTGGTCCGTGGGGATCCTTCGGAATCGCAGAATCGTTTACAGGCGCCACCACATGCGACTAACTAATGGTTTTCGAAATCGGCGCAACGCAGCCAGCGGCTTCAGCCTGCTGGAGATCGCGTCCGTGCTCGCTATCAGCCTTACGGTGGGAACGTTCGCCGTCCTCAGCCTGGTTCCGGTGCTGAATCAGCAGCACGTCAACAATGCTTACAACACGACGATTGCGGCGATGCGGCTGGCGCGTGACAACGCGATCTCGCAGCGCACTTCGTACTCGGTGACGTTTGCCAACGGGTCGGTACCGAACACGATTGTCGTCGCACCCACACTGACGGGCTTTCAGGGCACTCTGCCAAGCGCGACTTATCAGCTCCCTCAGGACGTGAAGTTTCAGGTGCAAACGGCGCTCTCGACTACGCCCGTCCCCGATGGTTACGGAGCTGGAACAGCGGCCATTGACTTCGGCTACCCAACGCCGGCGACGACGGGCGGTGGGCAGTCTGTCGTTTATTTCTGCCCCGATGGCTCGTCGCAGAATAGTACCGGCGTCGGTAATTGCTCGGGCATGAACTACTGGAGCGGAGGTGTGGTCTACATGGCGCGCGACAATGACCTGCTCAGCTTCCGCGCAGTGACCGTCTGGGGTGGCACCGGCCGCATTCACGGGTGGCGGTTCTATCCCAAGACCGGAGGAGGCTATCAATGGCTGCGCTACTAACCGTCCAAACGAACATCGACCGCTTCGCGCGGCGCGCTGCTCGAGGCGAGTCCGGCTTCTCGCTCATTGAAGTGCTCATCTCGATGGCGATCCTGACCACCGGCCTGGTGAGCCTGCTCGGAGTTTTTGGGTTGGCGATGGCCTCCACCCAGACCTCGCAGAGCGCCATGATTGCGAAGCAGCTGGCCAACGAGTCTTACGAGAGCATCATCACGGCGCGCAACACCACTCAGATCAACTGGGACGACATTCAAAACTCAGGCTCGACGACTTGTATCGTCACAGGAGCCGCCACCTGCGGAATCTTCCTGAGTAACATGCAGCAGATTTACAAGGCTGGGGCGGATGGAATTTACGGCACCAGCGATGACTCCGCGGCGGGCGAGCAGCAACTTCAGGATCCCGGGCCCGACGGTGTCTTCGGGAACTCCGACGACACTTACATTCCACTGATCGGCTATCAGCGGCAAATCACCATCTCTCCCGTCCTCGACGCCGATGGCAACACTATCTCCTCCGTGCGCAGCGTGACGATCACCGTGCAGTACACCAACCCCCAGACCCGGCTGCCGCAGACTTACATCCTGAATTCTTATATTTCGCAGTTCGAATAAAGAGGGGCAGGGGCAATGAGCAACCGCAAAGCGACACGCGAGCATGGATTCAGTCTGGTGGAGATGATGGTCTCCGTGGCCCTGGGCGCCATTGTGTTGAGCGCGGCCGTGCAAATGTATACCAAGGGCTTGGGCGCCACCTGGCTAGTGAGCCAGCGCGCGGAGATGCAGCAGGACTTCCGCGCCGCCGCCAACATGATGACCAAGGACCTCAGCCTGGCAGGCGCCGGCCTGGGAAATGGAGCGGCCATCGCGCTGCCCTCAGCCACCAATCCGCGCTACGGTTGTGACCAGTCGGGAAGCTGTTACATCAACGGCGCTGCCGGCCTCTATCCTCAAAATGGTGGCGTCCCTTACATGTATGGCCTGATCCCGGGCTATCAAAAAGGACCGATCCTCCTCGCCGCACAGGGCGCCTCGGATGTGGTCACGGCCATCTACACGGACTCTGATTTCCTCCTGAACTGCTACATCCCGAAAGTGTCTGCGAAAGGGGTCGTGACATTCTCGCAGCCCGTTTCGCCCAATACCTGGGCGAGCGAAGGATGCTTGCCGAACCCAAATATCACGCAGCCGCAACAGCCCAACGATGCAGCCGCTGGTTTGACGGCGGGCGACGTGGTCATGATGACGCTGGGCGGCAAAACCATCGTGGCTGAAGTTACCGGAGCGGTTACGACCACGGGCAGCGGAACCGCGCAAACCTGGTCGGTTCCCTTCGCCGATAACGATGCGCTGAGGTTGAACCAGACGGGCTCGGGTACCGGGTTGAATACCGCCAGTCTGAATGCCACGGGAACCGCCTCGGCGGCGCCCTGTGGCTCACTCGGTCCGTGCCGCCTGCTGATCGTCACCTATTACGTCGACATCACCACGACCCCCGCTCGCCTCATGCGCCAGGTAAGCGGGCACTCTCCCATGCCGATCGTCGAGAACATTGCCTGGCTGCAGTTTAACTACGATCTTTTCAACGACTCGACGCTGGGCTATTGCGTAAGCCAGCCGAACCCCGGCTCGGGCGATGCCCAGGACACGTGTTCCAACGGCCTGCTGCCCAATCAGATCACCAAGATCAACATCCAGAACCTGGCCCTTAACGGCACCCAGAAGGGATCGCAGTTCGGACAGGGGACTGGATATCAGCGCATGTCTTTACAGACCTCGGTGTGCGCACGAAATCTGACTTACAACAACAACTATCCCAACTAACGCGAGTGCGTGCGGAATAGTTGAAGACGGAGCAAAACGATGCATATGGAAACGACAAGAATTAGCAAAAAAAGCGAGAATCGGCACAGCCGCGGATTCACTCTGGTGGCCTCTCTGCTGATGCTGCTGCTCCTGTCCGGGATCGCGATCGGTCTGATGCTGATGGTCAACACCGAGGGCAAGGTCGGTGGCACCGATCTCCAGAATAATCTCGCGTTCCACGCCGCCGAGGGTGGCATGGAAAAGATGTACTCCGACCTTAGCGCCGTGTTCCGGAACACGCAGTCGCCCACTCCGGCGCAGATCTGCGGCGTCGGCTCGACCTCCAATGCCCCCGCCCTCATCGGCGTGACGTGGACACAATACGCAGTCATGCCCGGCACGACTCAGCAATCGAGCTGCCCTACCGCGCTCACCTCAACCTGGGGTCAGATCAGCGGCAACGGTCCGGACGCTGGTCTTTGGGCGCAGGTGATTCCGATCAACCTGCTGGTCACCGCCGCCTTCCCGGGCGGCCAGGAAGTGAGCATGACGCGTACCGCGCAGGTCGCGCTCATCCCGGTATTCCAGTTCGGCGTGTTTTGCGAAGGCGACTGCGGCTTCTTCGACAGCCCGGACTTGAACTTTGCAGGACGCGTCCATACTAACTCCGATCTCTATCTCGGTGTCTCGAACGGTTCCACGCTGGTCTTTAATAACAAACTCGAAGCCTACGGCAACGTGATTACCGAGACCCTGCCCAATGGCCTGCCCTCCACCGGCAGTTCCTGGGATGACACGGGCGACGTTTACATTCCGACTCAAAACAACGGTTGCAGCAACCCCGGCGTGAATAACACCGATTGCATCAAGAAGGCGGCGAATAGCAATCCGGCCTCTTCGCCCTGGGGAGACGGCAGCGTTCGGGGCGCCGGCGGCGATCCGCCGCAGTCTACTTACAACACCAGCGTCTGGAACACTTTCTCGAAGTCCGCGCCCCCCAATGGCACCAACAAGATGCTGGTCAACGGAAATTATGGAAGCCTTACCAATCCAGGCACGGGTGCAAAAAAGCTCTCCATGCCCTTCGTAAGCGGTACGACCTATCCTTACGAAATCATCCGCCGCTCCGAGGGGAGCGACTCGCAGGCGCTCAGCGATTCGCGCGAAGAGAATCTCGCTGCCATTCGCATCCTGCTGAGTGACGACCCCGCTGAACTGCCCAGCGGCGCGGTTCGTCTGGCCAATATCACTTCCACCGAGAATGGTGGCGCGAGCAATCCGTACGGAATTAACATTGCTCCGCCCACCGTAAATACTACTTACATTAACCCAAAGCTGAATGCTACGCCTCCGAGCGGCGACCAATACGTGATGTATTTCGCAGCCGCAACCAACGGAGTGATTCCCGATGTCACGACTTGCGGCAGTACGTCATGCCCGACTCTGAAATGCAATCCCGGCAACACAAACTGCTCCCCGCAGTATCTGCCTCCTGATTGGCCGTTCGCGCCCCAAGCCGCGCCATCCGGATACCAGACGCTGGTGCCTTATGCCACTGCGCCCGCCGCTCCTCTGGAGGCCGCCGGCGCCAGCCCGAATCCAACCATCGAGCTGTGCACAAGTGTCGGCGGCGCCCTGCCGAATACAGGCTCCTATCCCTGCAACGGCACAACCGCACAACCTTATCCCTATTACACGGTCGTCAATCAGACGAATGCACAGGTCTGGAACCTGATCGATGGCTACCTCTGGGTCGGTTACCTGGACAACAGCGGCAATTGGAATAACGTCACCAACGAATGGTTAGCGCTCGGCTTTGCGCGCGGCCTCTATGCCCCGACTGCGCCCGGCACCAACCCCATCAATCCCAACGCCATTCTTCTTTTTCAGCAGCCTGCCGACCGCAATGGCACCGCTGCCTATGCGAATCCGCCGACGCCTCCCGATATGAACGGAGCGCAGCCAACCTGCAGCGCCTGGAACGGAACGCATACGGCATGCACCGGCACCTGGAGCGTGCCCTTGCCGCCCGAAGTGTTGAAGGACGCGACGACTGCTTCCCCGTACTTCGCGCTGACCACCACCTCTTCACCCGCGCCCGTTGGCAGCGGTTACAGTGTCTTCGCGCCTACCGGCCAAAGTGTCACCATGTTCAACTGGTATCCGATCAACTTCTATGACGCGCGTGAGGGCGAAGTGCGCGGTCAGGATTGGGGCAACAACAGTTGCACCACCGCCGGGTTGATGAACGCCGTCGAAATCGACGTAGGCAACCTCAATCGCTGGCTCACCGGCGCCATCACGGGCAGCGGCACCAGCGTGAATTACACCAACCAGAACGGGTACGTTCTCTACTACTCCGACCGACGCGGAATGCTGCCGAACCCCGACAGCGGCTTCGGATACAAGACCGGCGAGTCCGGCCTGGAAGACGTGATTAACGCCAACTACGCCGGGGACGGCGCCGGCGGCGCTCCGGATGGCCACCTCGAGCCTCCACCGGCTGGCCACACCACCTCGCCCGAAGACGTTAATCAGAACGGCGTCCTCGACATGTGGGGCACGAACAACCTCGGCCTCGGCCAATGGGCGGGCGGCACTATGAGCAACAGCACCGGCCTGGTCACGGGCGCAGCCAACCAGAACGTATCCATCCTGGCGGCCACGCCCGACAATCCGTTCAGCCCGCGCATGGCCAGCTGCGCCACCACCGGCCGCAAGAATTGGGTCAGTGGCGCGCGCCACGTTCTCAAACTCGTAGATGGCTCGCTCGGCAACGTTCCGCGCAGCCCCAACTCGGTGACCGAAAACGGCGTTACCTATCATGGCGGCTTCACGGTCGCGTCCGAGAATCCCGTCTACATCCAGGGCGATTACAACAGCAACTCCACCGACACGTTCTTTACGGGTGCCAGTTCCTCCGGCCCCGGAGCGGACGAGTCCAACCACTCTGCCGCTTCCGTCATCGCCGACGCGGTTACGATTCTCTCCAACAACTGGAACGATGAAGTCAGCATGGTCGGCATCAATGGCAACTCCGATATCACTCTCGCTCCCACCAGCGGAGGTGGCCCATGGGCTGGCAACCGTCTCGGCACCACCACCTACTATCGCGTGGCCGTGGCCGCCGGTAAGAACATGTCCTTCACCTTCCCCACATGGGAAGTCGCCAGGGACTACGGCTTCGGCACCGATGGCGGCATTCACAACTTCCTGCGCTTCCTGGAAGACTGGAACTCCACCAACGCCACCCTCAACTACGGAGGTTCGCTCGTCAGCCTCTATTACTCGACCTATAACACCGGCGTCTTCAAGTGCTGCATCTATTCGGTCTATTCGCCGCCAACCCGTAACTATCTTTTCGACGTGGACTTCACCGACCCGAATGGCTTGCCGCCGGGTACGCCGATGTTCCGCGACGTCGAGAGCTTGAGCTACCGCCAGATGTTCAACCCGCGTCGTTCAAGCGAATAACTCGGCCCAAAGCCGGCGTTTCGAACCCGCCCCGATCCGCAAGGATCGGGGCATTTATTTGTGCGCGGAACGGCTGCCGCGCGCGCCCTGCCGGCCCGTCGACGATGGGTTAGCCGGCGCCGCTTCTACCATTCCCGGCGCGATCGCCTTCTTTTTGTTTCGGGTCCGGGATGCCGCGCAAACACTACTACTTCAGCTCGTGTGGCGTTTCCGACTGCAAGTATTTTCACACTATCGCGCTGGCCAGAACCGTTGTAAACTCGCGCAGTTCGCTCTCTGGGTCTGGTACCACGCCCGGACCAGAAGCATCTTCCATGCGGTTATCACCAGGAACATTAAGGAGAAGTCATGAATCGAAGAGCAAGTGTATTCTTGCTTACCGCCGTTGCGATTCTGTCGGCGGTGAGCCTTGTCTGCCAGGTCCAGGCGCAGTCGTTTCCAACGCGCCACACCCGCGACGTAGTCGTGAAAGGTGAAGCGCAATCCCTTGGCCGCCTCCCTTCCAATAAGACCCTCGAGCTTGATGTTATGCTGCGGCTCCGGCACGCTCCGGAACTCGAAAACTTCCTCCAGGAACTTTACGACCCCTCCAGTTCCTCATATCGCCAGTTCCTCACGGTTGAGGAATTCACCTCGCGTTTTGGTCCCAGCCAAGAAGACTATGACGCCTTCCTGCATTTCGCGAAGGAGAACGGCTTCAAGATCGTCGGCGACGAAGCACGCAACCGGATGGTCGTGTCGATTCGGGGCACGGTCGGAAATATCGAGAAGGCTTTCCACGTTCTGCTTGGCATCTACCAGCATCCCACGGAAAACCGGACCTTCTATGCTCCCGATCGCGAACCCTCGGTCGATCTGCCCTTCCAGCTCTGGCACGTGGATGGCCTCGAGAACTACTCGATCCCACGTCCCGCTTTAGTACGTACCAACGGCAAGGCTAAGTCCAACGCCTCGATCGGCTCGGGACCGGGTCAATCCTTTCTGGGCAGCGACATGCGAGCCGCCTATTACGGCACAGGATCGCTCAACGGCGCGGGCCAGACACTCGGCTTGTTCGAGTTGCTGGGCACCGACTTGGTTGACTTGAATACTTACTACACCAATGTTCACCAGACGCTCAACGTACCGATCACATTACAATCGGTGGGCGGCGCCAGTACCAGCTGCGCCGAACCACGTTGCGATGACACCGAGCAAACTCTGGACATGACACAGGCGCTTGGCATGGCCCCGAATCTTGCCAGCCTGGTGATGTACATCGGCAACAATCCAACCCCGATCTTTAACGCCATGGCAACCGCCAATCCGCTCAATGCCCAGTTGAGCTGTTCGTGGTATTGGAATCCGGCGGACCCAAAGGTGCTCGATCCCATCTTCCAGCAGTTCGCAGCGCAAGGCCAGAATCTGTTCGACGCGGCGGGTGACAATCATGACTGGCAGGAGAGCGGTTCGATCTGGCCGGCGGATGACGCATATCTGGTCTCGGTCGGCGGTACGGATCTGGTCACGCAAAGTGCGGGCGGCCCGTGGAAATCGGAAACCGCATGGTCGGATAGCGGCGGTGGCGTTTCACCGAACAACATTCCGATTCCTTCCTGGCAGGTCACGACCGCGGCCGGTTGCTCGAAGTGCTCGCAGACTCTGCGCAACGGTCCGGACGTTTCGGCGAACTCGAACTTTACGTTCTACGTTTGCGCCGACCAGACGACTTGCACGGAGAACGAATACGGTGGAACCAGCTTCGCTGCGCCCATGTGGGCCGGCTATCTGGCTCTGGCCAATCAGCAGGGAGCCCAGAACAGTCAACCGCCGCTTGGATTCATCAACCCGGCGGTCTATGCCATCGGTCTCAGCGGATCCTTTACTACTGACTTCCATGACATTACCTCGGGCAGCAACGGCGATCCCGCAACCACGGGTTACGATCTGGCAACCGGCTGGGGAAGCCCGAACGGGGCTGCGCTCATCAACGCGCTGGTCGGACAGGGAGGACCGTCGTTTAGTCTGACCGCCAGCCCGAACTCGCTGACCATCGCCGATGGCAACTCGGGGACGAGCACGATCACCGTCGTTCCCGCGGGCGGCTTCAGCGGCAGCGTTACGCTGAGCGCCTCGGGCCTGCCGTCCGGCGTTACCGCCGGCTTCAGTCCCAACCCCACTAGCACCACCAGCACCCTAACGCTTACCGTCGGGTCGAGTGTTGCGGCTGGTACGTCGACGATCACCATCAACGGCACTTCGGGCAGCTTGACCGCTTCCACCACGATTCAACTCACGGTGACGGCCAGCGGTCCCATCGTGAGCCTCAACCCGACTTCGATCGTCTTCCCCACGAAGAAGGTCGGCACGACCTCGGGAGCGAAGAAGGTGACGGTTACCAACACCGGCGCCTCGACGCTGAACATCACGAACGTTGCCACCACTGGCGACTTCGCGTTGTTCTCGTTCACATCGGCGAAGAAATGCGGCAGCACACTGGCGGCGGGTAAGAGCTGCATCGTGAAGGTGACCTTCACCCCGACGCAGAAGGGGCTCCGCACCGGCAGCCTGAACTTCACCGACAATGCACCGGGCAGCCCGCAGAGCGTCGCTCTGTCCGGAACCGGCAAATAACGATTCCAAAACACGAACCTGCAGGCGGGACTTCGGTCCCGCCTTTTTTTGTGCTCATCCCATGCCGCGAATCCGCAGGTGTGCAAACGCCTTCACAATCCCTTCAAAAAAACTCTCTCACTGGGTGATTCTTGGTGCTTTCTCTTGCGGCACAGTAATAAACTAGACGCGCTAGTAGCCCCCCTCGCTGACTGCAATAAATGCCGTTCTTATTGCCGGCGCACAGGAAGACACACCCGACATTCAACGAGATTCTACGAGGAAGAAAACTATGGTTCGTGTAGAGACACAGCTTCGAACTCTTATCGTGTGCTGCCTGGCCGCAACCCAGGCCTTGGCCGCAACGCCCAATGGCAAGACTCAAGTCATTCATCCTTCCGCCTTCGGAATCTCGCAGCGCATATCGGACTTGCCCATCGATTTGTCTTCATTCCCCGGCCGTGAGATGCCGGAGCCTAGCGCGAGTCACCTGCGTGATATGCACCCCGCTCCCGGGCCCTGGCAAGACCCGGCTCTTCAGACGGAAGTGCTGCCGCCCGTCGGCGCCACGCAAGGGGTCAGCTTTGACGGTATCTCGACCAGCGGTTGGATTCCTCCCGATAACAATCTAGCGGTTAGCCCAACTATTATCGGCGTAACTGTGAATACGGATGTCGCGTTCTACAGCAAGACCGGCGCGCTTCTTTCCGGTCCGACAAATATTCCACTTCTATTCACCGCGGTCGGCGGTTTATGCACAATCTACGTTGTCGATCCAATCGTGCTCTACGACCGTCCTGCCGACCGCTGGGTGGTGGCCGGAATCGGCCTCGACTACAACGGCAACTATTCCGAGTGCATAGGCGTTTCGACGACCAACGATCCCACCGCATCCTACGCAACCTACATCTACCCCTTCGGCACCACCCTCAACGACTACGACAAATTGAGCGTGTGGGCTACTGCGAGCAACAGCGCATACCTCGCCACGTATAACCTTTTCCCGCCGACCGGCGCGGGCAGCGCGGACCTTTGCGGATTCGATCGCGCCAAAATGTTGGTGGGAAACGCCGGCGCGGCCATGCTTTGCCAGAAGACGTCTTCTTCCGAGAGCAGTTATCTTCCTTCCGACATGGACGGCCCGACGCCACCGGTCGATGGCACTCCGGGGCTGTTTCTGAATTGGCAAAACAGCAATCCCGGGAAACTCAACCTCCGCAAGCTCACGCTCAACTTCGCGTCGGGCACGGCCACACTTTCTGCACCGACCGCCATCACGGTTGCCAATGACACTCTGGCCTGCGGTAGCGGCGGCGCTTGCGTTCCGCAACCGGGGACCGGTCAGAAGCTCGACACGCTGGGCGATCGTATGATGTATCGCTTCGCCATTCGCCACTTCGCCGATCACGACCGGGCTGTGACAAGTCACGCCGTCGGCAGTTCCGGCTCCGTGGCCGTCCGCTGGTACGAGCTTTACGACCCAGCCGGCACAGTCACGCTCAACCAGCAAGGCACTTTCGCTCCCGACTCAACCTATCGTTGGATGTCCAGCATCGCCGAGGACCAGAACGCCAACATCGGCCTTGGATATAGCGCCTCCAGCAGCACCGTGAATCCCGCGGTTCGCTTCACTGGCCGCGTGCCCAGCGATCCCGCCGGTACGATGGAAACCGAAGCCAGCATCATCGAAGGCGGTGGTGTGCAGACCGGTGGCAGCTCCGCCGATCGCTGGGGCGACTACACCGCAATGCAGGTCGATCCCAGCGACGACTGCACCTTCTGGTATGTGAACGAATATCAGACGGTCACGGGATACGAGAACTGGACGACCCGCATCGCCTCGTTCGCCTTCCCCGGATGCGGCGGCGGTGGCGGACCGGTCATGAGCCTTGATCCGACCTCGCTGAAGTTTGGCAAGGTTCTAGTTGGCGTCACCAAGGGGAAAAAGAAAGTAACCGCCACTAACACCGGAAGCTCAGTGTTGACGATCTCGAACATCGCCACTACCGGCGACTTCGCCCTGGTAACTGTGAAGGCAACCAAGAAGGTGACGCCTTGCGCTAACGGCACGAATCTGGCTCCGGGCGCGAGCTGCCTGATTAAAGTCAGCTTCACGCCAACACAAACTGGCGCCCGCACCGGCAGTGTGAACTTCACGGACAACGCTCCCGGCAGCCCGCAGAGCGTGTCGTTAGCTGGAACCGGCAAGTAACGAGCAGCAGATCTAGAACCGCGGGCGGGATAGGATATCCCGCCCGCGTTCTACGACTATGCCTAGTAATGCATCCATAGTGAAAGCACTTTCACGCTATTCTCGAATCGCCATCGGTTGTACACTTCCTCTGCTGGTTGCTGGTGCTGGTCACCAAGGCCCTCCAGAACGTCGTTCCCCTAAAGCGGCACCTCATAACAAGGAGAACCCATGATTCGAAGAGCAAGTGTGTCCCTTCTCACGTTCCTCTTAATTTCCGTTTTGTCTACGGCGTCCCACGCGCAATCCCAGTCCCTTTCGACTCGTCATACGCGCGAGCAGGTCGTCACCGGAGAGGCGGAGTCGCTCGGCCGTCTTCCCGCGACGCAGCCCATGAAGCTGACTCTCATGCTCGCTCTTCGCCATCAACCCGAACTTGAGAATTTTTTGCAGGAACTCTACGACTCTTCCAGCCCTTCCTATCGTCACTTTCTCAGCGTCGAAGAATTCATCGCCCGGTTCGGACCGAGCCAGGACGAGTACGATGCGGTAGTTCGCTTCGCGAAAGAGAACGGTCTTAGCGTGGCGGGTGTGCCCGCGCGGAATCGGATGATCGTGCAGGTCACCGGCCCGGTCGCGGCCATCGAGAAGGCCTTCCACGTTCAGATGGGGCTCTATCGGCATCCGAGCGAAGATCGAACTTTCTTCGCTCCCGATCGCGAACCCTCGGTCGATCTGCCGTTTCAGCTTTGGCATATTTCTGGTCTCGACAACTTTTCCCTCCCACATCCTCTGTTCAAGCCCCGCCCGCAGGAAGTACATGAGAACGCCACCACCGGATCATGCCCCGGAAAATCTTTCTGCGGTAGCGATATGCGCGGCGCATACTATGAGGGAACTGCCCTCACAGGCGCCGGTCAGTGGCTCGGCCTCTTCGAATTTGCCGGCACCGACCTCGACGATCTCCATACTTACTATGCAAACGTTCATCAGACGCTCAACGTCCCCATCACACTCTTGTCGGTCGATGGCACGTCCACAAGTTGCCTCGCCGCGCAGGGCTGCGATGACACAGAGCAGACCATCGATCTCCAGCAGGCGCTCGGCATGGCGCCGAATTTGACCGGTCTGGTCGTGTTCATCGGGTCCGACGACACCGCGATCTTTAACTCCATGGCTACAACCACGCCGCTCAACGCGCAGCTGAGCTGCTCATGGGGATGGAGTCCGGTCGATTTCAAGACCGACGATCCCATCTTTCAGGAATTCGCCGCCCAGGGACAGAATCTCTTTGCTGCCGCCGGCGATGACGGCGAATGGCGCGGGGGAGGCGCTTGGCCTGCGGATGACGACTACCTCGTCTCGGTAGGCGGTACGGATCTGCAAACCCAGAGCGCCGGCGGCCCGTGGCAATCGGAGACTGCATGGTCCGACGGTGGCGGAGGAGTTTCCCCGGACAAGCTACCAATCCCTTATTGGCAGATTGCCGCGGCATCCACCTGCTCCGCATGTTCGCAAACCTATCGCAACGGCCCGGACGTCGCGGCGGAGGCCAACTTTGACTTCTACTATTGCTCCGATCAAGCCGCCTGCGGTTCCGGCCTCGGTGGCACCAGCTTCGCGGCCCCCATGTGGGCCGGCTATCTCGCCCTCGTCAACCAACAGGCGGTCGGCAACGGCCATCCACCCGTCGGCTTCATCAATCCCGCCATCTATGCCATCGGTTTGAGTTCAGCTTACGCTACTAACTTCCACGACATCACCCAGGGCAGCACTGGCGCGAGCGCAACCGTCGGATTCGACCTTGCCACCGGCTGGGGAAGTCCAAACACCTCCGGCCTCATCAACTCGCTGTCCAGCCCGTTCTTCACGCTGACTCCAATTCCCTACCAACTCACGGTTCCGCAGACTGGTTCCATCACGAGCACAATCACTGTGGTCGCGGCTAACGGCTTCAACGGCGCGGTCACGCTCGCGGCCTCGGGTCTGCCGACCGGAGTCACCGCCGCCTTTAGCCCCAATCCCACCACCTCCACCAGCACCCTCACCTTCACCGCCTCTGGAGGCAACATCGGAGTTACCAATGTCCTAGTGAGCGGCACGTCCGGCAGCTTGAGCACCGAGACGGGAATCCAACTCACCGTCGGTGGCGCTCCCGGCGCAAAACTGTCACCTACCACGCTGACGTTTGGCAACGAAGTCCTCGGATCGACCTCCGCCGCTAAGACCGTCACGCTCTCCAACGCCGGCACTGCCGCGCTGACCATTAACAGCATCAGTGCTACCGGCGACTTTGCGGTCAGTTCCACAACATGCGGCAGTACTCTGGCTGTCGGCAGCAGTTGTAAGATCGGCGTGACCTTCACCCCAACTCAGCTCGGCTCGCGTTCCGGATCGCTCAGCGTCAGCGACAATGCTCTGGGCAGTCCGCAAACCGCGTCGCTCTTCGGCACCGGCACTGCGGCGGCCACCTTGACCCCGGCAAGCGCGAGCTTCCCAAAAACCAAGGTGGGAGCTCAAAGTGCAGCCAAGACTTTTACCTTGTCGAACAAACAAAAGGTGACGCTGACCGGCATCTCCCCTTCAACCACCGGGAACTTCGCTATCACCGGAAGCACTTGTGGATCGAGTCTTGCCTCCAAAGGAAAGTGCACGTTCAGCGTGGTATTCCAACCAACCAAAACCGGAGTTCAGACGGGTACACTGCAAGTGAGCGATAGCGCGCCCGGGAACCCACAGATTTCGAACTTGTCTGGCACCGGCAAGTAACAAGCGAGCAGTCTGGAGTAAGGCAATGAGAAAGGGCGGGACGAGAGTCCCGCCCAACTTTTTGCAGCGCTGGCTGCTTGCCCGTTCTCCCGAGTGCGTCCCGCGAAAGGCAAGCCGGCATCCCGCGCGCCAGCTAACCTCAGCTAGCGGCCAGCCGCTGAGGCTTGAAAATCATTCCCTCGCGCGCCTTCCCATTCATCACTACCAGCAGCGGCTCGTCAAATCGCAAATGCCGCACGCATCCGCGCTCCTCCGCTGCCTGCTGCGCCTCCAGCCACGTCCAATCCACCGATCCCTCGCCCGCATCTGGATTTACCGTGAAATATCCGACCTGAAACGCCATCAGATTCTGAAAGAAGTGGCTGCCCTGCGAAGGAATCACGCGAAAGTCGCGGAACCCCGCCTCCACAATTACGCGCGCACTTGAGATCTCATCCCACTCCACTGGGATTCCCAGCCAGGGATCGTTTGACCCAAGCCTTCCCACCCCAATCAGAAGATATGCACGATTTTCCAGCCCCAGCTTCGTGTTGAAGTACGCGACGGACTCCGCCACTTCCTGACTCTGTCCGCGCTCGAAGCGATGAAAATCCACTACCACCACATCCGACAAATTCTGGATGCGCCCGTTGCCCAGCACCATGGCGCTGCGGCAAACCAGGCTCGCTGGGTCCACATCGTCCATCCGCAGATCCTCGCCCTCCCGCGAAAGCACCAGCGGACGAATCTGCAAGAAACCAAACTCCGCCGCGCTACCAGTTCCATCGCCGTCCGTGCCGTTCTTCACGGTAATTCCCGCGCGCGGCAAACCTACCGCAAACTCGATCTCCACCGGCTGTCCGAGCGCATCTTCCCCGACCCGCGCCAGTTGGTGGAGAATCGGAGCCAGCGGAAATGTCTCCTGCTTCAGCACCGGGGCGAAACTGACGACTCGCATGCCCGGCCGGCTCATTCCGTCGTACACCGCGTCGTTGTCGCGGCTGTAGGTCGAGGCCACTGCCTGAAGCGTGCCATCCGCCTCCGCATCGATCAATGTAAACCGCGCCTCGCGCAATGCGGTGAGCCCATTGCCACCAGCCGATTCCTTTCTTTTCGCGCCATTCATTTCCAGTGCCCAAAACTCGGACTGCGAATTCGACAAAATATCCTTCACCGAAGAAAACTGCACCAGGTTGCGCGGATACCGCGGACAAAACGTCAGGCTCTTACCACCTTCCACCACTTCCCTGCCCATGCCGAGTGCCACGGCCGCAATGCCGTCCTCCGAAGCCATCGGCGGCACCGGATAAAAGTTCCGCGACCGCACCACCCCTGAAAAGTCCGGATAGAACCGTTCTCCATGCATCCCACCCACCACGCGCTGCAAAATCACCGCCATCTTTTCTTCTTCGGTGCGATACGGAGTCGCGCGTACGTAAGCTTTCGCGTGTTGGCTGAAGGTCGACGCATAGATCCGCTGAATCGCCTCCGTTAGCCGGGCCATTCGCGCGTCCAGCTCCGGCTGATGATTGCCAAGCATGAACGTCTCATACACGCCTGTGAAGGGCTGGTATTGCGAATCCTCCAGCAAACTCGAGGACCGCACAGCCAACGGCCACCTGACTTCGCTCAAAAACGCGGTCAGGTCGTTATGGAGAAATGCCGGCAGCGGCGCCGCAAGGAACCGCCGCTGAATTTCCTCGTCATCGTTGCAATGAATCGCAAAATCGAGCAGGTTGTTCTCCGCCAGAAAGCGGTCAAAGACATCGGTGCTGAGGACCAGAGCCGGCGGCACGCCAATTTTTACTCCCGCAAAGCGTAGCGAGAGACGCCGCTTGTAAAGCAGATGCCGCACAAACGCCAGCCCACGCGCTTTTCCTCCCAGAGATCCCGCACCCATCCGAAGAAAGAAGTTGCCCTCCGCCTTGAACGTGGCGGCGTTGAAATCCCCAATCAGAAATTCGCTCTGCTCAAGCCGGTATTCGTTGATCGACGAGATCAGGTCCTGCCGCAGCGCCTCCAGGCTCGGAAAATCCGAAACCTTCCGCGGACGCAGCTTCTGCGCGACGGCAAACTCCGTGCGCGCGGTCAGCCAACGCGAAAAATGATTCCGCTGACTGTGATAGCTGAGGCTTTCCGCCGGAACCGTGTGCAGTTGCGCCTCCAGCGAATTCATGTCGCTCGCCCGCGCCACCTCGGTCCCGTCCGGCAGGCGAAAAATAAAATCGCCGAATGCGCACTGTTGCGTCAGCAAGCGACGGAAGTCGCGCAGAAAAGTCGGCGAGCGCTTCTGCAGGAATGCGAACCCCTCGGCATAGGCTCGCGTCCGGTACTCCGTGTGGCTGGAGTGCAGCACAATCGGAACGTCGGGAACCGACTCGCGAATCACATGCGCCAGTTCAAATCCGGCGTTCTCGTCCGCCGTCCCGCCCCGCGGAAACTGCACATCCGACACCACCGCCAGGAGATTTTCCCGGTAGTCCATCGCCTGACGCGCCGCGTCTTCATAATCGGAACATAGCAGAATCTTCGGCCGCGCCCGCTGGCGCACAAGCTTATGCGCCATGTTGATGCCCTCACGAATCACCCGCCGCGACTGGCTGATCAGCTCCGTATAAATCACCGGCAGAATCGACGAGTAATACCGGATGTTATCCTCGACCACCAGCAGCACGGGCACGCCCAGCGTCTTCACATCGTTCCGGACGTTGCGCTTGTCCTCCACGTACTTCACAATCGCAATCAGAATGCGGGCATTACCCTGCCACAAAAATATTCGATCGACGTCCGTCACCGGATTCCGCGCAACAAAACTCTTCACTTCGCGGTAGTCGTAAGCCAGCACGACCACCGGAATATCGCGCCCAAGTTTCTTGACTTCGCGCGCGAGCTGCGCGGCATTCATTTCGCCCACCGCCAGGTTCGTGACGATCAGGTTGAAGCGCTCCTGCGAGCGCGCCAGTTCGAGTGCCTGCAAGCAGCTGGATACATGGGTGATTCCAGGAATTTGCTGCAGGTTGAGTTCGCGCGATTCGCCGATCAGCAACTCATTCAGCCGCCCATCCTCGCGCAAGATAAAAGAGTCGTACAGATTGGAGACCAGCAGGATATCCTGCACGCGAAACGGCATCAGCCGGTCAAATCCCTCAAACGCATGTTCCGCGTCAAAAATCAGTTCGGTCTCGTCGATCGCGCGCATACAGTGACCAATCGGTTGAGCCGATTGTAGCAAGCCAGGCCGGCTCGATCTGTGATGAGGCAAACTGTGACCGGGTTTGCAGCCGGCGGCGCCTCCGGTATAGTAGGCAGACCGTGCGAGAGGAGATTCTGATGAAAGTTGCTTTCCGCGCGTTGTGTATTGCAGCGCTAACGCTGGGTACCGCCAATCTGCATGCCCAGGTAAATCCGTACAAAGATGGCACGCCCGGCATAACTGGCTATCGCTCCGAGATACTGGCGGAAGTGACGATTCAGGGAGACAAATTCGTTCGCCTGGCTGAAGCCATCCCCGCCGACAAATACACCTGGCGTCCCGCGCCCGATGTGCGCTCTTTCGCGGAAGTCTTCCTGCACGTATCGGCTGCCAACTACAACATCTACAAGATCGTGGGAACTCCTCCTCCGCAGGGCTTTGATGTGAAGAATTTTGAGAAATCCACGACCGACAAAGACAAAGTCGTGGCCGCGCTCAAGGATTCCTACGCCCACGCGCGCCAGGCCATCACCGCGATGCCCGATGCCGACCTCGACAAGAGCCTCGCTTGGTTCGGCGGGAAGAATACACAACGCGGCGTTCTACTGTTCATTACACGCCACGGCGCCGAGCATCTTGGCCAGTCCATCGCCTACGCCCGTTTCATTGGTGTGACGCCCCCCTGGACGGAAGACGCTCAGAAAGCTGCGAAAGAACGGGATGCAAGACAGAAGGAAGAAGCTACTCCAAAAAAACAAAACTGAGTTGAAGAGGCATAAAAGAGTCGTGGTTCCTCTGTGAATCTTTGCGCCCTCCAGGGTGAACGCCTGTGGCGAGCGGCTTATCCGAACCACTCAAGTCACCGCGGCCTTCACAGCATCCCGCACCCGCTCAAACGCCTCCGCCCCAGGGTCGATCAACTCGAAATGTCCGGCCCCTGCAAGCTCCACCAGCTCGACGTTTTCTCGGCGATCGCCCGAAGTTTTATGCCGCACATACTCCCGGCTAAACTCCGGAGGCACAACATCATCATCCTTCCCCACCACTACCCACTGCCGAGCCGGCTGAACTGTTAGCTCCATCGGGTCTGCCTCACGATAGTGCTCCGGCACTGCCTCGGGTTTGCCGCCCAGAAACTCCACTACCGCGTCGTTGCTCAAATGCAACGTAAACGCCTTCTTCAAATCCAAAACTCCCGCCAGCGAAATCACGCTCCGCACCGACGCCTCATGTGCTGCAAGGCAAACGGCCAACTGTCCGCCTGCGGAATGCCCCATCACCGCTATCCGCGCCGCATCCACTCGAAATCGAGCTGCCTGCTGCCGCACAAACCGGTACGCGGCGCGAATGTCATCGAACGTGCCTGGCCACCCGCCGCCCGCATTTCCCACGCGCCGGTACTCGACATTGAACGTTGCGACACCTGCCCCGCGCAGCGCCTCGCACAGGTGCCCGGCATGAGTCAGGTCATATTTGGCGTGCCAATACCCGCCATGAATATTGATCAGCCCGGCATGGACACCCGGCGCCCGCGGCAGCCGTACCTCCACAAACTGTTGCGGGTCTGTCCCATAGGCGACCCGCTCATCCGGCGCTGGCTGCGGCTTGACGAGAATGTCTTCAACGGACACAGGTGACTCGCGACACGAAGTGAGAACGACGCGGCGTCCAGCAGAACCCGGGCGGCTCGCAGTTCCAA